>SDBU01000538.1_pt1 | contig 52675 bp, 48 predicted proteins | sample 2277071 | NCBI WGS metagenome assembly SDBU01 (sample SAMN10397929, study PRJNA504765) | marine sediment metagenome | isolation source: marine sediment core GS08_GC12, 126 cmbsf | place: Arctic Ocean: Gakkel Ridge, Loki's castle | collected 2008 | reverse complement strand
AACGACTTAGCAAGAATCGGAGGGTCACACCCACACCTCTGGCGTGTCCAAGACACAGCGAAACCGTATTATGACACAGCCTGGGAGTCGAAGGGTGACATGAGCGGCGCGCGTAGCGCAAAGAGGTGGCTTGCCACTACGGGCGGCAAACGTCTACATCTGCCGGTTTTGGCAATCCTACATCCTCGTCAGATGTGAATCTCCCACAGCCCCGCCGTGGCGGGGTGGGCCACCCAGCGTGATGCCATCGGTTCATTTCCTTCGTCGAGGTCCTTTGTCGCCGGCTCTGGACACTGCGGTCGAGTCACCATCATAGAATCGCCACCGGCGATCCTGGCCGACTTTGATGCCGATGCGCTGGGACCGTTGAATATTGCTGATCATTCCCTGACGGTCTTCAATATAGAGAGTGTCGCCGGTCAGATCAAGGTCGTTCTGCTCGGCGGTCAGATCGAAGGCGCGACAAAACTTGCCCGGACCGTTCAGAAGGTTCCGTGGGGAATCTTTGCCGGAATTCTGCAGCATTATCTCCAGTCCTTCGTCCGGTTCGGCGGCGCGCAGCAGGATTGCAGCCGGGCTACCCTCGGGTTCGGTCACGAAATTAAGGCAGTGGTACATGCCATAGATGAAGTAGATGTAGGTAAATCCCGCAGGACCGAACATCGGTCGATTGCGTTCGGTCAGACCACGGGCTGCATGGCAGGCCGGGTCGTTGCTACCGATGTACGCCTCGACCTCGACAATCCGCGCCGACAACCGCCCCGATGGCGACTTGTACACGATGAACTTTCCCAGGATGTCCGGCGCGACTTCGAGCGTAGGTCGTTGGTAGAATGATCGCGGGAGTTTGTTGATCTTTTGTTCGGGCATGAGACAGTGGTCTCAGGCAAGGAAATCTTCACTCAGGAACGGGTTACTGACACGTTCGGCGCCGACCGTGGTCTGGGGTCCGTGACCCGGCAGACAAACGATCTGATCTGGCAGCGTCAGGATTTTCGACCTAATCGACCCCAACAGAACTTCCAGCGAGCCGCCGGGCAAATCGGTGCGGCCTATCGATCCCCAGAACAAACTGTCGCCGCAGAAGAGTCGGTTGTGGCGTTCATCGAGATAGCAGATACCGCCCGGCGAGTGTCCCGGTGTAGCCAGCACCTTGAGGGTTATCGAACCGATCGTGATCAGTTGTTCATCATTGAGAACAATATCCGCCTCCGGCGCCACGATTGGGTGGCCGACCATGGCGGATACGTTGGCCGACGGGTTCTTCAATAGCTCCTCTTCACCCGCACCTACATACAGAGGAATATCATATCGATTCTTAACGGCCTCAACGGCAGCAATATGGTCGCCGTGCCCGTGTGTCAGCAGAATCGCCTTCGGTTTGAAGCCGGCCTTGGCGACGGCTTGGGCTATACGTTCGTCTTCGGCGCCGGGGTCGATAATGACACCATCACCGTTCTGCTCATCGTAGTAGAGGAAGCAGTTTACCTCGTACGGACCGACAACAAGTGTTTCCAGTTTCATAATGAAACTGAAGATATGAACGTTATTCCGCATGTCAACAGGATTGTGGGCGCGGCGGTGTTCGCCAACGGCATAATTGGCTTGACAGAGAGGCCCGGTTGGTTCGATTTTGAAGAAAACTACCGTTCTAGATAGGAGCGATGATGTTTTACTGGAAGCTGCAAAACACGATGCGTCCCCGTGGCTGGATCGTGCTTTTACTCTTGTTGCTGATCTCGTCGGCCTGGTCGTCCCATCACACCTACCCCTGGAGCGCCGCTTTGGAGGCGCAGTTGAGAGCCCTGGAGGAGGCGTCGCTGGGAGAACCCCAGAGCATAATCGTTGTGCACCTAGGCATAACCGATCGCGACGAACGGGCATTGGATCATGCTCGCGAACTAGCGGAGTCGTTCGGACGCCCTGTCATTGCCCTACCGTCCTATACCGGCAACCCGAAACTCGACCTCGGACGTTCGGCCATCCAGTATCTCAACAGCGGCACCTATAAAGTGGAGTTCGAAAAAGCCTGGCAGCGCATCCTCGACCAGGGACATACGATAGACGGCCTGATCTTTCACAGTGGGGCAGGTTTGCGAGCCAACAGCGAATGTAAGAAGATGGCCAAGTTCGTCAGGAACAACCCGGGAAAGATAACCGGCAATGTCGTGTTTGCGATGACTGATCTGAAGGGGCGAACCAAGAAGGCGTTCGCCGAAGTCGGTCTCAATGCGGTTCAGATCGGACCCGATGATCTCGTTTCCTGGGCGACCAAACCGGCGCGGCGCTACATACCCTTTGGCGAATACCTGGGTCCTGTCGGCACAGCCATGGGAACTCCCCTGAAACCGCTCTTCTCAGTGGGTAAAGGTCTCTCGCGCCACTCGCTGCTGGATCGAAAAGACGAACTGGTTGAGGCCTTGGGCATCACCTCCACGGTCGATGAGCCGGAACCTTCTGATCGTAGTGACGTGGACCTTACTAATAGACCGCCCTCCTCAGGGGACAATGACCTCTCCCAGCGCTCGCTGCCGGACCAACAAGACGAGCCAGCTGAGGACTCGTCTGCCATCTCGGCGGTTGCTGGGCCGGATCCTCCTGATCGTGGCGGCGTGGATTTCAGCGCCATGGAACTTCGCTACATGGCGGAGTTCGATGAGGATTCGCAATGGGTATTGAACGCTGCTTTCAGAGCGACCCTCTCGGATTCCGAAGTCGCCATCAATCCCGCCGGCGCCGCCGATCTGTCATGGGATGCTTTCTTTGTGCGGTTGTCACTGCCGAGGGAGAAGTTCTGGGTCAATCTGAATCCCTCCGAGCCCGACCGGATAATCGACTCGGAATTGGGGAAGACCGACGTCGGCCGCATCATGCTCGTAGCCGATCTTCAACTGAAGCGCGACCTGGCCCAGCTTCTACATCCCACGGAGTCATCGTTCGGGCCTGTTTTCTGGCAGAGCCTGTGGGATTTCGCGGTTAAGGGCCGCTCGGCCGATGAACGCGACAGTATTGCCATTCCAACCAGTTTCCGCTTCTGGGTCATTCCCAAGCCGGTCGATGTCTGGGTCACCGACGAGAGCTTCTATGTGATTGACGCGCCCCTCGATGTCAAGCTTGAGTCGGAGTACATTGAAGGATTCGCGTCTCAATCCGGAGCCGACCCAACTCCGATGGAGTACGATTCGGAGATTCAGGAATATGCTGAGTCGCTGATACTACGCGATGTCCTGCCGCAACTGGTGGACAGAGTCAACAACGCCCCCGAATACCGAGAACTGCGCCAGATATACTACTCCCTGGTTGTGGCTGATTGGTACAAAACCAGGCACACTTCCGTTCATGAGGCCTTCGAGGCCGTTGTCGGGCAGCGCCGAGCCGACGACTGGACGGCCCGTAAAGCCTGGAACTCCGTTGACGTGTTCAACGAGTTCGTCAGGTCACTGCAGGAAGGTGAGTACAATGTAGTGAAGATGGATACCACAATCTCGGGGAATATGATCTACATAGAGATGCGTCAGTACTTTATGGGAGGAGTGGATTTCTCTGAGATAGCGATGAAGCCGGTCTCCTACGATAGTCTCCTCACCAATGAAACGGACCTGCCGGATCGCCTGTTCGATGCGCTCTACACACTGGAGGGCTACGCCGTTGCCCATGACAGTGTCACCACCTGGTGGCTGGGTGGGACCTTTGTCGCTCCGACGGACTGACGATCAGACCAAGCGGCTGGCGGCAAGCATGACCGGCTGTCTGCCCTCAACCGCCGCGTCGATAATCGCCGGTACGTAGATTGTGAAAAAGATCACTTTTCCTGATTGACCCATCCTAGCAAAACCCTTATATTTGGCGCCTCAAAAACGGAGGTGACGCATGAGCGTTACGATTGTGGAACTTTTGGACCGACTGTCCGAGTTGAAAGAGCGACTGAACAAGCTCGGGAGGTATCTTTGACCTTGAGGCGCGCACAGTTGAAATAGCCCGTCTTGAGAAACAGATCTCTCAACCCGGTTTCTGGGATGACAACCGGGCAGCTCAGGCTATTCTGAAGGAAATCACAGCCCACAAGAGGTGGGTGGAAGCGCATGGTAATCTGCAAGCTGAGTTGGACGATACTGAGGAACTCTTGCGACTCGCGGAAGGCGATACTGATATGGGTGACATAGCCGAGTTAGATACTACATTGGGCGATCTCACCAGTAAGGTCAATAAGCTTGAGTTCGACGCGCTTCTGAGCGGACCGGATGATCACCGTGATGCCATTCTTACCATTCATCCGGGAGCGGGTGGCACCGAGTCATTGGATTGGGCGGACATGCTGTTTCGCATGTACAATCGCTGGGCCGAACGTCGCGGTTTTGTCGCCGAATTGATGGACTATCAACAGGGAGAAGAGGCCGGCCTGAAATCCGCAACCATCGAGATCAAGGGTGACTACGCCTACGGCTTTCTCAAAGCTGAATCCGGCGTGCACCGGCTGGTGCGCATATCACCGTTTGACGCCAACTCGCGCCGACACACTTCGTTTGTCTCGGTTCACGTCTATCCGGTGGTGGACGACAACATCGAAATCGAGATCAAAGACGAGGACGTGCGCGTCGACACCTACCGCGCTTCCGGCGCCGGCGGTCAGCATGTAAACAAGACGTCATCGGCGATTCGGCTCACTCACATCCCCAGCGGGATCGTGGTTACCTGCCAGTCGGAACGGAGTCAGCATCGTAACAAGGACTCCGCGTTCACGGTGCTCAAGTCGCGACTGTACCAGTTGCAGAAAGAGGAAGACGCGGCCAAGATGGCCAAGTACGACGAGACGAAAAAGAAGATCGAGTGGGGTTCGCAAATTCGGTCGTACGTTTTTCACCCTTACAACATGGTCAAGGACCATCGCACCTCAGTCGAAACCGGGAACGTACAGGCGGTGATGGATGGTAACATCGACCGATTCATCGAGGCTTACCTGTCGGACCCGCGGTTTCGGCAGACAACGTAATCGATAACAGTAGAGGAAAGACTAATAGCAATGTATGACGGAAGACTACTATGAAAGCACTTACCAGGATAAAAGAAAAAGCCAGGTCCAAGAAGCGGCGGGTGGTCCTGTGTGAAGGGACCGAGCCGCGCGTTGTCCAGGCGGTTAAGAAGATCCTATCCGAAGAAATCGCTGCCGTGACCTTGCTCGGTGATGAAAGCACTATCACCAGGCTGGCCGGTGAGTGTGGGACCAACCTCTCCCGTGTGGAGGTGATCAATCCCGCGCACTCACCCGACTACAACAGCTTTGTGGCTGACTTCATGGAACTCCGCAAAGAACGAGGAATCACCGAGGAGCGAGCCAGGAAGACCATGCTCAATCCACTCTACTTCGGAGCCATGTTAGTGCGGCAGGATCGCGCCGATGGATCGGTGGCAGGTTCGGTCAACACGACCGGCGACGTCCTTCGGGCGGGTATCCAGGTGATCGGTCTCAAGGAAGGGATCAACAGTGTCTCGGGGTCGTTCCTTATGACGGTGCCGAAGTACCGTGACCAACTGGACAAGGTCTTTCTGTACGCCGACGGCGCCGTGCTTCCAAACCCGGACGCGGAGCAATTGGCCTCGGTAGCCGCCGCAACCGCCGACACGATGAAGAACCTGATCGGCGAGGAACCGCGCATCGCGTTCCTGTCGTTTTCCACCAAAGGCTCAGCTAAACACGGGGATGTCGATAAAGTGACAGCGGCCTTTGAGATATTCAAGAAGAAATACCCCGACCTCAAAGCTGACGGTGAACTTCAGGTGGATGCCGCCATCGTACCGGAGGTGGCGAAAAGCAAAGCGCCCGATTCTCCCATCGGTGGGGATGCCAACATCCTGATTTTCCCCGATCTTGACGCCGGGAACATAGCCTATAAACTGACGCAACGCTTGGCTGGAGCCACGGCCACCGGGCCGATCATCCAGGGTTTGGCCAAACCGGCCAACGATCTGTCGCGCGGCTGTACGGCGGAAGATATTGTTGATGTAACGGCTATTGCCATGTTGATGAAAGGTTGAGCCTGATGAGTATTAGTCAGCTTGCCAGAGAAATAAAAGAATCCGCCACCCTGGTCATGGCCGAAAAGGCCCGTATCCTTCGTGAGAAGGGGGAGCCGGTTATCACCATGGCTGCAGGGGAACCCAAGAGTAAGGCGCCCATTGATGCCATCCTCGCCTGCGCCTCCAAGCTCAACGAAGGGGACGTTCGTTATACCCCGACCGAAGGTACTCCTGCGCTCGTCAAGGCCATCATCCGATACACTGAGGATAACTACAACAAGGTGGTTGGACCGGAGCATGTTATGGCCACGGCCGGAGCCAAACAGGCGATTTACAACTTGATGATGACTATCATCAATCCGCAGGATGAAGTGGTTATTCTGGCGCCGTACTGGGTCAGCTATCCGGAAATCGTCAAGATGGTGTATGGCATCCCGGTGATCGCTACGCCGGAAGACGGTAGGTTTGTGCCGCGGATGGAAGATATCACCAGGGCGGTCGGCTCCTACACCAAGGCGATCATAGTTAACAGCCCGAACAACCCCTCGGGCGCCGTCTACCCGCCGGACCTGATCGGCGAACTGGTGGCGTTCTGTGAGAAGAAGAAGATATATCTTATCATGGACGACATCTACCACAAGCTGGTCTTTGACGGTAAGAAGGCGGTGTCGGCATACGATTACGCCAAAGATGACTCCGAAAACTCCCGGCTGATCGTCATCAACGGGGTGTCCAAATCGTATGCTATGACCGGATTTCGTATCGGCTGGGTGGTGGCCAATAAGAAAGTCACAGCGACTATGGTCAAAGTGGCCAGCCAAAATACCACCTGCCCGTCGGTTCTATTGCAGGCGGCGGCGGCTGGCGCCCTGAACGGCATCCAGAGTGGTGTAGAGGGCTTGCGGCTGACACTGGAGAACAATCGAAACGTGATGATGACCGAACTAAGCGCTTTCAACGGTGTGACATGTATTCCACCGGACGGCACCTTCTATTGTCTGCCCGATTTCAGCGCTTACGAAAAGGACGATATCAAACTGGCCAACTTCCTTCTGGAGAAAGCGCTGGTGGTGACGGTACCGGGAAGCGAGTTCGGCGCCCCGGGGCATCTTCGACTTACCTACTGTGGAACAATCAAGGAAATCACCGAGGGCGTGGCGCGTATCAAGTGGGCGCTGGATCCGGAATCACCCAATGAGATTTATATCGGCGACCGCAAGTGCAGGAGAGATTGGAAATGAGTCAGTATATTATTGATGTTAAGACGCCGGCTCAGAAGCAGGCCAAAGCCACCCGCAGCGATTACGGTCTCAAGAATCACGGCCTGACGAATCTGCACAACGTCTACTGGAACCTGCCGACGGAAGCGCTCTATGAGGAAATAATTTTCCGTGGTGAGGGTTCACTTTCGCACATGGGACCGGTGACGGTTAACACCGGTAAACATACTGCCCGCGCCGCAAACGACAAGTTCGTGGTACGCGAGGCGACCACCGAGGACAAGATTTGGTGGGGTCAGTACAACCGTCCTTTTACCGAGGATAGATTCAATTCCCTGTTCCAGCGGCTCCAGGGTTTCCTGCAGGGACGGGACCTGTTTGTTCAGGACAGCTATGCAGGAGCAGACCCCAACTACCGCCTGCCGGTGCGCGTCATTACTGAATATGCCTGGCACTCACTGTTTGTCCGGAACATGTTGCGCCCGGCTGAGACCAACGAAGAACTCAGGAAGTTCATCCCGGATTTCACGGTGATCGCGGCGCCGTCCTTCAAGTCGTTGCCACAGGTTGATGGCACCCTTTCGCCGACTTTCATCGTGCTCAACTTCGACCAGCGCACTTGCATCATTGGCAACTCCGGCTACGGTGGCGAAATCAAGAAAGCGGTTTTCACCGTGCTCAACTACCTCCTGCCTCTCCAGGGAGTGTTGTCGATGCACTGTTCGGCCAACGTTGGCAAGGACGGTGGAGTCGCGCTGTTCTTTGGTCTGTCAGGCACCGGCAAAACGACGTTGTCGGCTGACCCCAAGCGGGGACTGATCGGTGATGATGAGCATGGCTGGAGCGATGATGGTGTGTTCAATTTCGAGGGTGGTTGTTATGCTAAGGTGATCGCGCTTTCACCGACCGCCGAACCGCAGATTCATGCCTGCACGCGGCGCTACGGTACGATTCTCGAAAATGTCGTTTACGACCCGGTAACACGGCTGCTGGACCTCGAAGACGATGAGTACACCGAGAACACGCGAGCGGCTTACCCGTTGCATTATATTGACAATGCCGTCCCCGAGGCGCGCGCCGGGCATCCGAAGAATGTTATCATGCTCACCTGCGATGCCTCCGGTGTGATGCCGCCGATTGCAAAACTGACTCCGGAGCAGGCGATGTATCACTTTATTTCGGGGTATACATCGAAAGTCGCCGGGACCGAGATCGATCTGGGTAAAGAACCGGAGATAACCTTCAGTGCATGTTTTGGCGCGCCGTTCATGGTGCACCATCCGTACTACTACGCCGAGTTGCTACGGAATAAGATCAACAAGTACAATGTCAACTGCTGGCTGGTCAACACCGGCTGGACCGGTGGACAGTATGGCGTCGGCAAACGGATGAGCATTCAGCACACGAGAACCCTGCTGAATGCGGCTCTCGACGGGAAACTGCTGGAAGTGGAATATCGTACCGATCCGCTATTTGGTTTTGAGGTGCCGAAGCATTGTGAAGGTGTGCCGGACAAGGTTTTGGTTCCGGCTGAGACATGGGACGACCCGGACGCCTACAAACAGAAGTACCAACAACTGGCCGCGCTGTTCATTGAGAACTTCAAGAAGTTCTCGGCCGGCTGTTCGCCGGAGGTGATCGCGGCCGGACCCGTAAAGAAGGATTTCTGAGACTGTCTTCCTTGACGCTGATGTGGCCGTCAAGACGTTGTGCCCGCTGGACCTTCAGATTCAGCGGGAGCAGTGGCCGAATCTGAAGATTCGACCACCAAAAACGATGTCGAACCGCGAGGCCGTCATTGCGAGGAGCCAAGACACTCGTGTCGTAGCGACGTGGCAATCTCACCTGTCGTATTAAGGATTGCTGTACTGAAGGAACCAATTGTTCGCATGATTGTTTGCAACACTGAGCCTACACCAGGAGTATTGATTGTATGCCGACCTATGTTTATCGATGTAACGATTGCGGTCATGAATTCGAAGAGTATCAGTCAATGATAGACAAACCGCTGGACACCTGCCCGGTTTGTAAAGGCAAAGTCGAACGAATCATCTCCGGCGGCGCCGGGTTCTTGTTCAGAGGGTCCGGTTTCTACATCACCGACCACCGCAGCGATTCGTACAAGAAGGCCGCCGCCGCCGATACCAGTGGTGGTTCTTCCTCTACGTCGTCAAGTACGTCATCGTCCGGTTCGTCGAGTACGTCCAAAAGCTCTTCCACAAGCAGTCCCAAATCCTCTGACAAGAAATAGTAGCAGGTCATGTCCCTTGCGGACCTGACGGCTTCTGGGCTTTGTCAACACAAGACTGGTCCGGGTCTCGTGTCAATTGTCCAATCTTGACATTCAACGCTCGATGTGCCTCTTTCGTGACCAGCAATGTTTGTGCACAGATTATCGCACGGCGACAACGGTAACGTGAGGATGTGGACCCTGCCATGACCGATTTCAACAAACTCGCTGCACAACTCAAGAATCCTTCCTCGCTACTCACCAACCTCGATGGCCGGGAGAAGTACTTCAAAGACGCCACCGAGGAGTCGGTCAGGCCAACCGCCATTGTCTTGGCCGAGTGTGAATCCGATGTCGTGGCAACCGTTCGTTTTGCCCATAGAGAGGGTATACCGGTTGTGGGAAGAGGGGCTGGGACCGGGCTGTCCGGTGGATGTGTACCGCGTGAAGATAGCATTGTGCTCTCCCTGGAGAAGATGAAGAAGCTTGAGGTCGATCCGGCGCGACGCCTTGCCATTTGTGGCCCAGGTGTTATCACTAAGGAACTCATGGACGCCGCCGCGCCGCACGGGTTGACCTACCCGCCCGACCCGGCCAGCTACGAGGAGTGCACGCTCGGTGGTAACATCGCCGAGAACGCCGGTGGGCTTCGCTGCCAACGATTTGGCGTCACACGTGACTATGTCATCGGTCTGAAAGCCGTGACGGCCACCGGCAGTCTTATCAGGACAGGTTTCTTCGCCAGGCATCAAGGCTTCAACTTGCAGGATGTCCTGATTGGCTCTGAGGGTACGCTGGCCATTGTGACCGAGGTCGCTGTGCGGTTGATACCGACGCCGTCGATCGGCAGTACAATCCTCGTGGCCTTCGACGACCCGGCTGACGCGGGGCGGACTGTTGCGGATATCACTGCCGCCGGTATTATTCCGACGGTGCTCGAGTATATCGATGGTGACGCTGCCGACTGCTCCAACGAATACGAGAAGACCGACGGCCTTGACAGAGTTGGCGCCATCCTCCTGATTGAGACTTCGGGTGAACACAAGGAACGGCAAGCGGCGACGATCCGCGAGTTCTGTGAGCATAATCACTGTTCGTATTTGCGCCACGCCGACGATCAAGAAACAGCCTGCCGGCTGTGGCAGGTGCGCCGCAATCTCTCCAAAGCGGTCAGCGAAACGGCAACCGTGCGCTACAACGAGGACGTGGCCGTGCCGGTGTCGCGCTTCATGGATTTGATTGCATGGGTCGCCGACATGAATGCCGCCGGACCGCTGCGCGTCAATGCCTTCGGTCATGCGGGTGACGGCAACCTGCACGTCAGTTTCCTTTCGATGGCCGGTGACCCGGATGAGAAAAAGCTGATCCACGAAAACGTTGAAAAGCTGTTTCGCAAGACCCTCGAACTTGGCGGCACGCTCTCTGGCGAGCACGGCATCGGCAAACATAAAGCGCCGTATCTCCATTGGGAATTCGACCGGCCCACATTGGCCGCCATGAAAGCGGTCAAAAACGTCCTCGATCCTGCCAATCTGCTCAATCCGGGCAAGATATTCCTCGATTGACGAGCGATTCTCGTTTTTTCTCGCTATGCCTACTTGACAATCTCGTCGTCGCAATTTACATTACCAGACCTTTTGTGAAAGGTTTCACATAGAGGCGATAATTGAGCTTTTGGACCATAACAGCACAGTAAGGATTCTAATATTAAAGGAGTTTCCAATGGCGAAAACACTCAAAGAAACACTGGCCGCTCAGATCCCGAAGCTCAGGGAAGAGCGCGTCACGTTGATGAAACAGCACGGCGATCACCAGATCTCCACCGTCTCGGTGGCGCAGGCAATCGGCGGTATGCGCGGGATCAAGGGGATGGTGTGCGACACCTCGGTGGTGGAACCGGACAAGGGTCTGATCATTCGCGGCCGTCCGATCATGGATCTCACCGACAAGATCCCTGAAGAGATCTTCTGGCTGCTGATCACCGGCGATTTTCCCACCGCCGATGAACTCAAGCTGTTCCAGAAGGAACTGAAGAGCTACGGCGAAGTACCCAACTACGTCTGGAAAGTGCTCAAGGCGATGCCGAAGACCTCCCATCCGATGGCGATGCTGGACACCGCTATCCTCACGATGGAAAACGAATCGGCTTTCCGTGCCCGTTACACCGAAGGCATGAAGAAGACGGAGTACTGGGAGCCGACGCTTGAGGACGCCATGCGCGTGATGGCAACGATTCACACCATCGCCGCCGGCATGTATCGCATTCGCTACAAGAAAGGCGACCTGATCCCGCCGAGCAAGAAGCTCGACTGGGCCGGTGACTATGCCAAGATGCTCGGCCTGCCGCCGAAGAAGGGTGAGACGGCCAAGATGATGCGGCTGTACCTGACGCTGCACTGTGACCACGAGGGCGGCAATGTTTCGGCCTTCAGTTGTCACACGGTTGGCTCGGCTCTCTCCGATGCCTTCTATGCCGTTTCAGCCGGTCTCAACGGCTTGGCCGGCCCTCTGCACGGCCTGGCCAACCAGGAGTGTCTCAACTGGGTGCTGGAGACGATGGAGAAGTTCGACGGTGCTCCGTCTGAGGACCAGATTCGCGACTACGCCTGGGAGACGCTGCGCAGCGGTAAGGTGATTCCGGGATACGGTCACGCCGTACTGCGCGTCACCGATCCGCGTTTCACTGCTTTCAATGCTTTCGGCAAGAAGTACATGGCGAAGGACCCGGTTTTCCAGACAGTCGATCGCGTCTTCAAGATTGTGCCGGAGGTACTCAAGGAACACGGCAAAGCCAAGAACCCGTGGCCGAATGTCGACGCCGGTTCCGGCGCGCTGCTGTACTACTATGGCTTGAAAGAGTTCCAGTACTACACGGTGTTGTTCAGCGTTTCGCGTGCGATGGGTATGCTGGCGCAATTGGTGCTTAACCGCGCCCTCGGCACCGCTATCACTCGTCCGAAATCTGTCAGCACGGAGTGGCTCATAGACCAGGTCAAGTAAGACCCTACTTCATTACGACGACTTCAAGCGGCTCGTCTCGTGCGAGCCGCTTTTTTGTGGTGGGGCGACTGAATATGCGAGCAATGGTAGGTCAGGAGGCCTGTCCTCCTGACGAAAGGTGTCAGGTTCCAAGGAACCTGACCTACAAGACTAACCTGTCGGTAATGGCGGGTTCGAAGACGGATCCACCCTACGAGTCTACTGCCCTACTCTTCTCAAAGACAAAACCCGCGAGTGATGGATACCCGCGGGCTCATATTTTATGCGGAAGGCGGGACTTGAACCCGCATGACTTTCGCCACTACCCCCTCAAGATAGCGTGTCTACCAGTTCCACCACTTCCGCATTACGTGTCAAAGCTTAATCCTGTAGGGCAGGTTTGTCTTCAAACCTGCCGACAGTGGCGGGTTCGAAGACGGACCCGTCCTACCTATCTCAATTTAGGCCAATTCAAAGGCGTTCTGGAGTCCCTACTGACCGGCGGTGTCGCCCGGGGCAGGAGGCGCCTGGTCTGTCGGTACTACCTGAAACGGCGCGGTAGAATCGTCCAACAGTCCTTGCTGTTGCTGCTGTCGAGCCTGCTCCATTTCACGCTGGGCCTGTTGTGTGACGACCGAAGTACCCGGTTCATCACCGGGTCCGCTAGCGGCTCGGCGCGAAGTTGACGACGACATGAAAGCCAGTGCACCACAGTTCAGCATGAAGATTACTGCCAAATATGACGTTGATTTTGACAGAAACGAGGCCGCACCCCGTCCCCCGAACACTGCTCCGCCCAATCCGCCGCCGCCGAAGGCCGAACCAGCCAACCCTTCGCCCTTACTGGACTGCATCAGCACTACCAATACCAGCGCGACGCAAACCAGAACATGAAAAACTACCCAGACAATAAACAAACTCTTACCTCCAGTCAAACGGCATTTATTATCCCGACAAAATCTTCAGCCTTTAGCGATGCTCCGCCCACCAGGGCGCCGTCGATATCCGGCTGACTCAACAACTTGCGAGCATTGCTGGGTTTCACTGATCCGCCATAAAGGATCGGTACTGCTTCAGCGGCGGCCGGATCGTTTTGAGCCAGCCGACTCCTGAGAAACTTATGCACCGCCTGAGCCATCTCAGGCGTCGCGGTCTTACCGGTACCAATCGCCCAGACCGGCTCGTAAGCCAGTACTGACAGTCTAAGCTGATCGGTCATCAAACCGGCGAGAGCGCCGTCCAGTTGACCGCCCACGACCTCCTCCGTACGCTCGGCTTCTCGCTCGGTCAGGGTTTCGCCGACACATATGATCGGGATCAGCCCGGCTGCGAGAGCCGCTTTGGCTTTGGCGTTGACCAACTGATCGGTTTCAGCATGGTGCCGCCGCCGCTCGGAGTGGCCAAGTATAACATACCTGACTCCAACTGTCAAGAGCATCTCCGCCGAGACCTCGCCGGTGTAGGCGCCCTTGTCATGCTGCGACATATCCTGGGCGCCGAGGGCAATGTGGGTGCCGCTCACCATCTGGTGAGCATAACTCAGCGACGGATACGGCGGGCAGACAACGACTGTTGCCGCGTCATTATTCGAATCCCCATCCAGAAGACCCTTGATCAGAGCCTCAGTTTCGGGAATGGCGCCGTTCAGTTTCCAGTTGCCGGCGATAATCACGGGGCGCATCTCAGACCGCCTTCACTGTGGACTGGTCGGTAAGCGCCTCAACCCCGGGCAACGGTTTGCCTTCGAGAAACTCAAGTGAGGCGCCGCCGCCGGTGGAAATATGGCTGAGCTTTTCATCCAGCCCGGCCTGAGCCACCGCTGCCGCTGAGTCACCCCCGCCGACAATTGTAACCGCCCCCTGCTCAGTCAACTGAGCCAGCAGTCGAGCCATCGCAAAGGTGCCTTCGGCGAACTGTTTAGTCTCAAACACCCCCATCGGGCCGTTCCAGACCACGGTACCGGCATCGGCCAGAGCTTCACTGAAGAGCTTGATCGTGGTCGGTCCGATATCGAGTCCTTTCATGCCGTCGGGAATCTTGTCGATTGCCACCACCTGCGCCTCCGCGGTGTCCGTGATCTCGGCCGCCACTACGATGTCGGAAGGGAAAATCAGCTGGGCGCGCGAACTCTTGACCGCTGCCATTAACTCGCGGGCTAAATCGACTTTGTCTTCCTCCAGAAGCGAGTCACCGATAGGGTAACCCATCGCTCTGGCAAAGGTGAACACCATTCCACCGCCGATCAACAGCTTGTCCACTTTGTCCATCAGGTTACGGATCACATCGATCTTGCCGGTGATCTTGGCGCCACCGAGGATAGCTACAAACGGTCGTTTGGGATCGGCCAGGGCACGATCGAGATACTCAAGTTCCTTTTCCATCAAGTAACCGGCCACGGCCTGACTAAAGTGCCTGGTAACACCCTCGGTCGAGGCGTGCGCGCGGTGCGCTGAGCCGAAGGCGTCGTTGACATAGATATCTCCCAGCGACGCCAACTTGCGAGCGAACTCCGGATCGTTGGCGGTCTCCTCAGGGTGGAACCGCAGGTTCTCCAGAAGAACGCAGTCGCCGGCGGACAGTTTGTCGATCAGGTTGGACGCCTCGGGGCCGATACAGTCTTCGGCAAACCGTACCTCCCGGCCCAGCAGGTCCGATAACAGTTCGGCAGCCGGACGCAGCGACATCTCCGGCACGAATTTCCCCCTGGGTCGTCCGAGGTGGGAGCAGGCGATAACCGTACCGCCGTCGTCAAGGATCTTTCTGATAGTAGGCAGTGCGGCGCGGATCCGACGGTCATCGGTGATCTGCTGCTTGTCATTCAGCGGCACGTTGAAATCGACCCGCACCAGAACCTTGCGATCGCGGAAGTTGATATCGGCTACAGTGACTTTGTTCATGTAATCTTCCTTAAATCGATGCGATCATCACAGCATGATCTTCATCATATCGATCATGCGGTTGCAGAAACCCCATTCGTTGTCATACCAACTGAACACTTTGGCGAAATTGCCCTGAGCAGCAGTCATGGCGGAATCTAAAATCGAGCCGTGCGGGTTGCCGATAATGTCACAGGAGACAATCGGATCCTCACAGTACTCGAGCGCCCTAGCCAGAGAGTCGGTTGCGGCTGCTTTCTTCATGGCGGCGTTGATCTCCTCAGCAGTGGTTTCCTTTTCGAGAATCACCGCCAGGTCGACCATCGATCCGTCCGGCGTTGGCACCCGGATAGCACAACCGTCCATCTTCCCCTTAAGTTCCGGGATGACTTCGGCGATTGCTCTAGCCGCGCCGGTGGTCGTGGGTATCATCGATACCGCTGCCGCTCGTGCCCGCCTGAGGTCCTTGTGCGGCGCATCAAGCGTCCGCTGATCCATAGTGTAAGAGTGAATCGTCGTCATGAAGCCCTTGACGATCCCGAAGTTGTCCAGGAGCACCTTGGCTACCGGGGCCAGACAGTTGGTGGTACAGGAACCTATCGAGATAATGTGGTGCTTATTCTTGTCGTAGCCTCGGCAGTTGATGCCGGGGATGAAAGTACCGTCATGCCCCTTGGCCGGAGCCGAGATGAGCACCTTCTTGGCGCCGGCAGTGATGTGCTTGCCTGCATCCTCCCGGGAGCGAAACAGTCCCGTGCATTCCAGGATTATGTCGGCGCCGAGAGCTTTCCATGGTAGTTTAGCCGGGTCACGTTCGGCCGATATCGGTATCGCCTTGCCGTCAACGATGATCTCCTTGTCACCGCACGACACTTCGCCCTGGAAACGTCCGTGCACCGAATCATATTTCAGAAGGTGCGCCAGGGTCTTGGCGTCGGTGATATCGTTGATGCCGACGAATTCGATGTCGGCGCCCTTAGCCGCCCGGAACACCAGTCGACCGATTCTTCCAAATCCGTTAATCCCTACTTTCATCCGATCCTCCAATAACCGTAACAGTTTCCTTACTTGCGACTGTAAAGATATTTGACACCGATCGTAAATGCAAGCGCGTCCTGCTTCTCAATAGTCACCAGCGACAGATTCATCGGCATATACTTGGTGCAGAATTCCAGCCCGATCTGTGAAGCTATCGGCCAGTCGATCCCGCCACCCAGAACATAGTTGAAGTCCGTGGCCGATTCCTCCTCCCAGTTGGAATAGTAACTCTGCGAACTGGTGAACTGTACGTTGCGCCGGCCATAGTACAGTCCTCCGCCGATGATCCCAAACGGGTAGAGCTTCGTGCCGGGCAGCCGCCCGGCGTAGAACTTAAGTTGCGCGACGATCGGGTAGATGATCAGGTTGCCGACATCCGAAGCGCCCTGGTCAGTGATAGTGACACTACCACGATTGACCGTACCCAATGACAACTCAGCCATCGCCCAACTCGAGAGACGGTACCCGAAGTAACCCTCGACATAGGCCGAGGATCCATGGATGTTGGTTTTGAATTCGCCGGAGTCATTCACCTGTCCGGCTGCCGGTGGGGTGTCGCCCCGGTTGTTCCAGACGCCGATGCGGAAGCCTGCCTGATGTTGGTTCGGGAACCGTTCGGCCGAATCATCCGCCGAGGCCGCCCGAATTTCTACGGCCGAAAAACAAATCAAAACCAGGCCTGTCAGAACTAATCCTGCCCGCATCGTTCTCTGTATGGTCATTGATACACCTTCTGAGTCTTACTCGACATCATTGCTTTCACCAGGCTCCATATCCGTTCTATCGGCCTGATAGAAAATGAGTCTACTGCCTGCATAGTCAAGCAGGATTTCGAAGTTTTCGAGCACCAGGTTGCCTATGTTACCGGCCAGTTTTTCAGAACCGGCCAGGCCCTGTCCCGAGTCAGGCATCAGCACCCGTAAGGACTGAATCAACACGTCGCCCATGCGAAACGACGCGGCATAAGCTGTCCGTCCGGAGATCATACCTCCCACGCCGCCGATTGACAGCGGAATGGTATCGATGTGGTCCAGAAGCGTGTCCAGGTTGTGAGTCTCTGCAAATGAGTTGTGTACGACCAGCCCAAAGGCGTTACCCAGGTCGACGATGAAATCTCCGGGCAAACCGTTGAGTTCCGCGCGCACCGTCGGCACTTTCATGGTGAGGAAGAAATCCACCTCCGCGCCGCCGTCGGCAGGTTCGAATGTTTCGGGGTTGTATATGGTGAGGGTGGAGTCCCGGTAGTCTATCAGGATCGGGAAGCGCGACAGGAAATCGTATCCCAGCAGCCCGCCGAAAGGATCGCCGTCGGGGTCGGCTGAAGAGATAGTTGAAAGGTCGAGCGAACCCGCCACCTGATCGCGCAGAACCAGCGACGAGATACTGATCGAATCGACCCGCACCATTTCGACCTCCTCATAGGCGCCGATTCCCTTGGCCACCATCTTTCCCACCACCTCAAGATCGAATCGGTCGGCCAGCGACTTGTTGAGGATATTGCCGGAAGCTCCGCTATCCAGAATCATCCAGACTTTGACCGACCCATTCACAACGACAGGCAGTTTGATATGGCCGGCGCGGTAATCAAACTGCACAACCACAGAGTCCACTCCCTCGGGGAATCCGACGTCCGTACTGCTGGTGGTCGGCAGAGTGAAAATGGACCGCTCGACAGGTTCGTTCAGAGTTATCGTTTCGTATTCTACCTGCATCGATGCCGGCGCACCCTCGGCCACCACTTCCAGAACGGTGGGCCAGCGGATACCACCGGATTCCTCAAACTTGCGACGGTAGGTATGGATCGGCAGTTCGTCGACGTAGCTGGTGGACAGGGCAAGCCGACCGGTTTCAACATCAAAGTAGCCCAGGACCGTATCCATCTGCAGCGGGACGAACGCCACTGCATGATATCTTTGGCCGTCCTTAGTCAGCTCACCCTGGTAGCCAAAGGAACCCTCGAAGCGGTCAGGGAACAAGTACGAGAAGGAGTTGAAGTAGAGGCCTTTGAGGATTTCATCCCGCTCAAAACCTTCAAGGCGTGAGACCTGACCGTTCATGTCTTTCTGCCAGGCGATTCGTCCGTCGTACGCCTGCACGATAGTCACCGGCCCGAACTCCAACTCCGAATAGAAGCGATCAGGCGGCACGAAGTACTCCACAAACCGACCCGGCATTCCGTTGAGGACCACCGAGCCCTCAGCCTGGTACGAGGTCATTCTTCGCAGACTATCGACCGCCGCCGGACCGCCGACCGATTGCACGAACAGGGAGTCGAGGTCAATGGCCGCCGAGGTCGCGGCCATCAAGCACGAAAGGAAAACGAAAGCCAGGGTCTTGTTCACTGGTCACCAGTCCTGTTTATGGTTGGTCAGGACCATTGTGGCCCAGGCCAAGTGACGCTTCTACTACAGCTAATCTCGGTACAAGTTCCCATTCGATCAAGTGTTGAACATGGCCACATCAACAGCCGCAAATTCACCCATTATTCTTCGGCACTCTCAGCGCAAACAGCATGTCGATCAACACAATCACGGCGCCTCCAATAAACGTCGCCTCATACCCGAACATAGACCACGCCACGCCGCCGGCCACCGGAATAAAAATCGCCGTGACATGATTAGCCGTCATTCCGAACGACAAACAACCGGTCAGATCCTCCGGCGTTGTGATCTTGCGCAAGTATGACTTCAATGCAATGGAGGATCCGAACAGCACGTTGTCCACCAGGTAGAGCCCAATTAACAGTGGCAAATAATCTACCACAGCATACCCGGCAAAAATGAACACCAAAACCAGAGAACAACCAACCAGCACTATGCGTTCACCAAAGCGGTCACTGATCAGTCCCATCCACCGGTTGGTGAAGATCGTGATCAGGTTGTTGACTAACATGATGCCGGAGATATAGGTAATATCCAGAGAGTGGTTCTTGACCAGCAGGAAGATCGCAAAGGTGGTGAAAATGTGTCGACGACACCCACGAAGGAATGAAAGCGTATAGTACAGCCAGTATTTCTTCTTGAGTCTGACCTTGCGGTTCTCCGTCTCACCGCGATTGGACGGCAGGGCCAGACATAGATACAATCCAATCGCCACCACCCCGGCGCCCATGATGTAGAAGGTGATGCGATAATCCAGAAACAGGGTCAGCCCCATGACCAGCCCGGCACCCACCAACCCGGCCACTGATTCCCACGAGCGTAGTTTCCCCTGCGCCTTTCCCAATTCACTGACCCTCGAGAGGTTTAGTAGCTGGGCTGAGTTGGTCGGTTCGAAGTAGTGGAAGCCGAACGACATCAATAGCGTAGCGGCTCCCAGCATCACCAGCGACGGAGACAGACCGCTCAGTATAAGTCCCAGCCCGACGACAACAATCGCAAGCGATGCGATCCGTGACTCGGTGAAGTAGACGGCCAGCGCGCCGACGCCAAAGGCCAGCAGACCTGGTATCTCGCGAACAGCCTGGATGATGCCAACGTCGGTCGCGGAAGCATCGAAGATGTCGACGGCGAAGTTGTTGAACATGACGCGCCAGGCATAGAAGCCGATCCACACCGCCATCGAAGACATCGTGATCGTAAAAACCGAGACTTTCCTGATACCCAGCGCCATAGTCCTGACAAGATAGGGGAAAAACGGACTGCGTACTGCACAGAAAAACCGGACGCCCGCGCGAGCGTCCGGTTGGAGTCTTCAGCCTGAGCAGCCGTCAATTCTGGACGTACTTGCCCAGAATCTGGTTCATCTTGGAGGTCATCCGGGAGTTCGGCAGGACCTCGGTAGCCCCGGCCGATTTGGCCGCCTTCATCTGATCCTTCAGCGTACTCGGCGAATAGCAAACGATCGGAATCTTGCACGTCGCGCCGTAGGAGCGCAGCTTGTTAATCAACGACGGCGCTTCTATCCCGTTGAGATTCAAATCGATAATGATCAGATCGGGGTGGAGCTCCTGCGCCCGCTTGAAAATATCATCCGAGCGAATTGCCTTAATCCCTTCGGCCTCCATGCCATCCAGTGCGGTCATTATCTTGGAGGTAAAGATCATGTTGTTGGCCGCGATAATTACTTTCTTACTCATAACCACACATCCATTGTTGACCTCTGATCCCTCTCACAGCGTTCTACCGACACCCAACATCATCAAGTACTATCAATATACGAAAATCCCGACCAGATTCCAACCCCCCAACCCAAAATACTTGCACAAAGTTCCTCGGGACGGTCTTCCGAGTGGGGTAAGGCATTGATTATTAGCCGATTACCCGCGCCCACAGAGCTTTTTGTTGATTTTCAGCCAATTCCGACTTAGTCTGCAGCCAATGAGCAAGATCAGGAACATCGCATCCTCTGGGAAATGGAGGGGGTCGGTCAGGAAGGCTTGGATTTTGATCCTGCCAATACTGGCTCTTTGGCTGATGGCTGTGCTGTTGGGAGCAACTGCTGCAGATGCTGCCGGAAAGAAAGCGACCAAAGAGATTTGCATCACCTTCGATGAGTTACCGGTGGCAACATCCTTTAGCGAGGTGGATCATCAGAAAGTAACGGCCGATTTGCTGGCCGCCCTGAAAAAGCACGAAGTCAAGGCGGCCGGGTTTGTTGTGGGCAAGAATATCAACGGCCAACATGATCTTCTTGGCGCCTGGCTCAATGACGGCCATGTGCTGGGCAGCCTCACTAACTCCCATCAGGACCTGCACTTGCTGGCGGTGGAATCATTCATTCAGGATCTGGCCGCAGGTCAGGCGGCTATGGAACCGATGCTTTCCGGGTTTGGTCAGGAATGGCGCTTTTTTCGCTATCCCTTTCTTCACTACGGCAACACGGTTGAAGCCAAGCGCGAGGTGAGGCGGTATCTGGCCGCCAACGATATCGTGATAGCGCATGCTACGGTGGTGGTGGAGGACTACTTCTACAATCTCACCATGGAGAAGCTGGGCGAAGAGATAGATTCCGCTGACTACTTCAATCTACGCGATGATTACCTGGAACATGTTCTGGACGCCGTGGAACAGGCGGAAGCCGAAGCAACCCAGGTTCTCAAGCGTCGCTGCCGACATATCCTTCAACTACGGGCCAATCTGCTAAACTCCGAGTACCTTGACGATCTACTGACCATGCTTGAAGAGCAGGGCTATCGTTTTATCTCGCTGGACCGGGCCCTTGATGACGAACTGTATTCCGCCCCGGAGGCTTATTTCGGTGCTCGCGGCGTGGGATACATCCAAATGATCAGAGACAGTGATTCTGACTTGCTGCCGGCGGAGTAGCTTGTAGGTCGAAACCCCTCCGGTTTCGTCATCTTGTAGGTCAGGTTCCTTGTGAATCTGACGATTCAGGCAGCATCACAGGGATGCTGCCCTACGAGATTCGGCCCTGCGCGATGTGAGCGATTGACAAGCATGATTGAGCTGACGAACGTAACATACCGCTACCCCCAGCAGGACCAACCGGCACTGAGCCATCTCAGTCTGTCGATCAAAACCGGCGAGGCCGTTTGTGTCATGGGGGCCAACGGTTCCGGCAAATCGACCTTCGCGCTACTATTGGCCGGTTTGATTGAGCCGCAGGGGGGACGACTGGGCATCAAGGTCGACAACGAGTCCCCGCTGCCGGTCGGCATCCTGTTTCAAAACCCGGACAATCAGATGGTAGCCGTCACAGTGGAGAAGGAAGTGGCTTTCGCGCTGGAAAATCTGGGCACGCCACCGGATGAGATGGAACGACGAATAGGTGAAACGCTCGAACGCTTTCGCATCACGCACCTGCGCCGACGGCTGACCAGTGAATTGTCGGGTGGCGAAAAGCAGCGTGTGGCGCTGGCCTCGGTGATGGTAATGCGTCCGCCGATTCTGGTGCTGGACGAGCCGGACTCCTTCCTGGATGAGGCCGGAAAAGCACTCCTGGTCGATGAACTGGCCCATATCAAAGCGTCCACGCCGGTCTTAACGGAAATCCGTATCACTCAGTACCCACACGTGGCACGGTCGTACGACCGGCTGATTCTATTCGACCACGGAGCGGTGGTAGCCGACGGTCGTCCGGCTGACATCTTTGCAGACACTGATCTCTGTCTCCGTACCGGCCTCCGTTACAGGCTGGATGTCGAGCAAGGGGCGCAGTCGGGCATGCCTGATCTTTCGGCGCCTTACGGATCACCCGAGCAAATAGTGACACGGCAGCTCGGGTTCACCTACGGCAATGGGCGGGAAATCCTGCGAGAACTCAGCCTGGAACTCCGCGCCGGCGAAAGCCTTGGTGTCGTGGGACCGTCCGGCTCCGGCAAGAGTACGCTGGGATTGTTGTTGTGCCGTCTCTTGACGCCGACGACAGGGGAGGTGGAACTACTCGATCTTGACGGCCAAGCGCTCCCGCCGGAAAATGCACGCGGTGCCGTTTCCGCACTGTTTCAACAGCCGGAGCGACAGTTCTTTCTGCCGACCTGCGCCGGAGAGATCAGTTTTGGTCCCGGCAATCTCGGCCACAGACTGACCTCCGGCGAGATTGCGGCGATGTTCAGTCTGATCGGCCTGGACTGTGATCGTTTTGGCGGGCGCGATCCCTTCACCCTCTCGGGCGGCGAAAAGCGGCGCCTGGCTTTCGCGTCCGTGCTTTCGATGGGACCGCGTTTTATTGTATTCGACGAACCGACCTGCGGTCTGGATCAGGACGGCGTAGGGCGATTTATCCGGTTGTGCCGATGGCTCAAACAGCAGCGTGCAGGTGTCGTGATTATTACCCATGATGGTGACATCATTCACGCCCTGGCCGATCGCGTGCTCATGCTGTCCGGCGACGGCGGTCACCAACTCGTCGACAAAGAACGTTTCTTTGGAGATTCGCAACTGGCCTCAGTCGTATCATCGCTCACCGGCAACAACTCTGGTCTAACTTAGCAGGCTGTTGAGAATCTCGGAACAAAAGACAGAAAAGCAGTTTCCTTGTGCTGCAAGTCATTCCCGCGCAGGCGGGAATCTATCTGAATCAACCACTTACTGGATGCCCGCCTCCGCGGGCATGACAAATCCGGTAGGTTCCAGACATGAGGAAGCATTTTTCCAACAACCTCTTAGAGGTTTTTTTCTTAGGCTTGCTTGACTACGGCTGAAAACCTGGTATCATTTATCGATAGATCATTTGGGAGATCATCCGACGTCGTGCACCGATCGGCTCCGGCATGTCGTTGGAAGTCCCTTTTAAGGTGATCCGGTGAGGTCACTAAAGGACGAAAGCAATTGCTGATGGCAACCTTCGTAAGCCTCGTTAAACGCATCCGGGTTTTGAATTTATGTTTCATTGTTCTCGATACAGGAGGTATCCTTGCCTGCCAAGAATGACGTCGTAATGGACGCCAAGAAGATCAGCCGGGCTCTCACCAGAATCGCGCATGAGATTCTGGAGCACAACTCCGGAGCTGAGAGTATCGTACTGATAGGCATCCTGACCCGCGGCGCCCCACTGGCGCGCCGTATTGCAACCATCATCCGCGACCTGGAAGGCGTGGAAGTACCGGTGGGACTGATGGACATCAGTCTGTACCGCGACGATGTCCACTCCAAACTCGACCAGCCGATTGTCCAGCGCACCGACATTCTCTTTGAGATCGTCGATCGCAATGTAATCATAGTCGACGATGTGCTGTTCACCGGACGCACGGTGCGCTCCGCGCTGGACCAGATCGTCGATTTCGGACGACCTCGCACCATACAACTGGCGGTCCTGGTCGACCGCGGTCACCGGGAACTGCCGATCAGGGCCGACTACGTGGGCGCCAACATTCCGACGGCCAAGTCGGACCGGGTGGTGGTTCAGCTTGATGAGAAAGACGGCGCCGATCAAGTGTTCGTCGAACGCGACGACAAGCAGACTGCCAACGGTAAGGCTACGGCGAAGGGCGCAACTCGAAAAGTGGAGGGAGAGAAATGAGTCGGCTTAGCTCACGTCACTTGCTGGGTCTCGAGGGCGCTCCACGCCGGGACATCGAGTTGATCCTCGACACCGCCATAACTTTTCGCGAAGTGATCGAACGACGCATCAAGAAGGTCCCCACACTGCGCGGCATAACCGTTCTGAATCTGTTCTATGAACCATCGACACGAACCCGCATCTCTTTTGAGTTGGCGGAGAAACGGCTGTCGGCGGACACCGTGAACTTCAGCGCCTCGACATCGTCGGTGAAGAAAGGTGAGTCGCTGCGCGACACGGTTCAGAACATCGAGGCGATGAAGATCGACATGACAGTGGTGCGGCACGGCTCTTCGGGGGCGCCGTACTTCCTGACCCAGTGCATGGATACCAACATCATCAACGCCGGCGATGGCTGTCATGAACATCCCACTCAGGCGCTGTTGGACATGTTCACGATTCGCCAGAAGTACGGCAAACTCGACGGCTTGCGGGTGGTGCTGATCGGCGACGTCAAGCATTCGCGGGTGATCCGCTCGAACATCTGGGGTTTGAAGACTATGGGCGCGTCGGTAGCGCTGTGTGGACCTTCGACTCTGATGCCGTACGAAGTGGAACAGTTCGGGTGTGATGTCTTCACCAACCTGGATGAAGCTTTGGACGGCGCCGATGTGGTCAACGTCATGCGCATTCAGGCCGAGCGGCAACAGGCCGGATTGTTTCCATCGCGACGGGAGTTCTCGGCGCTTTTCGGCGTCAACCGCGAACGGCTCAAGCGGCTCAACAAGAATTATACGATCATGCACCCCGGACCGATCAACCGAGGCGTCGAACTGGCCAGTGACGTGGCCGACGGCAAGAGTTCGGTGATCCTCGATCAGGTCACCAACGGACAGGCCGTGCGGATGGCGGTACTGTACCTCTTGTCCGATCGTGAAGAGAGGGAGGCGGAATAATGGCGAGCAAGAAATACGATCTGGTTATAACGGGTGGGCGAGTCATCGATCCGGCCCTGGGATTCGGACGTGATGCCGACGTCTTCATAAAAAACGGCGAGGTGTCAAGGATTGCCGCCGCCGGCAAGTCGACCGCTTTGTTGAAAAGTTTCGACGATGATCAAATCGTCGATGCCGCCGGCAAGCTGGTGGTGCCCGGTCTGATAGATATGCACGTCCACCTTCGTGAGCCGGGACGGGAGGATGAGGAAACGGTTATTAGCGGTTGTCGCGCGGCGGCGGCGGGCGGCTTTACGTCGATCTGCTGCATGCCCAATACGTCGCCGGTAATCGATAACCAGGAGACGGTCAAGTTCGTGCAGGACCGCGCCCAGAACGCCGACGCAAGAGTCTACGTGATCGGCGCCGCCACCAAGCTTCTCGAAGGCAGGGAGCTCTCTGAGATCGGCGATTTGGTCAAGGTCGGCGCGGTGGCGATCACCGACGACGGCAACTATGTACAGAACCCGGAGTTGATGCGTCGGGCGCTTGAATATGCCCGCATGTTCAACATACCGGTGATGCAGCACGCCGAGGATCAGTACTTGTGCAGCGGTGCTATCATGAATGAATCGTACCAGTCGGCGCGACTGGGCATGAAAGGAGCGCCGCCGGTTGCTGAGGAGATAGCGGTGCTGCGCGATATCGCCCTTTGTCGCGTGGCCAATAGTCGACTGCACATACTGCACGTTACCACGAAGGGGGCGGTTGATGCTATCCGGCAGGCCAAACGTGAGGGAGTCAACGTCACCTGCGAAGCGACCCCGCATCACCTGGTGCTGACCGACGAAGGAATAGGCAAGGAGTTCAACACCAGTCTGCGCGTCAATCCGCCGCTGCGTTCGGTTCGGGATCGGGAGGCGGTTATCGAAGGTCTTGTCGATGGCACGATCGACTGCGTCGCCTCCGACCATGCTCCCCACTCGATGGAAGAAAAAGATTGCGAGTTCGACCAGGCGCCGCCCGGTATGATCGGTCTTGAGACAACGCTCGGTTTGATCAAGACGTTTATCATCGACAAGGGTTACCTGAGTTGGGCGGACGTGATTCGCAAGATGACGATTAACCCGGCGCGTATCCTGAACCTGCCGGGCGGCACGCTGCAGGAAGGATCGACAGCCGACATTACGATCATTGATCCCGACAAAAAGTGGATGGTGAAAACAAAGGACTTCCGTTCGTTGTCGAAGAACTCGCCGTTTATCGGCTGGAAGCTGTCAGGTCGGGTGCACAAGACACTCTTGGGGGGACGGATTGTATTCGAACGGTAGTCTCTTTTGGGTTGAAACCCGGACGAACGTCCGGGCCACGCAGTTTCTGGTAGGTCGAAACCCCTGCGGTTTCGACATTGGCGAAGAACCCACAGCAAGCTGTAGGGCACCCGACAGGTTTGTCCGCAGCAATAATCTCTTGTAGGGTAGGTCTGTCCGCAGACCTGCCACTATCGGCAGGTTTGAAGACAAACCTGCCCTACAAGACTTGCCACTTCACCCTGAGCGGAGTCGAAGGGTGACAGGGTTAGGTTCTTGCAGGTCGAAACCCCTGCGGTTTCGACATTGCGTCAGGAGCACAGGGCTCCTGACCTACGAAGAATTGTAAAGGAACAACAATGGAAATAAAATACCTCGATTTGCAGGCTCAGTATCGATCCATCAAGAATGAGATCGACGCAGCTATCCAAGAGGTGCTCGACAGTAGCGCCTACGTGCTCGGGCCGGCGGTGCAGGAGTTTGAGAGCGCCTTCGCCGAATACTGCGGTACGAAGTTTGCCATCGGTGTCAACAGCGGCACCAGCGCGCTGACCCTGGCCCTTCGAGCGCTCGATATCGGGCCCGGTGACGAAGTGATCACCGCTGCCAATACCTTCATTGCCACAGCAGCCGCTATTGAGCACGCCGGGGGACGACCGGTGCTGGTCGATGTCGATCCCGAAACGCGCAACATGGATCCTGTGCTACTCAAGATGGCGATCACGTCAAGAACCCGCGCCATCATCCCGGTGCACTTGTATGGTCGACCCGCCGATATGGACCCGATCCTGCAACTGGCAACTCGGCACGATATCGCTGTGCTCGAAGATGCTGCTCAGGCGCATGGCGCCCGCTACCAGAGACGAAGAGCCGGGTCCATCGGGCGGATGGCGGCCTTCTCGTTCTATCCGGGCAAGAATCTCGGCGCTTACGGTGAGGCCGGGGCGGTGACAACCGATGATCCGGAACTCGACCGAAAAGTTCGCATGTTACGCGATCACGGCTCCGACAAGAAGTATGTTCACGATCTCCTGGGTTACAACGCCCGCATGGAGGGTATCCAGGGGGCGGTGCTCAAGGTCAAGCTGGCGCAACTCGATCAATGGAACGCCGAACGCAACCGGGTGGCCAGACTGTACAACCGACTCTTAGCTGACTTGCCGATCAAGCTACCGAGCTTTGAAGATGATATCGATCAAGTGTTTCACCTGTATGTTATCGAAACCGAGCAACGTGACCAGTTACAAAAGTACCTTGGTGAGCATGGTGTGCCATCGTTGATCCATTACCCGATCCCGATCCATCTGCAAAAGGCGTTCGATCATCTCGACTGCCGAGCGGGCGATTTCCCCATCACCGAGAAGCTGGCCGACGAGATTCTATCGTTACCGATCTACCCTGAGATGTCGGATGAACAGGTTACATTTATTGCTGAGAAGGTAAAAGCGTTCTTTGCGTAAAGTCGTCACAAAACGGTATCGGATGTCCAGGTCCACGATTCTCGTCCTGTGCCTGCTGGCGCTGATTCTGCTCTTGCGGGTCTGGAATCTTGATGCCGATCCACCAGCGACCGTGTCAGGATCGACCGACGTCTATACCGATCCGCCCCAGTACACACTGTTCGCCAGGATGTTCGTGCAGGGTGGTGACTTCAATCCCTTCGGCGACACGCGGCTTGTCTTCTTTCTGAAGTCGTCTGTTACGGCTCTTGCAACAGTTGTATTCAAACTGATCGGAACAGGTATCCAACAGTCCAATCTGGTCGGTCTGGCGTACTCCTACGGTGGCCTGCTGCTGTTCTTTCTCTTCCTGCGCAAGACCGTCGGCAATCTCGCCGGTGTGCTTTATTTGATCCTGATCTGCTTCAACTACAACCAGCTTTTCTATGGGCGGCTTCCCTTTCTTGAAAACGCCATGTGGTTTTTCGCCTCAGGCGCTCTGGTTCTGATCACATATTTCCGCGGATGGTGGGCTTTCCTGACGGCTGGCGCATCTCTGGCTGTGGCCGTCTTTTTCGGTAAGATTCTCGGCGTGGTATTCCTGTTTCCATTCGCCTGCTTTTTGCTGCATCAGGCTGTATATGTAAACCAGGGCAGCCGTTCGGCCCGTGCCTCACGCCCCCTGCTCTTCGCGGCCGGCTTTGCGCTGGTTGGACTGTTCTGGGTTCTGTTCTCTTATCTGCCTCTGCAAAGCGAGGTGGCTGGATATATCGGTGAAAAGACAATCGAACTGTATGGCACCCCTGAAGGACTACAGTCGTTCGATGATTTCATCTGGAAGTTTGTGTCGTTCGGGATTTTGTCCAACCTGTTTCAGAGGATGACCATCGTATCGATTCTCGGCGCCGTCCACATTGGGTTCGTCCTGTTCTCTCTCAGCCGGCGCAGATCGTTAAGTGAAAACCTCTCCTCTCTGGGGTGCGGGCACCTTTTTGTCGCGGCCATGATTGTCGCTTTTTACGGAGCGCTGATGATTTGGAACTACCAACCGCTCCGCTACGAGATGGTACTGATTTATCCCTTCTGTGGGGCGGCAGCCATGATCCTGTCGATGATATGGCGCCAGATGAAACCCTACGAATCCAGAGGTGGCGCCTGGTGGCTGTTCCCCATCTTGCTGTACCCCATTGTGCTGGTAGTGGTGAGTCAAGCATGGTCCGCTTTGAACGAGCGAAGGGGATGGGAATTTGCCTTTGACGATGTCAAGTATCAGGCAGCCATCTTAGCCCTGGTAGTTGCGCTGGGGGTAACGGCGGCTATTGCGGTGGCCCGCAAGTTCCGGGTAATCTGGCCGCCTGTTTTTCGGAAAATCCTTGTGACGTTAGCCGTCGCAGCTACGGTAGGGCAGGGGATAGCGCTCACGACCCACTGGTGGCGCTGGCCCACTTACACCATGCGTGACAATACCGCTGATTTAGGCATGATTCTCTCGCCCAACGCTGTGTTGTCAGGGCCGTTCGCGGCAACCTTGACACAAGACAACGACTTCGGATGTGTCATTCATATGTTTGGTGTAGCTTCAGTCGACTCGACTCTCTTTACACGTTTCCCGATCACGCATCTTCTGCTGGATGAGGCTAATGAGAAACGTGCCCGCGCCGACCATCCGTACGTCATGGGCGGTGCCGTGCAGGTCTTCACCTATTGTGTTGGTGTAGGAAAGGTCCGGTTGTATCGTATCGCCGGCCACACCGGCAATCCTATCGCCGACAGCTATCAGCGATCCCCGTTTGAGATGCTGGTCGATCATTATCGTTCCGGCAAAACCAGCCTGATGCAGCAATACCTGGTTCAGTTTGTCCAAAGTCATCCGGACAATATCTCCGGTTACATGCTGGCTGGTGAGATTGCCCAGGATACCGAACAGTATGCCGAGGCTGAGCAGTTGGTAAAAAAAGCTATTGAGTTTTCACCGACGAACTACCATCTTATCGGAACTCTGGCGATGGTATATAGGAATCAGTATGTCGTCACGGGAAACCTGATGTATAAGAACCTGGCCCTGGAAAAGTTTGAGCGCGCCCTGAAGTTTGCACCGACCTCCAAGCGGTTGAAAGAAGAGTACGCTGAGCTTAAAGGATTGCATAGTGACGATTGACGAAAACTACAACTTCCTGGTCTCGACGATCGTGCCGGCCATGAACGAAGAAGGCAACATTGAGCAGTTCTGTGAGTTGTTCGATAAGATGGTCCAGACGGCGCCATTCAGGAACGAACTGGTATTCATCGACGATGGTTCCACTGATGGTACCCTTGCCAAGTTCAAGCAGGCAGCACAGACATACAGTTTTGTGCGCTTTGAGACCCATGGCCGCAACCTTGGATTGACTGAGGCGCTCTTGACCGGGTTCGAACTCGCCAGGGGTGAGGTGTTCGTCTTCTATCCGGCCGATCTGCAGTTTCTGCCCGAAGACATTCCGAATCTGGTGACCAGGATTGCCCGGGGGGCAGATGTCTGTGCCGGCTGGAAGCAGGGTGACTATCAAAAACCGTTTGTCTCAGGCATTTACAACTGGCTATCAAGAAAACTGTTCGGATTGAAGATACACGACCTGAACTCATGCAAGGCGTTTCGGCGGGAAGTGGTGGAGCAGATTTTCCTCAGACGCGACTGGCACCGCTATCTGGTGCCGTTGGCCTCCGACAAAGGCTTTCTCATCGATGAGGAGACAGTGACCCTGCACGAACGAAATTGGGGTAAGACCAAGTTCGGGTCTATCTGGCGAATTCCCGTTGGTTTTCTCGACCTGCTGGCGGTGAAATTCCAGATAACGTTTCTGCGCAAGCCGCTCTTATTCTTTGGATCCATCGGGTCCGTACTGGTGCTCCTGGGTGTCCTCGTTGGGCTCGTGACCATCTACTTGCGTTTGACTGGCGAAGGGTACCGACCGCTGCTGTACCTGGTGATGCTTATGGTCGGAGTCGGCATGGCCCTCTTTGTAATGGGTTTCATGGCTGAGGGACAGGTGGCGGTCAAGGAAGAGATGGCCGACCTGCGCAAGAAGATGATCCGGATGATGAAATCGAAGCGTTCCGCAGATGACTCGGACAGTTCTCATGCAACCTGATGGAGACTAATCCAAGCCAGAAGAGCCAACCGTAATCGCCCACTCACCATGACCTTCAAGAAAACCCTGACCACTCTACTTAGGATTACCCTCACGGCGGTAGTCGTGTTTTTTCTCTATCGCCAGGTGGCCGGTCACTGGGATGAAATCAGGAACTACCAGTGGCAGGTTGACTGGGGTATGCTCTTGCTGTCGGTGTTGCTGGGGCTGGGAACGTTTGTCGTCATGGCCTCGAACTGGCAGCGCCTGATCGCAGGCTTCGGGCACCAGGTGCCGCTGAGACAATCGTTTCGGATCTTCTATCTGGCCGACCTGGGACGTTACATCCCCGGCAAAATCTGGCCGCTGTTGGGTATTCTCTATCTCACTAAGAAGGAAGGCATTCCGCCGGAACGGGCCACAGCTTCGTTTGTGCTGGTGCAGATGTTCGCCATCCCGGCGTCATTGCTGGTGTTCGTGGTAGCTCTGCAGTTCGAGCCGCGAATTCTGGTCGATCAGGTAGCGGTGTTGGGAGAGAAGAGCACCTACCTGCTCACCGGTTTGATGTTGTTGTTCTCCACGGTGGTGGTGGTGTGGCCACAACGATTGCTGGGTATCGCCAATGCTCTTTTGCGTCGTTTGTCGCGTCCGGAGGTACACTTTGCGCTGGACAAAACTGTTGCCCTGCGTCTGCTCGTTGGTTATTGTACAGGCTGGCTTTGTTACGGTGTTGCGTTTTATCTATTCGTCCGGGCGGTGATGCCCGATTCCGGACTGACGCTGGTCGCTGCTGTTGGGATATTCAACGCCGCGTATCAGATTGGCTACCTGGCTCTGTTTGCGCCGGGCGGCTTGGGACCGCGCGAGGTAGTGATGGGATTCATGCTGACACCGTTTCTGGGACCGCTTGCCCCGGCGCTGCCCGTTCTGGCGCGATTGTGGGCTATTCTTGTAGAAGTAACAGCGGCGTTGATAGCCCTGACGATACGAAAATGACTTGAGTGACACTGCGTGGCTAAGAAAAAACAGTCCGGAAAACCAACTCCCAGACCGGCCCGGCGGTCGTTTGATCCTGAGAGTTCCCCCTGGTTTGCGCCGGTGGCGTTCGCGATTTTGTTCGTTGCGCTCCTGGTGTTGTTCGGTGGGTTCGTTTTTTCGGACAAAATGCTCTATGGCTCCGATACCATCTCGGCCGGTGTCTACTTCCGTTCCTTTCTGGTCGACCACGTTAGTGAGTATGGGCGTGTACCGCAGTGGAATCCGTACATCTTCTGCGGTATGCCGTATGTCGAGGCTTTCCACGGCGACATTTTCTATCCACTGTCGGTGCTGAAGTTCTTCGGTTCGATTTACCGGATGCTCGGCCTCAATCTGGTGCTGCACATATTCCTGGCCGGGCTGTTCATGTACCTGACGGCGCGGCGGTTCCGGTTGTCGAAAACGGCGGCGCTGATGTCTGGCGCGTGTTACATGTTCGCCGGCTACCTGATATCGTTCGTGGCGCCCGGGCATGACGGGAAAATATTTGTCACCACTCTTTTCCCGTTGGTCATTCTGTTTCTGGAGAGCGGCTTTCAGGAGCGCGGGTTACGATCTTTTTTCATGTTCTCCGCTCTCGGTCTGGTGATCGGTGTGATCATCCTGTCGCCGCATCCGCAGATGTCGTACTTCACGCTATGGGTGGTGTCGGCTTATGCTGCCTTCAAGTTAGTGATGATGCTCAGGGACAAAACCGGCTTGCAGGCAACGCTGCGACCGGCAGTTCTGACCGCGTACGCCGTGGTGATCGGTCTGCTGATCTCGGCCATCCAGTTCTATCCTGGGTACATCTACACCTCCGAGTTCTCGCCGCGAGCCGATTCCAAGAGCGGCTGGGAATGGGCAACCTCCTGGTCGATGCATGAAGAAGAAGCAATGTCACTCCTGATTCCGGAGTTCTCGGGCACCTCAAGCCAGAACACTGAGACCTTCTACTGGGGCAAAAACCCTTTCAAAGACAATTCGGAAGCGGTTGGAATAGTCACGATCTTTGCTGCTCTGATTGGTTTCTTTTTCTATCGCCGTAAAGAGTCGTATTTCTTCGGCGGCCTGGCGCTGTTCGCTCTCATCTACGCGCTGGGAGCGACGACACCATTGTTCCATCTGTTCTACTGGTTGATACCGAAGGTCAGTTCCCTGCGAGCGCCTTCGATGATTATGTTCATATTCTCATTCTCGGTGGCCTTGCTGGCGGGTATGGGTTTGCAGTGGCTGCGGGACGCGCGCAAGGACAAATCCGACGCACGTTCGTCGACACGGTTGTCATATTTGTTAGTCGGCCTGCCTGCTCTCATGCTAATGTTGGCACTTGTCTTCGCTGTGGGCGGCAAGGGAGTGATGTCCACCTGGTGTTCGCTGTTCTTCGATGAAGCCGGCAGTCGGCATATTACTCAGACTTTGACCAAACTCGACCTGGCCTACATGAACCTGCCCGCGATTCAGTCGGGGGCGTGGTTGGCGTTCTTGTTCACATCTTTGGCGGCGCTGTTCATCTGGCTGTACCGATCCGGCAAGGCCGGGGTTGCGGTGCTGTTGGCTCTGGTGGCTGTTGTGTCCGTGGACGGTGTTCGTTTCAATCGGCGCTTTGTGGATACCATCGATCCCGATCAATACTGGCGGCCGAGTCCGGTTGCAGAGTTTATCAAGCAGCAGCATGACAACTACCGCGTGATGAACTTCAAAGCACTGCCGGCAGATTTGTTACCGTTTTTCAAAATCGAGGTGGTGACCGGATATCACGGCAACCAACTACGCTGGTTCGACGAACTGTTGGGCGGACCGGGGGCCAGGAATCAGTCCAACCCGCGCCTGTTAAATCTGGCCTCGGCCGGATACATTCTCATTCCATCCAATCAACAGTTGCCGGATGGCTATTTCGGGGATAAGCCGGTGACCGAGTTGGCCTCTTTCGGACAGGCCAAGCTGTTCAAGAATGAAAACGCTCTGCCGCGAGTGTTCCTGGCCGATAAGTTTCGCGTTTTTGCCGATCGCAGTGAGATATATCCACTTATTCTGGAAGGTGACGAGGACCTGAGTGAGGTCGTCTACCTGGAGAAGGAACCATCATTGCCCCTTGTAGCGGACTCGATGTACACCGACAGCGCCTGGATCGAGAATTTCGGTGTTGATTCGGTCGAGATCCGTCTCCACTGTACGAGCAACCAGTTGTTGGTACTCACCGACAACTTCTACGATGCCTGGCACGTGAGCGTTGATGGTCACCCGGCTGAGTTACTGCGCGCCTACGGCACCTTTCGGGCGGTCGAAGTGCCCGCCGGCGCCGAGCGCGTTTTGTTTTGGTACCACTCCGAAAGATATGCGACCAGCAAAACGGTGACCTGGCTGACTCTCATCTACCTGGCGTTGGTGATGGCGGGCTACGCTCTGATACGTCGGCAGCAAGGACGAAAAAAGGAAGAAGCAGCTATATGAGTCCTACCCAGCGCGCCCTGATCATATTCCCAACATATAACGAACGCGAAAACATCGAGAAGATAGTCCACGCCGTGCTGCCGCTGGACCCGCGAATCCATGTGCTGGTGGTGGATGATAGTTCGCCCGACGGTACCGGCGACATCGCCGACCGTCTGGCCGCCTCCGAGTCAAAAGTGAATGTAATGCACCGCGAAAAGAAACGGGGGTTGGGGCGGGCTTATCTGGCCGGCTTCAAGTGGGCTATCGAGCGGGAGTATGACTACATTTTTGAGATGGATGCCGACTTCTCGCACGGACCGGAGTACATCAAGGACTTCCTCAGAGAGATTCGAGAATATGATCTGGTCCTTGGCTCGCGTTACATTTGCGGGGTCAACGTCATCAACTGGCCGATGTCCCGGTTGCTATTATCCTACTTTGCTAATGTCTACACTCGGATTATCACCGGTTTGCCTTTGCGCGACGCCACCGGTGGGTTCAAATGTTTTCGTCGTAAAGTCCTTGAGGCGATAGACCTGGACGCCGTGCAATCGTCGGGCTACAGTTTTCAAATAGAGATGTCCATGCGTGCCTGGAAGAAGGGGTTTCGCATCAAAGAGATACCGATCACTTTCGTTGATCGAACCGCCGGTGAGTCCAAGATGTCCAAGAAGATCATGCGCGAGGCTATCTGGATGGTCTGGCTGTTGAGGCTCAAGTCGATCTTCGGCAAACTTGGCTAAAACAAGACGCCTATTTTGGTCAAGAACAAAGTCTCCATCGTCATCGTAACTCACAACTCGCAGGCGACCCTGGAGCAATGTCTGACGAGTCTTCAGGGCGGTCTTGCGGATGTCGATCACGAACTAGTGGTGGTCGATAATGCCTCCTCTGACGGCTCCGGCGAGATTGCGAAGCAGCAGTATCCCAATGCTATCATACTGACCAACGAAAAAAACCGTGGATTTGCTGCCGCCTGCAATCAAGCTGTGCAGGAGACCGAGGGCGAGTTTTTGCTGTTTGTGAATCCGGATGTTCAGATGGATCCGGGGTCGGTCCAAAGCATGATAGCGCTGATACGTAACGATCACAAAGCAGGCGCCATTACGCCGCGGATGCGCAACCTTGATGGCAGCTTCCAGCCTACCTGTCGCCGGCTGCCGACCATTTACAACCTGCTGTTTTCGCGCGGTTCGGTTCTTTCGCGACTGATCGGCGCAAGTCATATCTACACCCTGCCGGATTATGCCGAAACTAAGGCTGTTGAAGCGGTAGCTGCTACCGTGTTGCTGATCCGACGTTCGCTCTTTGTCAGGATGAAAGGTTTTGACGAACGGTTCTTCATGTATATGGAAGATACCGATCTCTGCTACCGTCTCCGGGCTATAGGTTATCGCAACTACTTCGTACCGACAGCGGGTGGGGTTCACGATTGGGGACACGGCAGTGACGCCGGACGGCTCAGACGTATATGGCACCATCACTTCTCGGTATGGAAGTACTTCCTCAAGCATTTGCCCAATGGGTTCTCCCTCCTGGTCCTACCGGTCTTCCTGACTCTGAACTTGTTGCTGTCAATCATTACGCCGCCTTACAGCAGGTCGGGGAGGCGTTGACCGATGCCGACCGAGACGATCCTGGTCATAGCCCTTTGTTCGCTGGTCACAGCCATGATCAGCCTGCCCCTGCTCATTTGGTGGGGCCATAGGTTTGGGCTTCTTGACCAGCCGGGTCGACACAAACGCCACAAACGACCAGTGCCGTACCTGGGCGGGGTGGCCCTTTTCGTATCGGTATGGAGTTCGCTCCTTGTCTCCACGCTTTTGTATCCCGAATGGTATGGGAACAACACGTCGTCGCTCTTATACGTGTTTCTGGGAGCTCTGGTAATTGCCCTGATCGGATTGGCCGATGATCTGTCGCCGCTGTCGGCCCGTGTGAAGCTGGCAGCGCAGATTGCGGTCGGTCTGTTGCTGTATCTGTCCGGCTTGAGAGTGGAACTCTTGAGTACCCCGTATGGTAGTGTCGATATCGGTATGGCGTCGTTAGGCATTACCGTGCTCTGGGTGGTGGTGCTGACCAACGCCATCAACTTGATTGATGGGCTCGACGGTCTGGCCGGGGGAGTGTCGTTGATCGCCGCGGTAACTCTCCTGGCGCTGGGATATCTGATGAATGTCGGCTGGGCGGTTGTGTTCATGGTTGGGATGATCGGTTTTCTCGTTGTCTTTGCCGTCTTCAATCGTTACCCGGCCAGGATCTTTCTTGGTGACTCGGGATCCATGCAACTGGGTTATTATTTCGCGGTTTTTTCGCTCTTGGTGCCGCTCAAGTCCTTCACGGCCTCAGCCCTGTATCTGCCGCTGTTGGCCCTGGGGGTACCGATTCTCGAGACGGTATCTTCTTTTGTGCGTCGGGCCGTCAGTGGGCGCAACGTGATGCAGGCGGATCGTCGTCACCTGTTCCATTTTCTGTCATTGGCCGGATTGTCGCAACGGGGAGTGGTTCTGGTGTTCTACCTGATGGGGATAGTCTTCTCTTTGTTCGCACTGTCCATGTTTCTGTGGAACCGGTTGATAGTGCTGTCTGTTTTGGCCGTTTTTATGGTTGTAATTCTGACGGCGTTCTTTATTTTAGTAACCGGTGCGTCCTCGCGCCGGCGTCGCAAATGACAGTCGGCGGCAAGAACCATCGAGCCTGATAAGACTTAGATCGGAACGGCATGGTCGACAGACCTTATTTAGAATTTGAACGACCGCTGGTCGAGTTGGAGAAGAAGATCTCCGACATGAAAGATTTCTCCGTCGGAGAGAGCATCGAACTGGACAGTGAGATTGCCTCCCTGGAAAAAAAACTGGCTCGACTTCGCGAGGACATCTACTCCCGGCTGACGCGCTGGCAGCGTGTACTGTTGTCTCGCCATCCCAAACGTCCCTACACTCTTGATTATATCAAAATGATCACCACCGATTTCGTGGAACTTCACGGTGATCGCTGTTTCGCCGATGATCGGGCGATGATCGGTGGGTTCGCCAGAATCGATGACCAGCCGGTGTTGGTGATTGGTCAGCAGAAAGGTCGTGACACCAAACAGAAACTGGCTCGCAACTTCGGCATGGCCCATCCGGAAGGGTATCGCAAAGCGCTACGGCTGTTCAAACTGGCCGAGAAGTTTGAGATCCCGATCATCGTACTGATCGATACACCGGGAGCGTACCCGGGGATCGGCGCTGAAGAGCGTGGTCAGGCCGAGGCGATTGCCCGCAATATCAGAGAGATGGCCCGGCTGCGGGTGCCGATTGTGGTGGTTATTATCGGCGAGGGTGCTTCCGGGGGAGCGTTAGGTATCGGTGTCGGCGACGTCGTCATGATGCTTGAGTACGCCTGGTACTCCGTTATTTCGCCGGAAGGCTGCGCCGCGATTCTATGGCGTGACTCCGCCAAAGCACCGGAGGCTGCCGAGGCGCTCAAGGTGACATCGGATGATTTGATAAGGCTGAAAGTGGTCGACAAGGTGATCAGCGAGCCGGAGGGTGGTGCTCACCGAGATCCAACCGCGACTGCCCAGTCAGTGAAGAAAGAAATACTGGCTGCTCTGAAGGAGTTGCAGACCAAGCCGGTCGAGCAACTTCTGCAGGACAGACTGGCCAAATACCGAAGTATCGGTGAGTTTGAGGAACGCTGAGGAAACAAGTCAATGGCGCTGTCAAGTCAATTGCTGGAGAAACTGGTTTGTCCGAAGTGCAAGGGTAAACTGAGTTATCAGGAAGATGAGAACCGTCTGGTCTGCGAGAACTGCCGGCTCGCTTACCGAATCACCGACGACATACCGGTGCTGCTGATAGACGAAGCAGAGAAAATCGATTAGGGAATAATACATGAAGCTTTCTAAATTCTGCGACGAGACACTGGTGCAATTCGACCTGAAGGCTACCGACAAGACTGGTGTGATCGAGGAGTTGGTTGATCTTGTTGCCCGTTCCAATATGGTCAAAGATCGGGCTCAACTGCTACAGGATATCAAGGAGCGGGAGAACCTGGTCACAACCGGTGTTGGCTATGGGGTGGCTTTTCCGCACGCGAAGACCAAGTCGGTCAAGGGGATCGTGATTGCTTTCGGACGAAGCAGCGCCGGTGTGGACTTCGACGCCATGGATCACAAGGCAGTAAACCTCTTCTTTCTGATCGCCGCACCTGAGGACGCAATCGGCGCCCACTTGAATGTGATGGCGCGCCTGTCCTATCTGATGAAACCGGAGGAAAACCGCACAAAACTCCTTGAGGCCGCCTCACCCGGAGATGTTTTGGCTTTAATTGATGTCATCGAGTAATCAGGGTCTCGTTCTGAGTGGCGTTTGGCATGTTGAACAGGAAATCCGGCCTTTCTTATAAGAGTTGGCGAGTTGTTCATCTTGCTGTAATTCTCATTTTTGTAGCTACCCTGATACTCGAGTTGCCGAATGTCAATCAATTGATCGGTGGCACGATCATCGACACGGCCTACTCTCCCTTTTTCAAAATCCGATCGACAGTCCGGGACCTGGTCGGCACCAACAAAGAGAATCGATTGCTTCGAGACTCGCTGGCCGAGGCCTCCTTGAGAATCGTGGCTCTGGAGGAAGCTGAGCGGGAAAACTCCAGGCTGCGATCGATCCTTGGGTTTGAACCACCACCCGGGTATCGTCTGTTGCCGGCCCGGGTCATCTCAGTGATCGGAGAGCCGCTACCGGTATCCGCCGCCATTAACATGGGGATCGAGGATTCCGTGCAGGTCAATCATCCGGTCATCAATCAAGTGGGGTTGGTGGGACGGGTGCAGCAGGTGATGCCGGGGTACGCTAAAATACAGTTGTTGACCGACCCTCTTAATCGTGTTGCCGGCCGGGTGGCAACCAGCCGTGAGATGGGCATCGTGCGCTACTTACCATCGGAAGGTATGATTCTGGACAATTTCCCCAATCAGGGAGCCATCCAGACAGGCGATACCATTTTGTCGTCGGGACTGGGGGGCATCTACCCACCGGGCCTGAGAGTTGGCATAGTATCGGATGTTCGGCGGCCGGAAAACAAGCCGTACTCGCTAATAAACCTTGAGCCGGCGGTCAGCTTTCGGACCATCGAAGAACTCTTCATTTTGATGCCGGAGGGTCCATGACGCGGGTGATCCCATTCATACTCTATCTTCTGTTGATCGCCCTGCACGGAGTGATGCTAAGAGGCATCACGACAGTCTTTACGGCCGAGATCAATCTGGCCGCCCTCATCGCCCTGATGGTAGCTGTCTACAAACCGGAGTTAGTGGCGACTTGGTTCGGCTTTGCCGCCGGTCTGGTGCTGGCCGCCGGGATGCCGGATCTTATCGGATGGCACACACTGTGGCTGGCGGGGCTGGGACTTCTCGCCTATCACACTCGCGAACGGTTGAACCTCGACTCTCTATATGCCAAGCTGCTGCTGATACTGGGCGGTATACTCCTCCACAATGTTATGGTGCTGGTTACCTTTGGAGTAGAAGATTTTTGGTTTCTTCTGGTGACCGCCGCGCTGCCGGGCGCCGTTTACACTACTCTGATAGGGTGGCTTTTCTTTCTGGTCAAAGAAGGTCGCATCACTTGGACCAGAATTAAAGCTCTTTTCTGACAATCGGATGCCACTGTCAACTCTCAGCCTCAAGTATCGCCAGGCGACAGCTCTCTTAATTGTGCTGGGTCTGCTACTGGTGATTTTCGGCTGGCTGGTGAAACTGCAGATTCTGAACTATCGTGAACTGGCCGAGCAGTCGGAGAACAACCGGATCAGAATACAGCCGCTGGTGGCCGGTCGTGGTGTAGTGTACGATCGGGAGGGGCGTATCATAATCGATAACCGACCCTCTTTCACGGTATCTGTCGTGGCGTCTGAGGCAGTTCGGGACACGACGATACCGAACCTGGCAGCGTTGATTGGACTTGATACGAGCGTGGTTCAAAAACGGCTCCGGAATAACCTGGTCAATCGTTACCAACCTGCCCCGATCATGCGCGATGTTCCGTTTGAGATCGTGGCTGTAATCGAAGAGCAGGCCAGCCGTTTCCCGGGCGTGAGCATCCAGATGGAAGAGGTAAGACGTTATACGCCCGGTCTGGGTTCCGAGTGTTTCACCGGTCACGTCGGTGAGGTCTCCGAGGAAGAGCGACGGCGTGAGGGCGCGGTCGGTTATCGCCTGGGTAGCATAATCGGCAAGAAAGGGCTGGAAAAGCAGCACGATGCGCTCCTCCGAGGGCGTGAGGGGACGGCCTATATCGAAGTTACCGCATCCGGTCAAAGCCGGGGACCGTACGAAGGGAAGGCACCCACCCTCGCCGTTGCCGGCGCCGACCTGGTGCTAACGATCGACAACGATCTTCAGCGTGAATGTGTGGCGGCGCTTGGAGAATACTGCTGCGGCGCTATTGTCGCCATAGATCCACGCAGCGGCGAAATCCTGGCTATGACATCCTATCCGGGGTTCGACGCCAATATTTTTTCGACCGTCATACCAGAGAGTCTTTGGCAGAGCATAATGCAGGATACGACTCATCCCCTGCTCAACCGTCCCATCAGTGGTCTCTATCCGCCTGCTTCTACAACCAAGCTGTTGACCATCGGCGCGGCGCTGGAAGAGGGAATGATCGGTGCGAATACAACTCTGAAGCCATGCTACGGTGGCTATCAGTTCGGCAATCGCTATTTCCGTTGCTGGGCGCCCGGCGGTCATGGTACCCTTAATGCGGTCGGTGCGCTTGAACAATCCTGCGATGTGTACTTGTATCAGGTGGGGTTGAAACTCGGTATCGATCTGTTGAGTCAGTACTTCGATAAGTGCGGCTTCGGCCACGTCACCGGCGTCGCTCTGCCGGGTGAAGAGGACGGTCTTAACCCCAATAGCAAATACTACGATAGGCGCTATGGTAAGAAAAAGTGGAGCCGGGGGCTGGTGCTGAACAATGCGATCGGACAGGGAGAGATACTTGTCACGCCACTGCAACTGACCCAGTTTTTCTGTGGTTTGGTCAACGACGGCATCGTGTATCGTCCACGACTCATTAGAAGTATCCAGTTTCCCGACGGCCAGCAGGTGATCCCGTCCGGGCAGATGGTCAGGAAACTGCCGTTTTCATCAGGAACACTGGAGTTGCTGCTGGAAGGGTTGCGTCTGGTGGTGGAGGGCGAGCACGGCACGGCCCGTGGTTTGAAGAATAATCTGTACAGCCTTGGTGGGAAAACCGGCACGGCTGAGAACCCTCATGGAGACAATCATTCCTGGTTTGTTGGTGTAGCGCCGATGGAACGACCCGAGATCGTAGTCTGTGCTGTTGTCGAGAACGCAGGGCATGGTTCGGAAGTGGCGGCGCCGACCGTCAAGCGGATTATTGATGTCTACATGACCAGGAAGTTGAGCCCGGAGTCGGTGGCCGATCTGTCTCACACGGAGAGTGACTGATGCTGAACTACCGTGATCTGGACTGGCGCATTATCAGTGCGGCTTTGTTCCTGTCCATGATTGGGATCCTGCTGATCATGTCGGCGCAGCACTATGCCGATTCGGCCTACCTCCAGGGTTTCTATCTTCGTCAATCGCTCTGGCTGCTGATAGCGTTGGTTGCTTTTGCGGTGGTCATCCATCTGCCTCTAAGGCTCTTTGATGTCAGCGCCTATCTGTTTTTCGGAATCACTTTGTCTCTGCTGGTCCTGGTACTGCTGATCGGCAGTTCGCGAATGGGCGCCACCAGGTGGTTCTCTTTTGGTCCCATCAACCTGGCGCCGTCCGATGTGGCCAAGCTGGCCGTGGTACTGGCTCTGTCACGGTTCTTTGCTTACACCAAACTGCCGCCGGCTTCCAAACGTCGACTCGCCTTCAGTGCGATTCTAACTCTGATTCCAGTGATGTTGATCTTGAAACAACCGGACCTGGGTACTTCGCTGGTGTTCTGGATTATTCTCTTTGCTTTGTGGTTCTGGTCGGGTCTGTCGCCGGTTTACCTTATCCTAATCTTATCACCCCTGGCAAGTCTGGTAGCCGCCTCGCACTGGCTGGCCTGGGCCCTGTATTTCGCTGTGCTCCTGACCTTTCTCTTCCTTTCGCGACCGGGAATGTTGTTCAGCGTCCTGGTGGTGGTGACGAACCTCGCCTTCGGTGTAATCACACCATACATCTGGAATCGAATGGCTGATTACCAAAAGCTGCGCATGCTTACCTTTCTCGATCCTGGTCGCGATCCACGTGGCGCCGGATATCAGATCATCCAGTCCAAGATTGCTATCGGTTCCGGCGGCGTCTGGGGGAAGGGCTTGTTGTCCGGCTCGCAGACACGTCTCGATTTCCTGCCGGAACGGCACACCGACTTTATCTTCAGCGTGCTGGGAGAGGAGTTTGGTCTGTGGGGTTCGCTGCTGGTGATCATGCTATTCGGAGTGATTTTCTATCGCGCCATCCGGATTGCGACCAGATGTCGTTCGCGCTTCGCCTCCAACGTGGTGGTTGGCGCCGCCGCTGTGCTCTTGTTTCAGTTCTTCGTTAACATCGGAATGACCCTCGGATTCATGCCGGTGACCGGACTGGCGTTGCCGTTCCTGAGTTACGGCGGCACCTCGTTGGTGTTGACATGGACGCTGATCGGGCTGATCGTCTCCGCCGACTACCGCTGGCAGGAGTATTAATCATGCCGGTGCAGATCGGGCGTTGCAAGCGGCGCTTGCTACTCTATGGCTCCCATGAGTGACTTCTCTCCGCCCAAGTCAGGCTTGCCGCCGCTCATGCTATTGGTCTTCGGCGCTGTCTGCCTCAGTTTCGCAGCTATCTTCGTAAAGATGCTCGGCGTCGACGTCATGGGCCCGACCGCCATCGGTTTCTGGAGAGCTATCCTCGGGGCGGCGATTCTGTTCGCGTGGGCTATCGCGGCGAGGCAACCGCTGATGATGCCGCGCGCGATCTTCGGATGGTCTTTGCTGGCCGGGTTTGTGTTTTTTCTGGACCTTTTCTTTTGGCATCGCTCGATCATCTACGCCGGCGCCGGCATGGCCACCATCCTGGCCAACATCCAGGTTTTTGTGACAGCTACCCTGAGTTACCTGGTGTTCAAAGAGCGGCTGTCGGCCAAGTTCTTTGGCATCGCCCTCAGTGCCATCGTCGGCATAGGCTTGCTGATTGGAATCGGGAGCGATGTTGAGTTTTCACATCAATACCTGACCGGTGTGGTCCTCGGACTGGCCACCGGCTTCGTGTATGCGTCCTACATAATCGTAATGAAGCTGGCCGGACAACGAAAGGACCATCCGGACTTTCGCGTCCTGATGGCATGGACCTCTTTGTTCACCGCCACCTTCCTTGCCATTGCATCTTCCTGGGAGGAGGCCGCGTTCATGCCGCCTGACTGGCGCGCGCTTGCAGTGCTAGTGGCCCTGGGTTTGGTGGTGCAAACGTTGGGTTGGTGGTCGATCACGACCTCGCTGCCGCGTCTGGAGGCATCACGGAGTGGATTGGTTCTTCTGTTGCAGCCGTTACTGGCTACGGTTTGGGGTTGGCTTTTCTTCGCTGAACATTTGACGCTGCTGCAACTGGTCGGAGCGACCATTACCATCAGCGCGATATATCTGGGCAGTGCCCGACGCACGAGGTGACTATCTCAGCAGCAATCGTCGCCTCAAAGACCGATCTTGGACTTGCTTAGGCAGCCGCTGCGGCTATATTGAGACTGAGCGCGGTCGAATACTCACACGCAAATCGTGGAGGACCTCACCATGGTCAAGAAGACTCTTTTGACGGCACTAATCCTGTTGATACTTGTGGCTGGGACAGCCCTTGCCGAACCAGACAGCCTTTGGATCGGTCAACAGTATGCCTTTTATGTGTATGACGGTATTTTCAAGGTGCCGCTGTATTACTCCAACGACAATCCGCTGGGGTCGTTAGGGTTCCCAGTCTTCTTCATTACAAGCGGCGGACCATTTATGCCCGACTCCGTCACACGGGCTGACCGGACCTACAGCACAACCATGTTTACACTTTTCCTTGGATTTTCAAGCGGTGATTACGGCGGCAATGCGGATTCGACTTGTGCCGGTCTGATCAGTTTTGCTAATGATATCCCGGCCGGAGATGGTGTGATCGCCGAGTTGTGGTTCACCGGCGGTCAGGTTGGCGATATGGTATCGTTCTTGCCTATCCCTGACTACCCACCGGCTTGCACGATTGGAAGCAATCCCGATGATCCCGATGGCGGTCCTGTTCACGCGCCAACGGCCGTGGTTATCGTGCAAGGTGGCACTGAGATAGTCTGTCAGAGCAGTATCAGCGGCATGGCAACTCATGTTGTTTCCTTCCCAGTCTATGTAAACGGTTCCGACGGTCCGTTTACGCTGGAGATAATCTCGTTCGACGGACCGAACCCATGGGAGCATGAGCCGACACTAAACGGCGACAACCACTGGAACATCACATGGTTACCCGGCTTCAACGACGTCGGTCAGTTCGAGGCCGTATTGCGCGCCACGGACTCCAACAATGGGACCACTGACAAAGTGATCACCATCAACATCGAGGCGTTGGAAGTGGATCCGTGCGATGTGGCTCGAGGTGATCTCAACTGCGACGGTGTGGTGGACATCGCTGACCTGGTCTTCATGGTTGACTGGATGTTCTCCGGTGGCCCATGGCCATACTGTAAATATAGGATGATTCAGCCTTTAGTTGCGCGATCCCAACTATGCGAAGCGACAGAGCGCTACCGTTCGTCGACACGGCGAGCATCTCTGTCTGGTCGCTTGGGTCGCGGGCCGCGATGCGCCAGCACTATGATTCCGCCATCTGACATTTGGTTGCAACACGGTGTCCCCCAAGTGTGATCAAAGAGGCCGGTCGCCTCTGAGGGGTATATACTCCTCGCGACTGCATGTGATAGCATATAGCATGCTGTTGATTGCTACGCCTTTCATTCTGCTGCAGAACTACCTGGTGGAGGCGATATCCGTATTCTCCGGTTCAACCTTTGAGGTAGCCGGATTGGAGATCCCGATTGTTCCGGTTGCAGCCATGATCTTCGCGTTCATGGTGGCAATGCTACTGCGCAGGTATATCACCCGGATATGGATTGCGGCCGGTGTCGTCGCCGTCTTGATGATCGCTCTGTCTCAGCAGATCGCCGACTACTACTTCGGTCACAATTTCTATGACTTGCAGCAGAACTGGCACTACATCGCCTATGGCCTCCTCGCTTTTATGATGTACCGTGATCTCGCGCCCCGTGGAATCCCAGCCGCGCGGATCATGCTGGTCACTTACATTTCCGCTTTGCTGTTCTCGACTTTTGACGAGATCTTTCAGATGTACATGAGCAGCCGAGTGTTCGACCTGAGCGATACTGCCAAAGATCTGTGGGGAACCCTTTCGGGAATAGTGGTGCTCTACCTGGTAACGAGCACAGGCTCGGACCTGCAAGCACAGTGGAAACGGATACGTCACCGAAAGCTGCGCAGGTACCTGGCTCATCCACCCAGTCTACTCGTGCTGATGGTAATCTTCGCGCTGCTACTGCTTGGATTCGGCTCTCTGTTGAGCGACTCGCCGTATGCGTTGCTCGTTGTTGTCTTCAGCGTCAGTAGCTTTGTGGTTGTCTTTCTGCTCATTCATGTCAGTCAACTCAGCTGGGTCAGAAATGGTCTCGTCGCCATTGTCGCTCTGGCGCTTATCGCGCAATCGGCATCATATATCATATATCGCTCGGACGGCATCGTGCATAATCAATACGGCCTGACTGTGTACGAAGGGATCCCCATCATCTTCTTTGATGTGATGATCTTCCCGGACGGCTCGTTTCGTCTGGTCGACAAGAAACATCATTTCAACCTGCGTGATCAGGACTTCTTAAACAAACAGCAGGTTGATATCATCGTGATTGGGAGCGGAACATACGGCAAGGGCGGTCTTGGGTTCCCCCAGAAAGTTCCGGTCCAGTTCGTGTACAACCCTTACACCAAACAGGGTACTCAGGTGATTATTCTGAACAACGCGGAGGCATGCAAGTTGTTCAACAGGTTGAAGGCGGAGCACAAGAATGTTCTCTTCATTCTCCACAACACCTGCTGATTCTGCTCGCACGCAGAGGAGCAGATCGGCCGGACAACCCTCTCGAAGTGAGACCGTCCTCAGTTATGGTCTGATGCTCATCTGGCTTCTGTTGATGTCGTTCGGGGCCATCTCGGCGGTCAATCCGGAATGGCTCAAGGAGTTGTCCGGACTGGGCCGGCGTGCGGAATTCCGGGACTATGAGAACTATGGCGACGTTTTCCTGCAACAGCGAAACTATCGGCGGGCTATTGATCAGTACATGGCGGCGTTGGATATTAGGCCGGGACAGGCGAGTGTACTGATTAACCTGGCCGTTGCATACATGCAGATCGGCGCTGTCGACCGGGCAGTTGAAATCCTGCAGGACGCGCTCGAAACCGAGACCGACCGTGATGAACTGATCTACTTCAACCTCGGTGAGCTTCTCGAGAAGCAGGGCAAGCTGGATGACGCCGCCGCATACTACCAGCGAGCGATCGGTTCCACAGTAGAGCAGGATCTTGTGTACCGCAAGCTGGGTGGCCTGTATCTCTCGACTGCACAGTACGAAGAGGCCATTCACGCGTTTGAGAACGCTCTGTCATGTCAGACGGATCCGTGCCGGCCGTATCTAAGTATGCTGAGCCGTGGCCTTCAAACGTACGAAGAAGATACCATAAACCTGTCGATCATCGAAAGATTGACCTCGCAAGCTGCCAGCCTTGACAACCTGGACCGTTATGATCTGGAGATCATCCACCAGTTACAGCAGAGCGATCCGGAGATTGCAAAGACACACAATCACCTGGGTTTCATTCACTATCGTTTAGGGAACATCGAGGCCGGCATTCGACATTTTGAGAAGTCTTTGCAAATCTGGCCCGGCAATGTGGATGCCTCGAAAAACCTGCCTCTCCTGAGGCAGATGCTGCACGACCGGCCGGATGTTAATGTCGACGGTAACTGACCCTTTGCGAGTACTTGACTGCAGAACCCCTCGAATGAAAAAAGGCAACCATAATGTGATCGCCTTCTCATATCACTCATGGCCGGTCTGCTAATCGACCAGGACCTTCTCCAGCCGCTCGCAAATGTAATCGATGTCGTTCTCGTCAAGTACCAACGGCGGTGAAATGCGGATAGTATGACCGTGGCTGTCATTGGCCAGCAATCCAAGGTCAAGAAGTTTCCGGCAGTACACCATAGCGTCACCATTCTTGACTTCGATTCCGATGAACAGCCCGCGACCGCGTACTTCTTTGACATGCGACGACCGCTCGGCGATGTCCTCGATTTTCTTCATGAGAATAACACCCATCTCCGCTGATCGAGCAGCCAGACCTTCGCCGGTGATGACCTCCAGCGCCGCAACGCCGGCTACGCAGGCCAGGGGATAGCCGCCAAAAGTGGAGCCGTCCGAACCGGGATGAAAAGCCAAGTCCATCATCTTGCTGTTGGTAACAAATGCCGACAACGGCACCAAACCGCCGGAGAGCGCTTTGCCCAGCACCAGGCCGTCGGGAACCACATCTTCATGCTCAAAGCAAAACATCTTGCCAGTGCGGCCGAGACCAACCTGGATTTCATCGAAGACAAGAAACAAGTCGTTCTTGTCGGAGAGGTCGCGCAACCCCTTGAGGAAACCGTCGGGTGGTTGATACATGCCGCCCTCACCCTGCATCGGCTCAACCAGTATACCGCAAGTGTTCTTGTTGATCGCTTTTTCGACCGCATCAACGTTGCCGTACTCGACCGACACAAAACCGGGGGTCAGCGGGCCGAAACCTTCCTTGTACTTCTTGCTGGAGGAGAACGAAACAACCGCGATCATCCGTCCGTGGAAGTTGTTGCTGAAAACGATCAACTCCTGCTTGCCATCAGGGATACCCTTGACTTTCCAGCCGTAGTAGCGGGCCATCTTGATGGCGGTCTCAACCGACTCGACCCCGCCGTTTTTGCAGAGCCCCTTGTTGCCATGGTCGCCGAAGCGGGGACCTATCTGAGGCACTAACTCGGCCAGCTTCTTCAGGAACAACGTCCGAGTATCGGTGTAGACCACGTTTGAGATAACGGAAGCATAACTGCCCTGCAGCGCGTCGATAAGAGCCTGCGTGATACGGGGGTGACAATGACCGGGGTTGGCGGCGGAGTAGGCAGCCAGGCAGTCGAGGTACTTGTTGCCGTCGATATCCGTTAACCAGAGTCCTTCGGCTTTGCGCACCACCACCTCAAGCCGGCCGTAGTGATTGGCGCCAAAGGTGCGATCGTATTCAAAAACCTGCTTGTCGGGAATCTGGGAGAAGCCGATGGGTGAACGGTTCATGGTGTTGGTTTTCGTCATAATAGCACCTCGCAAGAAAAGAACATTTATCTCAGACCACAATTGGTCACAGTTAATCATTATAACAATTAACGGTGCGAAATTCAAGAGGGAACGCAGAGATATTTATGTTCCTACTGCAAACACCGACGAACAGTTTTCACACAACTACGACCGGCAGACCGGCGCCGGACCACCATTGAACATGTAGTCAACCAGGTAAACCAAATCGGCGATATCAATGACCGGGTGGCTATAAGCAAGATGGGACAGCTTATAGCAAGGTGGCTCTTTGAGCGCAATTACTCCGAGGGACATGAACATGAAACGGCTCCCTTCGAGACGACAATATCTACGGTTACCTTTTGCTATGAATCCACGCGTGGATCAGAGCCTCTTGTACCGTTTATGGACCCTCAAAAACCCGCCACCCACCCGAGAATCGTCTTGCTTTTTTTGACTAAACTGTTATCATCGGTCCTTTGAAGGTATGGAGGAAATGAATGCCAAAGGTTCTTGACAATACCCAGATCGGTCCCATGGTCTGGAAGATGAGAGTTGAAGTCCCGCGCCTGGTGGCCAGGGCCAAAGCCGGGCAGTTTGTGATTCTGCGCATAAACGAAAACGGCGAACGAGTGCCGATGTCGATCGCCGGATTGGACAAAGAGAACGGTTTGCTCACCATAATCTACCAGGTGGTGGGCAAGACGTCGGCGCTGATGACTACTGTTCCCGATGGCGGCGAGATTTCCGACTGTGTCGGTCCGTTGGGGCTTCCCTCCCATGTCGGCAATTGGGGCACGGCCGTCCTGGTGGGAGGCGGGATAGGTATCGCGCCAATCTACCCCATTGCACAGGCCTACAAAGAAGCCGGCAACAAACTGCACACGATTATCGGCGCGCGCTCGAAGGACCTGCTTTTCTACGAAGATGAGCACAAGGCGGTGGCCGACGAGTTACATATTTGTACCGATGACGGTTCTGTCGGGCATCATGGTTTCGTTTCCGATATTCTCAAGCAGCTCCTTGATAGCGATGAGAAGATCGGTATGATCATGGCTATCGGCCCGGTCATCATGATGAAAGTTATCGCAAACCTGACTCGCAGCTATGAAGTCCCCACCTGGGTGTCGTTGAACCCGCTCATGATTGACGGTACCGGGATGTGCGGCGGGTGTCGTGTGTCGATCGGCGATGAAACCAAGTTCGCCTGTGTTGATGGTCCTGATTTCGACGGTCATAAAGTCGACTTTGACCTTTTGACCAGTCGACTCGGCGCCTACAAAGAGCAGGAGCGCGCCGCCATGAAACGTTTCCTGGAAAATCCCGGATGCAAACTGGCCAAGGCGGTCGAAACGTTTAAGTATCCTAACGAAGTGAAATAAGCGTGGCGTGTCGCGGTTTGAGTATGCACGATCCTATTTAGCATAGACGGAGCAAGATGTGACTGAGCAGATACCGAAGAAAGAGCGGATGAAAATCCCCCGGCAGACGATGCCGGAGCAGGAACCCGACGTACGCAACCACAATTTCAAAGAAGTCCCCCTGGGACTTACCGAGGAACAGGCCGTCCTGGAGGCGAACCGATGCATCGAGTGCAAGAAAGCGCCGTGCATCCCCGGATGTCCAGTGGAAGTCGACATCCCAGGGTTTATCCGTCTGGTTATGGACAAAGACTACGCGGCGGCGGCGCGCAAGATCAAAGAGACCAACTCGCTGCCGGCCGTTTGTGGACGTGTCTGTCCCCAGGAAGAACAGTGCGAGATCGTTTGCACCCTGCACAAGAAATTCAAGCCGGTAGCAGTTGGCTATCTCGAACGATTTGTGGCTGACTGGGAGCGCGAGAACAATCTGGTCGTTCTGCCCGAGATCGCCCCGCCGACCGGGCGCAAGGTCGCCTGTGTCGGTTCCGGTCCGGCTGGTTTGACAGTTGCAGGTGACCTCGTCAAGCTCGGCCACAAAGTCACTATCTTCGAAGCGTTGCACAAACCGGGCGGCGTGCTGGTGTACGGTATCCCGGAGTTTCGGCTGCCGAAACACATCGTACAGGCCGAATGTGATGTCTTGGCTGAGATGGGGGTTGATTTCCAGAACTCGACCGTGGTCGGAAAGATGGACACTATCGACGAGCTGTTCGAGATGGGTTACGACGCCGTTTTCATCGGTACCGGCGCCGGTCTGCCGAACTTCATGGGCGTCCCCGGTGAAAACCTGATTGGCATCTACTCCGCCAACGAATATCTGACGCGCTCGAATCTGATGCGCGCTTACGATTTCCCGAATAACGACACCCCGATCATCATCGGCAAGAACGTCGCCGTGCTCGGCGGCGGCAATACTGCTATGGACGCCGTGCGCACGTCGCTGCGACTCGGCGCCGACAACGCCTACATCGTCTACCGCCGCAGTGAGGCCGAGATGCCGGCGCGTGCCGAGGAGATCCATCACGCCATGGACGAGGGTGTGCAGTTCCACATGCTCACCACGCCGATCAACTTCATCGGCGATGACGACAACAAGGTGAAGGCGATGGAGTGTCTGCGCATGGATCTTGGCGAGCCGGATGCGTCCGGTCGTCGTCGTCCAGTGCCGATCGAAGGTTCTAACTTTATCATGGAGGTCGATCTCGTCGTTGTCGCCATCGGCAATTCCTCTAATCCGCTGATTCCTCAGACCACGCCGGGTCTTGACACCAACCGCTGGGGTAACATCACCGTCGATGACGATACGATGCTGACTTCACGCAAGGGTGTCTATGCCGGTGGTGACATCGTGACCGGCGGCGCGACAGTGATATTGGCGGCCGGCGCCGGCAAGAAGGCGGCGCGGGCTATCCACAAGTACCTGATGGAGGAAGTGCAGAAGTAGATGTACGCTCGTTCTGTGGGCGGCAGACGTCCTCGTCTGCCGCAACCTCCCACTCTGTCATGCCCGCGCTGGCGGGCATCCAGTCTTGTAGGTCGAAACCCCTGTGGTTTCGACACTGTGGACATCTGCCGGGCACGGGAATGCCACTAGACAAAGGAAGAGAAACAATGGCGAAGAAAACCGGCAAGAAGCGCAGTAGCACTAAACGCCGATGCGGTCTGTGTGGCAAGACCACCAAATTAACCAGTCCCGTAGGTCGGAACCCTCTTAGCGGTTCCGACACTCAAGGCAAGAAGTCCCCGTAGGTCAGGACCCCTTGGTGGTCCTGACGTTTGTCAGGTGCGCTCGGGGCTCCTGACAAACTACAAGAGGTTTCTACAATAACACCACCAATCCCTCCTTAAACGCGGCGGCGCAACCATCAATAAAGGATCAACCAATGGCTACCAGTACAAAACAGACCGCCGCATTTATCACCGCCAAACCGTCTTGGCCTGATAATCACTACCGATTCTATTCTCCGAATATAAGAAATACGCAAAACGAACCCCTTTCAGCAGGAATGGCCGAACGGGGCGCGCGAAGCGCGAGGAAGTGATTTATCACCAAAACGAACCCATTTGCTCCGAGGTGGTATCAGGAAAAAACTTTTTTACGGGAAACGAACCCATTTCCACGCCGTGGCGCACGAGGACGTACGCCGATCACTTGAATTACGTGCACACAGAGTAGTGCACAGCGGGGGCCCTGTCAATGGAAAAGCATTCAGGCGGGGACACCTGACAGCACCAAGTTAATAAGAAAGGAGTGGCGGGTCCGGAGATGTACAGTATCATGACATAGTATACAACATCTTTCAGGACATGGTGTACAGTGTGGTTATCTTGGTTCTTTGAAATAGGAGCCAGGAAATGCCTTT
>SDBU01000537.1_pt1 | contig 52715 bp, 54 predicted proteins | sample 2277071 | NCBI WGS metagenome assembly SDBU01 (sample SAMN10397929, study PRJNA504765) | marine sediment metagenome | isolation source: marine sediment core GS08_GC12, 126 cmbsf | place: Arctic Ocean: Gakkel Ridge, Loki's castle | collected 2008 | reverse complement strand
TGTCTCATCATTTAATAGAGAGGGCGGATAAAATTTTAAGCTATCATCAAAGCTTACTGATCTGGTATATCGCTGCACCATCTCTAGGGATTCCCATCTGCCCAAGTCTTTTATGCTCATGGTATCAACCCCGGCCTTACGTAATAAGCAGGCGAATGTTCGCCTAAAAGTATGCGCATTACACGGTAGGCCAGTGGCTTTTTCAAGTCTTCGGAGCATCGATGCAATTCCCCATTCGCTTAAGCCCCAGATATTACCGTTGGGGTTATAGTGTTGAATCCAAGCTTTCAGGTATTTTATTGTCAGATCACCGAAGGCGGCATAAGCTTCCTTCCGGCCCTTTCCCAACACTCGAACCGTCCTGTTTGTCCAATTAAGACTTTCAAGCTTGATATTAGCCATTTCTGATAGCCTCAGGCCACTTTCTGTGAAGAGAGCTATGATAGCCTTATCTCTTACAGAAGAAGATTTTTCGATAAGATAGAGCACCTCCTCTTTTTCCAATGCCGGAAGTATTGGCTTGCCGAGAATAGGAGCTGGCACACCTTCCATCGAATTGGGAATACCATATTCACTATTAAGCCACCTGTAGAAGGCCTTTATTGCCCGGAATGACGCGTGCCTGGTTCCCAGTCCATATTGATTAGGAGGAATAGTATTTAGGTGTTTCTGTACATCTTGGTGGCTAGCTTGTACATAGTCGACCGCACGAATAAACTTAGAAAGTCTCTCACGATAAAACTTCAAAGTCTTTGGACTCACGCCCATCGACTCTCGCGACTGAAGAAAGAGAGCAAGGTAATCCTTACCTTCTCCTCTCTGGTGTTTCAAATAGGTTATAATATCTATTAAAGACATTAAGCACTCTTAAAATAATGTTTATGTACTTTTTGCATAACGTAAGTTTCCACTATGAATATGGTACACTAGATTAATAATTTGATGGGGGAAATAACGTCCAGAAGATGGCTAAACTTTGACTAGTTTTTGGATAAAAATGAAGCGATCAAAACCCAGTTGGTTATGAACCAACGTGCCTTGGGAAACTAAGAAGTTAATCTGGAAACTCTGGGAATCAGGTGCTACTATTAGCAACACGCTCACCCACTTTGAAGAGAATCCTCAAGAACACCCCGTGTACAGCAGGCAGACCATTGCTAAAGTAAGAGATGAGCTAACAAAACTTCCTGTTAACAAGCTCGATCAGCTACTATCTGAACTACCGGAGATTAAGGATTTTATAAAAGAACTCAGACCTGACTATGCGAAGGCAAAGGCAGAAGGATCTGAGCAACAATCACAGCGCTCCAGGGAGCTTTCGACCACGGCTTTGATATTGGCCTCTAACCTTGAGAAGATCCGCAATGAACCGGCTGCTTTCTTGGGTACTGAAATGGATAGAGTGGAAGAAGGAGTGTATGGGGGTAGGTGGATAGGAGAAGATCGGGCCAAGTTAGGAGATGTGAATAGGAACGCAGCTGCCGAGTTGTTAAAGCGCCTAAAGGAGGAAGAGGAATTTCCTGAACTGGCCGATCTTGATGATTGGAAAGATCTCAATGATACCAAGGTTACTGAGAACTTCATTCAACGGCTCATTATCAGAGCACACAAAGGCAATCTCTGAGGCGCCTATCCTATACATAGAGATTGACCATAAACTAAATAAAATGTTTTATAACGTCCGGTACTGTTAAGGAAAAACAATGAACATCTGGTACTGTGTTGAATGTAGTGATTACCATTTCTCCGAACCTAGGGCAAGGAAAGATGAGCGTGGTAGATTTCATGAATACCAGCTTTGTGGAACGATGAGCATTCTTGCAATTCACATACATTGTTGAACATATTGGATTCTTGATACAGAAGATGAATAATACGCTTGTCTTGAGAGGTTCATCAATACATTAAATAATTCCTGGAAGATAGGTCAGACTTACACCTTCAGTATCATGATGGAAAACATGGAACACGCGTAGTATCGTTTTTAAATCCGGAAAAGTATATCTTCTTACCTTATTCTATACTAGCTACGCCTCCTGTGACCCGCAAGTTATGGTGCTGTACCAGAGGCCATGTAGGTCTCGAACTTACTCGGTTAAAAAGGCATCAGCAATGGTTGAACTTAGCGAACAGACAGGTTATTATTTGGAGGAATAATTAGTCAATCTAAATTAAAGTAAAAGTTAAGCAGATTGTTAAGCAAATTTGAGGCTAAAATCGGGTATTTTGTTAAGCAAATTGCTTAGTATACTGGGAAATTCAATGGAGGGTAATAAAAAATGGGTCGATATAGCTTCAAAAATGGTGAGCCGCCCGAGACTCGAACTCGGAACCTGCTGATTAAGAGTCAGCTGCTCTGCCAGTTGAGCTAGCGGCCCATGCTCGATATTGTACCTACTGGGAGTGAGTGTGTCAACTCCTGCCCTTCTCAATAGGCAAGCAATTGCCCTTTAATTCAGGTATAATTTGCGGTGTTTCAACCTGCCAGTGTAGCTCGGTAATAGAGCAGCGGTTTCGTAAACCATCTGGTTGAACGTTACGTAAAATGACATAGTACTTTATAACTACGGTCTTCTTGGTACTATTTGGCTATTGACTTTGTCAGTTATAGTGAGTTAAATAAAGGTTAGGATAATAAAAAGTATTAATATTATTCGGTGATATCCTGAGTGAGAGACTGTAAGTAGTATTAGTCAATAGGAGTAACAAACGATTGTGTGAAACTGCGGTTTGGAGTTTGAAAGATAACGGGAAACCCAGATGTATGGTTGTGCTTCTGGAATACGGCGGCAAGAATAAGTGAGTTCTTGACCCAACCCAGTGGGCTGAAAATAATATGAGGGGAGAATGCGATTATGAAGGAAAACAATGGTGTAGTCGATCTGCAGGGATACACCTTCATCAGAGTCAAACTCGGATTGGATGAGGAAGAGGTGAACTCTGTCTTGGCACAATTGTTAGACGAGCGTGACAAACTCAATAAACGTCAGGAGCATTTGTCATCGCTTTATGAACTGGCCGAAAGAACAGTGGCTGAGGCCGATAATTTGGCCAAAAGGATTGAGCAGGAAACATTAGAGAAAGCTGAAGCCGAGTCTCAATCTATCCTAAACAGGGCCGAAGAGCAGGCTCAGCAGCAGTTGGAGGGAAAAAGAGACGAACTGTTGGCTTCGGTTCAAAAGGAAGTTGACACCAGAAGGACAAATGCTGAAAAGCAATTGGAAACCATTCTCAAAGAAAAAGTAGAAAAGCTACAGTCAGACATAAGAAACGTAGCTCAGCGTCTGTCTAAAGAGATGCAAGCCCAGGCTGAAAGTCTGAAAGAACAGGCGACAATGTTTGAGGCGAACTTCGAACAAGACTTATCAGAGCTTGCGCAATTGGACTACCAAGTAATCATTGAACCTGAGAATGATGTTAGTAGAAAAATTGATTTGACGCTGCAAACTGAGGATGTAACAGCAGCTCGTAATGCGGATGAGCCCTCGGAGAACCTGCCTATGTATGAAGCAACTGAAAATACCAATGACCAAGAAAAATGGGCTGACTTAGAAATCCTGCCCCCGAGGGACAAAGATCAGATAGCAGAAATCAAGGAATACCTTGATAGTCTACCTACGGTTACAGCCACCGTGCTCAAACATGGGGTTGACAGCACATTTATTCGAGTTTCCTTAAGCGAATCAATAGATATGATCGAAACACTGCGCAATCTTCCCCAAGTGTTAGAAGTAGAACAAGTAAAAAGTGACGGGAGGGATAGAATCCAAATCACACTCAGCGTGAAAACTGAGCTAGAGTCAAAAAAGGCACGTCTACAGTCGCGTATCAACCGCTCTATTTACAGCTAGACTTGTGGCCGTATTTGTTGGTTCTCTCGTCAATATTTTGGGTGTTCTGCCCTTGAGGGCAGCGGTTGCTGTACTGAACTCCTTAACCCAGAACGAACCTCTCTGCGGGATTCTATGAATTTGTTTAACAGTTGTATGTTGTGTGAAATTGGAGTGATTATGTGCTTGCCCCATTTTCTGTACCAACTATAGTGAGACTTTTACGGGATAATCCTCCTTCTCAATGTTTGATTATCTCACAAAACTCTCACTCCGCCTGGCCCAGTTTTTTGGGGGGCAGGTCAGGCAGGATTAATTCTACTCCGTTCTCGCTGATCACCTTCTCCAATTTTTTAGCCATATACTCATCCAAATATGCTCGTAAGATACCCCGCCTGACCAATAGATACACCTTACTGTAACCTCTTGCTCTCAGGGCTGTGGCTATCTCCAGTCCGATGAACCCCCCGCCGACAATGGCTGCCTCGGCATATTGGCTAATGGCACTCTCCAGGGCTATGCCATCAGCCATGTCGGTGCTCAGTGCAAATTCATTTTTGCCATCCAATCCCGGGAAAGAAGGAATGGAGGGCTTGTTCCCTTTCTACTCTCTTGAATCGAAATTCGCCCCAGCGAAGGAAGTCTTGTTCATTGCCTTTGGTGTAGGCCATTCTCACCACCTGCTTTTCAGGATGCTCATGAAGCTCAAGCTCAAATCTATAGCTTGGGTCAGGAGGGTAATATTCTAAGCCTTTAAACCGAGGCTGGTCTTGAGGAGGTATCGGTGATTGCCAATGTTGGGCAAAGAAAGTATCCTTCCTTTCCCGCGCTCTCTCGAGATTTGCTTCCCATTGCGAAATCTCCATTCTATTCCCCTTCCAGATACATCCCTTGGAGACCGATGCTTTCTTCCAGTCTTCTTTTCAATTTCAGGCTGGTCTTGAGCAAGACAATTTCGTTGGTTACCTCAACTATGCCCTTAATTAAATGTCCCCCAACTACGTTCTTTTCTTCGCTTCCTAAAGCTGCGTGAAGATGAAAATCATATTTCCCCTCTTGGTTAGAAATGCTTCCAGTCAGAGAAAGCAACTCATGGGGCTTCTCGAACTCTTCTGGCGTATAGTTCCCCTTCTCTTTGAAATAACCCAGCTCAAATTGTTTTAGCTGACCTACACCAGACAAGACTACTGCAGTCCCAACCTCGTGTTTTTGGCACACTTGCTCTAATTCACGGTAGATATCTTCACCCGGAAATAACCTTACAAAGATTAGGTTAGCTTCCTCTTTGCTCTGCATCTTCTCTCCTTGCTTTCAGATTTTCAATCCTGGCCAGGATATCATCCACGCTTTGGGATAGTGCTTGTACCTTTTCCCCTAGGGCTTGCTGGGAAGGGCTAACTCCCAGTGGAAACAAGAAAGGGGGTTGGGATCCATAACTATAGGCTGGCACTTTCACCCCGATAATTTCACTTATTGTGTAACTTGGCCAGAGATTTTGGTCTGTAACTTCTACTACCTTGCTTACATTACCTCCTTTTATAGTTTTGCTAGTATCAGATACACTCCCCAAGCATCTCCGAGATGCTAAATATTGAGCATCCCTATGCTTCTGATTTCCCCCCAGTTGCAGATGTTGGGCAGTTTGAAGACATCGGTACCAGTTTCCCACTGCCATGTTTCCCAGCCACGATTACCGTGAATCCAGCGCTAGGAGAATAGCCTTTTCTTGGCGTTTCCATGTGGTCTACCTTGCCGGGCTCCTGAAAAAGCGTTGAAACAACCTGCTCAATCGAAAAGCTGGCTTGTTCCAGCAGTTTCGCAATCTCATCGTATCTGTAGAAGGTAGCGTATTTATAGAAACGGTGCCCCTGCTTTTTCTTTTGCTGATAAAACTTGCCCCAGGGACTTTCCTTTAAGACCAGCCCCAGCACTATCTTCCCGCTCGGTACTAAAATCCGGTAAGCTTCCTTCAAGACGTCCAGTGGTCGGTCTAGAAAGCAGAGAGTCACAATCAGGAACACTGTCCCAAAGGACTCCTCGCCAAAAAGCTCCTGCTCCCCCCGGCCGAGAAATGCAGTTATCCCTCTCTGCTTTGCCATCTCAAGCAACTTAATTGAAGGGTCAACTCCGGTCTCTATTCCCAGAGCTTGGGCAAAGCGCCCGCTGCCTACTCCTACCTCAACCCAGGGTTTCGATAGGGAAGGCAAGACCTGCTGGAGTGCCTGCACCTCAATGGCGAAGACAGGTTTTCCCTCTCGCTCGAACCAGGCGTCATAGTCTGAAGCTAGGTCATCAAAAGGAGATACTTCAGTACTACTGTGTCTTGTTCTTACCTTTGGTTCTGGAGCCAGGTATTTCCGGTTGAGCACGGTCCTTCTCCTTTGTTTCATTTAGGCTTCCTCGCAAATCTTAAATATTCTCCCTCAAAAGTGGCCTCCTCTGCGCCGCCGCCCTCGACCACCTCTGCCCCAAGCTGGTCCTGGAGGCTGAAGCGGCATGATACTTGGTGTACTACACGTAGGGCAGAACTGTGGGGGTGTATTTATCATAACTTCAAAAGGTACATCCCATTCGTGACCGTTAACACACCTGAAGCGGCGTAAAGCCATCTCAAAGTCACCACCCTTGATCCTTATCGCTTTACCATTAAGCAAAGCGTCAGCTATTTTCTCCCGGGCCGAAGCCAACACACGGGCAAAAGTAGTCCGGGAGATATTCATCCTTTGGCCACATTCCTCCTGCTCCAGCTTCTCAATGTCCTTAAGGCGAATCGCCTCTGCCTCCTCAACAGAAAGGCGTATTTCTTGCAATTGAGCTAAGGGTATGCCAGCGGGTTTGAAGTGGGTAATCTGTGGCACGAAATCTACTCGGCGCCATAGTGGCTGCCTACCCATAATTCTTTAGTCTCCTTATCTTGTATTGTGCGTTTATGTCCTCAAAGGTGTAGTTAATAGAGTTGCCATTACGGTCATATGCCCATAACTAGTATAACTCACTGTACTCTGAGTTATCAAGTCGGACCTTATATTATTTCCTTATACTCTTTTGGTCTTGAAGATTCTAGAGACCCTGGTCGATACTGTGATAAGCACCAAGAGAAAGGGATATAGAAGTAGCACCGCTATATCGTGAACAAACTGAAGATTCAGGTGTCGATGAGTACCTTAAATAGGAAGGCAGTTTACTTTGGACGACCTCGTTTTTACCACTGTTGAAGGCAAGCCAATTGACCCATGCGTGTTGACCCACGCCTTCACCAGAATGGCCAGACAAGCGGGCCTAGAGTGTGTAAGATTTCACGACCTGAGACATACCTTTGCCAGTCTTATGTTATTACGTGGGGCAAAGCCTAAAGTTATCAGTGAGGCATTGGGGCATAGCTCGGCAGCCTTTACAATGGACGTCTACAGCCATATAATTGAGGGGATGCAAAGCGACTATGGCGCTATTAGACGAGGTGCTGCTGTCAGGGGTGCCTCGAACGTCAAACGGATGTCAAAACAGGGAAGTCCACGATGGCATGCCAGTGTAGCTCAGGGGTAGAGCAGCGGTTTCGTAAACCGCCGGTCGACAGTTCGAATCTGTCCGCTGGCTGTATCTATTTCAGGGTTTGTTGCCAGTATCTTTACCTTTGTACTAACTCTGGCTGTAACGTTTCGTCCAGCCACCTCACAGCAGCCTGTTGCAGGTCTGGGATAATATGGCTATATGTGTCCAGAGTAGGCCCAGTAGAGTTTCACGGCAGGCTGTTTACAAGTTTGAGAGGCTGATGTAGAATTCTTATGGTGTCCGGTGATGACAATAACAGCAATGCCACAGTTGCCCGAAGCAACTTCTTTTACGGCTGGGTCATTGTAGTTGCGTGCACCATCTTGCTAGCTATACAGGCCGGGATAATGTATAGCTATGGCGTCTTCTTTAAGCCCTTAGCTGCTGATTTCGGCTGGAGCCGTGCCACTACCTCAGGAATCTACTCCATATTCATAATTAGCCAAGGTGTCTTTGGCATACTCATGGGGTGGTTAACTGATAGGTTTGGCCCCGCTAAGATAGCCGCTCTCTGCGGCTTTGTGATGGGGTTGGGGTTGGTCCTGACCAGCCAGGTCAATGCGTTGTGGCAGTTCTATCTAACCTATGGACTTATAGTCGGCATTGGTGCAAGCGGTGGTTTCCCCATCAGTACCGCCACCGTTACGCGCTGGTTTGTCAAGCACCGGGGGTTAGCTTTAGGCATTGTGTCATCTGGTGTTGGCCTCGGCACTTTAATTGTGTTACCAATAGCTGAACGTCTCATCGCTGCTTTTGGCTGGTCCAGGGCATACTTTATCTTTGGTCTTGCTGCCTGGGTAGTTATAATTGTAAGCGCCCTTTTTTTACGGCGTGACCCTGAAAAAATGGGACACCATCCCTATGGCATGCAACTGCCACCAGAGCCCAACGGTGACCACAAAGAAGGAACAAGACACATCACTCCCGAAACTGGTATCACTCTGTGGGCTGCAGCCCGTACCAGACCCCTATGGATGCTGGTCTTCATTTCCTTCTTATTTAATTTCTGCGTGCAAATGATAATGATTCACCTAGTCAATTACGCGACTGACCTCGGGATTACCGCATTGGTGGCGGCTACTTTGCTCAGCGTAGTCGGAGCCAGTAGCATTGCTGGGCGGTTAGTAATGGGTACTGCATCAGATAGGATTGGCAGTAATAATGCTTTGACCATCTCTTGCCTGGTGCTAGTCATCAGCCTGCTCTGGCTAATCTTTGCCAGAGAGCTATGGATGCTCTACCTCTTCGCTATTGTCTTCGGTTTTGCCTACGGTGGAAGGGTACCTCAGACGCCCGCCTTGATTGGCCAGTTCTTTGGCCTCCGAGCGGTGGCAGCGTTAGTAGGGGCAGTTATTTTTGGTGCCACTTTAGGGGGTGCCCTGGGTTCCTGGATGGGAGGGCAAATCTTCGACGTAACACACAGCTACCAGGGCGCCTTTACTATTGCGGTAGTAGCCAGTCTTTCCGTGCTGTTAATTACGCTCATGCTCAGAAAGACCAAGATAGCCATCCCAGGCCAAGCCTGAACAAAAGCCTCTTTGAATCTTCAATGATGGCATATCTGGCGCAATATATCGTGGAAATCAGAGAAGGTGTGATGGCTGATTGAGTCAGTGCTCAGCAACCTATGGAGATGGCTGATAGCGAATACACGGTCAGCAGCTCGGGCCGCCTCCAAATCTGAAAGGCCATCACCAATATAAGTGACATAATTGTCCTGGCATTTAAGCCAGTCTAGATACTTCTTCTTGAACCCCTGTGTTACCGTGCTGCCATCAGGAATAGTATAGGAGACGGTGATACCATTTTGGCTGAAGTTTGTCCGGGCACAGTGCAATTCCAGGTCAGGGGCACTGATTTTGTTGAGCACGGCTTCAATATAGAAATCGAGGCCGCTACTGACGATTACAAACCTGATGCCAGTTGCCCTGCAATAATCGACGAACTCCAAGAAACCAGCTCTTACCTCGGCATTGTCACGAGCAAATGTCACCATGTTCTGCCTGGACTCTTTAATGAGGGCATATTGGAGCTCGTTACTCTCCTCAACGGTCAGTCGCCCACAGAGATAATCAGATTCAGTCTTTCGCCATTCACCAGTGGCAAACTTTTCTCTGAGCAAAACACTGATGTTGTTGGTGATGATAGTACCATCAAAATCGCACTGGATAATCATTTCTTCAACCCACTCATGGTTTGGCTAACATCCTCTTTCGTGTCAGCGACTAAGAGGGCAGATTTGAGTCTTTTTGTTTTTAGTCTAAAGTATCTATAGCTATAGGCAAGCCTATAGAAAACTACCAGGTTGGTTAGGATGGCTATTGCTAGCAGGCAAAAGTAGACCTGACCGCTAAGCCCCCCCAGCATTATCAAGAACAGCCTTATATCACGCGATGCGATTGAGGCAAGCCCCTTGTCAAAAATAAGGCGCTGCTCCGGGTCGATGCGGGCTCTGGTATAGCTAAGGGAGAGAGTACCAACAATAGCCAGGAAGCCCACCAGCCAGATTCCAGGATAGCTCTCGCGTGGCAGCGACCACAGCACCATTCCCAGCACTATCAGGGCATCGGCATAGCGGTCGAGCACAGAATCCAGAAAGCCACCAAAGGCTGAGGTCATACCCTTGAGACGAGCCAGGCTACCATCTATACCATCAGCAATAGACGATAGCTGAACCAGAATACCACCAAGGATATTATATCCTAAGGCAAAACTGACAAAGGATAGAACCGCTATACCGAAAGCGCCCCAAGTGGCCTGATTTGGAGTTACTCTTGTTCTGGCCAGCAACCGGGCTATCGGCTGCGATAGCTTCCGATTGATGTGCCTGGAAATAAAACCATCATATACCGTGTCCATCCAAACCCCTTATGCAGTGACGTACTCGAGGTCTTCCTCGGTGTCCATATCCTTCCAGAAGCAACCGCTAACATCACAAGTAGCAAAGCGGTCACCCCTGCTTACCATGAACTGGATGACCTGGCTCATCTCAATGTGAATACCAAGCTGAGGAGAGAGCTCGTCGATAGTATCTAGGAACTTCTTGGTGAGCAAAAACACGCCGGTATCAATGGCGTTCCAGTAAGCTAGTCCTTTGCCGATGCGTGTAATATCGCCGCTAGTATCAACAACAACCTTAGTTGCTTCGGCCAGGTCGTGCCGTTCTGCTGGGACCGAATCAACACATAGCGTCTCAGCAATGGAAGATTTGTCTACCAGGCGAGAGACCATCTCTGGTTCAATAATGTGATCACCCATACAAAGAACAAAGGACTCTCCTGCTGCCCAAGCCTTAACCTTACTCACTGAAATAGCATTCCCGCCATCATATTCTTGATTCAAAATATAGTCCAGTTTTACGCCAAAGCGGCTACCATCGCCAAGCGCTGCCGTTACCTCATCCGCCAGGTAGCCAACCACTACCGCTATTTGCTCAATGCCGGCGGCTGCCATCGCCTCAATGGGATACCAGATTATTCGTTTACCCTGCACTGGCAACAATACCTTGGGACTGATACCTGTTACCGACTTCAGGCGGCTACCATCGCCGGCAGCTAGAACAACACCTTTATTGATACGCCACTTGACCATTGATTTCTACCTTTCTACAATTTACTCAAACTGTCAGATGTCACAATATAGCCATCCTCATTATCCTGCTTGGTACACGGCTCAGAGCCTTGCCAGCTCATAGGAGCTGATGAGGCCAATCTCCTGCGCATATCGAACTTGCTTTGAAGGGTCAACTCCGTTCACTTCCTCAAAGACTCCTGGCTTCACCTCATTTATGAGTTCCAGCGACGCTCTATCTATGGCGGCTAGCTCATTGGATGCCAGATAGCCTATGTCCGGGCAGATTATGGGACCGGGGTGAGGGTCGCAATCACAGCTACCAGTTATATTCACCAGAGCATTTATATAGAGCACCCTCTTCCCCCGGATACACCCCTTGGCTGCCAGTGCCAGCCCTTTCTGGAAGTCCATGACCTCATGACTCAAAGCCCCGTTAGGGCAGGCGGATACGCATTTGCCGCAACCGTCGCAAGCGATGCTATCGTATCTCCACTCTAAATCTACGGTGATGGCATGGCAGGGGCAGACTTCGGCACAGGAACCGCAGAGGTCACACTTCTCCGCCACAAACCGGGGGAGGCTCATACGATGGATTATTCGCTTCGTGCCTTTGGTCATCCCACCCATACCCAAGTTCTTTATCGCCCCCCCAAATCCAGCCTGGATGTGTCCTTTGACGTGAGAAATGACGACAAGGTGAGTGTTTTCATATATCTCCTTTGCCACCTCGAAGCTATGACCACCTTCGACCACCTTCAGCCCTTCCTCTCCGATAACCAGTTCACAGCCCACCTTGTCCTTCCCAAAGCCGTGCCGGTAAGCCACTCTCTTATATCCATTCCTTGTAGACCTAGGACCAGAGTAAGCTACAGTGGTATCAAACAAAAACGGCTCCGCACCTATGTCCTTGAGCTTGCCTACTACCAACTTTACACTAGAGGGGGAAATATAGTACCTATTACCTGGCTCCCCCATATGAAGCTTGATTGGAACCTTCACCCCCCTAAACTCCTCAATACCAAGCAGGTCAAGGGCACTTGGAAGTTTCTCTGCCTCGGTAAAGAAATAGACCTCAGCCATATCAGCGCTATTATGAACCTGTGGGCTCCTGTTTGCAATCCCTGCTAACTCCTTTTTATAGTTAGAGCTCGTAATCTGCTTAATAATTACCAGGGGTTTTTCCTTTCCTTCAGGGTAGCAATGAGGTCATCAATACCGATAGCCGCCAGGGTCAGGGTTTGGGTGGTTCCCTTGGCACTGAGTCTTATTGCCAGTTTAGCTATGACTTCGTTGCTCGGCGCTTCGAGTCTATTGACGAAGTCATACTGACCCAAGAGGGCATACTGGTCCAGGATTTTGACTCCCATATACTCTACCTCTTTATTAATCTCCCGGAGCCTTTCCGGCTCTTCTTGAATGGCTTTCCTGCCGACGTCAGTTAGCGTGGTGAGCCTAAGATAGACAGACATTTGACCTTCTCTATAGCGAAACTCTTTTGGCTATATTATGGTCTGACCTACCCTTTTGTCAATAAGGCGGTAACCTATTTTTAAGCAACCTATCCCCTAACCCCCTCCCCTTAATTAAATAGAGGCTTCGCCCCCAAATATGATTATAGGAAGTCTTAAAGGGACGAAGTCTCGCTAACATAACCAATTCCCCCCTAATAAGGGGAGGGGGACAACGGGTGGAGGATTACCAAAAAGCTAGCTTTACTTGAGCAAAGCCTTTCTACCGACAACCTCCTGCTTTACGTACCACCTGTGGACAGCCTCAATTACCTCATCAGGACAGTCGCAAAATCTCAATAGGTTAAAATCATCTTCAGAAATAAACCCTCTAGCCAAGACAGAACCCTTTAGCCAGTCCAGAAACCCTCCCCAGTATTTGCTATCGAACAATACTACCGGGAAAGGTTTTATCTTATGGGTTTGCATCAGGGTTAGCACCTCAGTAACCTCATCAAGCGTACCTAACCCTCCAGGCATTATAATAAAGGCAGTAGCATACTTCACGAGCATGACTTTACGAGCAAAGAAGTGATTAAACGTTATTGACTTGGTGGTGTAAGCATTAGAAACCTGTTCCTCAGGTAGTTCAATATTCAGTCCGACTGATATAACCCCGGCTTTGAGCGCACCCTTGTTGGCGGCCTCCATCACACCAGGTCCACCGCCAGTTACGATTGAAAAGCCCATCTCCCCCAGCCGACGAGCTATTTCTTCAGTCTGTGCATATAGCTCATCACCCTCCCCAATTCGAGCCGAACCGTATATCGTTACCGCCGGTTCTATACCGGAAAGTTTATCAAATCCTTCGACTAGTTCCCCTATTATCCGGAACATGCGCCAGGATTCTTCTTTGGCCAAATCATTTATTTCATATTCGTTTGCCATACTGCCCTCCCCCAGAGATAAATATTACCATATTGGATGGTAAAACTGCTAGTGAACGAGAGGGCTTGGCGAACCAATGGGCGTGCAGAACATAGTATTACTTTGCAAAGGCAATTGAAACCGCTAAAGAGATTCAAGAAATAGATTCGAGAATTAACCAGCGAAGCGGCTCAAGAGAGACTTGAAGTTAAATATGTAGCCTGCTGATGAAATTGCGTATGAAACCCCTGGCTGCTATAATGTTTCTGGTAAATGGGGCTGTAGCTTAGTTGGGAGAGCGCCTCCCTTGCACGGAGGAGGTCAGGGGTTCGAGTCCCCTCAGCTCCACCAGCTTAAGGCGTCAGTGCGTCTTACTTTATGGTAACTACCCCTTTGGGTTCACTGACCACCTCGCCAATGATAACCGCATCCTCCACACCTGCTTGCCATAATCTGTCGAGTAGCAGTTCGGCCTTCCTGGAACCCATAGAGATGAGCAAACCGCCCGAGGTTTGAGGGTCAACGAGGATATCTTGTATGCGCTCAGGCACCTCGCCGACGAACCTGACCTGCTCAATCTGCTCATTGAGCAGCACAAGGTGGTGAAGGTAAGCGATAGCGTGGTCTTCTCTACCAGTCGGAAGTACGCTCAGGCTTTCCTGGAGCACCTTGACCGAGAAAAGATAACCCGCCGTGTCGGCGACGAGCGAGTCCTCTACTAAAATATTAGGGTAACCTAAGTGAGGAAGACCTAGGCTGACATCCAAGGCTACTTTGGCGTGGCTATACATTGGGCTAAATAATGTTTAAAATAATAACAGGGTTGGTATCTTCGGAAAATGTGGAGCAAGGAGGTTCAGCATGATTGATTGGACACTTGTAATAGATTGGCTCTTACAGCACGGCACCCGCATTCTCATCATGTTAGTAATGGGAGTTGCCCTATGGTTCACCTTGAGAAAGTTACTCCCGCCAATGGTGCGTCGTACTATAGCCCGACACAGGGAGAAGGAAAGCAAAGAGGAAATGAAGAAAAGAACCGATACCCTCGTCTCTGTTTTTATGGGAGTAGCCAAGATTCTTATTGTCCTAGTTGTCATACTTATGATTCTATCTGAACTGGGCATAGCTATTGCACCAGTCCTGGCTGGCTTCGGCATCGCTGGCATAGCCATCGGCTTCGGCGCTCAGTACCTGATAAGAGACCTTATTGCTGGTGTTTTCATCCTCTTGGAAAACCAGTACCGGGTGGGAGATTGGGCCAGTGTAGCCGGTGTTGATGGGATGGTGGAGGAAATAAATCTGAGAAAGACAGTGCTCCGTGACTTCGACGGCACAGTTCACCATATACCCAATGGTGAGATTAAGGTGGCCAGCAACCTGACCAGAAAGTTTGGCAGGGTCAACCTCGATATCTCAGTAGCCTATGCCACCGACCTCGACCACGCCATAAGCGTGATAAATCGTGTTGGCCAGGAACTGGCTGCGGATGAGAACTGGACTAAACTGGTTATAAGAGCGCCCCAGGCACTGGGGGTAAATAAACTGGGTGACTCCGGGATAGACATCAAGATTATGGGCGATGTTAAGCCCATGCAGCAGTGGGCAGTAATGCGGGAGTTGAGGCTTCGCCTCAAAAAGACCTTTGATGCTGAGGGTATAGAAATACCCTGGCCCCACACCAAGGTATACTTTGGCAATGCACCGGGCAACCAGAAGAAGTAAGCTCTACCTCGCACCGAACTTGTCATAAAAGACAATTTCGGAGAGTTCTTTCCTCGGTCTCGGGGTACGTTCCTGGTCGGGATAGCCAAGGGGAGTCATTTCCACCACACAATAACCCTGTGGTACTTTTAGAATATTTGCCGCCTTTTTAGCGTCAAAAAGGCCAACATGCACTGTCGCCAACCCCAGCGAGTGAGCCGCCAATGCCAGGTTCTGCATAGCCAGTGCCACATCAAACATAAACCAATCACCCTTATCCGTAAGCGGGTTGCCTTCTCTGCAACCAGACTTACCCAGCTCAGCACAGGCTACAATTAGGAGTGGTGCCTGTTTAATGGCCTCAAGGGCTGGATTAGGAGCATCATCCTTAGTAAGCCCTAATGTATCGGCGACTCTATTTTTTATACGACTATTTTGCACCACGATAAATCTCCAGCACTGGGTATTAGCCCAGGATGGTGCCCATCGGGCAGCATCTAAAATAAGCTCCAAAGTCTGCTCATCCACCGGGGTAGATTTGTACTTACGGATACTTCTCCTAGTCTTTATTGTTTCTAGAACCTCCATCTTATACTCCTTTCATTCTTCTTCCCAGGCATCCTGACCAATAAGGGAGACAAAGCGGCAGCCACCTAAATTCTGAACTATGTTCTTATTTCTACGCTTGGTAATTTTGTACAACTCCTGGGCATAGCGGGAGCCCACTGGAATTACCAATCGCCCACCGATTGCCAGTTGAGTCAGCAGGTCAACTGGAACCCTGGGGGCACCAGCAGTAACCATGATAGCATCATAGAGGGCTTCTTCCTGCCAGCCTAAAGTTTTTTGAGCATGGTACACCCTAACATTGCTGTAGCCCAAGCTACTGAGTGCGTTCTCGGCTCTTTCAGCCAGAGTCGGCAGACGCTCCACTGTAATCACCAGCCGGGCTAATTCAGCCAGAATAGCTGTCTGGTAGCCACTGCCCGCCCCTACCTCCAGCACCTTTTCATTTCCGGTAAGTTCCAACGCCTCAGTCATAAGGGCAATAATAAAAGGTTGGGAAATAGTCTGCTCAAAACCAATGGGCAGTGGCATATCCTCGTAAGCCAGATGCCGATCCTCCGGTGGTACAAAATGTTCCCGTGGTACACGAGCCATAGCGGCTAATACCCGCTCATCCTTAATCTCCGTGCCAAGATGTTCAATTAACCTGGCTCTCGCCGCTTCGTAGTCCATAGAAGCACCACCAGGGCTAGGGGATAGCAAAATATGACACCAGCAGGACAGCCAGCATAATTCCAGCTAAAATAGCAATCCTCCGCAGTTCAGTAGTTATATATGGATACTGAACAGAGGCCAGTTTAGACCTCGGCCTTAGCACCCTGGTTGAAGGAGTCGGCAGTGGAGAAACAGGCTCATAATTTTGAACTGTTGCTGGCTGCTGGCTAGAGGCTACTGAAAGGTGCTGTCGACTCTCTCTTCTTTTGCTTCGCGCTAAGCGTTTACCACGCTGTGATTTTTTAGTCACTTTGAACCTTCCTTCACCAGTTACTTAGCCCTGGGGTGTGACTGTTCATAGGCACGCCTAACATGCTCCGTCGTAAGATGGGTGTAAACTTGCGTGGTGGATATGTTAGCGTGTCCCAGTAATTCTTGAACCGATCTCAGGTCAGCACCACCACTTAGCATATGAGTAGCAAAGCTATGCCTTAGAGTATGGGGAGTAACCTTGGTCCCCAGGTTGGCTGATTTAGCATACTCTTTTATCTTTTGCCAGAAGCCCTGCCTGGTCAGCCTCTCCCCACGAGGATTAAGGAATAGAGCCTTCTCATCACCATTATGCCCTAGCTGAGGACGAACTTCCTCCAAATACTCTTTTACCACCAACACTGCCTGTTCATAAATAGGAATAACCCGTTCTTTATTCCCCTTACCAAAACAGCGCACATAACCATTCTCTAAATCTACATCACCCAAGTTCAACGATACCAGCTCACTCACCCTCATGCCACTGGCATATAACAGCTCCAGCATTGCCCTGTCCCTTTTGGCTTCCGGGGTAGACAGCTTACCCGGTTGCTCAATTAGCCGACGAACCTCACTGAAGGAGATGGGTTTAGGTAATGGCTTCCCTATCTTGGGTGGGCGTACATCCTCTATCGGGTTAGCCTTAATAAGGCCCTCAGCCACCATAAAGCTAAAGAAGGACCTGGTCGCCGCTACCTTACGGGCAATCGTGGTGGCAGCATAGTTCCTTTGCCGCAGGTCAAGCAGATAGCTCAGCATGGATTGACGGTCAAAACTTGCCCACGGTGGGATGGAGCCACGCCTGGCAGCCTCTTCCCCAATAAAGCTAACTAACTGATGCAGGTCATTATGATAAGCAGCTATCGTGTTTTCGGAAAAACCCTTTTCCACAGTCAGATAGTTTAGAAAATTGTCAACCGCCTGTCTCACTATGCTACCTCGCCACTTAATAGTTTATTATGTATTTTAACATAACATAATAAAAAGAAAAAAGCAAGAAAGGGGTTAGGTTCAGAGACATAACCGGACATTACGTTTGCATGGTCTATTGGGGGGCAGTAGTAGAATTTCCGCCTACTTCCATTGTTAGCTAATCTGCCAGGTATATATCGCCGATATCACGTTATGGCTGCTACCGGGTACCCCAGGGGCGTTCAGCCCGTCGGGGGGGACTCGCCACTCAAGAGTAGAACCCGGTTGTAAATTAACATGGGTAGAGCCAGCCACAGACCCATAAAAATCACCCTGAGGGCTGAACCAGACCTCACCTTCGAGAGACATAACGAAGATGAAATCATCCTCGTCAGACAAGATAGCTGGTTGAAAAGTCATGTCTCCCACGGCAATGATACATCCTGACCCAGATAGAGTGCATCGATTGGCCGGGAAGGTAATGCTGCCTTCAACATATATCGTCTGTCCATTAAGGTCGATGGTGTAAGCCTGTGGTCCTCCCGGTTGTTCGAATATCAGGTCACCGGTAACATAGACAGTCCCATTAAGCTCTACCGTCGTTTGACTACCGGTGTTTTTGATGTTTAGGTCTCCGTCTCTATATAATGGCCCTATACTCTTGGGCTCATCCAGATTCTTGAGGTCTATGGTGTTGGAGGAATAAGGTTCTAAATCTTTTACATCCTCCCAGTAAAAGGACGCTAGTTGCTCAGCCGTAGGCCAAATTTCTATTTCATCAGTTATGATTTCACCGTTGATGTTGCCTCTATTATCTAGTTCTCCATTATATTGCACGTTTCCCACGACGTCGGCACCTGGTTGGAGCGTGATATCACCTATGCTGGTAATGATGTTACCCATGAGGGAAGATATATCAACAATTGTGCTATAGGATTCAATTGTTGTGCTAGAACCAGTATCACTACTAGCTGTAGAGGTAATTTTATACGTGTGGTCATCTACATATTCTATAACATCATTTACTTGTTTCCCATTAACATCGGCTATGCTGTATTCCCATGGGTCATCTCCGGCTTCAGGCAGCCCAAGGGCGACTGTCTTTATCTTCCACATCGCATCCTCTACCCCGGCATCAGCCGCATAAAGCTCGGCCATCTTCTTCTCATGCATTTGACCAGCTACAAGTCCAGTGCTCATAAAACCCAAAAGAGGAGTGATGATAAGACTGCCTACAAGCAAAAGAAGGAGAGCCAGAATCAATGCGTACCCCTCTTCAGACCTTGCCAATTTGTTGGGTATCTTTTTCATCGGCCTGTACCCCACCCTCTCTCCTACAATTCAAATGCTCCCGAAATTACTTTATCCTAACTAAACTTAATTATACTTATTCCCCGACTGCCTAGCAAGACCCAAAATGGCTACAGACCATAGTAAATTAGTACCGTCAGTATTATCGTTTTGCCTCCTTTATGAGCTATGTTAAAATAAACTGAAGGTAGGGAACAGGGTTGACCAAGAATCTTATAACAGAACAGCTAAAACGATTACCAGCCAACCCCGGCGTCTATCTCCTGAAAGATGCCGAAGGCAATATCCTGTATGTAGGGAAGGCAGCTAACCTCCACCACCGGGTAAGGTCATATTTTGGCACTGGGCAAAAGCTATTGCCCAAACTACAACGGATGGTAGCCCGAGTTAGTGACCTTGACTTCTTTGTTACCACCTCGGAGCAGGAGGCTCTTATCCTTGAGTTAAACCTGATAAAGCGGCACCGCCCTCGTTATAATGTCCGACTTAAAGACGATAAGACATTCCCATATCTCAAGATAGACCCCAACGAGGATTGGCCCGGGGTATACATTACTCGGCGCCTGGAACAGGATGGAGGACGCTACTTTGGGCCCTTTGCTAGCGCTAAATCGGTGCGCCAAACAGTGAAGATAATAAAACGAATCTTCCCCTTTCGCTCCTGTTCCAAACCCATCACTGGCACTGATGCCCGACCCTGCCTCTGGTATTATGTGGGAAAGTGTCTCGCTCCCTGCATCGGTGCCGTAACCAAAGAGGACTACGCTGAGGTAATAAAGCAGGTAATCCTCTTCCTTGAAGGTAAACAGGAAAAAGTGGTTCAAGAGCTTGAGAGCCAGATGAATAAGGCAGCGGAAGCCTTGGAATTTGAGAGGGCGGCTTTGCTCCGAGACCAAATCCAGGCAATCCACCAGGTTATTGAAGGGCAAAGAATTGCCACCACCGTAAGAGGCGAGCAGGATGTTATTGCCTTCGCTGAAGATAAAGACCAAGCCTATGTCCAGGTTTTCTTTATCCGTAGTGGCAAGCTAATTGGTCGAGAGAGCTTTGTGTTGCAAGGCACCCGCTCTGAACAGCCACAGCAAATTATGACCAACTTTATCAAACAGTTTTATGATTCCGCACCTTATATACCTCCGTTATTATTGCTCCAGCACCCGGTAGAAGACAAGGTAGTTATTGAGGACTGGCTTCAAAGTAAACGGGGAGGCAAAGTCCGTATTCAGGTACCCCGCCGGGGCAATAGAAAACAACTGGTAAAGATTGTCGCCGAAAATGCCCGGCAAGGCTTAGAGCAACTAAAGATTAAGCAACTAGCAGCACCTAAAGTCCTGGAGGCAGCTCTAGGGGAAATAGCCAGAGAACTCCAGTTACCCCATCCCCCAATCCGTATGGAAGGCTACGACATCTCCAACATACAGGGAACATCAGCTGTAGGCAGCATGGTGGTCTTTGACCACGGAAAACCTAAACCAGCTCACTACCGACGCTTTAGAATCAAAACCGTGTCCGGTGCTGATGACTATGCCATGCTTCACGAAGTACTCAAGCGGCGATTTAAACGGAGCAGTGATGCCTCCAATACCTGGGCAATCCTTCCCGACCTTGTCCTTATTGATGGCGGTAAAGGACAGCTTAATGCCGCCCAAGCCGCCATGCAAGAAGTCGGCGCTGGGTTTGTGCCCACTGCCAGCCTGGCTAAGGAAAATGAGCAGATTTTCATTCCCCAGAAGACTAAACCGATTACTCTACATGGCAACTCCCCAGGTCTTCAGTTACTACAGCACCTCAGAGACGAGGCGCACCGCTATGCCTTAGGCTATCACCGGAAAATACGCCAGAAGCGAACCTTCGCCTCAGCCCTTGACAGCATCCCGGGTATCGGGCCCAAGCGTAAACGTGCCTTGCTCCGGCAGTTTGGCTCAGTCCGAGCTATCCAGGAAGCTCCTCTCGAAAAGCTAGCCGCCACCAAGGGTATGAGCCAGAGCCTGGCTAAGAGAATAAAGGAGTCCCTATAAATGCCAGCTAATCTACCACCACAATACTTTGAAGCCGAAAAGAGGTTCCGCCTGGCTAAAAGCCCGGAGGAAAAGATAGCCGCCCTGGAAGAGATGCTGGCTATTATGCCCAAACACAAGGGAACAGACCACCTCCGTGCCGACCTGAGAGCCAGAATTGCCAAGCTGACCCAGCTAGCTGCCAAGAAATCCGGTGCCCACAGAGCATCCATGGCTATTGAGAAAGAGGGTGCTGCCCAGATAGTAGTCATTGGCCTGCCTAATGCCGGTAAATCTCAGCTTGTTGCCAGCATTACCAATGCCTCACCAACAGTAGCCGAATACCCCTTCACCACCCAAAGCGCCACCCCGGGAATGATGGAATTTGAGAATATACAAATTCAATTGATTGATACCCCACCCCTGACACCACAGCCTATTGAGTGGTGGCTGCGACATATACTGATACGGGCTGACGCCCTGTTGGTGGTGGTAGACTTAAATGATGCCCCCCTAGCCCAAATGAAAGACATCACGGAACAACTGGAAAAGACCAGAATAGGTCTCGGCAAAAGAAAGTCCGAAGAAGAGGCAGACGTCTTATACCAGAAGAAGACACTAATTGTTGGCAACAAGCTGGACCTGGACAACGCCCATGAAAACTATATAGCTTTGAAGAATAGATATGCAGACCAGCTATCAGTTATCTCTGTCTCGACTAAAGAGGGGATTGGCCTGGAGGAACTGAAGTGTGCCATCTATCAAATGCTGGACATTATTCGGGTATATACCAAGACTCCAGGGGAAAAGCCAGATTTTACCGACCCAATAGTCCTTGAGCGGGGCAGCACCCTGGAGGCTGCCGCTGCCGCAGTCCACAAAGATTTTGCCCGCCAGCTAAAATACGCCCGCCTCTGGGGTTCGGGAAAGCACGATGGCGTAATGGTAAAACGAGACCACGTCCTCCAGGATGGTGATGTGATAGAACTGCATCTTTAAGTTTATTGACCTCACCCCCTTTATCCCCCTCTCCTTGAAAGGAGAGGGGGAAGAGATTTTAGAGAGGGGATTCGCCCCTCTCTTCACTACACTCCCCCCTTCCCTTATTAAGTGGGAAGTGCAGAATTTATGTAAAGTTTATTTTACTACCTAATGGTCCCTTTTTTACTCCACCATTCCACGCTTATTGGTTGATCTTCAAGACCATAGAAAAAACCCGGGCTTGCGCCCGGGTTTTTATCGTTCCCGATGCAGAGTTAATCATGAATTGTCACTTTCTCTAAGGGTTCAGTTTTCTTTGAGTACTCCGTAATGTAGTGGATCGTCTGATCTAATCTACTCCGAACTGACGGATTATCCACCAATATCTCTATCTCACAATTCTTATATATGGATTTGGTGAAAATGTGGTCCAAACTCGATAAGAACGCCACAGTAAAAGATGGTGAGAGTACCTGCACTTTACGCATATCAATAACGAGCCTCTGAACAGGACTATCACCAATATGAGCAAGAAGATCCTCAATTATCTCATTTGCCCTGTAACGTGTTGCGAAGTTTGTTCCCTTTTCCATTAGTCTGTATTCAACTTTCATTTATCACCTCATGCTCCATCAACAAGGAATTCGGGCTTCTGCTAATACTCCGACCATTGGTCGTCTATTATACACTATTTGGCGACCGTTGTCATATGCTACTAAACACCCCCGACCGCTACGAATGGTCAATCTTCTATCGGGAAAGCCTACCATGCTACATACGTATGAGAGCCCACATCCACGTAACGGATCTCGACGATACCGGGTTACTCTTTCAGATACGGCCATTTTTATAGCCGTCATATCATCAGAGATTATAGACGCATATTTAGGATTACTGCGCAAGGAACGTCTCATTCCAATCCCTGAATCACCAACTGCTATTTCTATGATATTCTCATCTGGGTACTGATATTTTTGGGCAAGTACCCATCCACGAGTAGTTTCTGAGTGTTCTACCACATTAATGGCTAACTCCACTGTAATAGTATAACATGGTTCCAGCAGATTTCCCAACTGTATTTGATCATGCCAAGCATCTTCAATGATTTGAGCAATATTATCAACTTCTTGCCGTGTTGAAAAAGACATGACGGGGATAATAGGGGTGACTCTGTCGATTGCTGGACGAATACCCTCCGTATCACCACTTACAGTGGAGAATTTCTCGAGTGCTGTTAATAAATCAATCTTAGAGAAATAATTACATACCTCTGGATCTGTAGGTAGCAGAATCTGGAAGTTCTTCCCTATGCTCCCGCATTTCTCCAATAAACAAAGAAGTCCAATCACTCCAGAAGGATGAACAAAGTGTAAATCCCTCATATCGATCTGTATTATATCACGATTGAAAATTGAGCGATGGGGGTATGTCAAGCAGTCCAGACTACCTATAGTATTGCCGAGGATGCCTTTGAATCGCACAACGTGTTTATTCATATGTGAAAGTCTACCTCAAATAGGCCATCTCGTCAATATTGTGGATAATGCCTTTTCCACCCTATGGGGAATGTGCTTATATCCAAATACCCTTAATATTTACAATATCAAAGGTGTTTCATTCTTTTTTATGTTATGGCATCTGAAGAAATAAATAACAGAATTCAAGCACGCTTTAGCGACGTTTGCGGCAAACAGTTCTCCAATCTGCCCACAAACAGAGACCGGATTACATCCTTTATTGAAGAAAGTCTCAATGGCAATAGATAGTAAAGGAAATCCCCCGCAATTATTTACACCAAAAACCTCTCAATCGCCGCCGCCAGACCACTGTGGTCGATATCAAGGGTAATATAGTCGGCGACTGCCTTGACCTCGTCGGTGGCATTGCCCATAGCAATAGCCAGGCCAGCCGAGGCTAGGAGTGAAATATCATTAGGCCCATCGCCTATCGCAATAACCTCATCCAGAGATATGCCTAAATGCGAAGCCAATGCTTCCAGGGCTTTCCCTTTAGATACCTCAGGAGCCAGAACATTGATAAAGCTAATGTCGGGGTAGGCTGGCGTCTTTGTCCAGGTGAAATGAAGTCGGCCATCAAACTGGAGGCAGAAACCTCTGGCCTTAGCGACTTCTTCAGGAGAGGAAACCGTCAATCCCCCTTTAATAATCCTCTCCCGGTTTAACAGCGTGGTAAGATTTACCACCGTAGGCGTTATGCCGAAAAACTGCCGCCGTATGCCAGACGCCCATGTCTCCCGCTCCACAAAATAGTGGGTTGCTGAATATAGCTCGAGCAATATGTCATTTGAATGAGCAAATTCAACTGCCTGCTTCACCACTTCCTGGCTAAGTGGCTGAACATAGACCTCTTTGCTTTGAGACGGGCTGTTGATTAAAGCACCATCAAAGAACATATGACAGCCATCCAGTGACAACTGGTCAATAATTCCCAGGCAGGCTTGAGTTACTCGTCCGGTAGATAAAGAAACCCGAATACCTAACCGGCGAGCCTTAGCCAGTGCACCTCTATCCTCAGCCGAGATACTGCCATCCCTACCTACCAGGGTGCCATCTACATCTATCACCAAAAGTTTATATTTCATCTTGTAACCCTATCCTCTTTATCCCCTTCCCCTTATTAAGGGGAAGGGGAAGATTTTCTCTTAAGAAGGGCTTCACCCCTCTTAAACTCCCCTCTATTACCTTCTCCTTCAAAGGAGAGGGGGAAATGGTTTTAAAAGAGGGGCTCTCTGCCCCTCTTTGACTTCCTTTAGCTACTGGGGTTGCAGATAGCCACGAAGCGTCATAGCGTTCCTCACGGCAAACGCCTCGGCATCATTATTGAAATAGATATAGACCTCTTTCAGCTTTATCGCCAGATTAGCCAGCTTCTTTGCCCAATCAGCTAGCTCATCATCCGAGTAACAGCTTGAGTAGAGTCCGGTGCTACCGTGAAACCTGACATAGGCAAAATCAGTCGTCGCTACCAGAGGGCAACTGAGGGATGGCATATCAAAGACGCAGAAACCAACATTATGCTGGCGTAGGATTTTGAAAACCCTTTCCTCAAGCCAGGACTGATGGCGGAACTCAAATACATGCTTCATCCCGCGGGGCAGAGTAGACAGAAACGACTCTAACCGTTCATCATTGCGGTGCATATTGGGGGGAAGCTGATATAACAGGGGACCCAATTTCTCCCCTAAAATTTTAGCCCTGGTGATAAACCTGTCTACTGCCTCCTCAGTGTCTTTCAACCGCTTAATATGGGTGATAAAACGGCTTACTTTTACGGCAAAAGTAAAATTGGCCGGTGACGAGCCATGCCAAGCAGCAAAAGCAGCCTCCGAAGGCAACCGGTAGAAACTGTTGTTAAGTTCAACAGTAGTGAAATGGTCAGCATAAGACTCAAGCCATTTCGCCTTCACCAATTCCTCCGGATAGAACCGCTGCCGCCAGTGGTCATAATGCCAGCCTGAGGTGCCTATATAGTAGCTTGGGGTCATTATCTCCCTTCCCAGCACCATTCTACCACCAGCAACGGTAAAGCCTCAAACTGAGCTAGATTGACAAAGTGTTAGCTATTTAATACAATGACTAGGGAAACATGCTTATTTAGGAGGAAAAGATGACACTTTGGCTGGAAAACAGGGTTGCCATTGTTACCGGCTCAGGGCAGGGGATTGGAAAAGCCATAGCTACAGCTATAGCTGAGGCAGGTGCCAGGGTAGTGACTAATAACCGCAAGCCAGGCACCCCCGGTGGAGATGCTGAGACCACTGCCAAGGAGATTAAAGATAGTGGTGGTCAGGCAGTGCCGTTCTTTGGTGATGTCTCTGAATGGGAAGTAGCTCAGAAACTGGTACAGACGGCGGTAGACAACTTCGGTCGGCTAGACATTTTGGTGAACAATGCTGCCATTGTGTTCGAGAAATCATTCATTGATACGACTAAGGAAGATTATGATGCACTGTTAAACATTAATCTTAAGGGACCGTTCAACTGCCTTCAAGCAGTTTTACCTCATATGATGGCTGAGAAGTATGGGCGCATCATAAACATCTCCTCAGGCTCTGGCCTTGGAGTAGTAAAAGGAGAGGTAGCTTACGGCTCTACAAAAGCCGGAATTGAGTGCCTTACCAAAGGTGTTGCCCTGGAAGTGAAAGAATGTGGCATAACATTAAATTCTGTAATGCCCGTAGCTATGACGCGTATGCAGAAACACGCTTTAACTTTAATTGATTCTGGCATAGTCAAGGCTCCACCCGGTATAGGGAGATACCAAGCGCCGGAGACTATCTCACCCATTGTTGTCTACCTGGCCGGGGAAAAAGCCGGTAGAATAACCGGGTGTACATTCACCCGTCGGTTCGTGGGCACCATCCAGTTACTGAGTGAACGGACTCCGGTCAGGTCTGTGTACAAGGATGAGACATGGACCGTAGAGGAGATAGATAAGGTTATGCCTCAGCTTGTACCAGAAACGGGCTGAACCAGCCAACCGGGCCATCTAAGCAAGTAAAGGAACATAAGCTGAGTTGAGCACCGCGGTGCTCAACTCAGCGCTTCAATATCCAGGGGATACTTGCCGTATTCCCTGATAGTACGCACCATCTCCACATAGTTCTCCGGCTTTACGGACGAGTGTATGGAGTTACTGGAGGTGACGATAAGCCCCCCACCGATGCCAGCCTTGCGTATAACTTCCTTGGTCTCCTGCCGTACGTCCTCCACAGTGCCGAGGATTAACGTAGTCGCACAGTTCACATTACCCATCAGGCAGAGCCTGTCCCCGTACTTCTGCTTTACCTCACCGATGTCCATGTCGGCCATAGGGTCCACTGGATGGAAGGAATCAACTCCTGCCTCAACAAGGCTGTCAAGGAACGACCAGCAGTTGCCATCGGTGTGCTTCATCACGTAGGCACCACGCTTTTTTGCCTCCTGAACTACAGCCTTGAATGGCGGCAGCACGAATTTATGGAAATGCTCCAGCGAGAACATTGGTCCGTTCTTGTATGCCCAGTCGTTGCCGAGCCAGACAATATCGGCACCGGCCGAGATAGCATTTTTGACGTAGCGCAGGCAGTAGTCCAGCGCTATTTCATTTACGCGTAGCACCAGCTCCGGGTTGGTATGGAAAGCCATCAGCCACTCCTCGAGGCCCAGCATCTTTAGGCTGGCGACAGAGTTGGGGTCAGTGCCCAAAGCCACGATAGCTCGCTCTCCCTTGTAGTGCTTGGCCCACCGCTCTATTTGCTCGAAACGACGCTCCTCATCAGGGTCAGGTGGTCTGTAGCTCTTCAGGTCCTTCTCCGACTTTACCGGCGCCTCCATAGGTACTGAAACCCATTCCTCAGTGTAACGCTCAACCGTACCCCACTCATTGCGGACTATCCTGGGACTCTCACTGAGCACCTCCTCCTTGATGAAGTCCCGCTCCTGGTTTATCAGTGCATCCCAATCCATATACTCTATAAATTCCTCATAGCTGGCACCGGGCAAAATCGCATTCATGACTTTGTGGTCTACGAGTATCTCGAAGTGTGGAATTATATCCGGCTCCTTCCGTTCCAGAGCTCGGAAAACCCGCTCGGCATGTGTGTACTTAGCCATGACTATACCTCCAGTCCTTTCTGGTTGGTGCGATTGGGTCGAGTAAACAGAAGTTGAGCACTACGGTGCTCAACTCAGCGCTTCAATATCCAGAGGATACTTGCCGTACTCTCTTATGGTTCGCACCATCTCCACATAGTTCTCTGGCTTGGCGTCCGAGTTTATACTGCAGCTGGAGGCAGCGATAAGCCCCCCGCCGACGCCGGCCTTGCGTATGACTTCCTTGGTCTCCTGCCGTACGTCCTCCACGGTGCCGAAGGGCAGTGTAGACGCATTGTTGATGTTACCCATCAGGCAGAGCCTGTCCCCGTACTTCTGCTTTACCTCACCAATGTCCATGTCGGCCATGGGGTCCACTGGATGGAAGCAATCAACTCCGGCCTCAATGATGCTGTCCAGGAGCGACCAGCAGTTGCCATCGGAGTGCTTCATCACGTACACGCCACGTTTTTTTATCTCCTGAGCCAGAGCCTTGAATGAAGGAAGCACAAATTTATTGAAGTGCTCCATCGAGCACATTGGCCCGTTCTTGTAAGCCCAATCACCGGCAATCCAGATAATATCTGCACCAGCCGAGATGACATTGGTGATGTAACGTAGCTGGTAGTCAAGCACTATCTGGTTTACGCGCAGCACTAGCTCCGGGTTGGTATGGAAAGCCATCAGCCGTTCCGAGAAGCCGAGTATGTCACTGGCAACAAATTCTAGGTCACTCATAAGAACCACGATAGCTCGTTCCCCCTTATAGCGCTTGACCCACCGCTGTAGTTGCTCAAAACGGCGTTCCTCATCAGGGTCGGGGGGCTTGTAGTTCTCCAGGTCCTTCTCTGACTTGATTGGTGCTTCTATAGCTACCGGGGTACGTTCTTGGGTGTAACGCTTGACTACACCCCACTCATCTCGGACTATCCTGGGGCTCTCGTTGAGTACCTCCTCCTTGATAAAGTCTATTTCAAAGTGTATTAACGCGTCCCAATCCATATGCTCTGCGAATTCCTCGTGGCTGGCACCGGGCAAAATTGCATTCACGACTTTCGGGTCGACATATAGCTCGAAGTGTGGAATCATATCCGGTTCCTTTCGTTCCAGAGCTCGGAAAACCCGCTCGGCGTGTGTGTATTTAGCCATGATTACACCTCCAGTCCTTTCCAGCTAGTCTGGTTAAGTTGATGTAAGGGCCCTGGCCAGCTCCACCGCCGCCACGGCATCAGCACCGTAGCCATCGGCGCCAATCTGGTCGGCGTAGGCCTGGGTAACCGGAGACCCGCCTATTATAACCTTAACCTTTTGCCTCAGCCCAGCCTCTTCGAGTGCCCTTATCGTCTCATCTAACATAGGCATGGTAGAGGTGAGCAGTGCCGATAGCCCGAGTATCTGCAGGTCATTATCGCGTACCACCTCCACGAACCTCTCCGGGGCAATGTCAATACCAACATCCATTACCTTAAAACCATTGCCCTGTAGCATACTGATGACGATGTTCTTGCCGATATCATGTACATCACCACTGACAGTGCCGATGGCTACCCGGCCCATGGAGGTAGTGTCCTGCTGGCTCAGGATGGGCATGAGTATCTCCAGCGCCGTCTTCATCGTCTTGGCACTAAGCAGCAACTCAGGTAAAAACATCTCACCGTTCCTGAACTTAATGCCCACTACTGACATCCCTGGCACCAGACCCTGGTTTATTATTTCCAGCGCCGGGACGCCGGCCTCCACTGCCTCGTTGGTCAGTGCCGCAATTTCGTCCCACTTTAGCTGCACGATTGCCTCTGAGATTGGCTTCATTTTGTCCATTTTCGCACCTCGCTAATCAATTAACTTGGGGTTATTGAAATGGGTATACCAGTATGATAGCCGGGTTAGCTTTCCTCTATAATTATCCGCTTTACGATATCATCCTGTTCAATTCTTGTCAAGACATCCATTCCCTCTATCAGCAGACCGAAGACAGAGTGCTTCCCATCAAGGTGGGGTTGTGGAGTATAAGTAATGAAAAACTGAGAACCATTTGTATTAGGGCCGGAATTAGCCATTGATAACGCCCCGGCGACATGGGTGTGCTTGGTAAATTCATCAGCAAACTTGTAACCAGGGTCACCTGTCCCGGTTCCGGTAGGGTCTCCTCCTTGAGCCATAAAGTCAGGGATAACGCGGTGGAATGTCGTATTATCATAGAATCCCTCCCGGGCAAGGAAAACGAAGTTATTGACTGTTACCGGCACATCCTTGGCGAACAGCTCCAGTACCAGATTCCCCTTTTCTGTTTCAATGGTAGCTGTATATTGCTTATCAGTATCAATGAGCATCGGTGGTGGTTCTGAGTATGTCTTGGGCTTTGGTGCTGGTGCTGGCTCTGGCGCTTGACCACCACTGCTTACTAATATTGCTAATGATACAAAGACTAAAGGTAGAGCAGTTAGAATAATTCCCAAAACTAAGAGCCATTTGGCTTTAGACCTATCCTTATCCCTTACAGCAAAGTAGGCGACAAGCCCACCTAACCAACTAAGGAATATTGGCATGAGCCACCAAGCCCAAGATGTCTGCCGCTTGATTGGCTTTGCGAGGTCAATAAACTCTTGATCTGTCATATCTTGTCTCCTTCGCAGGTCTCTTTAGTTGCTTTATCTTAATCTTGACCACCGCATGATGCTAAAAGAAGTGCGCCCAGAACGAAGACAACGCCAGCTATTCGGGATAGACCTCTAAGCTTCATGGATATATCTCCTCTAATTTTAGCTTATATTTTAATCTACTCAGTCATAATAGGCAAGGGTAGTCAAATTAAACTTGCTTTACGTATTATTTTCGGGGAAATTAGTGGTAAGTTAATTTGTGGGGCTGTAGTTCAATCGGGAGAATGTTTCACTGGTAGTCAAAAGGTAGGGGTTCGAAGCCAACCCCCTACCAAGCAGGATAAAAGCAAAAACTTCTTCTACGAGTTTGCATTTGTCTACTAAACTACCCAGCTCGTATAATATTAAGAGCCGGGCCTCTATATCATGTAACAAAAAAGGCTCAGACAGCGCTCGTTGGCTGTACCGACAGACAAATGAGGACACCTGGGCAAAGTATGGTAAAATTTAAAGGTCTTCTTATGTTAGGAATCTGGATTGTTATCACTATCGCTGTTGCCTGTATCATCTTAGCAGGTTTTCTATTCATTTTTCAGTCCCACTATGTTTACTATCCTGAACCGGTTCTATCAGCTGACCCGGATAGCATCGGGCTTTACTTTGAGAGCATCTCATTTGAAACTACCGACGGAGTGAAGCTCTTCGGCTGGTTTGTTCCCAGCGAGAGCGCCAGAGGTGTGATTCTGTTTTGTCATGGTAACGCGGGCAATATATCGCACCGGTTGGAGTCCATTCAAATATTTCATCGACTTGGACTGGATGTTTTCATCTTCGACTACCGAGGTTATGGTCAAAGCGAGGGAAAGCCCACCGAGCACGGCACATACAAAGATGCAGAGGCGGCGTGGCGGTACCTAATTGAGGAACGCCAGGTGCCCCCAAAAGAGGTCATCGTTTTTGGCCGCTCGCTTGGGGGTGCGGTTGCTTCATGGTTGGCTCAAAGCCACACACCGGGAGCACTTATCCTTGAGTCAACATTCACCTCTCTTCCGGATATTGCTGCCAAACTCTATCCCTACCTCCCGGTTAAGCTGTTGTTACGTTATAAATACGATACGGCAGAGTACCTGGGTAAAGTAAATTGCCCCGTTCTTATTGTTCATAGCCGTGATGATGAAATAATGCCCTTTAGCCAAGGGGAGCGACTATTTGAAATGGCGAAGGAGCCGAAGAAATTTCTCGAAATCACCGGTACCCACAATGCCGGATTTATCACATCAGGCAAACGTTATGAAGAAGGTTTGAATACATTCATCTCGGAGTATATTGAACCCAAAATTTGAAGTATCTCCATTTTGGGGTATTGACACTGCGGGGCAATTATGCTTAGAATAATGCATCTATCCAGTATCGAGGTGGACGGTGAAGTTAACGGTTATTGGTTGTGGGCAATGTGGCGGCAGGATTGCCGATGAGTTTGCTCTACTAGGCAAGGCAACGCACGTTCAGCGCGGAATTGATGTGGTTACTAACGTCTTAGCTGTCAACACAGATATTGCCGATTTAAGTGGGCTATCCCATATTGGGTCTGATTACCAGCATAGAATCCTCATCGGAGGTCAAAAGACCGGTGGTCATGGTGTCGGTAAAATAAATGAAATTGGCGCTGAGCTGGCCAGAGAGGACAGCGATAAGGTTCTGGAAAGCGTAAGTGCAGCGCAACGTTTCTTTGAGACGGATGCCTTTCTGGTAATCGCTGGTGCTGCCGGCGGCACCGGCTCCGGGGCACTACCGGTACTAACGCAGCTATTAAAAGAACGCTACATACACAAACCGGTATATAATCTTATTGTTCTTCCTTTTAGATATGAAGAGATGACTGAGGAAAGGTCTATTTATAACGTGGGCACATGCCTTAAATCCGCTTACTTGGTGGCTGATGCCATATTTCTTGTTGATAATCAAAGGTTTATTAGGAAAAATATCTCGATTAGAGGTAACCTGGCCAAAATCAACTATCTGGTAGTTAAGCCATTTTACAACCTACTTTGTGCCGGCGAAGAAATAACTTCCAAATACATCGGGTCGAGGGTACTCGATGCTGGAGATATAATACAGACTCTGGCGGGATGGACAGTAATTGGCTATGGCGAAGTACGGTTACCGCGCATCAGAATCTTCGGTGAAGATAAGCTTCACTTCAGGGAGAAGATAACTGAAACCCAAAAGGGAGTCCAAGCAATGGACAAAGCTCTCGGTGAATTATCGCTCAAGTGCAATGCTACAGATGCCAGGAGAGCCCTGTATCTCCTGACGGCACCACCCGAGGAAATGAACATGGATCTGATAAACCAACTCGCAGCTTCCCTAAAGAATGTAGCCATGGATGCCATAATACGAAGCGGTGATTATCCCAGAGGGAAAGGTTCACTGGAGGTTACTGTTGTCCTATCTGACCTTGTTAATTCAAGAAAAGTCATGGAGTACTTTACTAAAACGATCAGTTATATCTCTATTACTAGGAGAAGGCGGGGGGGGATAGAGTACGAACAGAGAGGAATTGAGGAAGCCTTCAAGGATATACCTTCGTTACTATGATAGGCCAGTCCAAGCCTGTGAACGAACAATGTACTTAGTCTGAACTTCCCTTTATACCTTGCTGCCTCCTTGGAAGACTGCCCAGGCTTGCTCGGCAGATTCTTTCCAGGCTTTCCAGGCTTGCTCTATAGTCTCGTTACGGACTTTTGAGGCCTGCCTTACATTCTCCTGATAAACCTCCATGACTTTCTCTGTAGCTCTCCCATATGCCTCCTCAGCTTGCTGTTCAGCCTTCTGACGGGCTCTTAAGGCTTGTTCTATGGCCCTCTCACAGGTATTGTTGGCTCGCTGTTCAGCCTCTTTATAGGATTTCTCTCCCTGCTGTTCCCGTTCCTTATACGCCTTCGCCACTTCCTTTTGAGCTTCCACGTAGGCTGCGTAGGCGCTCTGAGCCCGGCCCAGAAGTTCAGTTAGAGGATCCATGACCTGCTCAAGAGCCCCGGTCTCTGGTTTTGGGGCTTGCTCTTCAGTCGACTTAACGGTCCTTTTGACTTGCTGTTCCTGATTCACCATAATAACACCCCTTTCAATCTAGGATTTCCCACTTCATTTGTTAATAAGCCAGTTCCTGACCATATGTACTTCATACCAGTATCATACCTCCGCCCAATATGGGGAAAAGTTATGTTAGCTTGTTTAATCTTCCTCCTCTTCCTCAGTTTGCTTGTCTTTATTAGACACATACATTCTCGCTAGGTACTCCAATCGGGTCTCAATTTTCCGCTGAACCTCTTTGGTCTCTTTTTTCCCCTTTCCGTCAGCCCCAGCTACGCTTATTACTTCCCCGAAGGTTCTTGCCAACACCTCGGATACTTCCTTGGGAGCTTTGCCTGTTTCCTCAGTCTTGTCATCACCTTCCTGGGATGCTATCGGTGCATCGGCAGTCTGCCTGCTCGGTTTACCTATTCCTGCGGCACCACCTATCAATTCCTCGAATACTCTTATCGACGTCTCGGCCGCCTCTCTAGCTGCTTTCTTCGACGCTTCAGTGGCTTTCTTGGCCGCTCTTATTGATATCTCGGCAGCCTCTTTAGCCTGTTTGCTTACTTTCTCAGCTCTACTTATAGCTTCCTGTGATGCTCTTGCCGATATCTCAGCCGCCTCCCTAGCCGATTTATTTGCTTCCTCAGCCTTGCTTATCACTTCCTGGGATGCCTTTGTCCATGCCATAGTGGTCTCCGTAGCCGACTTATGTATTTCATAAGCCCTATAAATAGTTTCCTGTGATGCTCTTATCGATTCCTCAGCCATCTCCTTGGCCGCCTTTCCCGCTTCCTCAGCCCTACTTGTGGCTTCCTGTGATGCCCTTATCGATATCTCAGCGGCCGCCTTGGCCGCTTTTATTGACGACTCAGCCACCTCCGTGGCTGCCTTTCGCGCTTCCTCAGCCTTACTTATGGCTTCCTGCGATGTTCTTATCGCTTCCTCAGCCGTCTCTCTAGCCCATTTACTTGTTTCCTCTGACCTGCTCGCTGCTTCCTGCGATGCTCTTATCGCTTCCTCAGCCGTCTCCTTGGCTGCCTTTTGCGCTTCCTCAGCCCTGCTTATAGCCTCTTGTGATACTCTTGCTGATATCTCGGTGGCCTCCTTGGCCGCTTTTATCGATGCCTCAGCCATCTCCGTGGCTGTCTTTCGTGCTTCCTCAGCCTTACTTATGGCTTTCTGTGACGCCCTTATCGATACCTCAGCTGCCGCCTTGGCCCAGTTACTTGTTTCCTCAGTCGATTTAGTTGCTTCCTCAGCCCTGCATACCGCTTCCTGTGATGCTTTTGTTGCTGCCTCAGTAATCTCCTTGGTTAATTTGCCTATTCTCTCAACCCTGCTTATCGCTTCGTGGGATACTCTTATCGATTCCTCAGCTGTCCCCTTGGCGGCTATACCTGTCCCTTCAGCTGTCCCTATCGCTTCCCAGGATGCTTTTATCGATTCCTCAACCCTTTCCTTGGCCGATTTTACTGTTTCTTCTGCTTTGTGTACTGCTTCCTCAAACGCTCTTACCAAAGCCTCAGTTGTTTCTTTGGTCGCTTCGATTGTTTCCTCCGCCTTGCTTATTGCTTCCCCGAAGGTTCTTCTCGACGCCTCAGTAATTTTCTGGGCTACCTTGCCTGTTTCTTCAGCCTTGCCTATGGCTTCCTCAAAGGCTCTCTTCGATGCCTCAGAAGCCTCCTCAGTCGATTTGCTTACCTCCTCAGCCCTGTCTACTGCCTGATGGGATACTCTGGCTGCTGCCTCAGCAGCCTCTTTAGCTCGTTTGCTTACTTCCTCAGCCCGGCTTATCGCTTCCCAGGATACTCTTATTGATTCCTCAGCCGCCTGCTCGGCTAATTCACCCAGTTTCTCAGCCTTGGCTACCGCTTTCTCAAATGTCTCAGTATTGCCTTCCGTGTCCTTTAAGATTTCGGGGGAAATACTATTTAGCGACCTGGCCTCAGAAGGTTTGATATTTTTGCTATCCATCCTTTTATACCTTTGACTATTCTACAATAGGTTGTTTAGTTTATCAATAGTTATTTCTTGGCTCAGGGTAAGGCTTTTCAGTTTTTATTATTTCAACTCAGTACAGAAACAAAACTTCGAGCTTGCAGCAGACGTAATTCGTTGTTCTATCTCAAAAGATAAGGGACACTTATGATTTATAATGGGGCAGGTCAATCTTATTTGCCAGGAATCTTCCAACCACAACCGAACGGAATCCTACCCCTGATCCAAGAGCCTCTTCTCACCTTCTATCTTCTGGATATCGGTTATATCCTGGGTAACCTCAAGAATGCCGAGGTATTTGCCTGTTTTGTCCCTAACGACAAAATACCTGATATATATCTTGCGACCCTTAAGGTTAATCCAGAATTCGGCAAAGTCTCTTTTGCCAGATTTTAAGTTGCTGACTATCTGCTCTACCTTGTGCAGGCTTTTCTGCGGGTGGCAGTCCTGTACCCTCCTGCCTATCACCGCCGGAGTTCGCCTGAATATCCTCTTGTCACCCTTGCTATAGTGTCGTACAGTATCATTCTCATCGACGAAAGACATCTCTACCGGCAAGGCATCAAAGATAGCCTCGAGTGTCTCAGTTGAAAGTTTTTCCAGCATAGGTTACCCCCTATTTCTTTATTCTCTAATATATACCAGTCAGCCCAATTTAAGTCCAGTCCCTATATAGATTATATATCAACCTCACCCCCTTTTTCCCCCACTCCTTGTACTGGAGTAGTAATTGTGTAAGTTAGAATGGAGTTTTATTAAGAGGGGGTGACGCCCCCTCTTAATAAAACTCTTCCCCTTAGCAAGGGGAAGGGAGGGGATAGGGTTCATAGAGAATTATGGAAGCCCCTAAAGTGCTTCTCACTCATCTATCTCATCAGCCTGTTTAGCCGATTCAGGGTCTCGTTCTTCTCTCTGATGCCCAGTTTGGTTTTGTGAATGGCTTTTCTCAAAAGCTCAATACTCTGGTCGTAGGTTTTTCTATCAACAGGGTAGGGGATGCCGTCCTTGCCACCGTGAGCAAAGCTATAGCGGGCAGGGTCACGGTAGCTGGGGGCTACCCCGTGGACCAGCTCTGAAATCAGGCTCAGGGCACGGATAGTTTTCGGACCAACTCCCTTTAGCCCCAGTAGTTGCTCAAAGTCGTGTGGCTGGCGCTCATAGGTACTTAAAATAATCTTGCTCAGACTATCAGGATGGAGGTCGTGGACAATAATTTGGTGGCGGGAAGGCAAGCTTAAGGTCTTGAGCCTTTTGAGGTCGGCCAAGATATCCTGCGGCTTTTGCTGAGTGGCAATATCGGTGATGGTGGTTCGGGCAGGGGCACTTTCACTGGCCACCAGGTTGAGTGCCTGTCCTCTTGTCTCAGACAGGATAGCGGAGTGAGGCTCATTGACAAAGCTGCTCACTGCCTCCCCCAGCCAGTGGTAGCGGCGGGCATAGCGGTTAGACTCATTCATACCTTGCTGAATCACCGCCCATGAGCCACTAGGGGTAAAGAGAAAGGTGTGGTGGTAGAGCTGGTAGCCATCCTGGATAGCGGCGCTATCCACTTTGGCCGACATCCGGCTGGCATATACCAGTGGCGCCGGGTTGAGTGAGACCTTCTCCCCCCAGCCCTCTATTTCAGATGGAGTTCGCCGGGAAGTCCTGCCCTTGCCACCGGCGACAAACAAACCCAGGTCCTGTTCCAGTCCCTTTATCCCCTCCTTAAGAGCACCACACAGGGTGGTGGTAACACCGCTTGAGTGCCAGTCGTAGCCCAGAACACAGCCCAGGGCCTGGAACCAGTAGGGGTGGGACAGTCGCCTCAGCATCTCCTCCGAGCCGAACTCGGTGACGATGGCAATGGTAATTTCGCGGGTAAGCTTAACCATGCGGTCAAATAGCCAGGGTGGCACCTTACCATAGTGGAGTGGTAGATTGGCAATGCCGGTTCGGGTAGGAATAGTGGTGGCTGACATAATTCATCTCAATTAGAGGCTGCAGGTATCGCAGCTAGTAAAGCCACAGCTAGCGCAGGAGTTTCCCCCTATGGGAGAAGTCAGCCCACTCTCGTCTGTGGAGAAGCAAGCAAAGTTGGATAATATCCGTTCAGCGCTTTGATGACAGTGGGGGCAGGAAGCTGCCTCACTAGCCTGACTCAACGGGCGCAATAGCTCAAATTTAACTTCACACCTAGGGCAGACATACTCATATATCGGCATCTTCTTTTCTCCATAACTAGTTTAACCATTATTAGATAGCCAGTCAAGCCTACCAGACCACCCGGCATGTTTTCTTTCTCCAGTTAGTTAAGGAATGAGTAAGGGTATGATACCTACCCCCAATAATTGCAGCAAACCCCAATCCAACCAGAATCCACCACCAGCCTAGCTTCCCTCAATTACTAGCAAAGAAGAACGACTTTCTTGGCTGGAACCATGGTTGGGGTGTCTTCTGTGATTCTATGGAAGAAAAGGTTGACTCCAACGTGAGAGTCATCTACACTACCTCAATGCTACCGGATACCCCAACTACGGAGACAGTGTGAGTTTTACCTTTTATCCAGTACGGTCTATCGAAGCGGAGTCGGACTCATACCCTGCACAAGTTTATGAAAACTTATTAATACTATTCCTGGGCATGATAGGGACGGTATAGCGCTGACTCTGCCACCAACTCGGCAACGTCCATAACCTTGAGTGACTCTTCAGCCGCCTTTGCCTTTATACCATCTTCAAGCATCTGGAGGCAGTAAGGACAGGCAGTAGCCACCGTCTGAGCTCTGGTTTCGATTACCTGCTCCGTTCGCATTTCATTAATTCGCTGCCCCCTCTTCTGTTCTTCTAGCCACAGGTGACTACCACCAGCACCACAGCAGAAGCTGTGCCCTCGATTGCGCGCCATCTCAACCAGGTTGATATCAGGCATATTACTCAGGATTTGCCTCGGCGACTCAAAAATATTGTTGTATCTTCCCAGGTAGCAGGCGTCATGGTAGGTCACCACCCCTCTAGCACTTTTAATAATTCTCAGCTTTCCTTCTTGCAATAGCCCTGCAATAAACTCGGAGTGGTGCATAACCTTGAACTCTCCACCAAGCTGGGGATACTCGTGCTTGAGGGTGTGATAGCAGTGCGGACAGCCGGTGATTATTCTCTTTACATTGTAACTCTTCATCAGCTCAATATTCTTCTGTGCCTGAAGCTGAAAGAGGTATTCATTACCCAGGCGGCGGGCTGGGTCACCGCAGCAAGTTTCCTCAGCCCCCAGGATACCAAAGTCAATTCCGGTTAGTTTCAGTATCTTGGTAATAGCCTGAGCTACCTTCATACTTCTATCTTCCAGCGCCGATGTGCAACCGACCCAGTAGAGAACGTCTATATCACTATCCTCAGCTAAAATCTTGATATCAAGTCCTTCTGCCCAGTCAGTCCTTGATGCCGTAGTTCCACGCCATGGGTGTCCTCTGGCTTCAATGCTACGCAGTGCCCCTTCCCCCGTCTCGGGAATGGATGCCCGCTCTAACACCAGGTTCCGCCTCATCTCAATAATCTTGGTCATGGGCTCTATATGTACCGGGCACACCTCTTGACAGGCAAAGCAGGTAGTGCAGTTCCATATCTCGTCCTCTCCCACTACTTCGGTGATGAGGTTACGCTCCGGGTTGGCTGCCATACCCTTAAGCAGGTAGGGCGCCTCCTCCATCAACTGCCCTTTCATATCCTGGATTACCTTTTTGGGGTTTAACGGCTTACCACTGAGGTAGGCGGGACAATTATCCTGGCACCGGCCGCATACTGTACAGGCGTAGAGGTCGAGCAAGTGCTTCCAAGTGAAGTCTTGGATTTTGGATACTCCAAACGTCTCAGTCTCTTCCAGTTCAATAGGCTTAATGGCTCCTTTAGGACCCAAGGATTTGAAGAACACATTGAAGGGAGCTACGAGAATATGCAGGTGCTTTGAGCGCGGGATATAGACCATAAAACCAAGGATTACGGCGTAGTGAAGCCACCAGACCCCTCTATACACCGCTACCAACGTGCTTTCTGATATACCCATGCTGGTCAGGAGGCTAGCCAAAGCAGTCCCTATAGGAGGCCAGGAGGCTTGAACATTGTAAGCGGCATAACCAAAGCCCTCTATGCAAAAATGAAGCACCATAAGGCTGAAGATTAGAATCAAGATAACGCCAGCTTCAGCACTTGCTTCCAGCCTATCCGGTTTTATAATATAACGCCTGATAGCCGCCCAGACTACGGCTACGATGATAAACAACCCGGCAATATCCAGGATTGAGAAATAGACTGTCTCAAATGCGCTGCCCTCGAGTACTGGAGAAAGGCCGAACCCTCCACCCAGGCCTATAAAGATGATGTAGCCGATAAGGAACAGGCTGAAACCCCAGAACATAAGAGAATGTCCAATTCCAGCCAGGTCTTGGCGGGTAACGCTTTTCAAGCTACACCATTGGGGAAAGACCTCAACTAGCATGGATTTGATTCTGTGCCCCAGGCTATCAAAGCGCTTTTCCCTCTGTCCGAGGTGCATAAGGCGGAAAAGAAAGTAAACCCTGTGGACAAAAAAGCTGAAGGCAATAGCAAATAAGACCCAAAAAATCAAATATCCCAGGATGTTTCCATCGGTTGCACTGAGCGGGGACACGTTATTCTATCACCTCTTTGACAAAATAAGGCTCACTGTACTGCTGGACTAACTAATCTGGCCAACAGGCCTAGCGTAAACGGATAACGGCGACAAAAATACCCAGCGCCAGGGCTAGCAGGTCAAAAAGTCGAAAACCGAACCCCCATGGTACAAGTATGCTAACCAGGTAGCTTATTGCCACCGCAATGCCAGCAACAATAGCTAATTTGGTGCCGCGCTTACGGTTAACCGATAGGCTAATTACCTCCCCAATAGCATAACCAACGCCGGGAGCCAATAGTAAATTAAAGTAAAAGAAAGGCACCAAACCTATGACTACCCCCCAGACAAGGCCACAAACAATAGCCATACCTAACCCGGTCCCGACAGCCCGCAGGTAGTATTGGGTAGAAACACGATAGGTAGGTAATTTAGTCAGTTTAGCGCAATCCGGGCATCGGGCTCCCACCGGGGTTTGCACCATGCACTTGGGACATATAGGCTTACCACACTTACCACACCTCAGGTTAGTTTCAACCCTGGGGTGAGTGGCACATCTCATCCTTATTTAATCATCCTTTCCTTGTTCTTCCTCTTGTCTAAGAGTCTGCTCAGTGGAATCAGCTTGAAGAGATGTTTGGCGTATCCAGGCTTTTCTATCCCTTATGTCCCGGTCAAAGAGCAGGCGGTTGACAATTAGTTGCCCCGGGGGCACTGATTTACTAAGTGGAGTCCTTGGTGCTACCAGCCTCTTTAATAGTCCTATCAAGCATAGTGCCACGAAGCCCAGCGTGATTGGTAGCCTTTCCTCTACCTCTATGCCCAGCGGCTGACTGAGGAACCAGCTAAAAATGGGTAGGGAGACCAATGCCAGAAGTACTCCCAGGGCTAACTGCCGGAAGGGAGCCAGGACGTAGGCTATCACCAGGGTTATGAGCCCTAACCAAGGCGATAACATGGTTATCACACCCAGGGTGGTGAAAACACCGCGCCCTCCTTGAAAACGAAGAAATACAGGCCAATTGTGCCCCACAACCGTCATGATACCCACTGTTACCTGCTCAACAGCACCAAGCCCCAGCAGTTGGGCTACCCATACGGTTAATGCTCCTTTGCCGATGTCAAAAATGGTTACTGGGATAGCTACCCACTTTGGAGCTAGACTGAGTACATTGGCAGCGCCGACCTTACCCGTGCCCGCTTTCCGAACATCAATACCGCGCGACCATTTAACAGCCAGATAAGCGGCTGGCACCGAACCTAAAAGATAGGCACCTAATATTAATAGCCCAAACTCAATAGTCATCAATACCTCTGTTGAGATTGTTTACTACAGGCCAGCTAACTTTGGCACTCGCTGCTTAGCTAAAGCTACAAGTCGCTCTACAGATTCCATTGGTACATCCACACTACCGAGCACGGTTTCACTGGCAGTTTCCAGACCATGGTAGTCACTGCCACCAGTGGCAATAAGGCCATACCTCTCGGCCAGGCTAACCAGCCTACTTATTTCATCAGCAGTGTAGCCATCGTAATAAGCCTCAATGCCTACCAGACCAGCCGCCTTCAGTTCAGCAATCAGTGTCTCTGTATTACTAGCAGTGAACGGGTGAGCTAACACGGGTAACCCGTTCACTTGTAACACTAACGCCACTGCCTCAACTGGGCTCATCTTCTCCCGCTCAAAATAGGCGGGTCCATCCCGACTTATGTATTTATCAAACGCTTCCTTGAATGAAGTTATGTAACCCTTCTCCAACATAGCCTGAGCGATATGGGGGCGTCCAATAGAGCCTGTCCCGGCTATCTCCTGGACTCGCCCCCAATCTATATGGATACCCAAATTCTGCAGCTTAGCAATCATTCCCTGAGCCCGCTCAAGTCGAGAATTGTGCAACCCTTCCAGGGTGACCTGAAACTCACGGTTAGCATAATCTATAAAGTAGCCGAGAACGTGAACTTCACCTTGAGGGACATCAGTGCTAAGTTCAATACCGGGTATAACCTTGAGCCGGGGGAAGGCTTTAGCGGCTGCCAAGGCGGGAGCAATCCCTTCCACGGAGTCATGGTCAGTAATAGCAATAACGCTTAGCCCCTGCTCTGCCGCTTGATGGACAATCTCCGCCGGCGTAAGGCGGCCATCAGAGGCGGTGGAGTGCAAATGGAGGTTTACTTTGCCCACTACTACTCCACCTCCTTATAGATTCGGTCTATGCTTATTGCCTGGCCACTATCCTTATCCACCTTCACTGACACGGCGTTAAACATCGTTTTACCCTTGGCTACAGACATCCGATGGGGTATTCCGGTCAGAAATCGCTGAATTACTGTCTCAGACTCCATACCTATTACCGAATCTATAGGACCGGTCATGCCTACATCGGTCACATAGGCTGTACCTTGAGGAAGTAGTTGGGTATCAATAGTTGCCACGTGAGTATGAGTGCCCAATACAGCACTGACACGTCCATCAAGGTATCGCCCCATCGCCATCTTCTCTGATGTTGCCTCAGCATGGAAATCGACAATAATAATCGGTGGCTTATGCTTAAGCTCAGCCAGTAATTGGTCCATAGCTCTAAACGGACAATCAATATCGCCGATAAAGGTTCTGCCCACCAAATTGACTACCATAGCCTGCCGATTAACTATATAGCCCTTACCCGGTACCCCCGGGGGATAGTTTAACGGGCGCAAGATTGGCATCTCTTCATCAAGGTAGGGAATAATTTCCTTCTGAGCCCAGATATGATTGCCTGATGTTAACACATCAACGCCAGTACTAAATAACTCCTCAGCCGTGGTTGAAGTCAAGCCAAAACCGCCGGCGACATTTTCAGCGTTGGCAATAACCAAACCAAATCCATATTGCTGCCTTAAGTTTGGCAGAAGCTCACGCACTGCTTGTCGGCCAGGTTTGCCAATTATATCACCAATCATTAATACTAGCACTGTTTCCTCAAGAAGGAAATATCTGCCTCACCAAGCCTTGTCTTTCCTCCTGTTGTTACCCCCTTACTTAGCGTAGTCTATGGCTCTTGTCTCTCTGAGCACGGTAACCTTTATCTGGCCAGGGTAATCCAGGCCTTCCTCCACCTTCTTAACGATGTCTCGGGCAAGCCTCATTGCCCCTAAGTCGTCAATCTCTTCTGGCCTGACCAGAATGCGGATTTCACGCCCAGCCTGAATAGCATAGGACTTCTCTACTCCCTTGAAGCTGTTGGCTATCTCCTCTAGTACCTCCAGACGCTTCAGATAGCTCCCCAACGACTCACGTCTGGCTCCAGGTCGAGCGCTGCTGATGGCATCAGCCGCCGTAGTGATAAAACCCATAACACTGGTGGTATCGGTCTCACCATGATGCTCGGCAATAGCCTGAACCACCTCAGAGGATTTATCCCATTGCTTGACCAGGTCAGCACCAATGGCAGCGTGGGACCCTTCCACCTCGCGGTCCACCGCCTTACCAAGGTCATGAAGTAGCCCGGATTTCTTAGCTACAGCAGCATTGGTGCCTAATTCGGCAGCAATCATGCTGGCCAAATGAGACACCTCAACGCTATGTGCTAAGACATTCTGCCCATAGCTAGTACGATATTTCAGGCGACCGAGCAGCTTTATTATCTCAGGACGTAATCCATGCACCCCAGCATCGTACGCTGCTTGCTCTCCAGCGCTGTACATAGTTGTCTCTACTTCCTCTTTAGCCTTGGCGGCCACCTCTTCAATACGGGCCGGATGAATACGGCCATCCAGGATAAGCTTGGTTAATGCCACCCGGGCTATCTCCCGTCGCACCGGGTCAAAGCTAGACAGGGTCACTGCCTCAGGGGTGTCATCAACAATTAGGTCAACACCGGTAGCCTGCTCTAAGGCTCTGATGTTACGACCTTCCCGTCCAATAAGCCGACCCTTCATCTCGTCACTGGGGATGGGAACAACGGAGACCGTCGTTTCAGAGACAACCTCAGAGGCGGAACGCTGGATAGCCTGCGACAGAATCTCCTGGGCTTTGGTATCAGCTTCTTCCTTTAACTTGGCTTCCCACTCCCGAAGTCGCCGTGAAGTCTCGCCCTGCAACTCGACTTCCATAACCTCCAGTAGTGATTGTTTCGCCTCAGCGCTAGACATGTCTGAAATTAGCTCTAACTGCTTTAATTGCTTCTCTTTAATCTCACCAAGGTGGGCTCGAGTAGATTCACACTCTTTTTCTTTGCCGAGTAGATTGCGCTCACGGCGTTCCACATCTTCTAACTTACGCTCCAAGCTATCGCTCTTCTGAGTCAGACGGTTTGTCTGTCTCTGTAAATCAGACCGTAATTCTCGATACTCAGTATCAGACGCTGTCTTAATCCTGGTCGCTTCCTGCTTAGTCTCGCTAAGAACATCCTTAGCCTCAAGTCTAGCTTCAGTCACCATTCTACTAGCTTTCCTTTGGGCAACACGAAACTGGCGGTTAATCACCATCCTCCGAGAAAGAAAGATAGCCATCCCCCCGAATATGAGTCCTATGACAAAGCTAAAGAAAATCGCTAAGTATCCTATTAGTTCCATTTTTTCCTTACCTCCTTTCGAACTTTACACCTATCTAGGGATAGACCGTAGATAGCGAATATTAACCACGACGAAGTTTAGGTCAGGCAAAATACTATCCGGTACCAATCTCCCATTCCTGGTATAGTCGTTCTACAGTATGATTTATTACTCCGTAACCAAAGCCACGCCGCTTGAGATATTCACCCAATCGGCGACGAAAGCTTTGATAGTCAGACCGAGATAAACTACGAGCTTTGCTAATGGCTGCTCGATAGGCGCTATCGTCATCATTAATAGTATCAACCACTTGGTTTATGACGTCGTCAGCTATCCCCTTTTGCCTCAACTCTAATTTAGTTAGCCACTGGCTACGCGGGCTGAATGAGTCCCGGTTTTCCTTCCAGAATCGGGCGAAGTCCATATCATTTACCAGCCCTCGCTCTTTTAACCTGGCTATCACTAATTCTATACTGTCATCAAAACCCCGCCGCTGAAGTCGTTCCCTCACCTCAAACTCACTCCGCGGCCGGTAGCTGAGATAGTGGATAGCCGCATTAAGGCATCGATGAAAGTGGTCTGACCTAGCCAGTGCCTCAACCTGACCGGCTGATAGCTCCCGCCCAGCCTGTAAACCTTCTTCTATTACCACTTCAGCTTCCAGGCTAAAAGCAAACCTGTCATCTAAGAACACATTTACCCGCTTCTTTCGCCCCTTCCCGATACGAAGGGCAGTAATCTTACTCATTAGTCTCTAGCACCTCCTGCCAAAACAAAAGGCTGGAGCCCAAGCCCCAGCCTTGCTTAGTGTCATTGCCTATTAACCTATCTATTTAAAGTGTCATTAATCACTGGCTAAAGGATAACAGGTGGTGACGCTGAGGCTTTAATCTGCTGCTCAATTTCCTGGCTAAGCTCAGGATGCTCACTCAGGTATTGCTTAGCATTCTCCCTTCCCTGCCCCAAGCGAATGTCACCATAGGAGAAAAAGGCGCCAGCCTTCTTCACTATCCCCAGCGCTGTACCCAGGTCAATAAGGTTACCCTCTCTGCTTATCCCATGGGAAAACATGATATCAAACTCAGCACTTTTGAATGGAGGGGCAACCTTATTCTTGACCACCCTAGCCCTGACACGGCTACCTATTGCCTCATTTCCCTGCTTGATAGTCTCTATCCGCCTTAGGTCTATCCTTACCGAGCTATAGAATTTCAGAGCCCTGCCACCTGGTGTTACCTCAGGGTTACCAAAGATGATACCTACCTTCTCCCGCAACTGATTGATGAATATCACGGCTGTCCCTGACTTACCAATAGCGGCCGCCAGCTTCCTCAATGCCTGCGACATTAAACGAGCTTGCAAGCCAACATGAGTGTCCCCCATCTCCCCCTCAATTTCAGCCCGGGGCACCAAGGCAGCGACACTGTCAATTACGATGGCATCAATAGCCCCGCTCCTGACCAGCGCCTCGGTAATCTCCAGTGCCTGCTCCCCGGTATCAGGTTGCGAGATAAGTAAGTCGTCAAGCCTAACACCACAGTTAGCAGCATAAGCAGGGTCTAAGGCGTGCTCTACATCAATATAGGCAGCCATGCCGCCTCGCTTTTGCACTTCAGCAATTATATGCTGACCTAAGGTAGTCTTCCCTGATGCCTCAGGACCAAATATTTCAGTAATCCGTCCCCTGGGGATACCATTCACACCTAAGGCCAGGTCTAACGCCAGTGAGCCACTGGGAATAGCCTCTATTGAGGAACTAACAGCAGCTTCACCTAGCTTCATAATTGAGCCCTTGCCAAAACGCTTTTCAATTTGGCTTATAGCTAGCTCTAGCGCCTTTTCCTTGTCTGTGGTCATATTCGCCTATTTACCTATTTGCATCATAACACAAATAGCCCATCAAAACAAGAGAAAAAGTATTTTTCAGCCTCACCTCCTTAATAAGTGAGCTCAAAATAGGTGGGGTTGCTAGTAAGGGTGAGGGGTTGGTAAACAAATCCTCAAGGAAAATTGATGTTATACACTTATGTTGGGGACAAGGAGCGAAATGACAAAGACCCGCTGAGCCTCATTTACCTTTAGGTTATTGGCAATCACCTTTCTATATATTTTTCTTGAGGGGCGAGGCGATTGTCTATAACACGCATTATTGGCATACCTGGGCCTAAAACCTAGCCGCTGGCGGTGGCTGGCTCTTGTGGTTACTGGTAGCTATCATGGACTCAATCTTTTTCTTTAGCTCGTCATTAGCTTCGCCAGTAACTAGGTAGTGGTCGAGTTCATCGTAGCTGAGCCCTAGCTCGCCTTCATCGGTTTGTCCCTCCCATAAATCAGCCGAAGGGGGCTTATCTATAATCGGCTGCGGAATGCCTAAGGAGCGAGCCATCTCCCTTACCTGTCCCTTGACCAGATTGCCTAGGGGCATAATATCTACTCCACCATCTCCGTATTTGGTGAAGTAGCCGATGGAGAGTTCACTCCCATTGCTTGACCCAACTACCATATATTTAAGCTGATTAGCAAAGTAGTAGAGTGTAAGCATCCTTAGCCTGGCCTTAAGGTTGCCCTTGGCCACCCGATTGATACTAGGTTCTACACTACCACTGGGCAATACCTTAAGTAAGGCATCAAAAGCGGTATCCAGCACCACCATTTTAGTTGGAATAGAAAACTGGCTAGCCACTGCCCGGGCATGCTCTACCTCCTCTTGCCCGTTGTAGCACGGCATAAGCACTCCAAGCGTGCTTTGGGGAAAGGCCCGATAACACAATACCGCTAACACTGAGGAATCAAGCCCGCCACTCATGCCCATCACCACCCCCTCACACCTAGCAGCTAACACCTTTTCTCTTATCCACGATACTAGCTTTTCTGCCAACTCCTCTGTATTCATAAACCTCCGTTATCGTACTCTATTCACAGTAGTATACTACTGTGTAGCTACTTGGTCAAAAGTTTTAGTCTGTATTCACATAAATCTCATTTTGCCATACTACACTCACGGCAGTACACTTCTGTACGGCTACTAGTCAATAAGTCTAAATGAAGTCATTTATTAAGGGAAGGTTGAAGGGGTTTTGCCCCTCTTTTTAATTATCCTTCCCCCTCTCCTTTAAAGGAAGAGGGATACAGGGGGTGAGGTTGATATATAATCTAAAAGGGGCTAGACTCAAATTGGGCTAAGTGGTATATATTAGGTAGAAACGATTGCAGTTTAAATCCTATTTACGGAGCTAGATTAATATGGCTGGTGGTCAACCCGCATACATAGAAGATTACCAATTTACAGCAAAGCCACTACGTTGGTGGCGTCGCTTTATTTGGGATTTTTGGCCCTATTGGCAGGCATCTAGGCCAAGTTTTGTTCTAACGGTGAAAAGATTAGGACCTCCCGTAAAGGAACAGACAACTCGTTGGTTTGTCAAGTTTGCTAATGGTGACGAAACCTATGGTAAGTGGACTATTCCTCCTCTCCAGAAAGATGAGACTTTTGAATTTACGGTAAGTAACATATTTCTTGGTTTCACAGGCGATACTTTACTCATCTTGCCGAGGGACCTTACCTCAAGTCGTGCATCTCTCTATGAAACGGTCTATGCATTTCATACCACTCCTAAGATTTGGTTGGCCTTGGCGATTATTGCAGCTATATTTGCAGGAGTTTTTGCAGGTTTGGGACACTGGCTTTTGGGATTGTTGGCCTAGATTTAGGTTGAACCTTTTTATCCTCTACCTTGACAGGCTTGGGGTATGCAGGGTATAGCCGTTATCGCCGGAGGGGAAGATGTCTTTGAGGGGCAGGGTGCGGCCGGTCTGGATGGCGGAGAATCCGTATTTCTTGCGGATGCGGTCAATAGCCTTGTTTAGTCGTTCCAGCCTTTGGGCTGATAAGTCCAGCATATCTAACTGCCTCCCCGGCTCGGTCAGGTTTGATACCCCGATACCAATGAGGCGCACCGGCTGCCTTTCCTGCGATAAGGCCCTGGTTAGCAGCTGTAGCCCGATGTCAAAGATGGTCTGGTCAGCATCGGTGGCTTTTATCAGGGTATGGCGGCGGGTAATAGTGGAGAAATCAGCATATCTGAGCTTCAAGGTTACACACCCGGCTTGTCTGTCTTTCTGGCGTAGTTCGGCACCCACCCGCTCGCTGAGATAACCCAGCGTTCCCTTAAGCAGGGAGCGCTCTCGGGTATCCTGGCCAAAAGTGGTTTCCCGGCTGATGGATTTGGCAGCACCGGGGGGCTCTACCTTACTATCATCAATGCCATTGGCATAGCGATACAAAAGCTCACCAGAAGCACCAAAATGGCTTTTTAGCACGTTTAGCGGCATAATAGATAATTCACCTACTGTATTGATACCCAGGCCTTTAAATATTCTCTCTGTCTTCTTGCCTATTCCGGGTAATTTAGCTATCGGTAAGGGTGCCAGGAAGGAGCGTTCCTCGCCGGCGGCTACTTCCAGTAATCCGTCTGGTTTGGACAGCTCAGAGGCAATCTTGGCGACTACCTTGCCGCTAGCGATACCTACTGAAGAGGGCAACCCTAATTCATCCTTAATCCGCTGTTTGATGGCTGCCGCCATCTGGTGAATGGAGCCGTGAATAGATTCAAAACCAGTTACCTCCAGATATGCCTCGTCAAGGCTCACTGGTTCCAGATAGGGAGAAAAATCAGCCAGAATAGCCATAAACCTTTGTGAGGCATCACGATACTTAGTAAAACTGCCTTCTATAAATATAGCGTGGGGACAAAGGCGGCGGGCAGTGACAAGGGGCATTCCGGCATGAAGCCCAAAAGCCCGGGCTTCATATGAGGCTGAGGCAACCACCCCACGCCTATCAGGTTTGCCACCAACTACCACCGGTTTGCCCCGAAGCTCGGGATTCAGCACCTGCTCTACGGAAACAAAGAAAGCATCAAGGTCAATATGCATAATCCGGTGAGTCATCACTGTCCCCTGGATACAAAGGTTTTAACTCTACGCTGAAAGATGCTTCTCTCCAGTAGCACCCGGCGCTGGCATTTAAGGCATTTAATGCCGATATCAGCCCCCAGCCTGACCACCTGCCACTCATAGCTGCCGCAGGGGTGTTTCTTCTTTAGTCGAACCACATCACCCAGCTTTATCTCCATAACCATGCTAGGCCTGGCCTTTTGTTGGTAGATAGCTGTTAATCTGCTCCCTAAGTTCAGAAGCGACGCGCCTTGCCGCCTCGGCAAAATCCTTACCTCGGGAGGCGTATATAATTTGCCGTGATGAGTTGATAATTGTCTTCTCCCTCCGGGCATCGATGCCGTAACGAACGGTCAGTTCCAGGTCTCCACCCTGAGCCCCAATGCCCGGTATTAAAAGTGGCATATCGGGGTAGCTCTGCCGAATAAGCCTTAATTCCTCAGGATAGGTAGCGCCAACAACCAGACCTATGTTGCCGTATATGTTCCACTCTTCGGCTTTGAGGGCTACAATCTCAAAAAGAGAGCGGTGACCGTTTTCTACTTGGCAGCGGAGAGACTGAAAATCAACGGCACCGACATTTGATGTCCGGCAGAGAATGAATACCCCTCTATGCTGGTATTGGATGAAGGGCTCTACTGAATCGAAGCCCAGGTAGGGGTTCACCGTGGCGGCATCAAAGTTAAAGTTATCAAAGATAGCCTTAGCATAAGCTTTGGCTGTATTACCGATGTCGCCTCGCTTGGCATCGCCGATTACTGGTATATTCTCAGGGATATAGTCTACGGTGCGCTTCAGGGCATCAAGCCCTTCATTGCCTAGAGCTTCATAGAAGGCAAGGTTTGGTTTATAGGCACATACCAGGTCGGAGGTAGCGTCAATGATTGTCTTGTTGAACTCAAAGATACTTATCTTGTCCGGCATGAGCTTTGGGTCAGGGTCAAGTCCAATGCAGAGCAAGCTCTTATTCTTCCGGCTGGCCGCTATTAGCTTTTCTATGAAATTCATCTCACACCTCACTTCAACTTATGACAAGGTGATAATATCAGTAGCCATAGGCGAGCGTCAAGTGATATCCCCGGCTGCCAGTTTATTATCGTGATATTGACATTAGTGATATAATCTAAACGACAAACAAGCATATCCGCTAGATATTTGGAGGGTGGTTATGAGAAAGGCTGTAATCTCAATAATATTGGTGGTAGCATTAGTAACGTCAGCCTTATTTTCAGGATGCTTGTTCGGTGTGGCGACCGGTTCCGGGAACTTGGTTACTGAGGAAATGGACTTCAGCGATTTTACCCGTGTTGAGGTGGGACATGCCTTTGAGATTGAAATCACCCAGTCTAGTTCATACAGCGTTAGCATAACTGCCGATGATAATCTATTTGAATTCATTCAGGTTTCTAAAAGCGGTGAAACATTAAAGATAGGTCTCAAATCAGTCTACGGTTACCAATCGGTAACTTTGAGAGCTAAAATCACCATGCCTGAGCTTCATGGGTTAGATTTATCGGGAGCCACGCGTGGTACTGCTCAGGGATTTAGCTCTTCACACGACTTCGTTCTTGACCTGTCCGGGGCAAGCTTCCTGGGCATGGGTGATATGTCAGCCGGCGATATAAAGTTTGACCTATCTGGGGCCAGTGTGGTCGCTGGTAGCATATCAGCCGTTTATGCCCAATTTGATTTGTCGGGAGCCAGCCAAGTTGAACTGGAAGGCTCAGCCAATAATATGCTTATCATGTCCTCCGGGGCTAGCCATTTAGAGCTGGCTGATTTCCTGGTCCGTAATGCCGGTATCAACCTCAGTGGTGGAAGCGAGGCTATTGTAAATCTGGAGGGCAAACTGAACGCTGCCTTGAGCGGGGGCTCGCAACTTCTTTACATCGGAGAGCCCATCTTGGGTGACCTCAATATATCCGGGGGCTCCACGCTGCGCAGAGAATAGAACAGTTGACTTAGGTGGCTTGGGGTAGTTTCTTCTCAAGTATAAACAGCTATCACCACCGCTTCCTTGGGGTTGTGCTCATCAAAGAATACCACGGCTACCTTCCGTCCCGCAGTCATCTCGGCCACTGGCAGATTCCGGGCGACAGCAATATCTTCCAGGTAAACCTTGTAGCTGCTAGCCAGCTGAACAGTAGCGGTATAAGCACCAGAGTTAAAACTTTTCAGCAATCCCTTCTTCACCCTCATCTCCAATCCTCCTTTAGAATTTATACCGCCCCCAGCGATAAACGGTGCTCATATTCTCCGCGGCGAGGCTCATAAACCAGCACTAGCCCCAGCACTCGCCTCTTCTCTGCCTCCAGCCCGGCCCGGCTATCGGTTATATCAATTACATCATATAGTTGTTGCCCGCAGTTAACCGGGATTCGAATCATACCACCGGCTGATTCTATTTCTGCCTCTCTTAAATAGGCTTCTCCTCGAGCCTGGGCTTTGGCGACAGTATCTATATTCTTATCCTCAAGCTGCCTTAGCCGGTCATAGAGTCTATCTATTTCGTCCCAGGCAAAAGAGTCAACCACTATCGGTTCCTCACTTACCGGGTCATATCCCTCAACCTGAACTCGGTTGAGGGTCAGGGCTCCTTTTCTATATCTGCCTTCGAATATCGGATGGGCTGAACCGTAGGAATAGACCGAATCATCGGTATCCAGTGGATTGATGAGGTAGCCTTTGGCACCCTCGATAAGCAGCACATCAGGGACAAACGATAGTAGCTTCTGGATAACTATCTCCCCCTGGTTACCGGGATTAGTGGTGAAATCGGGGTAGAAGCTGGTGATAACCGATGACTGAGATTTGGCCTCAAGCTTCAAACCAACCCGGGACAGGGCAAACTCAAGGATTTGCTTAACACTCATCTGGTCGGTGTCCTTATTCCATCGGAACTGATGCCTGGCTCTCCAGCTTTGGATTAAACTCCAGCCAGATGAGCAATATAGGATTAAACTTGCCTTACCGGCTGAACTGGTATGTTCATAGGCATCAAGGATGAAGGTTTGTCCTGTAGAGTACTCGGCACCCACACTGGTCAGGTAGCCCGGGCTGAACTCAAGCTGACTACCGATGTCCAGAGCTTGTAGTTCCCCTTGCCCGGGTGAAGCGTACTGTCCCTTGTCGTTCCTTAGCTCAATTCTTAATCTATCTGATGTCTGGTTAGTCTCTTGCTTTAAGGATAGTATATCAGCGGTTAGGTTGATGGTCTGCTCTGCCTTGCTGGCTCGCCATACCCCGCCAGGGTTTGACAACCAGCAGTAGTCGCCGTGGTGAGCTATGGCTAAGCCGTATTCTGAGGATAGATTAAACGGCACTGGCTCATGCCATAGATTATCGGTGAACTCAGCCTCCGGAATGGAGTGAGACCAGAAGGGGCGGTGGTATGAGTCAGTACCGGTAAACTTCTCCACATAGAAGGCACGGTAGACATCGGGTTTATCTAAGAAGGCTCTATGGTATTCAAACTCACCGTCTGACGGGGCTGAAGCAATCTCTTTTAGTGCTGACCAGGTGCCAGCAGTAACCTCACCACCATCACCATAAACTATTGACCACA
>SDBU01000536.1_pt1 | contig 52739 bp, 51 predicted proteins | sample 2277071 | NCBI WGS metagenome assembly SDBU01 (sample SAMN10397929, study PRJNA504765) | marine sediment metagenome | isolation source: marine sediment core GS08_GC12, 126 cmbsf | place: Arctic Ocean: Gakkel Ridge, Loki's castle | collected 2008 | reverse complement strand
ACTCCTTTCCTCAGCCGGTCTGGCTATCGCTATGGGCAATGCCCCTAATGAACTAAAAGCCGTAGCTGACTATATTACTTTTGATGTTAGCCATCACGGCCTGGCAGTAGCTATTAATAGGTTTTTGTTATAACTAATTATCTCCCTCTCATCAGCCTCCACGCTTTTGTTTAAGCACAATCACTTTGAGACTAGATAGCTAGCTTCGGGGTAAAGACTTTTAAAGAGTTACTAAACAACCCCATAATTCAGCCTTGACAAAGGTAGTCCTTTCAGTATATTCTACCCTCGGTGGTCTCAGTTTAGGTTGTCATAGGCTTAGTTAACTTAGTTTAGACTTGCTCAAGCGCTGGATGACCGGAACTCATACCAACTAATAGAAAAGAGGAGGTCATCCAATGCCGTTTGAGGACAAGTCACTCCAGTGCTCCGATTGTGGGGCTACCTTTACTTTCACCGCGGGGGAACAAGAATTCTTCGCCTCTAAGGGCTATACTAATGAGCCTAGGCGATGTCCATCGTGCCGTGATGCTAGGAAAGCAGAGCGTTACGGAGGCGGTGGCTTCAGATCCCGACGCCAAATGTTCCCCGTAGTATGCGCCGAGTGTGGCAAAGAGACCGAAGTACCTTTCGAACCCCGTGGAGATAGACCGGTGTATTGTAGTGATTGCTACAATAAAACCAGACCGAATAGCTAAGGTTAGTTTGGCATTTAGGACATACATACGCTGGGAACATCTGGCCGATGTATGTCACTAGAATATGTTGGTGTGCTATATCATTGGAAGTTTCCATACGTGAAGGTGAAACTCAAGGCTCCCTGTTGAGATGCTTTCAAGGGATGGTTTAGACGGATAGAATTCTGCGTGAGGCCAACGCCCAGTGTTATTTCCTATCCAAGAGAGAAGATGCCCGTCTAAAAGTAAAAAGAGCACAAGACGAAGGCGACTCGGCAGGTAACGCTGGGTGGGGGTAAGAAGTGCTTAGCTATCCTTCCTCTTCAGTAGCGAGTTCTGCTAACTGAGCCAGTATTGCTTCTAGAGCATCTATCTCTTTTCCGTAGCCAGCCCAATCACCTGCTTTAAGGTACTGCAGTGCCTTGTTGTAATGCTGCTGAGCCTCCTTGATTAGACTGGCTATGTCAACAGCTATAGGTTCCTCTGGTCTTGCTGGAGCTGGCGGTTCGACCACCGGTTCAGTTGGTAGTGCTTCAGTACCAAAGATAGCCGTGAGGCTTTCCTTCAGCGTAGGTTCCATAGCTATGTGCTCACCGGCAGCCACAATAACTCGCTTCAGTTGGGGAAGCCCACCACCCTCCGCCTGAAGGAAGACCGGCTCCACATATAGGATGGACTTGCCTAAAGGAATTACCAGCAGGTTACCACGGATAACCTGAGAACCACCGCGACCCCACAGAGCTAACTGCTCAGTGATGACGATATCCTGCCCGATTCGATTCTCGATCTGGCTGGGACCATACACCAACCGCTCCTTGGGGAAATGATAGGCAAGCAGCTTACCGTAGTTTTCTCCATCGCAGCGAGCAGCCAGCCAGCTGATAGCGTTATTCTTGTTCTTCGGGGTGAAGGGCAACATGAGCAGAAACTCCTCTTCTTCCTCACCAGGCAGGCGCATGATGACATAGTAAGGCTCCATAGGCTGTTCACTGCCGAAATAGACCTCTCTGGGTACAGCCCACAGATCTTCCCTGTTGTAGAATACCCGGGCATCACGCATGTGGTAAGTTTGATATACTAAGGCCTGGATATTGAAGAAGTCTTCAGGATAACGGAAGTGGGCTCGCAAGGACTCGGGTATCTGCTCTGCGGGGACAAAGAGCTTGGGGAAGATAGCCTGGTAGGTTCGTATCAAAGCATCCTCTGGGTCGGTAATATAGAAAGTTACACTGCCGTCATAGGCGTCAATAACTGCTTTAACACTGTTTCGAATATAGTTTAGCCCCCCGCCAAACGGCTCAGAATAGGGATAGCGGTCACTAGTGGTATAGGCGTCCTGTATCCAGAATAACCGGCCATCCATCACCACCAGATAGGGGTCACTGTCCAGCTTCAGAAAGGGCGCCAGGTGGTTCACCCTCTCCCTGATATTCCGATAGTAGAGTACCCGGCTCTCAGGAGTTAACTGGCTACTGATAAGGATATTAAAGTCACCCAATTGCCAGGCATAGACTAACCGGCGGACGAAACCATCCAGGCTAACCCCACCCTCCCTTTGGTAGTAGCCATAGACATTCTCATCACCCATGGGATAGTCGAACTCCTCGGTCTTTGTTCTGACAATCACGTAATCATTGGTTTTTTCCCCAAAGTATATCTGAGGCCACTCTATATTGAAGTCACCAACGGGGGGTATATCCTTTACCAGCAATTCCGGCAGCCCCTCGGGACTAACCTCATTAACCGGGCTTAGGGCAATACCGTAGCCGTGGGTGAACTGTAGCCGACGATTGATCCAGGTCTGCGCCTGCCCAGCCAGTTTCTCCGCAGATAACTCTCGGGCTGATAGCATGACCTGCCGGTACTCGCCATCAATGATATAGCGGTCGACATCGACATCGTTGAAATCATAGTAGAGTCGAAAGGACTGGACCTGGTTATAGGTGTCTTTTAGCGGGCGATGGTCCCAGAGCCTGATATTGTTGATGGTGACCTCGTTTTGGGCTATATCCTGGGGGCTTGGTGTTTCCTCTGCAGGAAAGGGCTGCTCCTCAACCCGGTTCAGAGCGAAGGCTTCCCTGGTAAACTGGATATTATACTCAATGTAAGGCTTCTCCCGGACCAACTCGTTGGGCTGCACCTGAAAGCGCTGTACCAGGCCGGGGAAGATGCCCCCGACGATGATGGCAACCACTATCCACCCCCCGATGCCGTAGAGGGGCCAGCGAAGGTTGCGCCGCAATACGGAAACCAGAATAATCCCCATAAAGATGACCACTACTGCCAAAAGAATCCATTGTGCCGGCAGCTTAGCATGCATATCAGCATAGCCGGCTCCGAAGACTATCCCCCCTGTTGAGAAGACCAGTTCCCAGATGCCAAGCCAGTAACCCCAGGCGAAAAGTCCGAGGATGGCCATGGCCAGTCCACCGATATGGGCTAACACCGGCCGGGCAAGGTCGAATCTAAGCCGCTGCACCGTATAGCTAAGAAGATATACCCCGGCGCTGCCCAGAAGGGTGATTATCAGCGCGCCCATGAGCCAATCTTTTATTAAGTTAAGGAAAGGCAGTGAGAAGACGTAAAAGCCAATCTCCCTACGGAAAACCGGGTCGGTGATGCCAAAGGGTTGCCCATTGAAGAGGCGAAGCACAAGTTCCCAGTTACTCTGGGCCACCAGACCAAATAGTAGACTGAGCAGTGCTGTTCCCAGAATAACATTCAACCTGAGTATTGACTGTAGCTGGCGCACTATAGCCCAAGGCCAAAAATGTGCCTCAGTCTTGGGTGCTAGGCGCGTAGCTAGGACCAGGTTTCCTAAAAACAAGATGCAAAAGATGATGGCTGCTGAAAAGAATATTAGCACCTTGGTCTTCAAAATGGTGGCATAGACACTGCTATAACCTAGGTTGCTGAACCAGAGCCACTCAGTATAGACCCCCTTTAATATATTTATGAAAATAAACAGAGTTAAGACCCCTGCCAGGATTAAGAACACCCTGGCGGTTGTCCATCCCCCGCGGGCAGGTGGTGCAGGCTTCCCGCCTCTATCTTCAGGAAACCAGCGCTGCCATTGTCTGTCAAATGAATCCAATCAACTCACCCCCGAATCTCTCTGAACATAGCTTGTCGACTACCGTACTGGCTATCACGACTATGGTCTATGAACGGTGCCAATAACAGAATAGCATTGCAAGCTCGGCTGGTCAAATCGTGCTCACTGATGACTATTCCAATCAGTGACCCGGGGGGGGGGTCGGGCTTTGGGGGAAAGGTAAATTGAACGAGGTGCCGGAGCGATAAAATAGGCTCACCCCGATGCAAAATTAGAGGAAAAGGAGGAGTGAGCCTATGCAGGTGGAAATACCTAGTAATAATCAGTTTACCCGATGACGGCTGGTATGTAAACGTGCTGGAGGAAGCTGCTACCCTCTGGATAGAGCCATAGGCCTTCTGCTCCGTCAGGAGATTACTTTGTGAGTGAAGAGGAGGGTCTAGCTGGCTAGAGAGTATACCTATGGGCCAGCAGCAGCTTTGTTAAGTTGTGAGATTGCCGATGAAGTAAGTCACAGAACTGTCTATAGCTGGGTGCAGAAGAACGGGTGAGATCTGAGGCAGGAAGAGAATCAGAGGTAGAAAGATGTGTTTGAGGATGGCGAGGCGTTTGAAGGCGAGGGTAGGAGGAAGGAGATTGTCGTCACCGGGATGGACGCTACCATGCTCCACTCGCAAGAAAAGAGACGGAGAAACTCGCTATAAAGCTGGGTACTATGTACTCAGGTAAGGAACTGAAAAGCGAGACGGCGAAATACAAACGCTAACGACTTACCGAGAAAGGCCTCTGTGGTAAGATTGAGGAGACGGAGGAATTTGGTGAGAAGCTATTCTTAAGGGCGAGGAAAAGCTAGCCCTATACAAAGCTAGACACCTGCTAGTGCTCGGGGATGGCGACCCTGGAGCAAGGGCATAGCTGAAGGTCCTTACTTTATGGCTACCTATCAGCTCGATTGGTGGCACCTGATGGTCAAAATGCATCAGACCTTCAGCGACCAACCCAAACTGGTATCTGAGCTGATAGATTATCTCTACAGTGGTCAAGATGAAAAGATGCTGACTCCAGTGAAGCTGGCTCGCTTGTTATGTGAGGATAAGGATAAGAGGCAAAAGATTACTGATCTAGTCATCTATATTGAGAATAACCAGGATGGGTTATATGGCTCAAGGTCATTGAGGGATAAGGTGGAAGCCAAGAGAGTACTAGTCTGCAGCACGGGGCTATGGAGAAAAATATCGATATAGGTATTCGCAGGAAGTTAAAAAAACATAGCCTGAGTTGGACTCCAAACGGGGCGAACAATCTTCTCAAATTGAGGACGCTGTGGTATAATAAAATCGATTTGGGAGGCATTCTGGAGAAAGCAGTCAAGTTGCGGGGATGAGTTTCCCCCCAACTAATTAACACAACCAGCGATTGCCGAAGGACTTGACAGACAGGGTTGCACAGAGCTATAATCTATCCCAGAATTGAGAATCCGAGAAGGAGGTGCTTATCGAGAAATTCCGGCTTAGAGGGTATCCTAATTATTCTTGGAAATGTTATTGCAAGGAGGTATATCGTGTCTTTAGAAGAGAAAAAAAAGCTAGCTAATCTCTACCATCAGGATGTCATTTGTAACCTAAACTATGCTTTGGCAGATAAGATCATCGCTCCGGATTGCATATTCCACGGGCCCAATCGCGATGCCAGACACAGCGTTCGTGGTCCCGAGCAAGGGAAAAGAATAGCCATTAATGACGACCAGGGCAATCAGGCAGGCTACCGATTTGAACATGACCCGATTATCGCTGAGGGGAACCTCATCGCATTCGTATGGAGAGTGATTGGTGTGCGTGTAACAGGCGAAACGTCACAGTCGATGGGAGTCGATATTATTCGGCTTGAGAATGATAAGGTTGCTGAAGTCTGGTTTGCTGCGGCTAACCCCCGCTTAGCAGTGCCATTACCTGCAGGCTACCAGTGGTAGCCGATAGCCCGGTTTTCCCGGACATACTATTACTAGGAGGTATATAATGTCAGATTTAGAAGAAGAGAAGAAAAGGCTAGAAGCGAACAAGAAGCTAGCTGACCGTTATCATCAGGATGTCATTCAGAACCTCAATTACGATTTGGCAGATGAGATTATCGCTCCGGACTGCATATTCCACGGGCCTATACGCGATGCCAGGTACAGCGTTCGAGGTCCCGCACAAGCCAAAAGAATAGCCGTTACCGACGCCGAAGGCCTTAAGCCAGGCTACAAATTCATACATACTCAGCAACTCGCTGAGGGGAACCTCGTCGCATTCGTATGGAAGGTGGAAGGTACCACCATTACAGGCCAGCCGGCGGCAGACACACACGTCGGAGTCGATATCATCCGGCTTAAAAATGGTAAAATTGCTGAAGTCTGGGCATGTTGGCCTACCGCGACCGAAGAGCAACGACGTGTTCGTGCTCTTGCAGGCTGGGAATTCTAGCCGATGGATGGCTTTATGAATTGAAACGGGGTATTCTCGCTTAGATGGTACCCTAATTCATTCCCGGAAATGTTATTATAAGGAGGTATATCGTGTCTTTAGAAGAGAACAAGAAGATAGCTGAGAGTTATCATCTGGAGGTCATTCAGAACCTCAATTTGGATTTGGCAGATAAGATCTTCACGTCGGATTGCATGTTCCATGTGGCCCCAAACGATGCCAGATTTAGCGTTCGAGGTCCCCAGCAAGCGAAAAGAATGGCCTGTAACGACCAGGAAGTCTATGGAGGCGCCTTCAAATTTATCCATAGCGATCAGGTCGCTGAGGAGAACTACGTCTCATACCGATGGAAAGTGATGGGTACGAGTACGACAGGCGAGCTGCCGCTGAGCCAAGGAATTGATTTTGTTCGGCTTGAAAATGGTAAAATTGCTGAACTTTGGTCTGCGTTTGGTAACTGTGGAGAAGAGCAACGACGTAAGGGCTGGGAATTCTAGCCAGCGGACGGTCAGATTCTCTTAGAGTTGAGGGGGTGAGTTTTCCCCCAACTAATTAATACCACCAAATAACTACCCCCCCCCCTTATCAAGGGGGGGGGGTAGTTTGATGGGTTTTTCTAGGTGAGCTGAAAATAGCCAACTTTTGAATGCAATCTGGACTACAGAAAAGCTCGCTTAGCAATGTGCGGTTTTGGTCACCTATTCCTCTTTTAGTGGCTCATTTCTACTGTTCACCACGGTTTAGGATGCTTTTGTCATTTCTTTAGCTCCCTGTACAGCTATCTCCTTTTCCTTCCACCTGCTTTTGGGCATAGTTCTCCTCTATTTAGCCACTCACAACACGGACTCTAGCTTCACCAAATTTCCTCTCTACTTTATACCCCTCCTTTAGACCATCGGTGTATTCCTGGCTTCGCTTCAATTTCAGCCAGCCCTCCTTGTTATTGTCCTTCTTCTGAGTCCGATAACTATTAAGCCTTAGCACCGATGGGCACGCTATCGTCAGCCATTACCTCTACCATTCTCTCCGAGACATTCCATTGCCATGTTCCAGCCTCCAGCTTTTTGTCTAAGTATAATCGCTTCTAGGCTAGCTAGCTTCACTATGAACAATCTTTGAAGAGTTGCAAAACAATCTCTCAAAAGTGACTCGACATAGATTGTGATGATGAGAGAATGGATAAATTCGGCTTTGGTGCAAGCGGGCTTGGCCATGATTTTGCCCACACCTTATCAAAGGGCTATAACATAAGGGAACTCAGCTTATCTGCCGCAATAGCTTTGGCATACCGTATCTTAGAAAGAACAATCGATGTAGGAGTGTATAGACAGGATTATCCAATAGACCTATGGAACCTTAAGAAAGACAAGGACTCCAACCAAACGATGGTTCACCAATTTTCTCACGCAGAAGTCGGGGGAATAGTTGATGCTGTTCGCCTTTAGCAATCCGTTGAATCTGATTTGTTCCGCCAACACTTCCCATAAGTAAGCAACTGAAGAAGCCAAACCTCATTTATTCAGGGCCTCGAATTTTGCTTTAGCTTAGTTTCCTCGCACGCCTATCTAGATTATTTGATAACTAAAACAGCTAAGTTGCACCTAAACAAGCCGGAAATCTATAATGGGCAGTCTGGAGAAAATAAATTAACCTTTCTTAATAGTATACTCTATCCGGTTACCAGCCCCGCCCGCTACACTGGTGGTGATAGGTTGTTGAGGAAGCTTGACATCTGCCCGATGAGGCTATTAAAAGAATCTAATAACCAAGCACTTTTTTCGGATTTTCGTAATAGAGTTTTCTGAGGACTTTATCGTCAAGATTAAAACCCTGGTGCTCCCATTCTGTCTCTCCAAACTCAGGCGTGGTATATTCCACCTCCTGGTGGAGATCAATATCAGCCTTTATCCGTTGATAAAGCCAGTCGAAATCATTAGTTTTGGAGCGTAAAATAATGTCTGAACCAAACAGGATTCTATCCTGATACTCTAGAACAAAATCTTTTATTTTTGTCAGGTCTTGCTTTAAGTATTTATGATATCTTTTAATGCCGCCACCCATGGTAAGGTCAATATATAGATTGGGGTGTTTGTCTAAGAGCTCGGCAATCTGGTCAAGATTAATCCCACTCATTATTGTTGAACCGTAATGAGCATGGATAAAGGTCACTTCCGGAAAATCTCCATATACCTGGTCTAACTGGTCTTTTAATCCGGGAATATTGATAATACTTCCGTGAAGTAAAACCGGCACCTGGTATTTAGCCGCTACTTGATAAACCTTATACATATTTGCTGAATTATAGGGTTCGTCATAGAATTCGGGGTGGCCTCCGATTAGCTTTAGTCCCTTAGCCCCCTCCAGAATATACTGCTCAAAAAGCTCGGCCGCCTGGGGGTCGGCTTCATCAATGGTACAGAAAGGAATAACCCTGTCGGGATACTTTTCTTTAGCCTGCTTGATTAATGACTTCCAATAAGCCTCGTAACCTTTATTATCCGGTCCCGAAGCAGTTGGGACAAAAACAACCTTAGAAATACCGAAACTGCCGGCAGCTTCCAGGAATGTATCAATATCGCCACCCGTCCGATAGTGCTCATGCATATCAAACTTCCCGTAAAGCCCATCGAGGAGCAGTTTGTCTTTGACGGCAAGGAATTGCTCTGAGATTTGCTCGGCTGTTTTTTCAGTTATCCTTTGATCACTCTGATCAGAAGAAGAAATAAGATTTAATATTTTGGCGTAAGCAAGATATGGCTCCTCCACTGGTTCAAAGAAATCATCTTCATTCAGGAATATTTCATTACTGACAAATAAGCCCTGCAAATATTCACCCAAGGTCTGAGGATGTAGAGGTGAGGTACAAGCAGATAAAAATATAGAAGTACTTAAAAGGAATGCCAAGAATGATTTCATAACCGCTTGATTCATGTAAATAACTCTATCACAAAAATAACCTTTTTGGCTATCTTCCCCGCTTAAAGTATAATAACATATGGGGGAACAAAGTGCTCTATCTCAATAATATACTGTATCAGGTTACCAGGCCGGCACGCTATACTGGTGGTGAGTGGAACAGCATAGCCAAAGACTGGGACAAAACGCCTATCAAAATTGCCCTCATCTACCCTGATTTATATGAGATAGGCATGTCCAATATGGCTTTGCCTATACTCTATGAGCTACTCAATAGCCAGCCGGATGTTCTTGCCGAAAGAGTCTTTGCCCCATGGGTAGACATGGACGCAGCCATGCGGGAAGCAAATATCCCTCTCTTTAGCCTTGAATCCAGGCGCCTGCTCAAAGAGTTTGATATTATTGGCTTTTCCCTGGGCTATGAACTTACCTATACCAATGTATTGAATATGCTTGATCTGGCCCAAATACCAGTTCAGGGCTCAGCAAGAAATGACTCTCACCCGCTAGTAATAGCTGGCGGTAGCTGCGCTCTCAACCCAGAACCTATGGCTGACTTTATAGATTTTTTTGTAATTGGGGATGGTGAAGAGGTATTGCTTGAGCTACTTGATAGTTTCCGAAATTGGAAACAGCAGGGCAAGGGAGCCCACAAGGAAGAACTACTTCGTCAAGTGGCAACCATCCCTGGCATCTATGTGCCTAGCCTATATCTGGTGGAATATCAGGCTGATGGTCTGGTTAAAAGCATCACACCTACCGTACCAGAAGCTAGGCCCGCCATTCAGCGGCGGATAGTGACCAAGCTGCCTCCTCCAGTCACTAAACCGGTGGTTCCCTACATTGAAGTAGTCCATGACCGCGGGGCGATAGAGATTCAGCGGGGTTGCAGCCACGGTTGCCGTTTTTGCCAGGCAGGGACTATATATCGCCCGGTACGTGAGCGGTCTCAGCAGGAGATACTACAGGCAACCGAGGAGATTATTGCCAACTGCGGCTATAACGAGGTATCCCTGGTCTCGTTAAGCACCAGTGACTACCCTCATATTGATAAGCTGGCAGCCAGCCTATCGCACCGCTTCCCTAATCTTGCCCTGTCACTACCCAGCCTTTACGTTGATAGCTTATCAGTGGAGTTGATGGACTCTCTACCCTCCCACAAGAAGACAGGCCTCACCTTCGCCCCCGAGGCAGGAAGTGAAAGACTACGGCGAATCATCAATAAGAACATCTCTGAAGATGAACTCCTGAAAACCGCCACTGCTGCTTTTGAAAGAGGCTGGACCGGTCTTAAACTGTACTTCATGCTCGGCCTGCCTGAAGAAACCATGGATGATATAGAGGCCATCGTTAATCTAGTGAACAAAGTTCGCTCATTGGGCAGAAAAACTAAAGGGAAGACACCCCAGATAAGGGTCACTCTATCCACCTTTGTGCCCAAGCCACACACACCTTTTCAGTGGGTGCCTCAGGAAAATGAACAGGAGTTAATTTCTAAACACGAGCTTTTCAGGCAGAGATTACAGCGGAAGGGAATCAGATTATCCTGGCAAGACCCTAAAGTCAGCCTGCTTGAGGCAGCCTTATCACGAGGAGACAGGCGGTTAAGCAAAGTTATCTATGACGCTTGGAAGCTGGGTTGCACTTTTGATGCTTGGAGTGAGCACTTTAACTACCAGAATTGGTTGCGCGCTTTTAAAGAGTCCGGGCTCGAGCCCGGCTTCTACGCCCAGCGGACACGCTCCTTGGACGAGCTACTGCCGTGGTCTCATATTGATGTGGGAGTAACCGCTGCTTTCCTGAAGCAGGAATATCAACATTCCCTAGATGGCAGCCAAACCGGTGACTGCCGCACGGAAGCCTGTAATGCCTGCGGACTGGAACGCTGGCAGCCAGCTTGCCAGTTAAAGTGCAGGGGCTCAGTTAAGACTAGCTAAAACAAGTGATAGCAACCACACTATCATCACCACTGAGCCTCATCAGAATCACCCCTTGAGTGCTCCTGCCCTGAATAGTAATGCCCTTCTTAGTGTTCCCTTCCTGCACCGGCGTACGGGTAATAATCCCATTGGCAGAGATAATCATTATCTGCTGAGATAGAGCAACCTGCCTGGCAGCAGCAATATCACCCGTCTTCCCGGTAAGTCGAAAGGTCCTGACCCCACTACCAGCGCGGCGTTGCTGCGGGTAGCGCTTTATCGGGGTAAGCTTACCGAAGCCGTTGGTGGTAACGACTAAAAGGAAGGCTTCAGGGTCGGCAACCTCCATAGCAACTACCCGGTCATCAGGCGCCAGACGGATACCCTTAACCCCGCCACTGGTCCTCAGGCTAGTTCTTATACTAGATACCGTAAATCTGATTGATTGCCCTTTCTCAGTTACCAGTATCACATCGTCATCATCAGTAGCTAAACGTGCTGCCAGCAGCTCATCCCCCTCCTCCACATCCATAGCGATAAGCCCATTGCTGCGTACCGAAGCAAATTCTTCTAAAGCTGTCTTTTTTATCTCACCACAACGAGTAGCCCTCAATAAGTAAGTATCCGGCGTAAATTCAGAGACTGCGACCACATCAGTAACCGTTTCCTTCTCATCAATAGGGAAAAGATTAATCACCGCCAGCCCTTTAGCCGTACGCGAGCTACCGGCCGGGATTTCATAACACTTAAGTTGAAAAACCTTGCCCCGATTGGTAAAGAATAGCAAGCTATCATGAGTATCAGCCACTATCAGGAGTCTTACCGCGTCATTCTCTCTGGTTACCACACCAATAATACCCTTACCACCACGATGCTGTAGTGTGTAGAGATGAGATGGCACCCCTTTGACAAATCCCCGGTTACTGAGCGTCACTACCACTCTTTGGTGAGGAATAAGGTCTTCCTCATGAAATTCTAATACCCCTTGCTCACTTATTTCGGTTCGACGGGGGTCACCATACTTAGACTTCAATTTCTCCACCTCATCCCTTATCAGAAGAAGTACCCTTCTGGGGTTAGCCAGAAGATCTTCCAAATAAGAGATTTGTTTCAAAACCTCAGCATACTCATCAAATATCTTGCGCCGCTCTAGATTAGCCAGTCGGCGTAACTGCATATCAAGAATGGCTTGCGCCTGAACCTGGGATAAGCCAAAGTTCGCCATAAGACTCTGGCGAGCTTTCTCAGCAGTTTCGGATTTTCTGATAGTAGCAATCACTTTATCTATCTGGTCTAGAGCGATTTTAAGCCCTTCTAAGATATGAGCCCTCGCCTTAGCCCCTTTCAGCTCAAACCGGGAGCGCCGAGCGATAACATCCCGGCGAAAATCTACAAAATACTGGAGTGCCTCTTTGAGGCTAATCACGCGGGGCTGGCCACCAACCAGAGCCAGCATATTAACGAAGAAAGCCGATTGCATGGCAGTATGTTTATACAGGTTGTTAAGTACCTGCTGCGGTTGTGCTTCTCTTCTTAACTCAATGACAATACGCATTCCCTGACGGTCTGACTCATCACGTAGCTCCCCGATGCCCCCAATCTTCTTATCGGCAACCAGATTAGCTATCCTTTCCACCAGGGTAGCCTTATTTGTCTGATAAGGAAGCTCAGTAACCACTATTTGCCGACGCCCCGCCTCGGAAGCATCTGCTATGTGAGCCTTAGCTCGAACTACTATCCGGCCATGCCCGGTAGCATAGGCACTCTTAATTCCCTCCTGCCCCAGGATAATGCCAGCGGTAGGGAAATCAGGCCCTTTAATAAATTGGGTAAGTTCATCAACAGTTGCCCCTGGATTATCAATAAGATAGGAGATAGCATCACATACTTCACTCAGGTTATGAGGAGGAATGCTAGTCGCCATCCCCACCGCAATCCCAGAGCTACCATTAACCAGTAAATTGGGCAACTGGGTGGGTAGAACTGATGGTTCCTTAAGGCTATCATCAAAGTTGGGCACAAAGTCGACAGTATCCTTGTCAATGTCAACTAACATCTGTTCCGCAACCTCGGTTAGGCGGGCCTCGGTATAACGCATTGCTGCTGGGGGGTCATTATCCACGCTGCCAAAATTACCCTGCCCATCAACCAGAACATATCGCATCGAGAAATCCTGTGCCATACGCACCATCGCATCATAAACAGAGGTATCACCATGAGGATGATACTTACCTAGCACCTCGCCAACAATACGAGCGCTTTTCTTATAAGAGCTAGCATGGTTCATCCCCATGTCATCCATCGCATAAAGAATGCGTCGATGTACCGGCTTCAGGCCATCCCGCACATCAGGCAAAGCACGGGAAACGATGACACTCATCGCGTAGTCAAGATAGGAGCTACGCATTTCATCTTCTATTTTTACTGACACAGTTTTGCCTAAAACCATCCCCGATTGAACCTCCTATTCTTCATTATCATCAACCTCGTCAATATCCGGTGACTCCTCAAATAATAATTCTGTCTCCTCTCCGCCTACTATGGTATAGCCGGGCTTCCCAGGCAATGCCTCTTCATACTCAAGCTCACGCCTAATTATTCTATCGCCAACAAAAGGCCAAAAACTCTCAGGTTCCTTCGCCGGAAAAGAAAGTCGTCCTGTCTGAGATGGATCCTGATATACTTCTCTAATAATGACCGTTACCGCTTCTTCTATTGAACTGATGATAGTGGCTGTATACTTATTACCCCCTTCCATTAGTTTAATAAGCCGCTGCCCATACTTAGGCTCGACTTGCCCCAAATACTCCCCACGGCTATTCTCCACTATTAAACTAGGCCCGTCTATCTTCAAATTTAGTCTACTACCAGCCACCATTTTCGCTAGTATCTCCGGTGACCCTAGGCGACCAAGGTTAACTACCCCCGCCTTACCTACTTCCTCAATAAACTGCTGGGGCTCGACTTTATGAAAATCACCCTCTGAACTAACCATAGTCTCTCCCAAACAGGATAAACGATTAAGATTCTTCTGGGCAATGGCATTATAAGGATCAAGCTCTATAGCTCTTCCGTAGGCTCCCCTTGCCAGAGAATAATCTCCCATCTCCATATAAGCTCTACCCAAGCGATTGTAGGCATCAACATCGTTGGGAAAGCTCTCTAATAGGCTCTTATTAGCTGCTACCGCCTCCCGCCACCGACCCCGCATGGCTAAGGCTATCGCTTGTTTACTGGATCGCCGTCTTAGCTTTGTCCGTTCCTCTTCTTGATATGACATCACTTATTTCCCTCTGTAATTAGTCCTAATCCTGCATTCTACTCTGTCTTTTTATATTATATCCAGCTTAAATGCGCGATGTAAGGCACGAACCGCGTCCTTAACCATAGACTCCTCAATAATACAGGTTATTCTTATCTCTGAGGTAGTAATAAGCTGAATATTTATGCCCTGCTCACTGAGTGCCCCGAACATCCTGGCCGCATAGCCGGGAGTATTCTGCATACCGGTACCTATAATACTAACCTTACCCAACTTAGCATCGCTGACGCACTCCCTAGCACTAATTGACTTAGCTATTGGTTCCACTACCTCCATTGCCCTATCAAGCTGACTCTTAGCCACAGTAAAGGTTAAATCAGTAATATTGTCAATACTGGCGTTCTGAACGATAGTATCGACACTAATATTCGCCTTGGCTAACGGTTCAAAAAGAGCGGCCGCAATACCCGGCCGGTCAGGAACACCAACCACCGTTATCTTAGCCACATCCAGGTCATGAGCTATACTCCTAACCTTGTTTCTTACTTCCATAGATGCCCCTCCATGAATTAATGTACCCGGGTTATCAGTGAAGCTGGAGGCGACCAGAAGAGGAATATTAAATAGCTCCCCCAGCTCAACCGCCCGGGAGTGCATCACCTTAGCCCCGTAGCTGGCCAGCTCCAGCATCTCTTCATAGCCAATCTCAGTTAGCCGTTGCGCCTCAGGAACAAGGCGCGGGTCAGCGGTGTAAACCCCGTCAACATCAGTATATATCTGGCATACCTCCGCTCCCAGGCTGGCTGCTAGGGCCACCGCACTTGTATCAGAAGCGCCCTTTCCCAGGGTAGTGATATCCATCTCCTCAGTAGTACCCTGAAAGCCGGCCACAATGACAATATTACCCTTTTCCAGTTCTTTAACCACTCGCCTCGTTTCAACCTTCAGAATTCGAGCCTGGCGATGGGCAGCATCCGTCCTTATCCCTGCCTGGGCACCGCTGAGGCTAATTGCGTCATGATCCATGGCCTCGAGCGCCATTGCCAGCAGAGTGCTGGAAACGGCCTCACCGGTGGATAACAGGACATCAAGCTCCCTCTCGCTGGGTTGCCCAGTAACCTGGTAAGCCAGGCTAATCAGCCCATCAGTGGTATCCCCCATCGCCGAGACGACTACTACCACCTGGTTGCCCTTATCCTTGGTGGCAGCTATACGCTGAGCTACACCCTTAATCCGCTCAGCATCCGCCACCGACGAACCGCCATACTTCTGAACGATTAGCGCCATTTAACCCCTTCCCACCAACCTATCCATAATATTATATCCGGGGTCAATAAACAAGCCAGTTTTGGCTGCTTCGGCTTCGGTGAATCTGCTGGCTCCATTGGCGGTAAATCCTGCTCCCCACAGCATAAATGGAACCGGGTCAGGACTATGGGTCTGCGTCTCTATGGGTGTTGGATGGTCAGGCATAACTAGCACCCGAAGGGCATCTCTCTGCCACGAGCGAAGTCGACTGACAACTTCCCTATCTACCTTCTGGATAGCCTCTATCTTATCATCAATCGAGCCAACGTGAGCTGCCTCATCCGTCGCCTCAATATGGATAACTACCAAATCATACCTTTCAAGTGCTGCTAGGGCACCAGCGGCTTGGGCACTAAAATCATTATCCAGCCCATCTTTTACACCCGGTATATCTAGTATCTCCATACCCATCATTCGAGCCAGACCCCGAAGAACATCAACCGCAGATGTAACCACTGCATCAAGACCATAAATCTGTTTGAAAGCAGTCATATCCAGCACCTTACCACCACCCCAGAAGAGCCAAATCATACTAACTGGGGTATCGCCGCGAGACCTTCGTTCTGCATTCACCGAATGCTCCCGGAGCACAACCTCTGAGCATTGCATCAGGTCTCGCAACAGGTCGCTCCCCTGACCGTGTGGCAAAAACTCAGCGATGGGCTTGTCGTGGATATCATGGGGGGGAGTGCAGGTAGCCAGCAGAGTGTCTTCCCGGCCCCTTATCTTGCAGATATGCCTGTAGCTGATTCCGGGGTAGAAGTGTACCCGGCCATCACCCAGGCTTTCGTTTAAAGCACTAATAAGCTGATACGCCTCGTCAGTGCTGATATGCCCTGCGCTGTAGTCCCACATCTTGCCATCGCGGGTAGCCACCAGATTGCAGCGGAAAACGACCTCCCCCTCGCCAACAGGAATACCCATGCTCTTGGCTTCAATACCAGCTCGCCCCCGGTAGTAGACCTTCGGGTCATAACCAAGTATCGACGAACAGGCGGCGGCGGTAGAAGGCTCTAGCCCCAACGGCACAGTGCGTACCAGCCCCAGAATACCTTCCGGCGCCATAGCATCCAGATTTGGCGTATGCGCCAACTCCAAGCACGTCTGACCACCACGTTCAGGCAGTGGCAAACCAGAGGCACCATCAATTATTAGTACACAGTATTTCATCAATTCTATTCCTTAATTAGAGAATATTTAGCTACCACTCTTGCTGAATAAGATAAATCCGCCTATAATAGTTTGAAAGCGGGGCGTAGCGCAGCTTGGTAGCGCGCCGCGTTCGGGACGCGGAGGTCGGAGGTTCAAATCCTCTCGCCCCGACTTTTACAGTCTCCCAGAAAACCAGAAGGATATGCTTTCGAATAATCCTCCCAAGCAATAGTACCCTCATCATCCGCCAAGGCCTTGAGCCCCTCGCGGATGTCTTCCTCATCCTCCAGTATCTCAAGAGCATACTCCCGCTCATTCATCTCAGACACGGCCACATCCTTTCAGTCATAATAATAAAATATAAACACCGCTATGTCTATATGTTGCTGTAGTGACCCTATCCCCTGTATCCCCTTCCCCTTGACAAGGGGAAGGGGAAATTAGTAAAGAGGGGCGAAGCCCCTCTTTGACTCCTGCAATGGTTCGAATCCCCTTAGCTCCATTTAAGAACTCTCAACTTGAGTGTCAATAACTTTCCTCATAAGTATAAGCGAGAACTTTACCCTCATCCTTTTCCGAAAGAATATCCTTTAAGAATATTTTACTTCCTTTAGTATATTCCTTTGGGAAACTTACAGTTATATACGTCATCTTTTTCTTATCAGCTTCCCAAAACCGATATTTAACTGGATCGTGCCCCTCATATTTGTTGAGGAATTTATCTATCGATTGTCCTTCCTTACACCAATTCACAATGTCTTTATTAATCCACACTTCTCCCCAACTCTGAAATAAAGGAAAATGAACCAATATATTTCTAACAAACGCAAAAAATTCACTTCCAATTTCTGCTTCCATTGGTGGCCGATTCTTCTTGAGATATTCGATTACCTATTTTAGGGGAGGATAGTTTAGCAATTCACTATAGATAGAAAAAGCATCTTTAGTTCTGCTGAATCTGTAATAGGCGTCTTTTTCCCAAAAGCTATCTGAAAAGACTCCCTCAAAAATATCGTAAAACTTATTGTATGCTAATGTGAGTAACTCTTTTTCGACTCTAGTGGGTCTTATTTCATTGTCCATAATTAACCTATTGTAACCTTGCCACCTAATACTATCAAAATCTAAAGCGTACAGTAAAAGTTCTACCTACTGATACCTCAGCTCTACGTCTCTATCCCTTCGCCTTCTTCGCCCCTTCCCACAGGGTGTTTTGCTCATCAAAGGAAAGGTCGCCTATATTTACTCCGCGCTGGCGGCAGAGTTCTTCCATATAGGCGAAGCGGCGGTAAAAGCGCCGATTGGCCTCCCTTAGCGCTGCCTCTGAGTCAACCCCCAGACGGCGGGCAACATTAACCAGGGTAAAGAGTACGTCACCAAACTCCTGTGCCTTCTGTTGCTGACTGTCAGCCTCCTTAAGCTCTCTGACCTCCTCAACCAGCTTATCTATAACGCCGTCAACATCCTCCCAGTCAAAGCCAACCCGAGCCACCCGGTTTTGGATTTCCTGACCATAACTTAACGCCGGCATTTGCCTGGGCACATTGTCCAGCATAGAGGCCCCACTCTCCCTCTCTCCCTTCTTGAGAGCCTCCCAGTTAACCAGCACCTCATTGGCATCCTTTACCTTTAACGAGCCAAAGACGTGGGGATGACGGTGAATTAGCTTGGTATTAATGCTATTGACCACATCCCCCAGCTCAAATTCACCAGCTTCACTGGCAATCTGCGCATGAAGAACGACCTGCATCATCAGGTCACCCAGTTCTTCACAAAGCTTCCCCGAATCCCCCTCATCAAGCGCCTCCAACACTTCATAGCACTCCTCCAGTAAGTTTGCCCGCAGAGAAACATGAGTCTGCTCTCTGTCCCAGGGGCAACCATCGGGCGCTCGCAATTTGGCTATAATATCCACCAAGGTGTTAAACTGGCTCAGCTTCTCCGGTAAAGACAAAGTAGCCTCCTTTCATCGCACTCGAATACGATTTCAACATAAACCACCCCTATGACGGCAGCATGGCACCGATGAGCTGCCTCTGCCCTCGTAGAAACTCAACGGCAGGTATAGCTCGCTTCCCCTCCAGTTGAACCTTTAAGATACCTAGAACTCCATCCCCGGTATTGACTCCAAACCCTGCCACCTCTTTGTTCAAGGCTACTACTTGCCCTGCCTTCAGTGTTCTTTCTCCGGGCAGAGGTACCGCCTCAATAATCTTGAGCTGCCTTCCTTGCCAGCTGGTATAACACCCTGGCCAGGGCTGAAAAGCACGTATCCGCCGCCATATGTCTACGGCCGAGAGACGCCAATCAATCTCACCTTCCTGCTTAGAGAGCATACTGGAATAGGTGGCTTCGGCCTCATCCTGAGGTTGGGGGGTGAGCTCACCTCTCAACCAACGAGGTAAAACTTCTAGAAGCAACGGCGCCGCTATCCGGGATAACTTAGCCGTAAGCGAGCCCGTGGTATCCTGCGCCGAAATAGTAATCTGTGCACTAGCTAATACCGGACCGGTATCTAAACCCCTGTCCATCAGCATGATGCTAACCCCAGTGAACTCACTACCTGCCAAAATGGAGGCAGCCACTGGTGAGGCTCCCCTAAACTTGGGTAACAAGGATGGGTGAATATTAATGCACCCGTCGGCAGGAATATCCAAGACCGACTGTGGTAAAATTTGACCAAAGGCAGCCACTACGATAATATCAGGATGAAAGCCAGCCAGTTGTGCTACCGCTTCTGCCTCTCTGAAACTAACCGGCTGCACTACAGGGAGCTTCCAGTCTAACGCCGCTCTTTTCACTGGAGAAGAAACCGGGGAGCGGCCTCTACCCGCCATCTTCTCCGGCTGGGTATAAACAGCAAGCACCTGGTGTTGATTAAGAATAAGGTGCTCCAAAGAGGGGACAGCAAACTCAGGAGTACCCATAAAAACAACTCGCAACCTAACCCTCCCACCAGCAATTGTAACATCAAAAATTTTTGATAACAACCCAACTACTTTGTATCTATGCGCGGAAAATTGGGTAAAAAAGGAAGTTTGACAGACCTCGCAAGAGACAACAGGGGTTAAAACTGACCAGCAACCAGCGCCAAAAACCTTGCCATCAAAGATACCTCGGTATTATTCTAGTAGTGTTCCTTAATAGTTCCTTGTTTAAGTCCTTTAAGAACCCAAAAGTCCATTAATTAAAGTGAAATAGTGCCTCATTCTACATAGGCTGACCATTGAAATGGTCAGCTGGCGGGGAGAAGAGTTTGATTGAATCTAGGTCAGCACAACAAATCTGGCAAGCTGCTTTGGGTGAACTGCAAATCCAAGTCAACAAGGCAAATTACCGCACTTGGCTGGAAAAAACTACTGCTTTAAGTTATCAAGCCGACCAGTTTATTATCGATGTACCCAATACCTTCGTTGCCGAATACTTAGACCAGAATCAACGCTCTTTGATTGAAAAAGTGCTCACCGGTCTTACCCATCATGAAGTTCAAGTCAAATTCCAGGTCAATAACAACCAGCAAAACTCATCATCAAGCTATGGTAGTCGAGAAAAAACTACCTCGGCTCAACAAGCAAGCCTCCCCCTATTTAATCCAAAATACACCTTTGACTCTTTCGTTATCGGTAGCTGCAACCAGCTAGCTTGTGCTGCGGCGATGGGGGTAGCTCAAAACCCAGGACATAGCTACAACCCACTATTTATCTACGGAGGTGCAGGATTAGGCAAAACCCATCTTTTACATGCTATCGGCCATACAGCTCTAGTTAATAATCTTAAGGTACTTTATGCTAGTGCTGAGCAGTATACCAATGACCTTATGAATGCTCTCCAAGAGAGAAAAACCAAAGATTTCCGCGACAAATACTGTAGTGTTGACATGTTGCTGGTTGATGACGTCCAATTCTTCAGTGGTAAGAAGCAAACAGGGGAAACCTTCTTCCACACCTTTAATGCACTGCACGATGCTAACCACCAGATTGTCATTACTAGTGACCAACCGCCTAAATCCATACCCCTGCTACAAGACCGACTGCGCTCACGTTTTGAATGGGGGTTAGTTACTGATATTCAAACACCTGATTATGAAACACGACTAGCTATCTTACAAGCTAAAGCTAACCAGCAAGCAGTAAATGTCTCTCCAGATGTACTGGAACTTATTGCTCTCCAGATTCAGCAAAACATACGAGCGCTGGAAGGTTCCCTAAATCGGGTTGTTGCCTATGCCAAGCTAATTAGAACCATGCTTACCCCTGAGTTAGCCGCTAAAGCACTTAAGGGCATAGCCAGTCGTGAACCTATAACTACTCCTGTCACACCTAGCCTCATAGTAGAGGCAGTAGTTAACTGCTTCCAGTTAACTCCAGCGGACCTTAGAAGCCGGAAAAGGGATGAAGGCACTGCTTTAGCCCGGCAGGTGGCGATGTATCTCATCAGGCAGGAAACCAACTGCTCACTGGCTGAAATTGGCCAAGAGCTGGGAGGCAGAAGCCCAGCAACTGTTAGCTATGCCTATCAAAAAATTGCTGGTGATATCAATAACAGCTCGGCTTTGAGACACAGAATCTTCGAAATACAACAAAGAATACACTATACCCCAACAAATGAGAGCCATCAATAACTGCAAAGGTTTTGAATAACCACTCCCTAATTTTTGACAAGCTCTACTACTTTTTGATAACTGCCACAAACTTAGCTTGGTTTCTTGGCTTATAATTAACCACAGAGCTAAATTTAAACATATCCCAATACGTGCTAATATTATTAATAATAATAAGAAAATAAACAAAACAGTAAAATTAGATAATTAATGGATAATATATTATGTTTGATAGGGTAGAAATTATGGTAAAAGCTGGTGCTGGTGGAGATGGAGCAGTGAGTTTTCGACGAGAGAAGTTTGTTCCTTTTGGAGGTCCGGATGGTGGTGATGGTGGTGATGGTGGTAATGTAGTTATTATGGCTAATCTAAGTGTTACTAGCCTTCGTTCCTTCAAGGGGAAGAGATTTTATCAGGCAGGTATTGGTGAAAATGGCAAGGGTAAAAAGAAACATGGTAAGAAGGGGAAGGATCTAATATTAAAGGTGCCCGTTGGGACTATTACTTTGGATACAGCGAGAGTTGGCAGTGGCATATGTATTGCTGATTGCGAGCAGCCTGGGCAGCAGGCAGTAGTAGCTAGGGGTGGTAAAGGTGGATTAGGTAATACCCACTTTGTTTCGTCAACAAATCAAGCTCCACGGCTTGCACAGAAGGGGGAGGTTGGGGAAGAGAATTCTATAATATTAGAACTGAGGCTTATTGCTGATGTTGGTGTTATTGGTTATCCTAATGTAGGCAAGTCTACCTTGTTAGCAGCAGCTTCAGCCGCCAAGCCTAAAATAGCTAGCTATCCATTCACTACTCTAGAGCCTGTTTTGGGTGTGTTTGAGGGTGGTCAGCAGAGCTTGGTCTTGGCTGAGATCCCAGGGCTAATTGATGGTGCCCATCTAGGTCGAGGGCTGGGTCATGATTTTCTACGTCATAGTATGCGTACTAAAATACTCATCCACCTGATAGATGGTACTTCTGAAGCTCCAGTAGAAGATATGACACGAGTAAATGTGGAGCTTAGTTTGTTCGATTCGGTTCTAGCTCAAAAACCACAACTTGTGGCGGTGAATAAGATTGATTTGCCTCAAGTGCAGGCTCAATTAGCTGAAATAAAGGATGCTTTTCATAAGGCCGGAACTCCAGTTCTTTTCATTTCAGCAGCGAAAGGAGAGGGTGTTGCTGAGCTCATGGTTGAAGCCATGAAGGTGCTGGGTCAGGTGGCTACTAAAGTGGAAGCCGGCGAGAAAATTCCCAAGGCGGTTTTTCGCCCTCAGCCCAGGGGAGTTGGTACCAGTGTGCATAAGGAAGGGGATACCTTTGTCGTGGTAGCACCTGAGCTGGAGCGTATTGTTGCCGGAGTAGATATAAATAACCCTGAGGTACGCTGGCAGCTTCGGAGACAACTCACCAAACTAGGGGCCAGTAAGGCTTTGGAGAAGGCCGGAGTTAAGCCAGGTGATAAGGTTCGTTGTGGCAATTTTGAATTGGAGTGGTAATTCATAACCCTGATTGATGGTGATTACCCATGTCCTGTTTCAATCACCATGGGAAACATCGTTGAGGAGATCGAAAATGAATATAGGTGTGCTGGGTGGAACTTTTGACCCGGTTCATAATGGACATATGATTGTGGCTGAGGAGACAAGAGCCCAACTAAATTTGGCTGAGGTTTTTTTTGTGCCCGCTGGGCAGCCGTATCTAAAGGAAGGTAGCCCTATTTCGGCTGCGGAGCACCGGGTACAGATGGTATGCCTCGCCATCGCTGCTTACCCTTACTTCAAACTGTCCACTATGGAGATAGAGCGAGCTGGTCCCACCTATACGGTTGACACCATGGCTGAATTACAGACTCAGCTGGGTGCTGGGGATGAGCTATTTTTCATTTTAGGTTGGGACAATTTAACTCAACTTCCTCGGTGGAAGGAGCCGTCCCGACTGATTAAAATGTGTCGCCTGGTGGCAGTCCCCAGGTCAGGCTATCCACTCCCTGACCTGGACTCACTGGAAGCCGTTATCCCAGGCTTATCCCAGAGCTTAATACTGCTGAGTAAGCCAGAAGTAGACATTGATGCCACGGAAATCAGAAACCGGGTTGCCCACGGATTGTCCATTGACCATCTTGTCCCTGAGACAGTAGAAGAATACATAAGGCAACATAAATTATATTTGAACGAATAGCCTGTACTTTGACGTAGCAACAGAATTATTACAGGTAAGAGAATAGCATACGTTGTATTAAAACTAATAGGAGGGTTATCGTGAAAGCCATCGGCATTGTCGGTAGTCCGAGGAAGAATGGAAATACAGAAATTCTAACCGAATATACCCTGAAGGCTATAGCCGAAGAGGGATTAGACACAGAACTAATAAGCTTAGCTGGCTTGGATATCCAACCCTGTAATGCTTGTATGGTTTGCCGAGATGAAGAGCGGTGCCCTATTGATGATGACCTGTTTCCCCTGTATACCAAGATTAAAGAGGCTGAGGCTGTCATATTGGCCTCGCCAGTGTACTTTGGCTCAGCAACAGCTTTATTAAAAGCGTTCATGGAAAGAACCGGCTATATAGGTGGCCGTAAGGTGTTTGCCGGGAAGGTGGGTGGGCCCCTGGTTGTCGCCCGCCGAGCCGGGCAAAACTTTACCTTCGCCCAGATCATGTATTGGTTTCACATACTGGGATTCTTTATGCCCGGTTCAACCTACTGGAATATTGCCATTGGCCGTGAAAAAGGGGAGGTTAAGGAAGACGAGGAAGGGATGAGAACCGCCTGGAACTTCGGCAAAAACATCGCCCTTTTAACGAAGAAACTAAAGGCTTAGCTCTATCAGTCGTCACTTAGTCACCGGGCCAGTAGATGAAGACATAAGGCGGCATAGACTATATGTCACCCCATAATTGAGGCTGCTGCCCCACCAAATAGTCCCCGGATGGGAAGAAAAGTTAAGATAAGTCATCTTGACGTTCGCCAGGTGGCGGATTATTCTTCAGTTGTGGGGGGTGTATGGTGTGGTGGGTTAATAGCAAAACTAACAGTTATAGCTAAAGGACTTGGAAGACCACTATGGTGGTGTGTGCTTCTGAGCCTTTTAATTTTGGCTTGGGATAAATGATTTGAGGGAGGTAGTGCTTATGGAGCAATGTAACTCAATACTAAGTTCAAAATCTTTTAGAAAGGAGATAAAATGAAAAGGATAATTGCCATAGTGTTGGCGGTGGTGCTGTTGGTGGCTGGTGGGCTTGGTGGCTTTGTTTATGCTCAAACAGAACCTGCCAACGCGGTGAAATTGGGTTTTCACACAGGTTGGACTTACCAGCCGCCCGGGGATATCTTTACCAATGATAATGTGACTGGCGACAGGAGGTGGTTTACGACAATTTCCGAAAGCGCAGAGCCGGTTTTGGGGACGGAACTGAGTCTTACTAGCGATTTGCCGTTGGGGTGGTTTCGGCCGGAGCCTGAAACAATAGCTCCGCCAAACTATCAGTGGTTCTTCGGTGACGTCTCTAAGGCGAAGGCAGGTGTGGACTTTGCGGGGCCTGACCCATCTCCGGTCGACTTTTTCCCTGGCTTTGATGCCTCCCGCTCAGTCGGCCCGACGGTGTTCACGGGACCGGGCACTCAGACCCTGACCATAACGATGACGCCACGAGATGGGACGTCCCTTGACATGCGGGTTCAAGCACGAGAAAACGAACTGGTCAATCCAGTCATCACCTCTCCCACCACTGACGAGTCACAAGGCATCTGGCTCTCCCCAGATGGGCATGACCTTCAGATACGCCCACCCGGTCTGGTGCTTAACACAGAGTGGAGTATTACGGTTACCATCGAGGTGACACCCAAGGTGCCCCGCCTCGAGTACATGCCCGATGTTGAGGTTCACCTACCAGGCCCAGGGGGCTCCGGTGAGGAGATAGGAAGCTCTTCTTTCTCCTATGAGGTGCCCGAGCTAGGCACTTGGAGCTGGAGCACTACGGGAACCTATGATTGGCACTGGGGAGATGGTATTGTCAGGACAGTCCTCTGGCCTCACCGTTACAGAGACCTGTCTAACAAGGTTCAGGTGGACTATAACAGTTTGCGAATTTACACTGCACCAGAAAACACCTTTGATGACCAAGAGGTGACCGGTAGTACATGGTGGCATATAACTATGGCGAACCAGCCTGACGTAACTGGAGAGCCGATTGCTGGGATGGAACTAAGCCTTAACAGCGACCTTGCTCTGGATTGGGACTCTTTCCCCCTATTTTTGGAACCAACCCCGGTAACAGAGGGACCGCCAACCTATGAGTGGAGCTTCGGTGACGTGCCGGAAGGGGAGGTGGGTATTATCTTTGTGCATCCCAAGGATGACGATGATGAGGTGTTGGGCAGCTTTACCCCGGGCTTTAATGTTTCTGTGTCAGTCGACAGAATTAAGTTCTCACAGTCAGAGGGAACGCAGACGCAGACCCTGACCATAACGGTCGAAAAGGTAGACCCGGATGCCTATTTCACTCTCGTCGTCATCACCGATGAGAGCCCGTTCCCGTATCTACCCGTAGATAAAGGCGACCTGGTTGAGGCAGTAATCCCCTCCTCATGGACACCCCCCGAGTGGACAGACCTCGTCTTTCCCGGTGGGACTGGTTTCATTATGGACACTATGCATATGGACCAAGGTGAGATTAGGACCATCGAGGTTCCCATAGAGGTAACGCCGAACGTACCCAGCGTGGAGTACAAGCCCGCTGTCTCTCTGGGCAGTCAAGGCCCATATCCTGACCGTCAGAGTCACTTCGGGACTTCTCATTCCTTTGAGGTGAATTCATTAGGCACTTGGGCCTGGAACGCTGAAGGGGAAGGGGAATACGATTGGCAGTGGAGGTACATGGACCGTGGAGCCGTAGTCTTCCCCGGGATTTCGTCCGCAATTGAGGACTTCGCCATCAAGTCCATATTTATCAATTTCGACCAGCGGCCCAAGCTGGATGAGATAGCTGTCACCAAGGCCACTTTTAGTCTTGGGGAGGACGCTACGTATGACCTTGCCGTTGATGATGTCATAGTCAGCGTTGATGGTGTTAGAATTGACATTCCCGCTGGCTCATTCAAGAAGATCGGCAGCCCTGACAGCGAGAGATACATCTATCATTCAAAGGGAGGGACCGAGCCAAATATTCAGATGGTACTCAACTTTGACGAGGGCGAATGGAGTCTTCTCGTGCATGACATAGATGCCAGTGCCATTAATAGCTACGATGGTGTGGATGTGGCCTTTTGCATTGGCTATATGGCGGCTGTGGAACGTATTAACATGCGCGTTGGCGGCCTCTCATATACCGCCGAGTAATAGCAGCGCTCTCAAAGAAAACTGTGAAAACTGGTTAGGAGGGGGTGGTTCTACCCCACCCTCTCTGCCAGGGTTGACCTTAAATATCGAGGTTCTTGACGCTTTTGGCGTGGGCCTGGATGAAGGCTTTGCGGGGGGGGACTTCTCCACCCATTAAGATATGGAATATTTGGTCGGCCTTGGCAGCATCATCTATATTTACCGTGAGTAAGGTGCGGGTATCTGGATTCATGGTAGTTTCCCATAGTTGCTCAGCGCTCATCTCGCCCAGACCCTTATAGCGCTGAATTGATACTCCTGACCTATCAGGAGTTTTATCTAACAGTTCTACAACCTTATACCATGGAAGGTCTCTTCCTATCTCCTTTTTATTCTTAATAATTAGATAGGACTTATTCTCAACAAAGTTTTTAACTTTGGGATAAGCAATGAAGCACCTATGAAGCATTGGATTTTCAAGTAAATTCTTGTCAAACTTGATATTACCACGTTTCAATTCGACCTCCAGCGAGTATTCGCCGGTAATAGGATTAGAAGATGACCTAGTCGGGAAACCACCTGCCTCAAGCCAACTCATAGCCTCTAGCATACTTTCTTGTTTAAAAAAGTCTAGGCGATGAAAGTCCTTATCTTTCTTTAGAAGGAACTCGCCTAATTCACGAGGTATTTTAGCTTCCTTCGTAAGATCATTCAGTCCTTGATTCCATTCTTTCAGCGATTCCAGAAAGTTCAATAAATCTACACCAGTTAGATTTATTGATTCATCTTTTGAGTGAACAGAAACGTTTTGGAAGGCCTTCTTCATATAAAATTTGTTCAATCCATCTTCTGAATATAACCATTCCTTTGTTTTACCAACAGACGCTCGGTAAAGGGGTGGCTGGGCAATAAAGAGGTGCTCGTGGTTGATTAGCTCCACCATATGTCGGAAGAAGAAGGTAAGTAATAGAGTGCGGATGTGAGAGCCATCAACATCAGCGTCAGTCATCAGGATAACCCGGTGATAGCGGAGCCTTAATAAGTCTAACTCTTCATCAATGCCAGCTCCCAGAGCAGTGATGATGGCACGGATTTCTTCATGAGCTAGCATTTTATCCGGTGGAGCCTTTTCCACATTGAGTATTTTGCCTCGCAGCGGCAGTATAGCCTGGAAACGACGGTTCCTGCCCTGCTTGGCGGAGCCACCGGCGGAGTCTCCCTCCACTAGATATAGTTCACGGTGAGACGGGTCTTTCTCCGAGCACTCAGCCAGTTTTCCGGGCAGGGTACCGGTATACAGGCCGCTCTTTCTGACAATTAAATCACGGGCCTTTCGAGCCGCCTCCCTGGCTTTGGCAGAGAGAAGGCACTTTTCTACAATTCTTTTGAGGTCATCAGGATGCTCCTCGAGGTAGAGTGATAGGCCCTCGCCTATTGCACTCTCCACCACACCCTTGACTTCAGGGTTACCCAATTTAGTTTTAGTCTGTCCCTCAAACTGTGGTTCGGCGAGTTTAACGTGAATAACGGCAGCCAGACCTTCTCTAACATCTTCGCCTGTCAGGTTGGGGTCGTCCTCTTTCAGCAACTTGTTTTTATGGGCGTAGTCGTTGAGAGCACGGGTCAATGCTGCCCGGAAGCCGGTAAGGTGAGCGCCTCCATCTATGGTGTTTACGCAGTTAGCAAAGCTAAAAATAGACTCGGTGAAACCATCGTTATACTGAAGTGCTGCCTCAACTATGGTACTGTTTACCGTTTTAGAGATAAAAATAGGTTGGTGGTGGCGGACTGCCCGGTTTCGGTTAAGGTGGCGAACGAAGCTGGTAATTCCACCCTCAAAGTAGAAGGTTCTTTCGCTGTCTTCCCTTTCATCCCTGAAGCATATTTCCAGCCCCTTGTTCAGGTAGGCCATCTCTCGTAGCCGCTCGCTTAGAGCATTAAAATCATACTTGACGTTAACGAATATCTCCTCATCGGCAAGGAAGCAAATAGTAGTGCCGGTATCGCTGGCTTTGCCAACCTCGCCAACCTCGCTGTGTGGTATGCCCTGCCGGTATTCCTGCTCATAAATCTTGCCATCGCGCCTGACATTAACTTTTAGCCAGGAGGAAAGGGCATTTACTACAGAGGCGCCTACCCCATGTAACCCACCTGATACCTGATAGGTATGACCACCAAATTTGGCTCCGGCGTGCAGGGTGGTCATTACTGTTTCCAGGGCTGATATATTGGTGGCGGGGTGAATCTCTACTGGGATGCCACGTCCGTTATCTTCAACCCTAACGGCGTTATCCTTTTGAATGGTGACTATGATCTTATCGCAGCAGCCAGCCATGGCTTCATCAATGCTATTGTAGGTGATTTCATAGACGAGGTGCTGTAATCCACGCTGGTCAGTGCTGCCAATGTACATGCCCGGTCGCCGGCGTATTGCTTCCCGCCCGCCTAGGACCTGGATATCTTCTGCGGTATATTCATTATTTACCGCATTTACCGTTGAAGAAGGTGTATCCTGTGTCACAGCTAGTCCTTATCCTCCGTTGTTGGTGAAGATAATGGAAGGTAAATGAGGAAGAGAAGTAGGTATTTTGAGATGGATGGGTGTCTGGTATAAAAGGCTGAAGGGTCATAGACAGTTTTTAACGATGGTAAAGTAGTCATTAATAACATTATAGCACAATTTACCTAGGAAGTGAAGCTGTTGTGCTCGTTCATATAGACAGTGAAATCGCAGTGACTAGTATAATCCTGCTGCGCTGCTGATATGTCTCACGATTCATTATTTTCAACTAGCCGATTCTTAAACAAGGCTAAAGTGGAATGGTCAGGAGCCTTCTCATCAGCACCAAGCCCTAGAAAGAGCAAATTTGACAAGGAGCCGGCAAAGCTCTTGCTTTAGCCGGTTGCCTGTGTTATCATTAAATTGAGGCGAGTATGACTACGGAGAAAGGGAAAGCGCTAGAGCTAGCCATTGGCCACATTGAAAAGCGATTTGGCAAAGGCTCAATCATGAAGCTGGGGGAGTCAGCTGCCATGTCACCGGTGGAGGTTATCCCCAGTGGGTCACTTTCATTAGACTTAGCCTTAGGAGTAGGGGGTATTCCCAAGGGGCGGATTACGGAAATATTTGGCCCTGAGGCATCAGGGAAGACTACCTTGGGTCAGCATGCAATCGCTGAAGCGCAAAAGCGGAGAGGTATAGCTGCTTATATCGATGTTGAGCATGCCCTAGATCCCGACTATGCTAGCCGTTGCGGGGTCAATGTTGACGACATGCTTATCTCTCAACCAGATACTGGGGAGCAGGCTCTGGAGATTACTGAGGCACTAGTCAGGAGTGGGGCTGTTGATATAATAGTAATTGATAGTGTAGCTGCCTTGGTACCCCAGGCTGAAATTGAAGGGGAGATGGGGGATACTCATGTTGCCTTACAAGCCCGTCTGATGTCGCAAGCCTTGAGAAAACTGGCTGGCACCATCGGTAAGACGGGAACAGCGGTGGTATTCATCAACCAGTTAAGAGAAAAAGTTGGCATTGTCTTTGGTAATCCTGAGGTAACACCGGGCGGCAGAGCTCTGAAGTTCTATAGCTCGGTAAGGATAGACCTGAGGCGTGCTGATACTATCAAGCAGGGAAACGAGGCAACAGGCAGTCATATCAGGGCTAGGGTAGTTAAGAATAAGGTTGCACCTCCCTTCAGAAGTGCTGAGTTTGACATTATGTTTGACTATGGGATAAGTCGGGAGGGTAACCTTCTTGACCTTAGTGTAGAGCTGGGGCTAGCGAGTAAGTCTGGCGCCTTTTTCTCCTATGGTGACATTCGCCTAGGGCAAGGCAGGGAGAATGCCAAACAATACCTGCGTGAGAATCCTGAACTTGCCCAGGAGATTGAGCAACGGATTAGAGCCTCAGCTATCAACACCCATCATCTTCTGGCCAGTGATTAGAAAGTTTATAACCTGATGGGTTAATAGATTAATAGATAATAGGTGTATATAAAGCTGAGGCTCGTACCTCAGCTTTATTTGTTAAAAAGGGGTAGGGCAAACTAATGAGGGAGATTACTGCCCTCCGTGTCGGGGGGAGTCGGGGAAAGCGAGTAAATATCTTCTTAGGTGGCAAATTTGCTTTTAGCCTGGGGGCTGAGGTGGTAGCCAAAGAGGGACTACAGGTTGAGCAGGTGCTATCGGCTGAGCGGATTGAGGCGCTGGCTAGGTCTGACCATTATCACCGATGCCTTAATGCTGCTGTCCACTATCTTAGCTACCGACCCCGGAGTGAGTCTGAGCTAAGGGAGAGACTTCGTCAGCGTGGGTTTGATGGTGATACTCAAGAGGTAGTAATGACCAGGCTAAAAGAACAAGGGCTGGTGGATGATATGGCTTTCGCTCAATTCTGGAAGGATAACCGGGAATCGTTTAGCCCTCGCAGCCGGTGGCTAACTAAGCTAGAACTGAGGCGGAAGGGCGTAGCTAACGACATCATAGACCAGGTGGTTGATGCTATTGACGATGATGATAGTGCCTATCGGGCAGCCCTGAGTAAAGCTCGTGGTTTACCCCGGTCTGACTATCAGAGCTTCCGTCGCCGATTAGGTGAATATCTTAAGCGACGTGGATTTAGCTATGGGGTGATAAATAATACTGTGGAACGGTTGTGGCAAGACTAGGTGAGTAACTCTAAATAGTATTTTACCCTGGCTTAAAGCTGGGAAGTGAGGTGAAAAAATGGAAGCACAATTTATTGTGGGATATCTGGCATTAATAATGGCGTTTTTCATTGGTATGATAGGTGGAGGTATGGCTGTCTTTTTCTTCCGGCGAATGGTGATTAATCGTCAGCTCAGAATTGCCCAGAGGAAAGCAGCTAGAACAGTGGCTGAAGCTAGACTTGAGTCCAAGGATGTGCTCCGTGAGGCGAAGGAGGAGGTAGAGAAAGTCAAGTCAACAGCTGAATCAGAATATCGCGAACGGCGCTCCGAACTGCAGCGTCAGGAGAACCGTCTGTCTGCCAAGACGGAGACCTTGGAGCGTAAGTTAGAAGGTGTGGAGCAGCGTGAACGAAATCTGGTCAACAAGGAAAAGGGGATAGAGTCCATTCGCGCTGACCTCACAGGGGTTAGAGATAGGCAATTAAAGCAGCTAGAGCTGATTTCGGGTACGTCCAGCGCCGAGGCAAAAGAGACCCTACTTGAGAGGATGGAAATTGAGATGCAAGAGGAAGCTTCAAGGCGTCTTCGGGCGTGGGAGGATATGTTAAAAGAAGAAGCTGAGAAGAAAGCCCAGGAGATTTTGTCCCAGGCTATCCAGCGCTGTGCCTCTGAGGTGGTATCTGAGACCTCAGTGGTTAGTGTTTCTCTCCCCAGTGATGAAATGAAGGGCCGACTTATTGGACGAGAGGGTCGTAATATTAGAGCTCTGGAGCAGGCTACTGGTGTTGACCTAATTATTGACGATACACCGGAGGCTGTAATTCTGTCTAGCTTTGACCCGGTGCGGCGAGAAGTAGCTCGCCTGGCTTTAAATAAGCTTATCGTTGATGGCCGTATCCATCCGGCTCGTATTGAAGAGGTGGTAGCCAGGGCCAAGGAGGAAGTGGATGCTACTATCCATAGTGCTGGCGAGCAGGCATCATATCAGGTAGGGGTACATGGACTACGTCCTGAGTTGATTAGGTTGCTTGGTCGTCTTAAGTACCGTACTAGCTATGGACAGAATGTCTTAGCGCATAGCATTGAGGTCGCACATCTAGCTGGCATGATTGCTTCAGAGTTGGGAGCTAATGTTGCCATAGCTAAGAAAGCTGGGCTGCTTCATGACATTGGTAAGGCAGTAGACCGTGAGGTGGAGGGGACTCACGCTGCTATCGGGGCTGACCTTGTTACGCAATGGGATAAATCTCCTGAGGTTGTCCAAGGTGTCGCCGAGCACCATTTTGAAACAAGTACTACTAGTGTTTGGGGCTATATCATCTCAGCGGCTGACGCTATTAGTAGTGCCAGACCAGGGGCAAGGCGTGAGTCGTTAGAGGGCTACCTGAAACGACTAAGGGCACTGGAGGATATAGCCAGTAATTTCAAGGGAGTGGAGAAGTCATTCGCTATTCAAGCCGGTCGTGAAATCCGTATTTTAGTCAAGCCAGAAGAGATTGATGACCTGGGGGCAATGAGGCTTGCACGAGATATTGTCAAGAAGATAGAGGAAGGCCTAGAATATCCAGGCCAGATAAAGGTTACTGTGCTCAGGGAAACAAGAGCTGTAGACTATGCTAGGTAGGAGGTGTCAGCAAGAGGAGGAAGACAGGCTCTGGCGAGGTGTCTATCCCCGGCTGAAGAACTGGTGTTAATATTAGCGGTTGGTGATATAATTGGTAGGCCTGGTAGGCAAGCAGTAAATGAACTCTTACCGGGTCTGCGAGAGCAATACAGGTTAGACCTGGTCATTGCTAACGCTGAGAATACTGCCGGTGGTTTAGGTGTAACTCCCGTTACAGCTAGAGAACTACTTAATGCTGGCGTTGATGTACTAACCTCAGGTGATCATATATGGGCTCAGAAGGAGATTATTCCATACCTTGATGGTGAGATGCCTATTTTGCGTCCATTGAATTATCCCCCAAGTGTGCCTGGGAGGGGCTATATACTCACAAGTCAGACTATGGTGGTTAATTTAATAGGGAGAACCTTTATGGGTAATTGCGATTGCCCGTTTAGAGCTATGGACCAACTACTAGCTGAGCTTGAGAAAAAGCCACCAGTTATTATTGTTGATTTCCATGCTGAGGCGACATCGGAGAAGATGGCAATGGGGAGATACCTGGATGGTCGGGTCAGTGCTGTACTCGGCACCCATACTCATGTAGGCACCATTGACAGCCAGTTACTACCTCAGGGTACCGCCTACGTTACCGATATTGGCATGACCGGCCCCATTAACTCAATTATCGGTGCTGACATCGAGGTAGTGCTTCAACGCTTTCTGACGGCAATACCCCATCGTTTATCTGTAGGGCAGGGCAAAACAATGTTTAATGCGGTTATGGTTAGGGTAGATGACAAGCGTGGTAAGGCAATTAGCATTGAGCGAATCTATCGTGAGGTAAAGTAGTAATGTCTAGGGTGGACCTCCATATACATTCAACTGTATCTGATGGGGTTCTTAGTCCTGAGGAAATTGTCCGTAAATCAGCTGAGGCTAAACTAACTGTTATTGCCCTGACTGACCATGACACTGTGGATGGTATCGCTCCCGCTCTGGAAGCGGCTAAAGCCTTCCCCTGGTTGAAATTGATACCCGGCGTTGAAATAAGCACCTATGTCCCCAAGGGTGAAGTGCATGTTCTGGGTTACTTTATAGATTATACTAACCATGAGTTGCAGGCTGCTTTGAAGAGGATGCGCAATTCCCGGCAGGAGCGGGCTAAGTTAATGATTACTAAACTGAGTAATTTAGGATTGCCTATTGAGTGGGAGCGAGTTCAGGAAATAGCTGGCAGCGGTTCTATAGGACGTCCCCACATTGCCCAAGCGATGTTGGAGAAAGGCTATATAGCCTCGATTAAAGAGGCCTTTACTAAATATATAGGCTGGGGTGGGCCAGCCTATATTGAGCGGGACAAGATGACCCCGGTAGAGGCAGTGGAACTAATATTACGGGCTAATGGCTTGCCAGTGCTGGCACACCCATTAACTATCAACGACCTAGAGGCGATGATTATTGGGCTGAAGGCAACCGGTCTGGTAGGCATTGAGGTTTACTATAAAAACTATACCGAAGATGAAAGAAATAGACTGGTTAGCTTAGCCAACAGATATAGTCTTATCGCCACTGGTGGCAGTGATTATCATGGTATAGATGATAGCACCGAGACCATGATTGGCGGTGCTGACGTGCCAATAGAATCGGTGGAGCAACTTATAGCGCTAGCAGAGCAGCGAGCGTTAGAGCTAGTTAACCCGTAGCATCGGAGGGTTTGTGGTAATTGAGTTCATATCACTGGTATTAGGTGCCTATCTTCTGGGTTCGGTTCCAGCTGCCTATCTGGTTGCCAAGTGGTCGCGGGGAATAGATATTAGGCAATATGGCAGTGGCAATATTGGGGCGTCAAATGTATTAGCCGTTGTTTCTAAGCGGTGGAGTATCCCGGTAACCATTTTTGACTTGACTAAAGGGATGGTAATGGTGTGGGTGGCTCATTTGCTAGGATTAAATGTTGCCCAGCAGATTGCAGTAGGGCTGGCAGCAATTATTGGGCATAACTGGTCGGTTTTTCTCCGCTTTAGTGGAGGGCGTGGCATTCTCACTACTCTGGGCGTTATTCTCATACTATCGCCAAAACTGGGACTGATAGCCTTGGTGATGTCCTACATGCTGGCCCCATTCCGCCAGCTATCTCTGGGAGTGTCTATAGCATTAGTGTCTCTACCAATACTCAGCTGGTTTCTCAACCAGCCACTGGGTATTGAAGAACGACTACCGATTACACTAGGTTACTTGGCCATACTATTGATAGCAGTGCTCAGACGGTTAACAGCACCGCGAAGCTCAGTTGCTGCTTCGGTGTCCACAGGAGAACTCATTGTTAATCGTCTGCTTTTTGACCGGGATATAAGGGATAGAAAAGCCTGGATAAGCCGAACCCCTCCTGAGGGAAACTCAATGGAACAACCTCTTGGGCAAGAGGAAGAGCCAAGAAGCGCTGACTAATATCATGATATGCGCCGCTGCTCTCTCAATGTAATACAATCCACAAAAGAGTGGTAGCTTCTCTGTTACTCATTCGTGCCGAATTGGCAGGTGTTACATAGGCAACATTGCTGGCAAAGAGGATGGTTGTGGCAGGCGTTCTTACCTAGGCAGACTAGTAGGGCATGGTATTCATTGAATAGCGCGGCATCGGCGGGTAGATTATCCATAAAAAGGGATTGATAGGCGGTATAGCTATTACTATCCGGTGCTAGCCCGATACGGTTGATGATGCGACGAGTATAAGCATCAATAACGAAGATTGGCTTATTAGCCGCATACAACATTATGGAATCGGCTGTCTCTTGTCCAATACCCCAGATAGAAAGGAGCTGTTGACGAAGCTGGCCGATACTATTGGCAAACAGCTTATCGAGGTTATCATTGTAGTGTTCTCCCAGCCAGTTAGCTAAAGTTTTGAGCTTGCCTGCCTTGGCGTTGTAGTAACCGCAGGGGCGGATAAGAGTAGCAATTTCAGATAGGCTGAACCGGCGTAGCACCTGAGGTGATAGTGCCTCTGCTGCTTTTAGATTAGCTATAGCTTTCTCTACATTCAGCCAGGCGGCTGATTGAGTAAGTATAGCGCCTACCATTACCTCAAATGGAGCCTCGGCTGGCCACCAGTGTTGAGGTCCGTAGTAGTCCATAAGCTGGTGATAGATTTTTTGCAATGCTTGACTTATCAAGCGGTTGTCCACTGGGGCATTGCTGACAACACCACTAGCTTTTAAGGTCGTGGAAGGTAACTCATTAGCCATACTGCACACCTGCGATTTGAAATTATGATAGCATATTTATTGAGACTCTAAAAATCCCTTTTTTATTATAAAATTGACTCATAATCGGTAAAAGGCATAGACTATGTGGAGGAGCAATTAGTAAAGTGGCGGCAACTACTAACCGCAATCTGGGAAACTGAAGAATCTGTGCATAGAGTAAGGAGCGCCCTCAACTTACTGAAAACACTTCCCCCCTAAAGAAACTCTAAACATATTTTCTATGTCTGAAGGAGCTTGGATAGATTACCAGTGTGTGACTTGGTCATTATTGATGCATGGCTTAATAGACAAGGAGATAGAACTAGTAAGCCAAATAGGTCAAAAATTAATCAAACCCAACAATCCACAATATAAAGACATTGTGAGACCACTCGTTAAGTCGCTAGTATCACAAAAGGATGAAGTAGGTAAAATACGCCACCCACTTGCACATACAGGTAAAGGAGGAGTTACGGAGGCAATCATGAAGACAGACTTGTGGCCAAATTTTGCGATAATACCGAGCCCTGTTGACTTTAACGAGATATTAGCCTCAAATGTGCCATACCATATGAGGTGGCACTACTTCCTTCACCAAGTTTCAAACGCCGTACTTGCTGAGCTTGAGCAGACAGTCGGGCAGCTCACTCAACATATTGATTGGAATAATATATAACTTAGGCTTCACCAAAGTCAGCACTGCCTTCCTTCTTAATGTCGTAACTGCATTCTTCAGGCCCATGGGGTAATGCCTCCGACTATATTCGGCTTAATATTGACAAAGTCTTAAGAGAGGATTAGACTTTTTTACTTGTAGTGAAGATGTATGAAACTGATAAAAAAAGGGGGATATACATATGGGAAGACTAGCTATCACCGGTGGTGATTGCGTCAGGAAAGAGCCATTTCCATCATGGCCACAGTTTGATGGTAGTGAGCTAAATGCCTTAGAACAGGTACTGAGATCAGGCAACTGGGGAGGGCGGCCATTCCCCAACACCAAAGCAAAAGAGTTCGCAGAGCGCTTTGCTGCTTTTCAAGATGCAAAGTTCGGAATCCCTGTAGCGAACGGGACGGCTGCCTTAGAAGTTGCTTTGAGAGCGGCAGGCATAGAGGCTGGTGATGAGGTAATAGTGCCGGCGTATACTTGGGTAACTACTGCCCTGGCTGCCGTTTACCTTAACGCTGTGCCAGTTTTCGTTGATATCGCTCCCGACACTTACTGTATGGACCCAGATGCTCTCGCTGGTGCCATTACCGAGCGCACTAGAGCAATTATTCCAGTTCATCTAGCCATGTGTATTGCTGATATGGATCGGATATGTCAAATTGCAAAAGAGCACGGCCTGGTGGTGATCGAAGACGCTGCCCATATGCAGGGTGGTCGCTGGAAGGGTAAAGGAGTTGGTTCAATTGGGGACATAGGTTGTTTTAGTTTTGAAGCAACTAAGGTAATCACGTGCGGTGAGGGGGGTGTTATTCTAACCAATCAAGCAGAAATAGCCCAGCGTTGTCGGTCTCTGGTGGATGTAGGACGTAAGGAGCCTGGCTATGACGAGTTCGAAGGTTGGATATTAGGATGGAATTATCGCATGACAGAGTTTCAAGCGGCGGTGCTTGTAGCCCAACTAGAACGACTCGATGAACAGACACGAGTACGAGAGGAGAACGCTACATACCTGTTACAACGGCTTGAAGAGATCGGTGGAGTCCGACCCCTTGTTCGTGACACAAGGGCAACCAGATTGGCCTACTATCGGTATCTTTTTCGCTACAACTCGGAGGAGTTTAAGGGCTTGAGCCGCGACGGATTTATGGAAGCGCTGGAGGCTGAGGGCATCCCATGTGAGTCTTTCTATACACCTGTGCACCGAAGCCCCTTGTTCGCTTTGAAGGCTAGTCAATACCCTGAAGCACGGAAGCGCTACGGAGAGGAATATAACCCAGAACAGGTCTCTTGCCCAGTAACTGAGCACGCGGCATATCGCGAAGCCGTATGTCTCCACCACCCGATGCTGTTGGGCGGGAAGCGAGACATGGATGACATAGCTGATGCTATTATTAAGATAAAAGCAAATGTCCAGGAACTGCTATGAAAGGCGGTGAGACTATACTCAAGAAACTGACAGTGGTGACTTGTGAGTAACGATGTGGAAAGTGCTTTAAAGGTTGGTCTAATAGGTGCGGGCTGGGTTGCCTCTGTGCGGGCTGAGTGCTTCCAACGCTTGCCCGGTGTTGCGCTCCATGCTATAGCCGACAGTGACCAAGACCGCCTGAGTTACTTTGCTGACCGCTATAATGTGCCATGTTATCACCTAGACTGGCATGAGCTTATCAGCCACAACGATATTTCGGTTGTGCATATTGCGGCGCCTAATTACCTTCATGCTGAGATGATAACGGCATCAGCTCGTGCTGGCAAGCACGTTATCTGTGAAAAACCGCTCTGCCTTAACCTGGAAGAGGCAGACTCAGCGATTGACACCTGCCATAGACAGGGTGTTAAACTCTGCTATGCTGAGCGACTTTGCTTTGCTCCAAAGTTTGTTAGAGCTAAACAGCTAGCAGATACCGGTGAAATTGGGGAAATTTATGGTGTTAGGGCGATTGAAAAGTGTGATGGTCCTACCTCTTTCGCTACGTGGGATAAAGCACAGGCAGGAGGTGGTGCCTTGATAGACGTAGCATGCCACGGCATTGAGTTCTGTCGATGGGTCATGAATAAGCAGCCAGTAAGAAGCGTTTACGCACAACTAAACACCCATCGGTGTGACAATGACTCTGGGCTGGAAGATGACGTCATTATCATCATGGAGTTTGTGCAGGGCGGAACAGCGCTAATCGAAGGCAGCTGGGCGTTAAAAGGGCCAAGTCAAAGCCGAGCCGAAATCCTTGGCACCGAGGGGGTTATCCATGCTGACCTCGTTGGGGGAAGTGGACTACAGTGCTTCACGGAGAAAGAGTTAGGTCAAGGTAGTGAAGAATGGCCGTTCTGTGGTTATGAGTGGATTTGGGAAAGAGGATTTCCCCAGGAAGTGGCCCATTTTATCGAATGCATCCGCAAAGATGTAGAACCTAGCGAGAGTGGAGAGGACGGGCGTGCGGTGCTTGAGATAATACTGGCTGGGTACTACTCTGCGGCTACAGGTCAGAAGGTGACACTTCCTTTCCGACCAGAAGGGATAAACCTGCCGACAGACCTATGGAATCAGAAGTGAAGTGAGCCTAATCAGTTTAGGTGTGCTACAGTGTAGTTAAGATTTCAACTCTATCAACGAAGAAAGACCAGCTATATTTGCACTCTGGAAATGAGTGTGTTAAGACTTTAGAGTTGACTATAAGAACAGCTTCCAAAAGTAACTTGGTAAGGAGAATGATGATGATAAGAGGGGGAAAGACACACTTGCGTGCTATGGAGAAGAGTGACCTTCCAAAAGTCTGGAAATGGCTGAATGATGAGGAGCTAATGTGGTTCTTCGGTGAGCCAGGTAATACCCAGTCACTGGCTGAGGTTGAGCAATGGTTTGCTAGGGTGCAAGAACCAGCTGGATACTCCAGCAGAGAGTTCATAATTGAGACGGAAGACGGTACCCCAATAGGCCGTATATTCTATGAACATCTGGATGTAAAGAACCGAAGAACGGAGGTCGGTATCCAGATTGGTGAAAAGGAGTACTGGGAAGGAGGATATGGCACTGACGCGATGATAGCTTTCCTAGACTATCTATTTAATGAGTTAGGTCTTCACCGAGTTTACGCACATGTTCAAGGCTACAACACCAGAGCGAAAAGATTCGACGAGAAATGCGGTTTTATCCAGGAGGGAGTTCTCCGTCACCACACTTTTACTAGAGGGGAATACCATGACGACTTTGCGATGGGCGTTCTACGTGATGAGTTTAATCAGCGGCATAGAAAAGATGTCGTTACCGGTGGAGGTGGTGAGCCAACCCAGTAATAAGTAATGCCCGACTCCTACTACTTACCATGATACCGGGTAACAACATTATTTATACATTTGACAAACTGTGCTTTGCTCAGTTCAACCGAGTTGAAAATCGGCTGATTATTCATATAAGACTATTCCCTGTCGCAGACTACTATAGCAAAATATTTTCAGTAAAGTAACCTATCTTGAGTCTGGACCGGGGTTAATATAAATTACGTTATTATACTATATACATGTTGTAATTTTGGCGGAGAAATAATAAAATCAGGGTGTCGGTTGATTGGATGTGTTCGGGTTTTGGGGGAAAAAGAAATGACTCGTGAACGGAGCCCCAGTTCTTGGGGCGGAGTGAACGAGGAGCCGAAGCGATAGCGGAGGTGGGTTGCCCCCAATTTTAGTATTACTTAGAATGAGAGACTTCTTGCCTTTTCCCTTAGTTGTCTACGCTCTTTTACCTGGTTCTTTTGGTAGTATCGCTGAGCAAACTCAGCTGGTGTCAGATAGCTAAGTGAGCTGTGTAGCCGATAGTTATTGTACTCCTGTCTCCAGTTTTCTACAATAGCCTGTGCCTCCCGACCATTACGGAAGACCTCACGGCTCAGGCACTTATCTCTTAACTTATCGTTAAAACTCTCAATATATCCGTTCTCCCAGGGACTGCCAGGCGTAATGAATAAGGTATGATAACCGACCTCTTACCGGGTTTTGTGGATTGGGCAGACCAGGTCTTTGCCTGTGGGCCAATGTCAATGTATCGTGACATGGTACGGCAGAAGCAAGAACTTAAACTTGAAGGGAAACCAGTCCAGGTTTCTTTAGAAGTAAGAATGGGGCGTGGAGTCTGCTACGGCTGCACGGTGAAGACAAAGGGTGGGTTGAAGCAAGTATGCCAGGATGGCCCGGTTTTTGACTTAGATGATGTCCTCTGGGATGAATTAAACTATGTCTGAACTACTGCCCATGTCCCACAGTATTAGTTTAGCTTTCCATTGCTCTTAAAATCGATGTGAGTGGTTTATACGATGGGGTTTCAGGGGTTTTAGCACTCCTTTTTTGTGGTATAATTGTGTACGAGGAAAGTAATGTTATGACACTTAAGGTTAAGGTCGAGTGCCGTGTGTGTGGAAGATAATTTACAGTGCCTAATCTTTCTTCTCTAATACCCAAACATCCACCCAAGGGAGAGGAAGAATTACCAAGTGGGCGATATAGACCTTGTCGAGGTTCAGAGACTATTGGTCGTAATGTCAATTGATTAGACCTGAGTGTGTTCATACTGTTTCCTTTTCCTTTCCTTTTTATCCTACCCTGCCCTGCTTCCTAGTGCTTGGAGGTGTGCTATGGTAGTCACCAAGAAAATTAGTCTTCAGACTAAAGGGCACTGTGATATTATTGATATTACTCCTCAGGTGGAACAGCAGGTTGCTGAGACGAATATAGATAGTGGAACGGTTACCGTGTTTGTTGCTGGTTCAACCGCTGGAATATCTACCATTGAATTTGAGTCTGGTTTACTCTCTGACTTCAAGAGTATGTGGGAGCGAACTGTCCCCGAAAACATTACTTATGACCATGACCGCCGTTGGGGTGATGGTAATGGGTATTCACACGTTCGTGCCTCGCTCCTTGGTGCCTCGTTAGTGGTTCCTTTTAATGACAAAAGGTTAACGCTGGGTACCTGGCAACAAATAATCCTGGTAGATTTCGATAATCGGCCGCGGTCAAGACAGATTATACTGCAGATTATGGGTGAGTAGATGACTTACTATCGTTCCGATAGATGATATTTTGATAAGAGATAGCCTTCGTTTTAGTAGCTTAGCTCAAACCTTCAATCGCGGGAAGAAGCGGGTAATTGACATTCAGTTGTAGTAACTGGTAATATACTATGGTTGGGAGGCTAAAAATTTACGCTATTATTGAGACAGGTGGCAAGCAATATAGAGTAAGCCCGGGTCAGGTCGTAGATGTAGACCGTCTGGGTGTGGCTGAGGGTGATGCCATTGAGCTGGATAAGGTATTACTTATCGCCGATGACGATAGGGTAACTGTAGGCACTCCCACTGTTGATGGGGCGAAAGTGATTGCCACCTCGCAGGGGGAGGGTAAAGCCAAGAAGATTATCGTTTTAAAATATAAGCCTAAGGTACGTTACCGTAAGAAAACAGGGCATCGCCAAATGTATACGAGGTTAGCTATAGATAAAATAATTGAGACAGAGGCTACACAAGGCGAGCCAGTCAAGAAGGTTCGCCGTCGTAAAAGAGAGGTGATAGAAAGTGGCGCATAAAAAGGGAGGCGGACGTACCCGTAATGGCCGGGATAGTCAATCAAAGCGGCTGGGTGTGAAGAGATATGCCGGACAGAGTGTCAATGCGGGAACCATATTGGTTCGGCAGCGGGGAACACGTATTCACCAAGGTAACAATGTAGGTGTAGGTAGGGATTACACTCTTTTTGCTCTGATTAATGGCATTGTTAAATTTGAGCCTGCCCGCAATAGCAGGAGGAAGGTTAGCGTTTACGCTAGCTAAAGGCTATGAAGGAAAAGATTCATCCTCAGTATTATACTGATGCCACGGTAGTTTGTGCCTGTGGCAATAGCTATACTGCGGGCTCCACCAGAAAGCTGATGAAGGTGGAAGTATGCAGTAAGTGTCATCCATTTTTCACCGGAGAGCGTCGGATGATGGATATCACCGGGCGGGTGGAGCGGTTTAAGCGGCGCTACAAGATAAAAGATTAAACTGGGCCGCTGGAAGGATGGGTTCACTTACTGAAAGAGCGGCGAAGGACTTTTTAAGTGGTCTTAGTGGGTATAGTGAGGGAAGGCAGGAGCGGTGTTGTTAAGCCGCTCCGTTTTAGTTATTAAGGGAGCTTATAGTGGCAGAGAGAATTTATTACGGGGGTCAGGCGGTTATTGAGGGGGTGATGATGCGAGGGCGGAAAGCCATGGTAACTGCGGTGCGTCATCCTGATGGAGGATTGGTTACAGATACACAGCCACTGCCCGCTATCTATACTAGTTGGATGAGGCAAACTCCGTTAATACGAGGTATTATTGTCTTGATTGAGGCTCTGGCTCTGGGTATTAAGTCTCTGCTTTACTCGGCTAATGTATCCCTGGAGGAAGAAGGAGAGAAGGTTTCAGGAGGACTGCTTTGGATTATAGTGGTTGTTGCCCTGGTCTTAGCTGTTGCCTTGTTCTTTGTGGTTCCTCTTTTCCTCACTCGGTTGCTTAATATCAACTCGTCCCTGGTATTCAATCTGGTCGATGGTCTTATCCGGGTGGCTATTTTCGTCACTTATCTTAAGGTAATGACACTGGTGCCTGATATCAAGCGGGTATTTGCTTATCACGGTGCCGAGCATAAGGTAATAAATGCCTATGAAGCTGGTGCCCCAATGGAGGTGGAGGCGATCAGAGGATATAGTACGGCACACGTGCGTTGTGGTACTAGCTTCTTATTTGTGGTGTTAACCATATCTATTGTTGTTTTTGCCCTGATTGGCCTGCACTCGCCATGGCTGATGCTACTGTCGCGAATTGTTCTCGTCCCGGTTATTGCTGCCTTTGGCTATGAAGTTATTTATTTTAGTGCTAGGCATATCAACAACGGTTTAGTCAGAACTGTCCTGGCTCCTGGGTTGTGGTTACAAAGACTGACCACAAAAGAACCTGATGATAGTCAGCTGGAGGTTGCCCTATCGGCGTTAAAGCGGGTAATGGAGGCTGACCAACCGGAGGAAACAGTTCAGACTTCCTCCTGATGGCTTGTCTTTATATCTTGCTTTGTTTGCTGTTGAAAGAAGCAAGTCTTATTACCGGTGTGGCACACAGGACCTGTAGGTTGTCCTTTAACCAGAATGGCATCGCTATCACAGTCCTTCCATACCGACTGTACCTTGATGTAGTTACCCGAGGTTTCTCCCTTGTGCCACAGCTCTTGCCGACTGCGACTGTAGAACCACACCTCATCACCTGATAGGGTTCGGTTTAGTGCTTCCTCATCCATATAGCCCAGCATCAGCACCTCACCACTATCAGTATCCTGAACTATGGCCGGGATAAGCCCTTTTTCATCGAACTTTAGATTATTTGTCAACCTTACCCCCTTTGCTTCCCCCTATTATGACCACTTTCTCTCCCTTTTAGTTAATAGTAGCTAGTGCTTGTTTCAGGTTGATGTCTCCGGTATAGAGTGCCCTGCCTACTATGGCAGCTTCGGCGCCAAGAGATTTAAGCATTCTAAGGTGATTTAGCGATGAAATGCCACCGGCGACAGTAACAGGTAATCTGATGGCGGCTAGAAGCTCGGAAAAGGCAGCAAAGTTAGGCTCGGTGAGAGTACCATCGCGACTAATATCGGTGTAGATGAAACGCTTTACCCCAATCTGCATCATAGATTGAGCGAATTCTATAGCTCCTAGCCTTGTTTCTTGTTGCCAGCCGTGTGTAGCCACCCATCCTTCTCTGGTATCAATACCAACAATAATAGATTCACCGAACAAGCGACACGCCTCTTCAACAAGCCGGGGGTTTTCCACGGCGGCTGTGCCCAGGACAACACGGTCTATGCCGGCTTTAAGCAATTGTTTTATTGTTTCCAGTTGGCGGATGCCACCACCCAGTTGAGTGGGCACTAATACGGCAGTAGCTATATTCTTAATAATATCCAGATTACAGAGCTCGCCACTGGCAGCACCATCAAGGTCAACAATGTGCAGGCGGGGTGCCCCCACTGATTGCCACTTCAGGGCTACATCTAACGGGTCTTCAGAGAAGACAGTCTCTTCATCGTAGTTACCCTGATATAGGCGAACGCAGTTACCGTCTCTAAGGTCTATAGCGGGGATTATTTCTATTCTTCAAACCTCCATAACAGTCACTTTGGTCCTTGCCCCAACTCTACGGGTGCCATCAGCTAAAACACCAGGTGATACAAAAAATTTACCTCACAGGTTAATATTGGAATACTTGCGCCAGGGTCTGGCGTTAAATGCCTTGTTATCCTTGTTTTTATCTTCCAGAACATCCAGCGCTTTATTTATGACCTTTCTAGTATCACTGGGCATGATTACATCATCAATATAGCCTCGCTCAGCACCACAATACGGGTTCTCATAGATGTCACTGTACTCTTTTATCCTCTTGGCTTGTGTCTCCTTCGGGTTTTCTGATTCTCTTATTTCCCTAGCGAAGATAACACTAGCGGCAGTCTCAGCACCAACGATGGTTACCCGAGCCGTTGGCCAGGCAAAGACAAGGTCGGCGCCTATGCCCTTATCCAGCATCCCGTAGTGAGCACCGGCATAGGATTTTCTCACCATGATTGAAATCAGGGGTATGGTAGCATCAGCCCAGGCAAAGAGTAGTTTGGCGCCATGGCGCAGGATGCCTTTCCAATCCTGCTCAGAGCCTATCATATAACCAGGGCAGTCCCCAAGAGTAACTACCGGGATGTTGAACAGATCACAAAATCTGACGAACCTGGCTCCCTTGTCGGCGGCATCAATATCAATAGTTCCTGCCGACTGCATCGGTTGATTAGCCCAAATACCCACCGGGCGCCCATTAAACCGAGTAAAGCCGGTTATTACACTCCTGGCGTGGTCTTTCAGTGTCTCAAGGAAGTAACCATCGTCCACTATGGCTCTAATCACCTTATACATATCGTAAGGCTGAGTTGGTCGGTCAGGAATTATCGTATCCAATTCAGGGCATGTCCGCCACGGGTCGTCCTTGGAGTCAATGCGGGGTGGCTTTCCCCTATTGTTGGACGGCAAGAAAGATAAGAGCTCCTTTGTTTTGTCCAAGGTATCTTTATCATCAGTAGTTACGATATGGGTCTGCCCTGATTTAACGGCATGGGCTTTCCATCCTGAAAGCTCCTGAAGGCTGATTTCTTCTCCGAGCTGGGTTTTGACAAAGGCGGGACCGGCAATGCCCATAAAACCAGTATCCCTGCATTGGATGAGAAAATCCTGCATTATTGGATGATAGGCCTGCCCACCCAGGCAGGGACCCATGAGCAAAGCTATCTGTGGAACTATACCTGATGCCAGGATTTGAGCCCGGAATAGCTGGCCATAGGCTTCCAGTGTATCCATTCCTTCTTGGAGTCGGGCACCACCGGAATCATTCATACCGACAAGAGGCCACCCATTTTCTTTGGCGAAATTAATAGCCCGGATTTCCTTCAAGCCATGATATTCGCCAAAGGTCCCGGCCATAGCCATAAAATCCTCAGCAAAGGCAACGACATCTCTACCATTTACCTTCCCATAGCCGGTTACCACTCCCTCAGCTGGTATTTCCCTCTTGTCCATACCAAAATGGACAGTTCGATGCTTAACAAATAAGCCTAACTCATGGAAAGTGCCGGGGTCGAAAAGGTACTCTATTCTTTCCCGTGCTGTCCACTGACCTGCTTTGTGGCGCTTTTCGATAGCTTCGGGAGTAGCCATCTGCAAGATTTTTGCTCGCCTTCGCTGATATTCCTCGATTAGTTCTTTGGTTGTTCCCATCTTAAGTACCTTCCTCTTTTATATATATTTCCTTTAGACAATGAGACAATGTTTGTCTACTGTATTGTCTCCTCTAAATAAGCCCCATCCTTTGTTTAACCTCTGTGATGGTCTCCTTGGCGATAACCCCCGCTTGCTGCGCACCATCAGCCAGAACATCGGTTACATATTGGGGTTTAGTGGCTAGGGCAGCCCGCCGTTGGCGAAAGGGTTTAAGAGCCGAATTAATCCCTTCAGCTAGGAGTATCTTACAGTCAACGCAGCCGATTTCGGCCGAGCGACACTGCTCGGCTATAATCTCTGTTTGAGACGGATTAAAGTGTTGATGAAGCTGATAAATATTACATATTTCAGGGTGCCCAGGGTCATGGCGATAGCGGCGAGCCGGGTCGGTAACTGCTGTCATTACTCGCTCTATTGTCTCCTCAGGAGAAAGGGCTATTTCAATATCGTTGTCCAGTTGCTTGCTCATCTTCCCCTTCCCGTCCAGCCCTAGTACCAAGGGAAAAGCAGTAAGCTTGGCTTCAGGTTCAGGAAATGTATTGCCAAATAGATTATTAAAGCGCCGGGCAATCTCCCTGGCTAGTTCCAGATGAGGCAGTTGGTCTTCGCCAACCGGCACAACCTCAGCTTTATAAAGTACAATATCAGCCGTCATTAGAACCGGGTAGCCTACCAGCCCATAGTTTACATTCTGAGGTTGGATCTTTACCTTCTCCTTAAAGGTGGGTACGCGTAACAGCCAGTTCAGGGGAGTAACCATGCTAAGGAAGGTATGCAGTTCCATCACCTCAGGAACATGGGACTGGACAAAAAGAATACTCTTCTTGGGGTCGAGACCAGCTGCCAGCCAGTCAAGTGTCATCTCGCGGATGTTGTTTTGTAACTCGCCAGTATCTTGCAACGAGGTCAGGGCATGAACATCAACGATGCAGTATATGCAATCATAATCATCCTGGAGTTTAACATAGTTTTGTATGGCTCCAAGATAGTTGCCTAAGTGCTGCCGTCCAGTGGGACGAGCTCCCGAAAAAACGCGCTTCTTCATCTGAACCCCTCAATCTTCGACTAGTTCTGGCAAGTAATTAATGGAGATGTGCCGCTTTTCCCTCAAGTTAGGAATCGTAAAATGCCAACCACTAACAACCTCTACCACCTTCGTACCGCATTCGGAGTAAGACCATGCTGCAACCATTTTTACTTCCTCCTATTCTCTTACATCTTCTCCGGCGCTGTCATCCCCATGAGGTGAAGAGTTTTAGCCAGAACAATCTTGGCTGCCTCCGCTAGCTTGAGACGAGCTTTAGTTAATGCTTCATTGCGAGAAACGATACGGCACTGTTTGTAAAAGCTATGAAATACAGTGGCTGAATCCTGAGCGTAATAGGTAAGATGGTGAGGCTCCATAGTATTGGCTACTGTCTCAACTAGCTCAGGTAAGAGTAGGAGCTTGCGTATTAGGGTTAATTCAGGCTCAGTAGTTAGCAGGGAAACATCCCCATCACTATAATCAATCCCCCTTTGCTGAGCTAGGCGGAGGATACTGGCAATACGGGCGTGGGCATACTGAACATAGTAGACAGGATTGTCTGGCGACTCCTTTTTGGCTAATTCCAAATCAAAGTCCATTTGGCTATTAGCCGAGCGGGATAAAAAGAAGAATCGGCAGGCATCGCTTCCCACCTCCTCTACCACCTCACGCAATGTAATAATATCACCGCTGCGTTTGGAAGCACGAACTGTCTCACTACCACGACGCAGGGTGACCATCTGAGAGATTATTACCTGCAGCTGCTCAGGGTTGATACCTAAGGCACCAACAACTGCTTTCATTCGAGATACATGGCCCTGATGGTCAGCTCCCCAAATGTTAATTACCTTATTAAACTTGCGCTCTAAAAACTTATTGTAGTGATAGGCAATATCAGTGGCGAAGTAGGTGGGTGCTCCGTCACCCCGCACTACTACGTTGTCTTTATCCTCACCTAAGGCAGTAGATACAAACCAGGTAGCCTCTTCCTTTTCAGTAATGTAGCCTCCCTGGCGCAGTAGTGACATTGCTGTCTGGTATTGCCCTTGGTCGTAAAGACTCCGCTCGCTGAACCAGACATCAAAACTCACCCCTAATAACTCAAGGTCAGCCTTGATTTGCTTTAGTGTCTTATCTAACCCGATTTTCCCTAGTTGCGAGACTGCCTCTAACTCGGGCGAAGTAAGAAACCTGTCTCCCTCTTCAGCAATAACCTCCTTAGCCAGGTCAACCATATAGCTGCCAAGATAACCGTCAGATGGCATCTCAGCATCAGTGCCTAAACACTGCTGATAGCGAGTATAGAGTGAGTGATAAAAGACGTCTATCTGACTGCCGGCATCATTAATGTAATATTCTTTCTCCACGTTGTAGCCAGAAGCTGCCAGCACATTGGCTAGAGTACTACCCAGAATAGCACCGCGCCCATGCCCCACGTGAAGCGGTCCGGTAGGGTTGACACTAACAAATTCCACCTGTATCCGGCTGCCCTGGCCTAGGTCAATGTTGCCATAGGCATCACCGGCCAGAAAGATTGAATCTACCTGGTTGGTTAACCAGTTGCTCTTGAAGGTGAAATTAATGAACCCCGGCGGGGCAGCCACAATGTTGTCAATCTCAGGACCGGGAGTTATATGCTCTACCAAGTCCTCAGCAATAGCCATCGGCTTGGCTCCAGTTGCCCGAGCCAATTTTAGTGGAAAGCTTGAGGCATAATCTCCATGTTCCGGGTTCTGGGGGCGCTCTATATACGCTTCTGGCAAAGTCACTGCCGGCAACTTGCCTGATTGCTGAGCATCAGCCGCCGCCTGCGTTAGCAGCTCCACCAGCCTTTGCTTAATTTCTAATATACCGCTCATCTTTTTTATATTCACTCCACTAGCAGGTTCTTGAGGTCTTCCCGGCTGATGTTAGCATTCTTTAATATTCTCGATGACCTCCTCAAAGGTTTTCCCCTGAGTATAACAACCCTGCAACTCAGGGCAATAAGCAAAATAACCCTGCTTATCTTTCTCTACCACTATAGCAAAACGATACTTCCCCATCTTAGCCTCCTAACCCGGTATTGAATTTCTTCCAAGTTACCTTCTTGCCCAAATTATAGCACAATGGCAGTTAAAAAGGATAACTGGGAACTTACCTACCCCGAGCAGGGAAAGAAGTTGTGTATTCTATATTAGTTTGGAAAATTTGTCGGGACTTATTGCTGCCTGCTTTAATAATGGAGTGTAGGGTCTTCAAAGCGAGCTCACCGGACTCACACCGAGGAATTCTACGAGGTAATAGAGAGTTCCTTTTAAATTTCTGGAGCAGTGGAAAGAATATTCAAGAAAGGAGGTGTCACCAACTGAAGCCTTCTCTTACCCCTTGGCTTCGTATTTCCTCAGTGTAAAAGCCACCAGCTTCGCCCTTCATTTGGGCTACCACTTGTTTGACAAGGCTGGTCTTTCCTGTCCCCGGTCTGCCGGTAAGCAGATAGACTTGCTTCATAGACTCCTGCTGCCGTAGGCCGTTTGTTAGGCTGGAGTTTTCTCAGCCACCCTTTTTGCTTCTAGCTTCTTCCCCTTACGCCGATGCTTAAGGAGAGCCACTCTTTTTCTCTTATTCATTTTCTCCAATCAATAATGTAATCTAAATTAGCTTTTTCTGCCACTTCTGGCTTCAAACACTTCAACAAACCTGGTAAAGGAACGGTCGTAGGTCTTTTCCACTTCCGGAGGAAAGACACAGGCAGGAAGTTCGTGGGATTCCAAATGATAAGCTATACAGTCGCAGCATTTGCCCTTTCTGAGGCAAGGTTCATAGGTGCAGTTACATTTTGCTATATTGACATCAATCTGGCACTCCATTGGAACCCCCTCTATAAGTAACGCTTTCGTATCGCTTCTGACAGGTCAGCCAGCAGCTCCAGGGCTCGGGCGGCTGCTTCCTCACCGGGTAGAGACGCTAATGTGCAGCTAGGAGTAAGCAGCCCCTGCTCAATCAATTGCTTAAAGCGGATGCCATTTCTGGTAAAGGGTGCCATTGCTTCCTCCAGGCGGTCTATAAGGCTGGCCACCGTTTCTTTAGCTAACGCCTCGGCTTCATTGGGAATAATCCCCCAGGCAATAGTCCCCTTTCTATCTAAGAAATCTTTTATTTCAGAGGGATAGAGGCTTAGCGACTGAGCATAGTTGTAGGCATCGAAACTCAGAATATCGGTGCTGGTGTCTAATAGGACTGACCAGTCGGTATTGCCGCAGCAGTGAACTCCTTTCAACCCGCTAATACCACTAAAGACCTCTTCCAGCAGGCTAATAATCCTCTCCTTGGATAATGAAATGCCAACCGAGCCGAAGGCAGACATATAGGGTTCGTCAACAAAGATAATGGTATTTCTCGAGATTTGGCTTAGAGCCTTTTCCTGCCAGCTTGCCTTAAGCCTGAGAAACTTGGCTACGGCATCACCCAGAACATCGTCGTAGATTATCGCTCGTTTGTTCTCATCGGTAACGGTTAAACCCCAGGTGACCGGCCCAGTTATCTGCCCTTTAACTGCCAGGGGTGACAGGTTGGTTAAAGATAGAAACGAATGGAGTCCGGCGGCATAGTCAGGACTAACAGGGTATTTGTCAAAATTATTCTCTAAGTAAGCGGCATAAAGTTGTTCCAGAGGCTTATCCAAGTCCTGAGAGCAGTCTACATAAATGCTATTCTCACTGACCACCACTCCGGGGAAACCCTGACTATACTGGACATACATATTCTCCAGGAAGGAGCGATTCGGTAGCTGGGGCCAGGCAGGGATGTCTTTGAGATAGCGAGTGACCTGCAAGCATGCCTCAGATGGGTCGGTATGGGGCATGCTTCCAATAATGGTGGGTAGGCAGCCAAATTCTATATAGGGCATAGCACCTTTAACTGCCTCCCTTGGTTAAATACTTGCCTATCAACAGGTTTAGTTTCTCCTTCTGCTCGGCTGGTATCATCTCCAGAGCGGTAACAATAGCCCCCTCTAACGCCGTAGCACAGCCGCAGCCATGTTTCCCGGGTATTCGGCTGACCGCCAGTTTGATAATCTTCTTAGTGGTATCAATATTTCGGTGCTGGATATTGAGGATAACATCTACTGTAACCGGCTTGCCTGGCTTCCACCAGCTATCATAATCAGTAACACAGCCGATAATAGCGTAGCAGATTTCTGCCTCCCGTGCCAGTTTGGCTTCGGGCAAGGCGGTCATGCCAATAATGTCAGCCCCCCACGAGCGGTAAAGCCTTGATTCAGCCCTGGTGGAGAAGGCAGGACCCTCCATAACTACATAGGTGCCCTTAGGGTGGACGCTGGCGCCGGCTTCTCTGGCCGACTCAAATAAAACCTGGCTTAATACCGGGCAAAAAGGCTCGGCAAAGGCGATATGGGCGACAATACCCCTACCGAAGAAGGAATTAACCCGACTCCGGGTGCGGTCAATAAGCTGGTCAGGGATGAGCAGATGACCCGGCTCTATCTCCTTCTTGAAGCTGCCGGCGGAGCAGATGGCAATAATATGTTCCACCCCCAGCGACTTAAGGGCGTAGATATTAGCCCTGACTGGCAGTTCGGTAGGGGAGATGGGGTGTCCCTTGCCGTGCCTGGGCAGAAAAGCAATCCCCACCCCCTCCAGCCTGCCAATTGTAATGGCATCACTCGGCTTGCCGAAGGGCGTATCTATATCAACCTCCTCAATATCCGTCATCCCCTCGATATTCTCCAGCCCCGTCCCCCCGATAACCCCGATTTTCGCCTGCGGCATTAAGAGACCTCCTTATAATATGGCATAAATAGTAATTTCTTAATTTCCTCTTCCTTTTTACTATCAAGGAAGCTGTCGTCTATTTTCTGAATTAGAGAAGTTTTACTAGGTCTTTCCAACCAAGCCACGATAGAAGCACGTAAGTAATCCATTACCACTTTAGAGAACTGCCCCAGTTCTCCGACTTCTTTTTCATGTCTGTTCTTTTGCTTTTGGGTAAGAGTTTTCCCATGTACATAGGTACTCCGTATGTCATAGGCATGCGTTAGCTCTTTGCGTACTTTCTCAGCACTGTAA
>SDBU01000535.1_pt1 | contig 52746 bp, 72 predicted proteins | sample 2277071 | NCBI WGS metagenome assembly SDBU01 (sample SAMN10397929, study PRJNA504765) | marine sediment metagenome | isolation source: marine sediment core GS08_GC12, 126 cmbsf | place: Arctic Ocean: Gakkel Ridge, Loki's castle | collected 2008 | reverse complement strand
GCAATAGGCAATCAAGACCCCGTAACCAACCTACCCTTAATAGAGGGTTATTTTGCTGCCCATGCTTCAGGGCCAAAGTTACTTATTAACGGTGCTTGCGATATAGGTGACGGTACTAACGAGACTCAAATCTCTGCAACAGGAAATATCACTCAGGCCGGTTCGGCGGATGCTACTTTGAATCTGACTACCAGCTCCACAATGACCGAATGGGATGCCGCTTATGATAACATGGTAACTGCAATAGCCTTTAATACAGGTGACGGAATTATAACAATAACACAGCAGGATTCAGGGACCTTAATAACAGATACTCTTGATGGCAGGTACTATACCGAGACAGAGATGGGGTCAACTACAGACGGGTCAAGCGGAGCGACTCTGGTAGGCATTGCTGTTGGCACAGGTTCGCCCACTATAGACCAGCTTCAAGAATATCTTGATAACACAGGTTCGTCAGGGTACTTCACAGGCGGGGAACTAAGTGACGGCGGGTCTGGAACACTTGACGTGGCGGCAGGAGAGGGCTTTATTAGGGAATCGGCGAACGATAACGCCCCGTTACTATCCTTCAAGTGGAGTGCATCAGCAGGCATAGCTATTCCAGATAACACAACTCAATATGTTTTCGTTGACGATGCTGGCACTATAAATCTGAGTACAGATGAATTTGACGAGGCGGTAGATAATATAATGCTCGGCGTTGTCACGGACGAGGGTGGTGCGATTTCTCATACTTTCAATTTAGGGGTACGCCTCGAAGAATCTATAGGCCAGATGGGGAGATACATAAGACACGTAGACGACTTGGTTAGAAACAGAAGAAAAGGTGGCCTTTTGTTCGGTGAGTCCGGTGATGCCAATAGGTTCGTAACCCTGACCGAAGGCCAATTAGAATGGGGCAGGACGAGCTATCCTATCCCAGCTTTCAACACAGCAGGAGCAGACACTTTCGATACTTATTCAGCAGGCGGACAGGAAGCGACGGGTGTGTCTGCATGGCCTAATACCCAATATGACAACGCCGGAACATTAACGACAATGATAAACAATAGGTGGGCGGTGCTGTGGTGGTACATAGAACCTGACGGTCATATTGTTCTGCTTTACGGCAGGGGCCAGTACGTAACGGAAGGTCAAGCGGAGGACGAGACAGAACCTACATCTTCCATCCCGAATAGGTTAAGTTCTGCAAGTGTTATAGCGTCTAAATTTATATTCAAAAAGAGCGAAGATACGACTGCTAAAATAGAAACTGCTTTCGGCACACCTTTTACTGGAAGCGGAGTAACAGCCCACGGAAATCTTGCGGGGTTGGGTAGCGACGACCATGCCCAGTATCTTCTGGCTGATGGTTCAAGAGCCTTAGCTGGTGCATGGGATATGGGTAATCAAAATCTTACCCAGGTCGATATTAACGGCGGGACCCTGGCGAGCATAACCATTGACGGCGCATGGACAGCTTTGGGTCAGACCTGTGCGGACTTAGGAACTGTATCAGCGGCAACGTCAATAACATCGACGGCTTTTGTCGGGCCGCTTACGGGCAACGCCGACACAGTTACAACTAACGCGAACCTGACAGGTATAGTAACTTCCGCGGGTAATGCTACGGCTATTGCAAACAAAGCAATCGCGATAGCTAAACTTGCCGACGGAACAGACGGTGAACTCATTACGTGGTCTGCGGCGGGTGTAATAGATACCGTGGCAGTCGGCACAGTAGGTCATGTCTTGACAAGTAACGGCGTGGGCGTAGCTCCGACGTTTCAAGCGGCGGCAGCCGCAGGGGCAAATACAGCGTTAAGCAATCTTGCTGCTGTGGCAATAAACCTTAGTTTGGTTTCCGATACAGACAATACGGACGCATTGGGAACTGCTGCGATTGGATGGTCGGATTTATTCTTGGGTAATGGAAGCGTGATTACATGGTCAACGGCGCCGTCAACAGCAGATGTAACCCTAACTCATGCGGCTAACCTCCTGACATTCGCAGGCGGTACGATTGCTCTTGGAACAGCTACAGCAACAGGTGGGCTGACTGGCAACGTGACAGGCAACTGTTCAGGTTCATCTGGAAGCACTACGGGCAATGCCGCCACGGCGACAGCGCTTGAAACTGCAAGGAATATTGGCGGAGTATCTTTTGACGGTACAGCGGCGATAGTACCAACAACAATCGTTGTCGCCGATACCGTAGACGCGACTTGCTTTGTAGGCTTATGGGAATCAGCAACGGGCAGTTTGTTGCCAAAGACTGATTTAGGCATTACTTATAATGCGGCGACAGGACAGTTGACAGCGACAGGTTTTACAGGGCCGCTTACGGGCAACGCCGACACAGTTACCACCAACGCGAACCTAACAGGCATAGTGACTTCTGCGGGCAATGCAACGGCAATAGCAAATAAGGCTCTGGCGATAGCAAAACTCGCAGACGGTACAGATGGAGAACTTATAACATGGGATGCTTCAGGAGTAATAACAACTGTAGGAGTAGGCACTGACGGACAGGTTCTTGCCAGTAATGGAGCAGGGGCAGTTCCAGCTTTTGAGACTAAGGGCTTTGTTGACAGGGGTAATGCAGCAGCTTCAGATTTTGATGAGAATGATGGTCATACGCTCGACGCATGGACAGACTTAGACTTAGGACCCGGAGGTCTTAATATTGTTCCCGCAGGCGCAACAGCAGTAGTATTATATGTTGCAGGAATATCGACTACGACCAATGATAGAATTATGGTCAGAAAGAATGGGTCAACCAGTGGTTTTGGTGGAAACGTTGGAGCAATAAGTATGCCAGTTGTTAATTTGTGGATAATCAATAATGTTACTATAGCCTGTGATGCTAATGCCATTGTTGAATATTGGCTGGATACAGATGTGTCCTTTTTTGACATTACTGTTGTTGGCTGGTTTTTGTAGGAGGCATAATGGCAACAAGAGAAGAAATATTCAAGAGATTCGGCCCTCAGATGTTTGAGGCGTTTGGTGAAATGGTAAAAGACGAAATCAATACCCTGCGGGCTGTTGCGGGCTTATCGCCAAGAACTAAGCAGCAAATCATGGATACGCTTTCTAATAAACTTGACAATACCCCTAAGTATGATTGGATGGATGATTAACTTTATTAACCCTAACCGAAAGGACGAAAGACGATGGCAAAAGCAAGAGCGACAAAAAATAAGGCAAAGGATGTGGTAGGCATAGAAAAGACGTTCAAGGTAATTGACCGGATAGGCTTACTCGGTCTATTGCCGAAAGAAGCCAACATTATCAACATGACTTTGGCTAAGGACATCAGAGAGAAAGTCGATTTTACTCAGGACGAGATGAAAAAATTCGACATGAGGACAAGGCCAGACGGTAAGTTGGCTTGGAAAATCCAGAAGAAAGGCGTGAAGATTAAGTTCACTGGCGCGGAACTGGAACTGTTGAGGTCACAGGTGGATTTGTTTGATAAGCAGAATAAGATAACAGCCGAAATGCTGCCTGTGTGTTTCACGATAAGGGAAAAATAAGCACAACGAAGGGAATGGGGCTATGGCTAAATACAGAGCGTGGATAAGCAAAGCTGGTGGTGGCGGTCAGGCGTTAAAACTTGACGGCACGATAGTTGAGTTGGATGAGAAGCCGCCGGAAAGCGACTTTGTGCCAAAACCGAAAGGTTTTAGGGGTGAAGCAGCGCCCGAGGGTGATTTCATACAACCACCTACAGGTGCGTTTGAAAGAATAGGCAGACCCGGCGCCCGCACAGCACGAACTGAGTTTCTTGGTGAGATACAGGATCGGCGCAATGAGCAGGAAAAGGCTATGGCTGAGAAACTCGGCGCCCGTATAAACGCTAAGAAGAAAGTCGATTCACAGAATATGCGTTGGGGCTATACTCCTGAGCAGGAAAAGCAGATAGCAGGCTTTCAGTCGGCGAGAAATAAGCTGTTAAAGGGCTTACAGGATGGCGAATGGACTCCTGAACAAGTACAACAGATGGACGCCCAGATAACCTTGAAAGAAAATGCTATCCTGCCACAGCTTCTAAAGTCGCCACCGACTCCGCAACAGCTATTCCAATCGGCTCAGGTAACTGACCCCCGAACAGGGCTGCGTATGTATCATAACGGCAAAGATTGGAAACTTGTAGAGGGGCAACCAACCCATAAGGAAATGCTGGAACTACAGAAAGAAGTGACAGAACTACTGACTGAAGACTTGACCAATGCTGAGAATAAAAATATTGGCGTTAAAAAGCCAACTCCAGAAGAAGTTGGTCGGGCAATGAACAGAATATTACTTTCACGTATGCAGTCTCTCCAAGCTATCGGCGGCGGCGGGGCTGGTGGACAGCCCGCTGCTGGAGCTGACCCCTTAGCTGAATTTAGACCACCCGGCGCACAACAGCCCACAAAGGCCGCTGTTCCGGCACAGCCAGAGGGATTAAATGCTATCTGGGAAAGTGGGGTTGCTGCCCTAAAAGCCCGATACGGAACCAAAATTGCCCCGATAGCTGCTATGGAGCAAATAGGTAACGAATTCGTTGCAGCAGCGGTGAAACAAGGAGCAACACCCGACCAAGCAATAAAGACTTTCATGGAACTTTGGAAAGCGCAACGCAAGAAGCGAGGGGTTTTAGAACTTGGCAACATACCTAATCCGGGGCGGTTCAAGGTTGAAAAACTCCGTCAGGCTGCCGAACTTGCTGAGTTGGAACTACTTGAAGCGAAAGCGAGTTAATAATGCCATTGACGGCCACCGAAAAAGACAGATTGACCGAACTTAGGAATAAATATCCTGAGCAGAAACAGCCAGAGGCTCCACAGCCTAAACCGCCAAGTCCTTTATTGAGTGACCCTGCTGGAAAAAGAGCATTGGCTTCAGGTATTTCGCCTGTAGATGTAGAGGCTGGTGTAACCACAGAGGGTATCAGGAGCGTTCCTGTTCCAGAGGACGACATCTTTACGCCATCGCCGAATCTCGATGATTCCGAGAATAATCGCTTGGAGATATTGACTCGGAAGTTCAGACAGCAGGAATTACCGACTATACCACCGAGAGCGTTCAAGAACACAGCAGACGAATTTGTCAGGGCTGTTGCCCGTGGTACGCTGAACGTAGGGAGTGGATTGCTCGCCCAGTTCGCAGATGTTGGACGAGCCTCTATTTTTGACGTTGATAAAATCAATGAGTTGGCTGAAAAAGCGAGAGAAATATCACGAAAGCCCAAATTTCAGCCTGGTACAGACGGCGGTGTCCGGGGATTCATTGTTAATGCTGTTGGGGATGCTCTGCCGTTCATGGCCGGAACGATTGCAGCGACTTTGATAGGCGGACCAGTAGCAGGTTTCTCCGTTGCCTATGCTGTTGAGGGCAAAAACGCTTATTTTGATGCTTTGGACGCTGGGGCTTCTCAAGAAGAAGCTGAATTGGAGGGCTTTGTCGTAGGTTCTATCAACGCCGCTTTGGAGCTGTTGCAGGTCGAGCGCGTGATTAGATTTGCTAAATCAGGAAAAGGAACTATTGGAAATATCATACAGTTGGCGAAAGCTAAATCCTTTGCAAACCTCAAACGTACTGGCAAGGCGTTAGGCAAAGAGGCTCTGAAATTATCTATTACAGAGGGCGTACAGGAAGCCTTGCAGGAAACGACAAGTACATTGGCGCCCGCTTTAACAGGTCGACCTTTGCCAACATTTAACGAAGCAATCAAGCGGATAGGGACAGCTTTCTTAGGTGGTGCTGTTGCCGGACCTATACTCGGTGGCGCCGGAGCGGTGGTACAGACAATGGTAGCATCCAAGGGTTTTGAGAAAAAGACCACTTTCAGCCGTAAGGATGTTAAAGAGATATTTGGCGTTGACAGGTCAACTGCTGAGGAACGTCAAAAACTATTTAATAAGGTAAAAGCCGAGATTGAAGCGGCTGGCCTTGAGAAAGGAGTTGAAGATGCCAGAAGAATTAGAGAGGAAGCTGAGGAAGCAGGCGAAGAAGCGAGGATTGAAGCCCGGCAGCAAGAGGTTCAACGCCTTCGTGTTCGGGAGTCTGAGAAAGACAGGCTGGAAGCCCAAGAGAGGGAGAAAGTAGCGCCAGCGGAGGCTGAGGAAGTCGTAGCCCCACCAGAGGAAGTGGCACAACCCCCCAAAAAGAAAAAAGGCAAGAAGTTGGTATCTGAGGCGGAATTCCAGAAATTGCAGGCTGAGGAAGCTGAGGCACAGAAAGTCGCTGAGAAGCCGAAGAAGAAAGGCAAAAAGGCAGAGATAGCCGAAGTAACGCCCCAAGCAGAAATTATCATAAAAAGCCCGCTAACCCCTAAGGGTGACTTTAGGAAAAACGTGGAAGATATACACCAAAAAAAGAATGTCCTGTTGCCTAAGAAAGACCAAGCAGCGGCGAAATTGAAGAAATTCGTATCTACTGTTCCTGAGTTTGCAGAGAAAGCAGAATTTACTGTTCAGAATGGTATGCTCATTTTTCAAGATGGTGGGAGATTCAGATTTGAACCTGGTACGCTGGGATTAAAAGCAGACCAACTTAAAGAGGGACAGGTAGTTAAATTCGACCTTGAAAGTTATGGCATAAAACCGCCATCTGCCAAGAAAGTTGAAAAAGCTAAGGCTTTGGGGCTAAAAGCTCCTGCGGAGGCTTTCGGCGCCAAGAACAAGATAGTCGATAAGGCTGAATTCGAGAAGCTAAAGGCTGAGGAAACAGAGGCCAAGCCAGCCAGAGGTAAGCGTGCAAAAGGCTTTAGAAAAGGCTCTGCAAGGATATTTACAGCGAAAGACATTACCCGGGCGGGCAAGTTTGGAGTCTATTATTTTGAGGGCGGCTTGCGGAAGTTTGCAGACTGGTCGGCGCAGATGGTAAAGACGATGGGTGAAGCTGTTAGACCGCATTTGGAGAAGATATGGGCTGAATCGAAAAGGGATGTTGAAGCATTTGAAGCGGAGCCGAAAAAAGCCGAAAAAGAGACCCCATCACCGGCTGAAGCACCCAAAAAGGCTGTTCGACAAAAGAAAGGCAAAAAGGTTGAAGTAGCCAAACCAGAAAATCTATCAACAGCCAATACAGCAAAAGAACTTAACGATGAATTGGGCAAGGCTTTGTCCGTGAAAAATCTAACTATGGGAGAAATGCGTGAGGATTTAGGATTAGGCAATGTACCATCTGCACAAAGGAAAAAGCAGCAGACATCCATTGACAATGCAATCAAGGATAAAGTGCCGGAAAAGGCGCTTCGTATAGCAACTGAAGTCCAAGAAAGCCCACGCCAGATGACAGATGAGGAAGAAGCAGGCTTGTTAGTAAGGTCTGTTCAGTTGAGAGATGAGTATGAAGGCGCTAAAAAACAAATAACCACGACTGTAAGTGAAGCCGAAAAAGATATGCTAAATGCCGAAATGAACAGGGTAGAAGCTGAATTTGACATTATATCGCGTGCAACGAAAACAGCCGGAACTGAGATTGCGAGGGCGTTGGCGTTTAGGCGCAATTTCATTGACGAAAGCTATGACATTCTTTCTGTTAAAACAAGAGCAAGGGCGGCAAAAGGAAAAGAGTTGACTGAAACAGAAGTCGCCAAATTTGAGGAATTGGTTGCTAACCTTGACATTGCTAACGAAAAAATAGTCGAACTTCAAGCCAAAATGGACGAGGTAACAGCAAACAACTTCGTCAAAGTTAGCAAGCGAAGTAAGCGAACTGTATCACAGAGAAATACCGACATTGAAAATTTAGGTACAAAAATAAACCAACTCTTAGAACAGGGGTGTATATAAATGGCTGATTGTTCAGAATTATCCCAAGCATTGTTGGACATGACTACGGCAATCGCAGAAATGCCAGACGTTCACAATATTGATAACGTCGTTGATGTAATGCAAAGAACTATACCCACAATGAGAAGACAGGTCTTAGTTGACGGCATAGTTGAGGCTACTACTGGCAAGAAGAAAAAAATTGACGAACTCAAGCAAAAACTGGCCGAGATAAAGAGAGAGGCCAAAAGCGACAAAGGTATGCAGGACACCATCGTCGCGCTTGAAGAATATATTGAAAAAGGTACGTTTCCCGACTCGGTGAAAGAGCCGTCAACTGCGCCACAGGCTATAAAGAAATTGAGGGTGGTTGTGAAAAAGCTCAGAGCTAAGTTGTCCAAAACCACGGCGGCAAAAATACACCGAAGAACACAGCTTGAGCCAAAGACTATAAATAATCTTGAGCAGGAGATCGCGGCACTTGAAAAGCATATCAACGAGGGTACGCTTCCTGGAAAAGTTGGGAAAGAGACAGTAGAGCCTACCGAAGCCGTCCGTGTCCTAAGAGAAAAACGTGAACAATTAAAGAAAGAATTAGCAAAGACCGAGCCTTTTATTGTACGGAAGCTCCGAGAGCAGATTGAAGTTTTGGAAAACCGCATTGAAACCGGCGATATATTTCCTAAGCCAAAAGAGCAAATTGAAAGTTCAAGAGAGATAGAGATATTGGAATTCCAGAAGAAGCGACTCCAACGAGACATCAGGGCAAGGATAAAGATGGCTGAACCCAGAGGTGTTTGGGGTAATACAAAAGAAGTATTCAATGCGTTTCGGGCTTTGATGACCGGCGGCGAATTTAGCCTTGTCTTGAGACAGGGTGGATGGGCAACAATGTCAAGGCCAGGTATTGTTGCTAAAGCTATACCAGGAATGTTTAAAGCGTTTGCCTCAGAGGAAACATCACATAAAATTAACGAGGATATACTTAATAGACCAAACAACCATTTGTACTCAAAAGGCAAGTTGCACTTAGCGCCTATTGACGGGTCTGCTACATTGAGCGCTATGGAAGAACTGTATATGTCTCATTGGATTGAGAAGATACCATTGATTAAAAACTTCCAAAGGGCAGGGCTTACTTTCCTTAATCTTATTCGAGCAGATACGTTTGATTTACTAATCCAAACTTTGCCGGTTACATCTGCTGGGGCGCATAATCAAGTAGAGTTACAAGCAATAGCTAATTATGTCAATATCTCAACGGGCAGAGGTAATCTTGGTAAACTTGAACCTGCCGCCGAAACTCTAAATACCATATTTTTTGCACCTAAATATGTAGCAAGCAGATTTCAGTTATTATTAGGACAGCCTGCATGGAAAGGTACAGCAACTACGAGAAAATTGGTAGCAAAAGAATACGCAAGGGCTTTTGTGGGCTTATCTGTTGTTTATGCTCTTGCAGCATTGGCAGGAGGGGATGTTGAAGACGACCCGCGCTCCTCAGACTTTGGCAAGATAAAATTTGGAGACACAAGGCTTGACCCCTTGTTTGGACTCTCCCAAACTACAGTTGCCCTATCAAGAATCCTGTCTGGTACAACCAAAAGGGGCACAGGTGAAATAGTTCCCATCAGTGAATTCAGAGGTAAAGTGCCTTTTGGTGGTGATACAGCATGGGATGTTTTTGGCCGATTTATGCGGAGTAAGTTATCCCCCTTAGTGGGAACAACTACGGATTTATTAGTTGGAGAAAACCTTATTGGCGAAAAAGTAGACTTTAAGGTGTTTCCATTAAGGCTCATCACACCTTTGGCATATAGAGACATATATGAGGCCATGTTAGACCAGGGCATTACAAAAGGTACGGCGTTCAGCCTGTTAGTTTTCTTTGGTATGGGGCTACAAACCTACGAGGCGAGGCGAGGAAGCACATTATTGGCTTCTCTACAAACCAATAGGACTGCTTTGTTCGACGAAATAACAAGATTAGACACATCGGGATTTGCTCCTACTACATCGGATGTTGAACGCACATCCACAAAGGTTAAAGGCTTGAAAGAGCAACTGAGCGAGGATAGATACCAAGAGGCTTTAGAGTTCTTTGCCACAGAATACGGCAGGCGGGCAACGAAGTTGATTACAACAAGAGATTATCGAAACGCCACCGATGAGGACAAGAAAAATGCTATCAATTCTTTAAGAAGTAAATCACGAAATGCAATGCTGAAAAAGTTCCGCTTCAAAAAACCTAAAAAAAAGAGGGGTCGTAAGAAAATAAAGTTGCCTAAGTAAGCATAGTTAAAATCAGCACTTACAGCCTCAGTGAAAAAAACTTTCAAATTCTCTGGATTTTTCTGTTGACGAAAACCGAAAGAAAGCTATAGTTTCCTTTAGAAATGACAACAGAAATCAGTGAGGTTAAAAATGATAAAAATACTTGAAAGACTTGGCGTAAAAGAAAAGATTTACCCCGATGGTGAGTCGCCCGACCAAAAAGGCAATGAGCATTACAGAGAATTTAACAAAGGACAAAACGCTGTTATGTTCAAAGGGGCTCATGTCTGGGAAATGGCAAGTGCTGGAGGCCCAGGTGGTTGGGGTAATCACATCGCATGGTCAACTTCGCCGTTCAAAGGCGATGGAGTTCATGGCTCAGTAGTTGGATTTTGCCGAGGTCGTTTTCCAGAGGTCGGAGAACTAATTGTATCAAAGTTTCAATCGGGACGATATTTCTACGTAGCTGTAACAAAGGTTGAACCGTGCAAGAACCCTAACGATATGTTTTTCGCCGATGTCAAGGTAGTATTAGTTCTTAATCATAAATCGACTATTGTAAAAACTATGAATTAACCTACAGATAACCCCGAATCTACGGAGAAGCCATAATGGCAAATTTGTATGTTTCAGACGAGACCAAGAAAAAAGTTGACTTGCTTGCCGACACTGAAAATAGGACATTGGACAGGCAGGTTAACTTCATGTGTGACCAGCGCCTTGAACAGTTGGGATTGAAAGCGCCCGAGACGGAGGAAAGCAATGGCTGAGAAAAAACCTGAACCGACCGAACAAGCCGAAACCAACGCATTAACAAGAATACAGACTTCAGCAAACCGAGGTGTTGTACTTACAAGCCTTGAAGACATGAGAGACTTTGCACAGATATTACTTCAATCCAAGCTCGTCCCTGACAGTTTCAAGACCAAAGAGCAAATATGCGTTGCATTACAGGCAGGGGCGGAATTGGGTTTGAAGCCGATGCAGTCGTTAAGAAGCATTTACGTTGTACGGAGTAAACCTACACTTTGGGGCGATGCTGCCCTTGCTTTGGTTAAAAAAAGCGGATTGATGGCAGAATTTTCCGAGGGAGTGACTGGCGATGGCGACAAGATGGTTGCTACGGTGCGAAGTGTCTGTAAGGGTGCGGCAGGTATAACAACAGTTATAAGTACATTCTCTGTCACCGACGCCAAGACAGCAAACCTGTGGAAAAAGGCTGGACCTTGGACAACTCATCCAAAGCGGATGCTGAAATACAAAGCCAGAGCCTTTAATCTGAGAGATAATTTCCCTGACGTTTTGGAAGGTATGCACCTAAAAGAAGAAATGGAAGGCGAAGAAGCCCTGCCAAAGCCAGAGTGCGATACACCGCCGAGAGACGGCAGGCGCAGGAAAGTAGAAAGTAAAATAAGTGGTGTAGGAAGTGAAATAAGTGGCGTAGAAAGTAATGGAGTAAGGGGTGAGCGAGCCAATATGGCAGTAACGGGATTACCCCTTTCTCCACAGAAAGTAGAGTCACAGGAGGTGGCTGGTACGGATACCGAGCCGGTAGTGGCAGAAACGGACGAAAGTGCGGATACCGCTACCGGCCTTTTTGATGAAGTTTTTGGCTTGTACAATAAACTGGGCGGCCAAGATTTCACAGCTTTTGCGGCAGAGATATTATGCCGAGGCGAGGATGAAGTTGATGTGCCAGAGAAGTTCACAGAAGATATGCTGATTCAGGTCAAACAGCATATAGTTGACGAGGGAGTGTAATGCCGAAAGGTACGATAACGGATAACGTCAGTTACAATCTTGGCAAGCGCACGCTGTTATTGAGAGTGCGTGACGGCGAGGACGTTAAAGAGTTATTGTTTGAGATAGACCATGAAAAAAAGTTTCCGTTTCGTCCGATTATTGTGAAAGAGGAAGTATAAAATGATAGTAGTTGGACAAAAAGTAAAATTTAGAGTGTATGACAATCTTGCCAAGAAAAACATTAACTGCACGGGAACTGTGCGTTGTAATACAGTCGGCAAATTATGGCTGATTAGACCTGATATGCCGAATAAGGGGTTAAGTGGTAATGATATACAAGTGCATGAAAACGCAATAACCTAAAACCGAAAGGGAAAGCCAATGTTTATATTATTTTTGAATGATATGAGGTTTTGCAGAAGTGTGTATCTTAACTCTGTTGTGAGAGCGGAAACAAAGGAAGCGATAGTGGGGTTCGTTACAGACGAGACAGTTGAGCCGTATATGGATGGTAAATACAATAAGTGTTTCAGGGCAGGCGGAAAGTTGGAATGGTTCAATCCGCCATTCGATATATACGACGCTATTCAAGATAGCGGAACTGAAGACGATGCAGCAAAGCGAGCAAGAGAGGAATACAAGGTAATAAAGAACATGCTGCCAGAAGTGTAGCAAAAACCTAAAACAATAAGAGGGAACCAAAATGCCAGAACCTAAATTACCACCTATAATTCTCGACAGGTCAAGGCTTGAGCAATTTGCGACTTGTCCACGACAGGGATATTTAATGGTTCTATGGGACTCCATTAAAGCCAATGTGGATGGCTACGAAGTCTTTGACTGGGAAAAGGATAGAGTTGCCAATGCTGATGTATCACTTATTAACCAGATGGCTTCAGTTGCGCACCAGTCAACCGATGGCAAATTCGCAGAGTGTGGGGTACAGATACACGACCTGATAGATAAAGCCTTTGAGGAATGTAAAAATGATATTCAAGCGGTTCCTGAGTATTTTGTCGATAACCTGCCGAAGATTAAACCGAATATGACTCCTATGGCGATTCGCCACGCAAGGCACGTAGCAGACATGGTAGCAGATTATCATGTAGCTGTTATAGGGCTGGAATTACAAATATCGTTAATTATCATTCCAGAAAAATCGGGCGTAGTTGCGTATAGCCCTACTATGCAAAAAGATTTTGATGCTATTCAGGCAGGGAAAGACGGGGAGTTGGTTGCGATAGATAATCCAGCCGACATAAAAGAAATAAAGCAGGGCAGTCCGGCAGTCATAGCGACTACAAGAATAGACCTGTTAGGCTCTGGGAAAGGAAATCTCCATGTTTGCGACTGGAAGACAGGGTACAAGCGAAGAAGCAACTCAGAGACAGCAGAGTCGTTCCAGGCTGAATGTATAGCCCTGCTTTTATTCAACCAGAAAGAATACAAAGAAATCAACACAATCCACTTTTGGTACTACGAAACGATGTGGGGAACCAAAGCCTACGCTCGGTTTGACAGGAACGAGGAACATCCGCGGATGCCCGGACTGACAACCGAAGTGGCTTTGAAAGGTCGCGTCACCGAAGCTGCCAAGCTGTTTATTGATGACTGCAGGGACGCATGGCCTCTACCAGAGTCTTGTGCATGGTGTGACATGATTCGCTTCTGTCCACAGGCCAACATGGACGCCAAAGAGATAGCTGACGACCCGAAAGCCTTTGTAGATAATCTGGTTGTATTACAGGCTCTCCTGAAAGTCCGCAAGAAGATTGCTACGGCTTGGTGTAAAGCAAAAGGTGCTATTGAGGGAACGAAAGTGGTGTACGAAAAGACAGTGCCACAGAACAGATTTACTTGCGACTTTGCGGATAAAGACAAGCCGAAAGGTCCCGCTGAGACGGGAAAAGAAGAATTAGACAGTCACTTTAGATAGGAGAATAAAACCATGAGTTACGAAAAACCAAGAATTAGCCTGCGTGATACGATGCCTGGAGTTTTGGCGCAAATGGCGGGAGGCAACCCCGGAGCTTTAACAGTGTTGATGAAAATAGTAAAAGATTCACCTGCGATTGACCCACAGGGGGTAATGGGTGGATTGGGAGCGGTATTGGGTCTTGACACTGAAGATATTTACGAGGAACGTATATGGATGTTCTACAAAGATTTGTGCAAGCAGAACATGGTAAAGATGTTGGCTTGCCTGCGTGGTTCACAGTTGGGCTTCATAACAACTGCGCAATTAAACCAAGCTATTGATGGCAAAGGTGACTTGGACGTCGATGAGTTATTAGCCAAGGTAAAAGTTCGCTTAACGCAATTCGATAACAGCACTGAGCAAGCTGAAGTCGCAACAGAAATAACCCATAAATAGGCGGGTCGGGGCTTGCATTAAGTTGACACTCGACCCGCCAAACTGAGAGGAAAGCTATGAGCGCGGAAAAATGGTTAATCTTGTCAATACTTATAGCTTATTTGGTAAATCTAATCTTAACAGTAATTAGCTTTTACATGATGAAAAAAGCGATGAGGAAGCAACGTATTACTTGGTCAGGTAGTTATGATGCCATGGCAAGTGCTGTGGTAATATATTGTTTAATTCCTGTAATTGGTGGCGTTATGATATTGCTCGCCATTTTATCAGGTGAAGTAAAAAATGTGAGGTAAACCCTAAACCGAAAGGAAGAACATGAAAATAGTTAGACTAACAGCGGAGAACTTTCAGCGACTTGTGGCCGTTGAGATAAAACCCGATGGCAATACTGTCCTGATAACAGGTCGCAATGGCGCAGGCAAGTCAAGCGTACTTGACGCTATCATGGCTGTTTTGTGTGGTAAGAAGTATTCGCCACAGAAGCCTATAAGAAACGGCGCAGACCATGCAGAAGTTGTAATCGAGACGGAGAATTGGACTATCAAGCGGACGTTCACCGAAAGTGGCGGCGGTAGTGTGACTGTGACAAACGCCGATGGCATGAGAGGCCAGTCACCGCAATCGCTACTCAATAAGATAGTCGGGCAGATAGCTTTTGACCCGATGATTTTTATTGACATGGGCAGGACTGAGACTGGGAAGAAACAGCAGCGGACTGTGCTTATGAAATTGGTGGGGCTGGACTTTTCAGACATTGACGAAAAGATCGCCGGAGTTAAGGCAGAGCGAACCCAGGTGAGGGCTGTTAAAGAGACCTACGAGCATGACGCTGCTCAGATTGCAGTCGGGGATGATGCACCCAATGAAGAAGTGAGTTTGTCAGACTTGATTGGTAAGATGAACACTGCGAAAGACCACAATACTTCTCAAGCGACCAAGCTCGACGAGGTAGACCGCCTATACGACGATTCGCAAAAATATGGTGAGACTATCAAGACTCAAGATGAGTGGATTGAGCAAATGGAGGAAAAACTCAACAAAGCCAAAAAACTCCGTGAAGACAATGCCAAATTACGAGCTAAGGTGTGCAGAGAAGAAGCAGAGTTGAGGGGTAAAATCCAAGATTCAATACTTCTTGAGCCTATCCAAGCTGAAATTGATGTTGTTGAGCAGACTAATACTGCTGTCAGAGCGAAAAAGGATAAGAAAGAGAAACTGGCAAAGGTCGCAGAAATGACAGCACAGTATTCCGACCTCGGCAAAGCGATGAAGATACTTGAGGCAAGCAAAGCCAAGCGACTGTCGGAAGCTAAGATGCCGCTTGAGGGACTGTCTGTTACAGATGACGGTGTGGTGTTTGAGGGCATACCGCTGTCACAAGTCAACGATGCCAAGAAACTTGAAATCGGTATGGGTATTGCTATGGCCGAAAACCCGGAACTGCGTGTAATCAAGATGAAAGGCAACGACCTTGACGAAGACAGTCTGAAAGTGGTGGCGAAGATGGCAAAAGATAAAGACTTTCAGGTATGGATTGAGCGCATTGAAGGCGAAGGCGGTATTATCATCGAAGACGGTTCAGTAAAAAAGTAGGCTTTTCTCATTGGAACCTCTTGCGGGGCGGAGGTTAAATGCCCAGCGATATTAACAGGGCTATTAGAGAAAAAGTGGGAGATATTGTGAAACAGATACCATTAACACAGGGAAAATTTGCATTAGTGGACGACGAGGATTTCAGCCGACTGAATCAGCACAAATGGTGTGTGGCGAAGTCAGGCCGCAATGGCTTCAGGGCGGTAAGAGGTATACGTAAAGACAAAAGAAACGTTACCGCTTATATGCACCGCGTCATTATGGATGCTCCAAAGCACCTTGACGTTGACCACATTAACCATAATCCGCTTGACAACAGGAAATGTAATTTGCGAACTTGCACCAAGTCGCAAAATCAACATAACCAGCAACTTCGCAAAAGTGGCTCAAGTCAGTTTAAAGGCGTGGTGTGGGACAAATGCAAGAATAAATGGGCAGCGATAATTAAACTCAAGACCAAGCAAATAAGCATTGGCCGATTTAACTCAGAAATAGAAGCTGCTAAGGCCTACGACGAAAAGGCAAAGGAACTTTTTGGTGAATTTGCCTGTTTGAATTTTAAATAATTTGCTCTTTGACATAAACTATATGGGGACAGCGGCACTACAAAAAAGCGGTATGAGTGGTGTAGGCGTAACCGCAATCTACCGAAAGCGACCTTATTGAAGCGTTAGTAGGAAACGTCTGTTAGCCTAACTGTTCCCACCAAAATTAAGTAGGCTATGCTTAATAGTCTACTGAGACGGTATCCGATACGTAAATCCGGCGTGTCTTTCGAGTGACTCATGCTCCTTTCAGCACAAAATGCACTTGGCAATAGCTTGACCGGATGGCCTAAGAATTGCCTGCCGTCTCAAAGAATTAAGGCCGGGGCGGTTGATCTCACTATCTTTCCCTCCTCCGCGACCCCCCGGCCATTTTTAAGGAATAATTGATTTGGCTAAATATTACGATGTTTCAAAATCTAGGTTCAAGCCTGAAGTATGCCGATATGAAAAAGGTGAAAGTAGCCGAGAGAGGCACAGTCGCAGGGCAAAAGTAAACAAAGCGCATATTGACATCTTCAGGAAGTGGTGCAAGGAAAATGGCTTTTATTTTCGAGTATATAATAAAGGTCAACACTGGCAGGTTAAGAAAGGCAATAAGACTTTTGACTGGTGGCCTCGGACAGCAAAGTTGGTAATAAACCAGAACTGGAAAAGAGGTATTCACGTTCACGATTACACACAATTAATGAAGATGATAAGGAGTTGACGATGGAAAAGCAATTAGCACTAAAAGACATAAGGACTGACGGCGGAACACAGCAAAGAGACGTTGACGATGATGTAGTCGCCCGCTATAAGGCACTGATGCAAGATGGCAAGAAATTTCCGCCAATCTCAGTTGTCCACGATGGTAAAGATTATTGGCTGTGGGATGGATTTCATCGTTATCACGCCGAGCGTAAAAATGGCAAGAATTACATCCAAGCTAACATCACTGAGGGTACGAAAAGGGAGGCTATGTTCTTTTCGTTTGCAGCTAATGAGAAGCATGGCTTCCCCCGACAGTCTGGGACAGTAAAGGCCATGCTTCTTGATAAGATATTCCCTGACAAGGAATGGGGCAAGATGTCTGACGAGGAACTTGCAAACTGGATAGGCGGAATTACCAAAGGCCACGTTTCAAGATGTAGGCGAGACTATGAAAAGTCACTGGAAAAAACTGCGCCAAAACCAAAGAAAAAAGGCAAAAAGTCCACAACAGAAAAGGTAGTCGTAAAAGATTCGGTCGGCAAGGAAGTCCCGGAACATCTGCACGAAATCTTTAACAGGCGACCGGAAATACAGGAGCATGTACGGACGATAAACGAGTTGGTTCACACTATCAAAGAAGCCAGAGCTGCCAATGACCTGCTATACAAAAACTGCAAACTGGAATCGCTACTTGAAGATGTCGGCAACCTCAGACGGAATCTGAGATTCGCAATCCCTTATGCAGTATGCCCATACTGTCAAGCTGATGTCAATAATGCTGACTGTCGAGCCTGTGACGGCGACGGTTTCGTGAACGAAAGAATATATAAATCTAGTCCAGAGGAAATGAAATAATGAAAACCAGAGAAATCAAATTCAGAGCATGGAATAAAAAAGTAAATATAATGATAGACCTTAATGCTGTTACTCCCTTGGCTTTAGCCATTGACCCTGCTATTGTAGGGGCAGGAGTAGGTGTTTATGTTCCTGATGATAATAGTTTGATTATTGAGCAATACACCGGCCTCAAGGACAAAAATGGCAAAGAAGATTGGTTGGGTGATATAGCAAAAGCAGAAGTAGGGGGTATTGTCCACTATCGAGAAATAGTACAAGCCGAAAGCGGGGCATTTTGCATTAGCTTACCGACAATGGGGGCATCAAGTGGCGAAAGTCTGATAATGTTAATTACCTGTGAACATGAAAACGTCGGCAATATACACGAAAACCCTAAATTGTTGGAGAAAACTTGATACTCCGCCCATACCAAAAAGAAGCCCACGACGAAATATTAAAGTCTTTTGAGGCGCACGATACAGCTCTATGTGTTATGGCAACGTCACTGGGTAAGACTATTGTGGCTTCTCATGTAATCAAGCACTTCAGAGAGTCTGGCCGGGTAATGGTCGTCGCTCACAGAGAAGAACTCATTACTCAAGCACAGGACAAAATCCATAAAGTCATTGGCGTTGAGTCTGATATAGAAATGGGTGAAAGTTGGGCTGTAAAAGATGGACTCTTTTCGACAGACATTGTAGTTTCGACCGTTCAAACCCAGTGCGCAGGCAGAGAGGGTGGTCGTATGACAAGGTTTGACCCTAATGAATTTAGCCTACTGGTCACGGATGAGGCGCATCATTCTGTGAGTAAAACGTGGAAAAAAGTGATAGACTATTACAGACAAAATCCCAAATTAAAAGTCTTAGGCTTAACAGCTACGCCGGACCGGACAGATAAAGAGGCTATGGGGCAGATATTCCAGACTGTCGCATACGCCTATGATATTCGGGATGGTATCGACGATGGTTGGCTAGTCCCGATTGAACAGCAAAGTGTTTTTGTTGAATCACTGGACTATTCCAATGTCAAGACTACTGCTGGCGATCTAAACGGCAAAGACCTTGCCGAAGTTTTGGAGTTCGAGGAAAACTTACACGGTATAGCAGACCCGACTATCAAGTTGACAGGTGACAGGAAGACTTTAGTGTTTGCAGCTTCGGTTGCGCAAGCCGAGAGGTTGACTGAGATATTCAATAGGCACAAACCAGATTCTTCTACCTTTGTCTGTGGCACAACGCCGAGAGATATTCGCCGTGAGATAGTCAAAGCCTACGCCAATGGTGATTTTCAGTATTTAGTAAATGTCGGCTGTTTTACAGAGGGCTTTGACGAGCCTGGAATCAGAGTTGTCGTAATGGCTCGCCCAACAAAGAGCAGGAGTCTTTATACACAGATGACTGGTCGGGGCGGTAGGATTTTAACAGAGGTCAATATTGACCAGTATGATACTATTGAGGCTCGCCGGGAAGCTATTTTTGACAGTGATAAGCCTGTCGTAGAGATTATCGACTTTGTAGGTAACGCCGGCAGGCATAAGTTGATTTGTCCTGCGGATATTCTTGGTGGGAACTATTCCGATGAGGTTGTGGAGCTGGCGAAAAAGACCGCTGCGGAAGAAAGTGACCGGACGGGCAAGCCTGTTGACGTTGCTACTGAGTTACAGAAAGCCGAAAGAGAAATAGCCCATCGTCGCAATATGGAAGAAGAAGCTATATCAAGAGACCACTTGTTATTGAGGGCTAAGTTCTCAACAGCAAAGGTCAATCCGTTCAATGTGCTTGATATTGATCCGCATAAAGAGAAATCTTGGAATAAAGGTAAGCCGCCAAGTATCAAACAGCTTTCCTACCTCAAAGATATGGGTGTTGACACAGAGGGCTTAACCTCCACCCACGCCCATCAAGTGATTGACAGTCTGATTAAGCGACGAGAGGCTGGACAGTGTAGTTATAAGATGATTAAGCATTTACAACGGAACGGGTTCCCGCCGGACTTATCCATGAAGCATGGTAAGGTTATTATGGCTACTCTGGTACGGCAGAGGTGGATGCCGCTTAACGCGACAGTACGCAATAGGCTAAAAGAGCAATTCGCAAAAGAAGATTCGGAAAATGGGTAACAAGAAAAAAGAGAGGTCTTACAAGTACCGAAACGATATAATTGAGAATCGTATTAACACTTTTATAGAAGCACAGGTACAGGAGCATAATTTTAGAAAAATGATTAAAGCGGGCTTGATAATGCCTGGGAGAGAAGAAAGTGACTGAGTTTGACCCGAAAGTTTTAGTAGAGCATATTGACAGTTTTGGCAAAGGACTGTCTAATTGGGAAGTTGGTTTCATTGCAGACATGATAGATAACCCGCCAAGAGAATATTCAGATGCACAAGTAGATATTATTAACCGTATTTATAATGAGAAGTGCTGATGGATAAAGTTACCAAAGACAATCCCTGTCCTGTCTGTGGCAGACCTGATGGCTGTTTAGTGGCTGAGGATGGTTCAGCGGCTCTCTGCTCAAGAACAGAATCAGATAAACTTTGTGGTGAGCCATTTAGGGGTGGTTGGCTCCACAAACTCACAGATAATCCGGCGCCGGTGAGACGTAGCAAACCCAAGCCGAAGAAGCAAGAGCCTGTGCCGGATTTTTATAAGCTGATAACACAATATAGAATACTGGCACCAAAGGCGCTGTCGCAGGAACTTGGTGTGAGTGTTGGGTCGCTCCAGAGGCTTCAAGTTGGATGGGATGGTAAAGGTAATACTTTCCCAATGTACGATGGTTGGGGTAAATGTATTGGAATTCGCTTGAGATATAAGAAGCATAGGTTCAGCGTTACAGGCTCAAAGAATGGATTGTTTTGGCCTACCAACCTACGGCCTGACAGCAGAGAATTGCTGTTTATCTGCGAGGGACCAACAGATACCGCTGCTCTTTTAGATTTGGGATTTGAAACTATTGGACGGGCAAGTTGCGGAACAGGCTTAGAATACATAAAAACAATGATTGACCGCTTCGATAGGCAGGTCGTTATCATGGCCGACAAGGACGAGGCCAAATACCGCCCAGATGGCTCTGTGTACTATCCGGGCATTGAGGGCGCGTTAAGGCTCGCAAAAGGATTAAAGTCTAGTGTGCGAAGCGTGAGGGTGGTTAAACCGGCAAATTACAAGGACGTTAGACAATGGTATCAAAACGGCGCCACAAAAGAGGTTGTAATGGCTTTGGTAGATAATGCGAGGTTTATTTGACAACTGCATACAGAATCAAAAACTGGGATGAAAACTTTGAGATAGCCCAAAGCCGTGTTTATAAGCGACTGAGCTGGGTTGCTATACCCAATAAGCATGATGGCAAGAGCTTTAGGCGTATAGCAAAACATCCCAAGGCGGATTCTATCTTTGCCGCATGGGTGTTAATTGTCCAAGTGGCAAGTAAACAGAAGCGCCGAGGCTTGTTAATGGACGAGGAAGGGCCATTGACGCCAGAAGACTTATCAGACCAGACAGGCTTCCCAGAGGAAATATTTAAACTGGCGTTTTCGGTGCTTTCAGAGTCGAGAATTGGCTGGTTAGAAAAGGTTGCTGATAGCGAACTATGAGTACACTATGAGCGTGCTATGCGTGGACTATGTACACAGTACATAACACCACATAACATTACATAACCAAAGAATGGCAGGGGTGAAAAAGGTAGGAAAAAATGGCTAAGATAAGACCAGTAACAAAAACGAAGATTACAAAATTGTTCAAACAGGGAAAATCTCTCGCAGAAATTAAACAGGCGGTGTCGCCTGAATTTCCGAAAATCACACTCACGCGGATACGAGTAGTTATCAGGAAACATCTGATAGGATTATGCGATGAGCTTTGGAGTAAAGCCGTTAAAATCAGGGACGGCGGCAAATGCGTAATTAGTGGCAAAAGCACAGGATTGAATTCTCACCATATGATAGGTCGGGGTAATTACAAGTTTAGATGGGTTCTTGACAACGGTGTTACCTTAGCTGCTGACCACCATACTTTAGGTAATGATATAGCGCCCCACGGCCCTACAGACGTGACTGAACGCTTTGCAAAGTGGATGATAGAACATAAGGGACTTCAATGGGTATGGATGTTGGAAAATATGGACGATAAGAAGCCAGCAGAAATCGACATTTTCAGCCTAAAAGAGACCGCTGTTCACTTACAGGCGGAGATAGAACAGCGGGCACCAGATATTCTACAAAGGAAGAAATTATAGGATTACAGTATTGGCAGATGCCAGTTAAGGAGCAATGAGAAAAATGGCTACAAGTAAAAACCAACAATTTGTACGTGACCGCCGGAGAGATTTAAAAAAAGCCAAGCAGGCATTAGATAAATTACGATTCGGTTGTGCTTGCGAAGATGCTTACGGAGAAGATACTCAGGCAATGCACAACGCAGTGAACGCTGTTTCGTATAGCCTTGAAATTATCGACCGGATTACAAAAAAAAGAGTTTAGGAGATTAACGAAGATGGCTTGTAAAAAACCGCCTAACAAAAGATGTACCAAATGTGGCAAGTTATTTAGAAGATATAAAAGAGAACCAACATTTCAGACTGAACCGAGTTACAAACCGGTTTGTCCAGGATGTGGTGCTCACCGAGAATATATTGAAGGATATTGTGAACACGATACGTAAAGGAACTTAACCCATGACAGAGCTACCTATACTATTAAATACTGAAATGGTCAAAGCTGTCCTTGCCGGCAGGAAAACACAGACGAGATTGCCGATAAAAATGCCAGAAGGCATTAGTGCTAAGTATGAATATAGAGGCGATGATGGTGGCAATGAATTATTACCAAAGAAATCTGGACATTATTGGATGAATGGTTATGCAATGTGGAGACCTAATTTATTGTGGCAAGTCGGCGATAGGCTGTATGTAAGAGAAAGTTTTCGGCCATATACTTGTGGTTATAATTCAAAAGTAAAATCTCCAGTCGAATACAAAGCTGACAAACTGCACAGTAAATCAGATATTAAGTGGCGACCCAATATTCACATGCCAAAATGGGCGGCTCGTATCTGGCTTGAAATAACAGATATAAGAGTAGAGAGGGTGCAGGATATAACAGTTGATGATTGTATTACCGAGGGAATTAAGCGTCCCAAAAAGAATAATAATATAAATGTAACCCACTGGTCGGACTCAGATGCGTCTAGTTTGACAATAGGAAAAGACTTTATGTTTTTATGGAAACGACTCTACCCAGGTTCATGGGAACGTAACGACTGGGTATGGGTAATAAGTTTTAAGAGGATTGAAAAATGACAGAGCAAGACAAATTACGGTTAGGGGCGGCGGAGAAGTTAGGGTGGGTTGGCTGTTCACATTGTGACTGTAAAGACCTTGATTATTGTCCGTGTGACGAAAATGAATTTTTTAGTGTAGACGATTCCGACGCTGACTTAGTAGGGGCGTTGCTTGTGATGGTGGTAGAACAAAAATGCACATCTAAATATATGGATGGGTTAATAGAATTATATGACGAAACCCTTGTAAAGCTAAATTGGGAGGTTTTTATAGCCATGCAAACACCGGATATGGACAAAATAAGATTATCGTTAAATGCCCTAAAAAAAGGTTGACAAGTGATAATGGATAGTTTACAATTTGGAGCGGATAGGTTAGCTGCCGAAAAGCCAGACATCCTGACTGGCCTGCCGCCCAATTTTAATTCAGGAACTATTGCAGGAGATAGTATTATGAAAAAGATATATTTAGCAACACCATATTCTCATCCAATGCAGAATATAAAGTGCGACCGATTTAATGAAGTGAACGTGGTGGCTGGTAGTCTAATGCGTCAAGGTTTTTTGGTATTTTCGCCCATATCACATACACACCCAATAATAGAAGCAGGGGACTTGCCCAAAGGGTGGAAATTTTGGAGGGAATATGATTTAACATTTATCGAATGGGCTGATGAAATTTTTGTTTTAAAACAAGATGGATGGGAAGAATCTGTTGGAGTTACAGCAGAAATCAAACTCGCTAAAAAACTAAATAAGCCAGTAAAGTATCTTTCACCAGCAGAATTTGAGGAACTTAACCCATGACAGAGCAAGACAAATTACGGTTAGAAGCTGCGGAGAAGTTGGGGTATGATTTAGAAATAGATGAATTTGTGCTTTCCTTGATGTCTGACGCCGACCTTGCAGAAGCGTTGAGGGTGAAGATAATATCTTTGCCTCGTAGTGAAAAACAGAAAGGCATTATTAAAGCGGGGCTGTATTCTCATTATCTTTATGGCGTTGCCAATGAACAACTAGACAACCCAAGCGAAGATGAGTATCTAAAATGGCTTGAATGGGATTGCACTCCCCTACAGAAAATCGAGGCGGCTTCGAAAGCCTTGGAGGAATAATTATGCCAGAGAAATGTTACCATTGCGGACAGTGTTGTTTAAGCGGTGTGCCTTGCACGTTTGGTCAAATTCTTTTCGATATTACAGAAAAGAATCCAACGGTTTGCCCAGCTTGTGAATATGAAAACGAATTATATTGGTGTGGACTTATAAAAAACCCTGTTAAATGGCTTGTGCCTTTGGTTGGAAATATAGAATGGAAATGTGAGGCAATGGCAGACATTGCTCGTATTTATATTGGAATAGGCGACGGATGTTGTACAAGCCCGTCTAAAAAAGAAGTAATATCTAAGATGAAACATTGGTGTAAAGCTAAGAAGCAAGTTGTTAGCTAAGGAACTGGTTGAAAGGAGATTGAAATGAGAAAGATTAAATGCGATGAAAAGATGAAGATATGCGGAAATTGGGAGTGTGGTTATATGCGTAGGATAATATCAGGATTACATAGTTGCCTATGCAATAAAGAAAACTGTTATAAGTTGAAAGGATTAGGAAAATGAGACTATACAAAGGTAAGCGAATAGATAATGGAGAATGGAAAAAAGGGTGGTATGTTTATAGTAGACTACACGATAAGCATTTTATATTTGCCGATACAGTGGAAAACGACGAACATGACTGGAGGCACGAAGTCCACCCCGATAGCGTAGGCCAGAGTATAGGGCGGAAAGATAAAAATGATGTTGAGATATACAAGGGGGATGACATTGATGTAAGTATGAGTTTTGAGGGCGGAACCCTACCACACAGAGGGGTAATTGTTTACGATGCTACGTTTGGTGCGTTTGGAACAAAGAATGAAGCCGGAATTACGCTTCTTCATAATCATTGTTTGCATACCGCTGAAGTCATAGGCAACGTCCACGATAACCCTGAATTAGGAGAATGAAAAAATGAAATTACTATGGAAAATACGCCATTGGTTCACTTGCAAAAATAGGAAAGCTAATAAAAGGAGCTTTGAGTGCCCAGATTGTGGAAAGAAATATAACTGCTACTGGTCTGGCAATGATTGTTCCTGCGGCACTATAAATCTGTGCAATTGCTGTGCAAGGAAACATATAAAGTTGGGGCATAAATAAACTAAGGCAACGTAACCGATAACCCTGAATTAGGAGAATGAAAAATGGGATGCGAACAAGACCAATTAGGTAAAAATGGGCTTTGTATGTGTGACGGCAATAATTGTTCACGTGATAATTGTTCTTTTGGCCTATGGGATAATGTTGACAGGCCGACATGGGAAGAAGAATACGAACACCTAGACGATTCTGATTATGTAGATGGATTTGAAAGTTAACAAATCAACCCAGTAACTGATAAGGAGATAGATTGATATGGCAAGTAGCTTTAATAAGGCCTTATATAAAATGGCAAGGCGACAAACTGGTTGTCCTGCTTGCATAGCTTTTTTGCCAACACCTAAACATTGGGGGTGGTTTGCCGAGGTAAAAGATGGCTCGTTTAGTATGGAGCAATTTAAAGCAGAAGATATGTGGGACGCTAAATATCAATGTGTTATGGGGTGGGCAGAAAAATTTAGTAAGGAGCAACCCAATGGCAAAGAGTAATTGCCTGATACATTTTAAAACAGAAGTCGAATTTTGTGAGCATACCACAAAGATATTATTGGGGTTACTTGTGGGTTCGGGACGTAAAACTATCTGCATACCAGAGACCCCAAAAGGGTATTTTAGTAACGACCAAGTGGATATGTTGCTGCTTGACGTTAAAAACCAAGAATACTTAATGGTAGAATATAAATTAAGCGGCTTAAAACAATTACAAAAACAAATAGGCAGTCAAGGTTGCATAGGTATAATAAACATAGATGGAGCTAAAGTTCCAGGATATGGCATATTCGGTTATACTGGCAAGGATGCTGAGATTGGACGACTTGACCGAGCCGGCGTAAACAACAGACATAATTGGATTAGTATTTATTATGGTTTTGGCATGGTATATTATTGGGCATATCGCCACAATAAGGACGATTTTAAAGGTGGAATTACTGGCGGCAATAGAACAGGTTTTGCGGCAGTATATAGGCAAGCAATTAGAAATCTCCACAAACACTACGGCAAATTAGATTTTATGCTAACTCACGCCGCATTACAAAGTGGCTATGGTGTAGCGACATCAAAAAAACATTATCGAGATGCAATTAAGGAGCAACCCAATGGCAAAGAGTAATGAACTGAAAGCGTGTCCGTTTTGTGGGGCTAAAGCAGAATTATTAGAGACTATTGATGGCTATGCAGATGAAATAGTCTTTATAAGTTGTACTTCTTGTAAGACTACTGGTGGTCAGTCTGATTCACATGCTGGAGCTACCGAACTTTGGAACACCCGCCAGCCCGACCTTGAGGTAGAGCAGGATAGCTTGGAAATACAAAATGAATCATTAGAATCAGAAATAGCTTACTTAGAGAATGAAACCATTAACCAGTTAAAAGCCAAACGGGAACAGGCAGAGGTAAAAATAGAGAAGTTAATCACTGGTATTGACAAAGTAAATAATGTCGGCGTAGCTTTACGCAGGGAGAACGTCAGGCTCAAAGGGGTGCTGGAGAAGATAAAAACTTTACATAATCTTTTGCCATTTATAGCAAAGGGCGTATGTAGATGTGACCCTGATGTTGGTGCTGTTCCTTGTGAATCATGTGCAGCTAATGAAATATTAAAGGAAATTGAAGCCCTGAACCCAGAGCAGAAAGAAGAATGAAATACACAGGATGCCAATATTTTGAATATCACAGCGGGTTTGTTTGACCCGGGCTGCAAGGGTAACGGCCTATCGTTTTACATTGTATTTGTTGGAATAACTCCATTCAGAACTGTACCGCCCCGGTTCAAGAGCTGGGGCGGTTTTTTAGGGAGTGAATTATTATGAAATATCGCAAAATAGATAAATATAAATACCAGCTTGCAGAGGATGAGATTAGGCAAATAGACATTAAGGGCCTACGAGTCGAAACGCCTTTCATTGAGTTATGGTTCAATGGTGAAATGAAGATTAAAAAGGGTTATGCTTGGAACGGTTCCAACTGGTCGATCGACTACAAAAGCATAACCGCAAGCGCATTTCATGACGCCGGCTATCAGTTGATGAGAATAGGTGGGGTGGACATAGATTTTCGACAGCATTTTGATTTGCTCTACAGAGATATACTACTTGAAAAGGGTCTGGTAAGGTTCCACGCCAATTTCAGGTATAATATGCTCCGGGCTTTCGGTGGGACCAGTGCAAAACTAACAGGTAAGCCTGAGGACGTGGTATTCGAGGAGTAGCCTTAGAAGACCTCTAACTCTACTTTTTTCAAGATGTTGCGGACAGTCCCGAAGTGCCATTTACCTTTAACCATAACAGGTCGGCCTTTGAATTTCTTCTTCACTGGCCGAGGCTCATAACCCCATTCTTTAAGCTGGGCAGCTATTTCCCGCAAGCTAAAATCCTGCTCTCGCAAGCCCTTGATTTCTTCAATAATCTCAAGCTCAGTTTCGTCGGGTAGCATACGGGCGTCATCACTTGGGTCCCTGCGCCAGCCGAAAGGTAAATTATTAGACATTCGCCTACCGTTTCGCTGGTGGTAAAGCATGGCGTCTGATGTTCGCTCTGATATTTGCTTGCGCTCGAGTTCCGCCAAGACAGCTATAATCTGGAAAAAAGCTGAACCCATCGCAGTTGTCGTATCAATATTCTCGGTCACGCTGCAAAGGTTCGCTTTCGCTTTTTGGAGTTGATCCCCGATTTCTATAGTTTCGCGAGTGTTCCGGGCTAATCTTGACAGTGAGTAAACCACTAAAACAGCTTGGTTTTTCATAGTCTGTCGAAGCGCATCCTGTAGTCCTGGGCGGTCCTCTGCGGTCGCCCCTGACAGTCCATCGTCACGGTGCGTGGACAGCACCTCTAACTTGTGAAAAATACAGTAGTTTGTGCAGTAGTCTATCTGGGTCTCGCAGCTATCACACTCGTCAGCGTTCCGCCTTGGACTGTAACGGGCATAAATAACAGCCTGCTTGCTCTGTGGTTTATTCATGTTTCATCCCTTTCAATTTCAATAACTTGGCGGACATCATCTTGTCCATAAACGACGACCCCAGCTCTATCATCGCCTTTGTCGTAATGTCCTAAAAGCCTTATTTGGCGATGCAATAAGCCCCCGATTTCTTGGTGGGGTGTATTCTGCTTGAACAATTCCAACGCATAATGACCTAAATCAGTTACATTATACTCGTCTTGAATTTTGATCACTTCCATTTTTTCGCTCCTTTGCAGCCAACTTACCCAGTATTAAAAACAATATCGTTGCTACTGCCGCTACAATCGCTCGCTCTATCATTTCAAGCCCCTTTCAATCAATCAGTTTTGCTATTTCTTCTGCTTCGTTGTAAGCTCCTACTGGTCCCTCAATCATAAAACTGACCGGAGACATACCACAATCAGTCTTGGCAATTATCCGCCAATGATAAAACCCACAATGGCAACTATCAAACCAGTACAACAGCCGTGGCAAGTTCTCCAAACTGTCTGCTCTAAACCAGATGAGGAACTCATTTTTACCATGCCCACAGCATGATGAAACTGTCTTTATGCCTTGTAGTTTATTGAGAGTTTTGCACAGATTGACGCACTCTTTGTCCATGTCTATATCCATATTACACCCCCTCGGCTTTGGCTTTGGCCTCTTTAATGGGGCATATATTGTCTACGCAAAAATTTGTATCAGGGCAAATATCACTGCAAGTGAACTCACACGCTTTCTTTAAATCCGGTGCTGCTGCTATGAGTCGGGCGTTGGCTTTTCGACGACCTTTCATTGTTTCGGCAATTACTCCCCCACCATGTTGCTGAATTTGTACAGTAGCAATATAATCTCTTGAATCACCACCAACGATAATAATTTGCTCATCTGAATCTTTGTATGTCCACTTTCCTTTTGTGTGTTTCATGTCAAACCCTTTCAAATAAAGTTAATATTGCCCTTTGTGTTCAATCTCTAATATACCCATCGACACAATAGAAGTCAAGACTAAAATAAAAAAAATAAAAGTTTTTTTCAGGACTGCCCGGAACAGCCTAAACCCCATAAATACCCCGGAACGCCTCCAATCTGGGGGGCGTAGCCTGCCAGCCCAGCCGATCAGCTTGGAAACAGGCAAAAGCTGGCTTTTAGGCACAGTCTGGCCGTCTAACAGCCATCACACCAACGCCCTTAGAAGCTACTGTCTTACTAACCCAATAGAACAGGAGAACCGTTCAGTCTTGGACTCACGCCTGAGAGTGGGCGGGACGCCCGCAGGGCGTAGTTGCCAAGCCTGACCCAGCGTGACCATGCTTAGAGAGAGTACAGCACACCGGACAGCCTGAACCACGCAAGGCAAGGAGGGGTAACTCGACTCAGACCATGCCCAGCCTGTCTATGGTGTTGGTGTGTACCGTTCCTAATGGCGCCCCGTTTGGTGACCATGTGAACACATAGGCACAGCGTATAATGCACACACAGAGCCTACGGCGTACACACAAGCCATAATAAAAAAGCATGCTTTGTCCATTCCCTGATTCTTTACCACACCCCCCGCCCCTTTTTTCTACCTCCCCTATAGTTACCTCCCCCTCCGTATAATATATTTTTCATTTTTTTCTTACCAAGGAAACTGTAGGAATATATAGTCCGTGGTTGACAGTAGGATATTTTATAATTTTTTCAGAAAGTTCTTGACAGTCTCAGGGTTTGCGTTATGATTGGTTGTTATGGTAAACGGGCTTATTGTTATTACGGAATTCCCAATGCACGGCGCCACCTGCGGAGTTTCACGCCTTTTGGCCTGTTTACCGCTTCGTGGGTGGCTTTTTATTTTAAGGATTAGTTATGCGAGTTGGATTGATTGATATAGAGCCGAAAATTTTCAATACTGCGTATATGCAGATAGCGGAATTTCACAGGAAGCGTGGTGATGAGGTTGGTTGGTGGAGTCCTTTGGGGGACAGGGGGTTTGATAGGGTTTATTGTTCTAGTTTATTTGATTTTACGGACAAGTCCGAGGTTCCTGAGCGGGCTATATGTGGTGGTACAGGATTTGATGTTTCGAGTCGATTGCCAGTGGACATAGAAGCTGGGGAATTGGATTATTTGATATATCCGAAGTGTAAGACTTCGTATGTATGGTTTTCGCGGGGCTGTAACCGGAATTGTCCTTGGTGTGTAGTTCCTCAAAAAGAGGGTAAATTTCACTTGGTCAAGCGGAAGTTGCTCAATACGACGAGTAGTTATATAACGGTGATGGATAACAGTTTCTTCTCGAATCCAGAGTGGCGGGATGTGATTAGCTGGCTGGGGCGGATGCCAGTCGATATTCAGGGTATTGACGTTAGGTTGTTGACGGAGGAAATGTGTGTGGCTTTGGATGGTCTGAGGCGATGGCGAAATAAGCAGTTTAAGATCGCTTGGGACGAGGGGGATAAGGACTTGACGCCAAAACTGGAATTCATGCTCCAATTCATCAAGCCCTACAAGATAATGTGCTATGTACTGATAGGGTACTACAATTCACCGGATATAGATTTACATAGGGTTGAAACGCTTAGGAAATTGAAGATTGACCCGTTTGTGATGCCTTATAACAAGAAAGACCCTTATCAGGCCGATTTTGCCAGATATGTGAATCATAAGGCTACTTTTAAGACAGTGAAGTGGGAAGATTACAGAAAGCGTGAGGCTTCTTAATGGAAAAAACTAATCAGCTATTGGAGAATAAGTGCCTGACATGCCGATTTCGGCAGGGATGTCCTGATGTCCGTGATGGCACTATAGAGTGTAGTCGTTATGAGTTTTTAGTGGGCTTTGTTAGTAGGGTTGTAAGGACTGCGATGTATAATTTTTGGAATTTTGAGGCTTAGTTATGGGCTGTGATTGTATGGCGATTGGTCGTTCTGGCGGCAAAACTTTGTTGTGTCGAGTGCAGGTGTTACCAGCGTACATTAAAAGCCTGTCCTATCACAACTGGGTTGGTATAGGCGAGATTCCCGTAAGCGAGATACAGGATACGGTGAAATTTTTTACTCCGTTCAAGCATTGCCCGAAATGTGGCACGAAGCACGATTTTGAAGAAATAGCAGAAAAAGCGTTTCTGTTGGTTGTAGAGGAATAGCTATGGGCTTACCAGTAAATGAGATTGTGTGCGGTGACTGCTTAGAGGTTGTGGAAGACTGGCCTGATAACTGTGTAGATTTGGTGCTGACAGACCCCGATTATAATTCAAAAGATATAGGCCCTAACAAGAGAAAATATGATGTTTGTGATATGCAAAAAATAGATTACCCCCGGTTCTGTGCTGAGTGGTTTGAATTGGCTAATCGAGTTGGTAGAGCCATTGTTTTCACGCCTGGTATTGCCAATACACATTTCTATCCTCAACCATTCTGGCAGATTTGTTGGCATAAGCCGGCATCGGTTTCGTTTAATAGGATGGGCGGTTTTAATGCTTGGGAGCCAATATTTACTTATGGGGCTGTAACAAAAGCAAGGATTGGTCAAGATTATATTTTATGTAATACGCTTAATTTTAAAAAAGGAATTGAATCTGAACATCCATGCCCCAAACCCTTGCCTCTGATTTTGAGATTATTAGAGCATTTTTCTCAGAAAGACGACATCGTTCTCGACCCTTTCTGTGGCTCTGGCACCACCTGTGTAGCAGCTAAGATGTTAGGCCGTAACTACATAGGTATAGATATAAGCGAGAAATATTGTCAGATTGCAAGGGACAGGATTAGGTCTATCGATACTTGTGTACCTGCGAAAGAGCAAAGAATGGGACAGAGAGGACTATTTGAATGATATTTTACGCTCAATACTGTTATGATTGCGGATGCGCCTTTATAAGCAAGGAGAGGCACGCTATATGTTGGAGCTGTCACAGTGAGAATACTATAAATTGCTTCAGGGAACTTTATTAGGGAATGAGGAAATGACCAATGGCTGAGAGATTTACAGGTAATGCTTTCAAATATACTGAGGGCGAGTTGAAGGCCAGGGGTATTGGTGTCTGTTATGACGCCCAGCGTGATGCTGTTCCGTGGAATATCAAGAAGGCTACTTATACGAATGAGGGGGTTTGGAAGCAATTTACGGCTTTACGGGACAGTTTTCGTGCTTTATTGCGTGATGCAGACGGAGTTTCTTATACGGAATACGCACAGAGGCTTGCCCAGATAATGATGGATGCGTTTTTGGTCAAGCGTAGTCGCGGGGAGCGGGTGGCTGTTCCGAGGGAGGTTGTGCCTGTAAACGCTACTTCTGAGGGAATAGAATTGATGGATGCCGGCGACTTTTCTGACAGGAAGAATGTCAGCGAGAATGAGAAGTTACGCTGGGTATTTGAGAATATGCAGTTAGCCGACGTTAGGCCGGAGGATGCCCCGTCAGCAGGAGCGTGGGCGTTGCTACAGACATATCGTGAGGACAATGACGCCAGGCGGGACTTCTATAAGAATACATGGCCGAAGCTGTTGACGAAAGAGGATGCTGAAAAGGGTGGTAAGCTAAATGATAGCGGTAAGGAAGCGATAGAACTTATAGAGAGGCTTGAAAAGGCTCTGGAAAGCGAGGAAAAATGAAAGAATATAAATACCCACAACCAGATACCTGTGATATATGTCAAAATGCCGACGAAAACATCGTATGTAAGGTATATACAAAAGAGGAGGGAGTTGAAATTTGGCTGACTAACCAATGTGATAGTTTCAAATTAGACGAACAGAAAAAGGCAACTAAGGCTTTGTACGCCCATCTGGACGCGGAAGGAAAGTTCTTGGCTCACCAAGCGAAAGAAAATTACTTAATACCCAAACCGAAGGAGTGAAAAATGAAACATAAAGACGGTACTTACAGAGATTGGAAAAACACAGTTCTCACAGAAGAATATGCGGCCAATTTCCTTATGATGGCGCGAATACCGTGCGATAAATGGGTATGTCCATCTTGCTTCGACCCCAGAGAAAGTCGATTGTGTGAATCGCAGAAAATGATACCCTACGGCGATGCGCCTGAGACGATATTCTGTCCGCATTGTGATTTTGATATAGCTTTGAAAGTAATCCCCCAACAGAAAGAAGCTGAAATGCCTGAAGATGAAGAATACGTTCAGATACGCTGGGAGGAATTCAAGGCGTGGAAAGAAAATAGCATACGTCATAACGGTTTCGGTAAGAATCCTCTCGTTTATGGCAAAAAGGAAGGTAAGCGTAAGGTTTTCTTTGGATTTGGCCTTTTTACACCAGAAAGACCAAAACAGGAGGACGAAAATGAAATTGGTTAGCGAAATAATAGCAGATTTGCAGTCAATGGTCGACAAACATGGCGATACAGAGTTATTCCATGAGGACAGCGAGTGCCAAGGTTATGTACTTAGTGAAGTTTTTTATGACGAAAACGAGGAATGTATCTGTATAACATAATCCCAAGCCGAAAGGAGCGTAAAATGAGTATAGGTATGAAAAAATGGCAACGTAGAATTTCCAGCTTTAGATGCTGTGAGTGCAAAGGTTATCCATGCCAAAACATCCTCAAGTGGGCAGAATTATGCGAAGACTACAGACGTAAATGGTGTAAATGGATTTATCGCAACTTCAGAAAACTTTGTCGAGGTTAATAATGATACCAGTAGCCCAACTACTTGAGTTGCGTCACGACTACCGAAAGCGCTGTCAGGCTATTAAGGACGGCGATGAGTACCCTTTCTATGCGTGGAGCTGTAAGAATGTGCCGGGCTATAAGACTATCCGGGGCAATCTTGCGTATCGAAAGCGTCTTTTACAGTTAGCTGCTGAGGATATAGACTTCAAAAACGACCTTTACGCTATGTGCAGTCGGGACATACTGTTTTATATTAATACTTTCGTTTTCACTTATGACCCGCGATTATTGCCAAAGCCAGCAACAATACCGTTCATAACGTATGATTTTCAGGACGTTGCGGTCGATAAAGTGGTGAGGTCGGAGGGGGATTTATATGCAGAAAAATCCCGTGATATGGGTGCAAGTTGGATATTTCTGACTGTTGACGAATGGCACTGGCAGTTTCGTGAGGGTTATTCTGTGTTGCTTGGCTCAAGAACAGAAGACTATGTTGATAAAAAAGGCGACAGGAAATCACTGATGTGGAAAGTGGACTCCATTTTGGAGAATCAACCGAAATGGTTAAGGCCGGATTATTACAGAATTTACTTGCATTTTGAAAATATTGATATGGGTTCAACGATTGAGGGTGAATCCACAACAGGCGACTTTGCCCGTGGCGGACGGTGGACAAAGATTATGCTTGATGAATTCGCAGCGGTGGAGCCAGATGGTCAAAAAGTGTTGAAAGCGACACGGGATGCCACTAAAAAACGTACTTTTAATTCGACTCATCAGGGAGTTGCAACCTCTTTTTACAGGATAGGGTTGACGAATATACAGAAGCTAATCATGCACTGGTCGGCTCATCCTGAGAAGAATAATGGGTTGTATCATAGTGAGGGTGGCAGACTTATTAGACATGATGATTTTGTGGGGGATGTTGCAGTTGACAGCATTGAATACTCATTCCCAGACGAGTATCCGTTCATTCTTGATGGGAAACTCCGTTCCCCGTGGTATGACAATGAATGCGCTCGGACAGAACATCCGATGGAAATAGCACAAGAGCTTGATATTGATCCGTTTGCGTCTGATTTCCAGTTCTTTGACCCTGAGATGATAGACACGATCGAGAAAGAGCATGTCTGTTCACCCTGCGATGAGGGCGAAGTGGAGTTTGATGCTGATTCATACGACCCGCTCGGATTTGTGCATGGCAAGAATGGACCACTTAGACTGTGGATTTACCCTGAACATGGGGACAGGATTGATAATAGCACGGAGATTGGTTGTGGTGCGGATATTTCCGCTGGTACAGGGGCGAGTAATTCCACGTTAAGTTTTGTGAACTTGCGTACAGGTGAGAAGATAGCCGAATACGCTAATCCTTGGATGAAACCAGAAGCCTTTGCTATATTAACGATAGCTTATTGCAGATACTTTAATAATGCTTTTCTGGTCTTTGACGCAAGCGGACCTACAGGCAGGGTGTTCTCGGACGAACTTATTCGTGTTGGGTATCGGAATCTGTATTACAGGCGCAAAGAAGAAGGATTGAATAAAAAGGTATCTGATAAACCTGGTGTATTTCTGAACACGAAAGAAAGGGCTGCAATCCTTGGCCTGTACCGGCGAAGCCTGAAAGACAGGGATTTTATACAGCGGAGCCATGAAGCGAACCAAGAATGTTTGGAATATATTCAGAAAACCAGTGAGGAAATAATTCACAGTTCTGCTGCCAATAATATTGACCCCAGTGGCGCTGGTATGAGTCACGGCGATAGAGTAATCTCCGATGCGTTGGCAGCGAAGTGTGTTGACTTTTTAGGCACGAAAAAAGGCGATAAGGCTGGAAGTAGCGCAATCCCTGAAAACTGTCATGCGGCGAGGGTGGCCGAGCGTGAAGCTAAGGCCAGAAAGGCTCAAGAATGGTGAATTCAAGACATCCTAATTCGGCAAATAATGCCAATATTCCTTTAGACGAAAGTGGAAAATTCTTGATTTTCAGGCTAATAACTCAACACGACAAGAAAAGTCCCAAAATGTGCGTACGCAACTTATAGGACGTTTGGTGTCGGGAAATAAAGGTGTAAAATGGCTGACAATGAAGAAATGAAACGTAAACTTTTAGCGGCAAAACTGGAACGGTACAATAATACTGCTATGCTGGATAATTGCCAACTCGTTTTTCACGGTGATTGTTCCCCGCCTCATACATACGGGAATGTTTTTGGCAAATGCAACAGAGTTCACGTTACCGACTGTGAGATAGTATTCATCGTTGAAAGCGGCGAAACTGTAGCTTTTATAAAGCCGAGAGAGAAAGAATAACCGAAACCCAAATTAGGAGAAGTAAAATGAGCGGAATACAAAGAGAGTTACGCAGAAAAATTATCACAATGGGGGCGAAGCCAGGTACTCATCGCCTTGAATTAAACCTCACTGATAGCGAAACCCTTGCGGTGGAATACTACGAATTAGACCTTACTTGGCTACTAAACGGATTCAATACTAAAATGAATTTTACTGATTTTTTGGAAAAGCTCAGGGCTGGTGAAATATCAAATTTGACATTTCGTGGACTTAAAGTAAAGTGGTTCCGCGATAAGACGCAGGTTATGCCGAAAGAACTTGTTGCAGAGCCGACCGCCGACCAGAAGATAAAAGCCGAACTTCTGATACTCTATAAACACCTAAGAACGGTTGCGAGGATAAGGGGTATAGAAGCCTGTTTACCAGACCCGCCAGAGGAACTGAAAGAGCTTCTGGAATATGAAAAAGGGTCTTTGGTAGATTGCCCTGATGTCGCCAGACCCATGCCTGATGGAATCAATGACGAGCCAGAAGTGGTGAAGTGTGTGGTTAATGCCGATAAGCATGGCTTCCTGTTTGTTAGGATGTATGGTGATACTATATATCTCGACAGTGTGTGTAAATACCCCGACTTCATCGGCTTTCTGTATGAGGATGGGAGAGTCCAATTCATTTCTCGTAGATATAAGTTCCAACATGGCGTAATCGGCGAAAGGGTTCAAGAGGCTATTATTAGTACAGTCGAAGTCCTAACCCCAACGCACGTATTATTTAAAAAATAAGAATAATTTACATTTTTTCCTTGCAATAGCCGACAGGATAGTAGTAGTCTGTAATAGATGAGAACCGAAAGATAAACAACTGAATATGCTGTCGGCTTAATTACCCGACGCTAAAAGAACAATAACAAGCGGCTGTATAGGAGCCTATACCTCTTATACGCCGCTTTTTTTTGTTCACTAATCAGAGGATTTGATGGCTGAGTTCAACCCAAGCTCGAAAGATGATATTACACAGTTGTCGAAAGCTGTGGGATATTCTCGTAAAGTCGGTAAGGTCTTCCGTGATAACAGACTTGAGGTATTGAGAGAGGTAGTTGGAAAGCATTATTCTGCAAACGGGGCGAAAGACAGAGTTCCTATCAATCTTCTTGAACTGGCAATGAACATTTACCTGCAGCGGCTCGTTGCAAAGAATCCAGCAGTTGCAGTCACCACCGAATATCAGGAACTCAAAGAGATAAGCAGGCGGTTCACTTTGGCAGGCAATCATCTTATAGAAGAAATCAATCTTGGTGATACTCTTGAAATGGCTGTAGTCGGCGCCATGATATCAAAGGGTATTGTCAAGGTCGGACTGAACAGAAGTAAAGTAGAGGTCGGCGGGATTCTCCATGACAGCGGACAGGCTTTTGCTCATTCCATATCACTTGACGACTGGGTAGAGGATATGACGGCCACCAGTGACGAAGACAGTCAATATGAGGGTGACTTCTATTATCCCACAGTAGATGAAGCTAAAAAAATGTTTCCTGACTTTGAAGGCACATTCAAACCCAGGGACGAGATTCCAACCACGCGAGATAAAGACCATGATGTTTCTGAGGGTAGACAAACTCCGAGAGAAGAATTCAGGCCAACTGTCGCCCTGCTCGATTTATTCCTGAAAAAGCAGAATTTGATTTTGCAATGCACAGTCGATGTTAATAACAGCGAAGACGACCCAATAGATGAAGTCCTTAAAGTCATTGACTGGAGAGGTCCCGAAAATGGACCATACAGAAAACTTGGATTCTCTAAAATAGAAAATAACACCATGCCAGTCGCGCCAGCGATGCACTGGATGGATATACACGAACTCACTAACAGACTTTTCAGGAAGCTCGGTAGGCAGGCAGACAGAGAGAAGACCATTACAGGTGTTCGTCCGGGCGGTGACAAGGATGGCGATTTGACCGTGAAGGCCAGTGACGGCGACATGATTAAATTGGACGACCCACGCAACGTAGCAGAAATTCACACTGGCGGCATAAACCCAGCATCACTTGCTTTCGTACTCATGCTAAAAGACCTGTTCAGTTATTTAGGTGGCAATCTTGATATGCTCGGCGGGCTTGGTCCTCAGTCTGAAACTTTAGGTCAGGATCAGTTGTTATCAGCTTCGGCGTCCATGCGAATCCAGAAGATGCAGAAAGAGGTAACTAAATTTACACAAGACATACTGGAAGACCTGTCGTTCTATCTCTGGTACGACCCTAACCCAAAGCAAAAGCCAGTTACAAAGAGCCTTGAGGGCTTTGAGAATATCGCAATAACTGTTCCGTTCAATCCTGAAGACAGAGAGGGTGACTTCATACAATACAATGTTAAGATGGAGCCGTTCTCCATGCAACATCATTCACCGGAAACGAAGATGCAGGGCATACGAACAATTCTATTAGAGATAGTTCAACCGCTGTTGCCGATGATGCAGGAGCAGGGCGTGACATTGAATATTGAGAAGCTATTCAAGACGATAGGCAAGCTCAGTAATATTTCGGAGCTGAACGATATAATCGAATTTTCCAACCCGACACTGAACGAAAGACCTGTTGGAAGTTCACCGGAACTTGAGAAGTCGAAAGCGGCTGTCACGCGGCGGGATTATACGAGGCGAAGTATTCCAGGTTCAACACAGCCGGGCAAGAGCAAGGTTTTGCAACAGGCATTGTTAGGCCAAAAACCCCAACAGAAAGAAGTAGCCTCGCTACAGAGAGCGAGTGCGTAGGAGACCCAAATGGAAATGAAACCAGTTAAAAGTTCAAACATCATCGCCGCTGGCTATGAAAATGGAGTGATGAGAGTGCGATTTAGCAATGGTACGGAATATGATTATGAAACTGTTAGCCCCACGACGTTCACAGAGTTTATGGTTGCTGACTCTCAGGGTAAGTTTTTTCATAAGAATATAAAAGGCAAATTCACCAGCACCAAAGTTGAGGAAGAAAACGATGGCGAAGGAAAACAGTGACATTTGGCTTAAAGTTCTAATAGGTTTCATCATAACCGTTTTAGGTCTGACAATTACCATCGGATTTAGAGGGTTAAGCAAGATGGATGAAAATAAAGTGGACAATACGGTATTTAATCAGCACGAAAAATACCAGAACCAACAGTTCGGAGAGATAAAAGAATCTCTTGTGAGAATCGAGCAAAACTTATAATGCCAAGCTATACTTATAAATGTGGTAAGTGCGGGAATAGGCAGACAGTTGTTCGGTCAATGACTGAGCCAGCCAGAACTGTCCTTTGCGAGAAAGATGGCGAAATAATGACGCGGGATTTGCAGGCTGATTTTGGCAAACAGCATCACGGTGATATATGGCCTTTGGTTTCTTATGCTGCGGGTGTTCATCCAGACCAAGTGCCGGAAATGATGGCAGTTGATAAAGCTAATGGAGTGCCAACACAATACTCTGACGAAGGCGACCCTACATTTACCAGTAGAAACCACCGTAGAAAGTATTGCAGAGTACATAGAATACATGACAGGAACGCAGGATACGGCGACCCGACGCCCAATTAGGAGTTATTATGGCTCATACAACAGGTGGCTCATACACATCAGGAAAAGGTGGGCATAAGAAACTACGGCGCCGATCTAAATTCGGCAAAGCCGTTGACAGTTTTAACGAGAAACGTAAGAAAAAATAGTAAAACCGAAACCCTGTTAATGGGAAATTATGCTTTTAAGCTATAAGCATAAAATCGTGTTGACAACCTAAACCGAAGGAGTGAATCATGGCAGAGGAAGAAAAAACCGAAGTGACAGAAGAAACTAAGGTTGACAAAACCAAGACCGAGGAAAATAAAACTACGGATACCGCTGAGGAAAAAAGCGATGAAAAAGAAGTAAAAATCCCGCAGGATGTAATCGAACTCCATGAGGAATTCGATAAAGAAATTGACAGCGATGATACCGATGCCGCTGTTGAGGAAAAGGCAGAATCCGAAGAAAAAAAACCGGATGAAACCGAGAAAAAGGTTGATGAAAAAGCCGCCGATGAAAAGAAGGATGAAAAAGATGCCGGCGAAAAGAAGGCTGAAGTAAAAGAAGAAGAAGTGGTAGTTGAACAGACGGCTGAAGAAAAAGAGATTAACGCTGCGGCGGAAGTTCTGAAAACGGAACTGATTGCCGAGTCGAAAAAGTCTGACGAGCAGAAAGCTACTGAAAAAGTGGCGACTGATAAGTTGGTTGCTGACGAAGCAAAGGCCAAAGACGGTAAACCCTTTGACTGTGGTTTGTCTTCTGAGGGCGAAGATGGTTACGAACCTGAACTTGTTGCTTCAGTCAACAAGATGGGTCAGGAATTCACCGACGCCAATAAGGTTCTTGCTGACGAAAACGCTGGCCTGAAAGCCCAGATACAGCAACAGGTAGGTGACAGGTTTATCGACTGGCTCGACAGGAAAGTTGGAAAACTCGGTGAGGACTTCCATGGGGTTCTGGGTGAAGGCGACTTGGATGATTTGGAGCCTAAGTCTGAACAGTGGGAGAACAGGCAGAAGATAGCCGACCGAATGAGTTTGGTTGCTAAGACGCACCAGAAACTCGGAAAGCAAACGCCGACACAGAGCAAACTCTTAGACCAGGCCGTGACGTATTTATTTCCCAAAGTGAAAAACAAGTCGAAGATTGAAGCGAAAACCAAGGAAGATTTAAAAAAGAGGTCAGGCCAGACTCTCGGAACTGGTGGTCGCAAAGGTTCGACTATAACGGCGGAACAGAAAGTGCTACAGGTACAAACAGACTTTGACAAGTTAGCTGACGAAGATTGATAGCACCTAAGCCGCCAGAGAGGTAGATAAAATGGCTATTCAGACGAAAGACATTGAAGATATGCTAACAACTACTTACTCGACTATTCCAAGAGGTAGTTTTGTTGATATTTCTCAGGAATTGACTGAGTACGTTGTTATGCCGTATCTATTAACGCAGCGAGGCGGCCTTGTTGTTAAAAAAGGTGGCGTTGGGGTTGAAGAAACTCTAATGACCCACCACGGCGGACGCTCCAAGTGGATTGGTGAGTATGACGAAGATACTGTCAATGTCATTGACCACCTGAAGCGGATGAAAGTTGATTTCTCACTGTTGACTGATGGTATTGCCCATACAAAAGGCGAACTCATGGACAACAGAGGTAAGGAGAGAATCAACAACGTCATCCTGCCGAGACGAAGGGCGATGTTCCTTCGCGTAGCAGAGACATTGGAAGATGCTTTCTTCACCACTCCAGACGCCTCTGACCAGTTGACTCCGTGGGGTTTGAAGTATTGGATTGTCAAGAACGCAACGGCTGGCTTCAATGGTGGCCTGCCATCAGGCTTTACGTTGATTGGTAATATCAACTTGACAGATGTTCCGAACTTCAAGAATTACACTGACCAGTACACGGCAATCAGCAAGGCAGACCTTGTGCTGAAGATGAAAAGGGCGCACCGCAGGACGAAGTTCAAAGCTCCGCGTAGAGACCCCGGTTTCCGTGGCGATGCAATGCCTAACAAGAGATTCTATCTGACCAACGAAGATGTTCTTGAAGGCATGGAAACACTCGCCGAAGACCAGAACGAGAATCTCGGTAATGATGTTGCTCCAAAGGTTGCTGGTGCAGGCGCATGGGGACTCAGAACTGACGGTGAAGGTAATGTATTATTCAAGAGAAATCCGTTTGTTTACTCGGAACTTCTCAACACTGATACCTCTGACCCTGTTTATGGTTTGGATATGAGTACGTTCCATGCCATGACGAAAAAAGGTGATAACATGGATTTGGGTGACTTTAGAGTTGCTCCAAACCAAAGTCGTGTTTTCAAGGCCGTGTTGTATCACAGGCATCAAACGATTAACGACAATAGACGTAACAACTTTGTAATCAGTAAATAACTTTTGGGAAAATACCCAAGAGTAACCTTATAATTCGGGAAAATACCCGAAGAAAGTGAGTTTATGATGATAACCAATTTGGTTCAGTATCAGAATCAGTTTTACACCAGAAAAGCGATATTCATTTATCGCGGCACCACAGCCCTTAAAAAAGGCTTTGGTATGTGTTACGACCTTGACTATCTGACAACCACGACAAAACAGACGGCGACAGACCCGTTTGGGGCGAGAGGCTTGAAGGAAATTCAAGTTCCTGCCGTGGCTAACGCTAATCGGTTTGCAGGCGTTCTCACGCAGAATTATCCTGCGGACGCTAACGGTAAGGTCAAGATGGTTGAACTTGCTTTACCAGGCGGCTGTGCGATGGTATCACAGCGAATCATTTCGACCTCTGGTTTAGGCCGAATTACCTGTATTGTTGATAGTACGGTAGGTAACGGCAACTCAGGGTTGTTCGCTTACGGCGGGCTTCCCGGTAGAGGTTCTGCTGTACCGCTTCAGACTTTGGCTGCAGCGACAAGCGGGGACTTGGCAATCTCTGACTTGGCTGGCGGAACAACGGCGGTCTATTCTTCCTCAACAGGTCTTACCACTATCACCCTTACGGGTGCAGGTACGGCGTTGGGGTATCTAACGGAAACAGTTGCAGCAGACGGCTACGAAATGACTGTGCTTGATGGAGCCACGGCAGCGACAGGCGCAACAAGAGCCAATCCGGGTGTTTACCCTGTTGTTAATGCAACGGGAACGGGTACTTTTACTGTTACAGGTGACACTGGTTCAGTACCTCTAACAATCTGTCTGACGAAGAAAGACTTACTGAAGATGGTCTATCTTGAGGATGGACCGGAATCAGGTTTGGCAGACTATGTAACTCCGAGCAACGCTGCTGCAAGGCAGTTCGTTCTGAATCAGGGCGGCACGACCTTCATCGTTGGTGGTGGTATCACTATTGGTGGCGACAGTACCGTAAACACCCTTGCAGACCCCATTACTATCGGCGGATCGCATGGCGCGGTAAAGAAAGCCTTTAATGTGCTTTCGACTATTACGTCAAACGACTACATCGTGACGGTGACAAGCGGCCTGCAAGCCGATATAGCAACGGGTATGGCAACTATTGTTCTGGACACAGCTGCGGACGAGGTTGTTCTTGAGTGGATGGGCAACATGGGCGGAGCAACAACAGGTGTCTGGCTTGAAAGAATGAGCGTTGGCGCCACATTTACATAAGAAATCGGTTTGGGTTTTGGCCTTCGAGTCCCCGCCCTACTGGGGCGGGGGCTTACGGGTTACGACATAACATTTTTGTTGTGCTGCGTCGCTTTCGCAGCTAAAATATAAAAGGAAAGGACTATTGATATGAATATTGCACGAACAAGAAAACTTATCACAAATGAAGGCGTAGGACTCATGGAAGCCGAGCTGGATACATTGTATTCACCGAGTCATTCCGGTATAAACTATTTCGTGGACAACAACAAGTCTGACGATTCCGGCGATGGTTTGACATGGGGTACTGCGTACAAGTGGCTATCAACTGCGTTAGCAGCGAGTCATGCGGCTATCGGTGTTTCAGCGGACAGGGCATGGGCTACGAGGAACAGGATTTACTGTATTGGTGATGCAATCACCGAAGACCTGACGAAACTGGCGCAGAAGACAGACGTTATCGGTGTCGGTTCGTATGACGCGGGAACGCAATGCGGCCTGATAGGAAATCATGTCATAGCAGGAACCTATCAAGGTTGTCGTTTCTTTAACTTCCGGTTTGATGAAGTTGACACGGGAATCGTCTGGACTTTAGTAACTGGACAGACTGGAGCACAGTTCATTAACTGTGTTTGGGTGTCTCGTTCAACAAACCCTACTATCGGGCTTAAATCGACTGCTGTTTACGGACTCGGTGTAATCGACTGCCAATTTGAGTCGGTCAACGGCTACACAACCGCTTGTATCAATCTCAAGTCGGGTGTGTCGGATAATACTATCATCAGAGGTTGTCATATCGGCGGGGCTATTGGAATCGTGATTGACAATGGTGTCACGAATACTGCTGGCAGAATCTTGATTGACGACAATCGTTTTATGAACCTTACTCTGTGTATTGACGACAATTCTGATAGTGGTACGGGTATTGCCGTAGTTACAAGGAATGTCATGGTTAGTGAAGAAACTATCGGTGCAAATATGTACGACATCAACCTAGCTTTGGCCGCAGGGAACATAGCAACTGGTAGTGACAATACGTTAGACGTCCCGATTAAGGCGGTGTAACTCATCTGGCTATGCACAGGAACGCGATAGTCGGCGTGATACTTGACTAAGGAAAGGATGTGTTTTATGGTTTTTAGCGCAAAGAAGAAGGACACTCCACCTGCTAAGTCGGAGAAAAAGGCTGAGAAGAAAGTTAAGTACATTCCGCCCTGCTCTCTGAAGTTCAGGTGTAACATCTGCGGCGGCACCAGTACAAGCAAGACCTGTAGTGGTTGCGGTTCGCAGGATTACACACAGCAGATAGTTTAGAATTTAATGCCCCTGCCGGTGTGGTGGGGGCATATTTTACCAAACCCCAAATCGAGAGGTGTACCATGAATGACGAACAGATAGATTTAATGGACAAGATGGGTCAGGCTCACAGGGATATGCTCCGGCGCATGCTTGGAGTAAACGAGATACCTTTGCTGGTATTGAAGCGGTACTTCTCAATTAAGAAGCCGCTGGACAAGGTGGACGGTTTTTTTTCAATATGTGATTTACTCAGGATAGCTATGGATTGCGGTTTCAATCCAGAGACAGGGCTGTTTGGTGAACTCAAAGTGTTAAGTAGATTCAGCGAGGAAGACATAGAGAGAATCCGCAACACAAAGCCCGGTGATATGATTATAGTGGACGACCCGAAAGACATTATTCAGGTAATTAAAAAACCTGAGTCGCACAAGCCAATCTCTGAGCAAGTAGAGCCTAAGTTTTTCGAGGAACCGGCTAAAGAAGTCGTCACTGAGCCAGAGGAAAACGCTGAGGCGGCACAGCCCGTGGAAGAAGCCGAAACAGAAGAAACTGCTGTGATAGAAGATTCTGAAACGGTTACAGCAAGTTCAAGTGAAGCAGTTGCGGAACCTGCGGAAGAAATCCCTGAGCCAGAAGAAGATGACGATGAGCCGACGGAAACTTTAGAACAAGGGGTAAAAGTCAGAGCTTTTATTGACGGCAAAATCGTTGAAGGTGAAATCGCTGGGAGTAGAGAAGAAGGTGGAGATATATTATATGGTATTTCGACTGATGAGGGTCTTCGTCCGAATGTTCCAATCGACAATATTGAGGTAGTCTAAAATGGCGGAAAGCACGCTTACAACTACATATACGGAATTGAGGGAAGAAATCGCTGCTTATTTGGGGCTGACGAGGACGTCAAGTAAGTGGTCGGCTACTGAAACAGCGGCGATTGCTGTGGTATTGAAGCGTGCGCTTAGGCAGTTTTACTTCCCGCCACCCGTAGCTGGTCAGAAACCGCATAAGTGGTCGTTCTTGGAGCCTCTTACTACACTTGATACGATTGCACCTTATGATACCGGAACGATAGCTGTTACGATTACAGGGACGACTGTGACGCTCACAGACGGTGTATGGCCGTCGTGGACAGCTACTCACGGCTCACTTATTGTTGATACTGTTGAGTACGTCATAGACACACGGACGGACGATACACACCTTGAACTGGCCTCTGCCTGGACAGAGGACACCGAAACAGCGGCGGAGTACACCTTGAAGCATGACGGTAATTATGACTTGCCGGACGACTGGGGTGGTATAAAAGGCAATATTGTTATTGAGTCAGTCAATTACAAGCCGAATATAGTCCTTGTGGGCGAAGGCCGGATAAGAACACTCAGGCAGCAGTCACCGCAAAATACAGGTTCCAGTTCGACTACAACTCCGTTTTACGCAGCTATCAGGCCGAAAGAGCATACAGTCACAACGACCGGACAGCGATATGAGATAATGTTCTTCCCCCTGCCGGAAACTGTTTACACGATAAGCTATATAAAGCGGATACTGCCGCAGATGCTCGTTACTTCTACATTGGAATATCCTTACGGTGGGACATCGCACTCAGAGACCATATTAGCGGCTTGCCTTGCTGTTGCAGAGGAACAGGAAAACGGAAACCGCAAAGACGGTCAAAAGGTATTCGACAAAAAAGACTTATTCAAAGAACGGTTGGCGGCCAGTATTGAGATTGATAAGCAGATGAACAGTGTTGAGTTCTTCGGCTATAACGGGGACGATTCGGATGCCAGACATAGATTAGGCTACGACAGCACTGGTGAACAGCGGAGGCTCTCTGGCTATTATGGCAATGACCTTGTAACTTATAACGGCAATATCAGTTAGGAGTATTAAAATGCAGAACGATGAAAACAGCATATATCAGGGCGGCTATGCGGAGCGAAGCGTCAAGAAGACCATATCGTCGATTGGCGGTAGTGGCGGGGATATATTTGTTGTATCTGGGCCGATAAAAGTCATTGAGCTTATCGGTGTGGTTACCACTAACATTGGCGGTACTATAACGCGGGTTAAGTTGCTTGTTGACCCGACCGAGCCTGGTACTAACACAGATATTTGCGCCCAGTTGGATATTGACGGCGACCTTGCAGGGACAGTCTATACCATCACAGGAACTTTTGGTAATGCTATGGTGGAAACGACGAATGGTGTTATTGCGGGGCTGGCTACGCAGTTCATAGTTCCTGCGGGCGTGATTGAGTATGCCAACGCCGATAACGCTGAAACAGGCATAATTGACTGGCATTTAAGATATAAACCATTGGCGCCGGGTGTTACTGTAACCGCGGCTTAAAGAAAGGCAGGGCAATGGGACAGAGACTTTATGACATAATAATTTACAGGAAGCTGACGAATCCGTATGCAAGGTTTGTAGAGGTGGCAAGTGGGCTGATATGGGATGTGGCTAATGCAGAGAAATCCGCTACGCCGACTTACGCCGATACCGATGTCCAGCTAACACCCGACAACACTTACATCGGCGGAACTCCGGTTAAGATTCCAGCTTTGCTACCAGTAGGGAATTATGACTTGCTGATTTATGACGCAGCAACGCCCGCTGTTGCAGACGAAGTGCTAATCGGAAAGCGTATAGGTTGGAATGGAAAGCACATAATCGGCCTACCTTTAGACCTATAAGGAGGCTGAAAATGAGGATAGGATTTCCCGACCAGGGCTTGAACGAGGGGCTGCCGTCACAAGACCAGCCTGTCAGGACTTCGTTTAATCTGCAAAATGTAAGACCATACGATATTACCTCAGAGCGCATCAGGGGTGGACAGCGCCCCGGAACAGCTTTGGCTTATACGAATCAAATAGTGGGCGATTTCCCGATAATCAATATGGTTTCGATTGTCACAACGTACTTGACTCCAGGGAGCTAATAATGCCTTACAAAGACCCAATAAAAGCTAAAGAAAATGCTGCCAAGCGGTATCAAAGAGATAGAAAAAAAAGAGATGCCGCTAATAAACAGTGGATAAAAGACCACCCAAAGGAATTTCGTGCTATACAGAAGCGATACGAAGCAACTGAGAAAGGCAAAATCGCCGTGAAGAAGAAAGAGCGCAAGTATAAAAAGACAGATAAGCATAAGCTCCGAATTAGGCGTTCACACCTAAAACAGACTTACAAGTTGACCCTTGAGCAATATGATGAAATGTTAGAAAAACAGGGTGGTGTTTGTGCTATCTGCGGCAAAGCGGAAGTGATGGTTCACCAAAACGGGTCAGTAAAAAGGCTCGCAGTTGACCATAATCACGACACAGGGCAAATCAGAGGCTTGCTTTGCGCTAGGTGTAATGCCGCCCTTGGTCAATTTGGTGACAATATTGAGCACTTACGCTCGGCAATAAATTATTTAACAACATATATCCGCCCAGCATAGGAGAATTATGAGTCCACTAAAAGATAGTAATAATACTGGTGAAAGTAATAGTAGTGCCAATGTGCAGTTAGATGTTGTATTTGGCGACATTTTTCTGCTTAATAGAGGACAAACCATAAACTTCGGGCAAACTTACATTATATCATCTGTTAAGGTGTTATTAAGTAGGATATTTCATCACATTATAGATACCAGACCAGGCAATATCAAAGTTAGTATTTACGCAACTACAGAAAATGGTAGCCCTACTGGTTCAATATTGGGAAGTGGCACTATCAATGGAAACTCTATACCATTTTTGGACGAGGACAGCCCTGATAGAGAGTGGAGGGAGTTCGCAATCAATCCAACATTAGAATTAGTCGGGGGTACGAAATATGCTATTGTGTTATCCATTGCCTCTGGGCCAGTCGCAGCGCCAAATGGCAGGGTTATTCAGTGGTGGAAAACAGGGTCAGGCAACAAATACCCAGCGGGCGCTCCGCTCAATGCAGGCAATGTACTGTATCCTGGACCACCTGACGAAGATGACTGGGGTGGTGAAGTCGGGGGTTCTTCTGACCATATGTTTGAAACTTATGGACTTGTCGCGGGGGAAAGTGACCCATCGCCATTTCCAGTTGATAGACCAAGCATTTACGACCCCGATGATTATTGGGACCCCGATAGTGATGGTGGCGGTGACTGGACTTCTGACCCAGCAGATTTACTGACGCTTGGTGGAGGTAGGTATAATCAGCAATTAGTAGTTTTAAGCAATCAGGGCAAGATTTACTTCAGGGGGTTGTGATGGCTTTCCCCGAAGATAGACCGGGTGGCTATGACCCTGACCAAGTATTTGATGAGTCAGCGAATGACTGGACATCGACGTTATCAGATTTGGAATCGCCGGGTGGCGAAAGATATAAACCACAGTTAGTGACACTTTCAGACCAAGGAAAAATTTATTTTGGAGCTTTATAATGGCTGTTTTAACGGAACTTTCGGCACTTCATGGTTTCGCAGATGGTGACATCAACACGGACGGTTACGTAGCCGTAATTCCTGCGTTCCAGAAGATTTATTACGCCGATGGGCGAGATTATGATAACAAAGGTTATCACAAATTAGATTTCCTTAATACGAAAATAGTTGGACTTGCTGACGGCGCTTTGACAAAAGGCGAAGCCGTTACTCAGGCCACCAGTGGTGCGCAAGGTATTTATGATGAGTGTACCGATGTCAAACTGTCAGGGACGTTGGGTGTGGCGTCTGTACCGTTCCAGTTAGGTGAGAAAGTTACTCAGGCTGTTACACTGGCAATCGGATATGTGGTTTACGTTGGTTCAGGCTTTATCAATGTATGTCCTGTGTCAAGGAACGCTTCAAGTGGGGCATTGATAGACTTCACAGCCTCAGCAAATGCTATAACAGGCGCAACAAGCGGTGCAACAGTTGCTACCGTCAGCGCTGTAACAGCGAAAGGTTTGGACAAATTCCATTACATTTACCGAACCACAACGACAGAGTTCGACCAAAACAACGCTATTACAGGCAAAATATCAGGTAAAATCATAACTCCGTTGACTGCGGCGGATGGCTCACCTGACTTGGGGGCGACGATACAGCATTTATATCCTGACGCTTCTGGTTCAAGCGGGACGTTCACAATTACCTATGAGGGTGAAACTACTGCGGCCATTGCTTATGATGCTACGACAGGTGAAATAACAACAGCCCTTAACTTACTATCGACGGTAACAGCAGGTGATATTGTTGTTTCGGGTACGACTTTTGATTCAGGCAACTCTACAACGCCACTTATCCTGACATTCTTATCAACGCTTGGCTCAGTTAATCCTGTGAGCGTCACAGAGTCCATGGGGACGACAACGGAAGTCCTGACCAAGATTGTACAGACAGGATTTACAACAGTCACAGCACCGCCTCACTGGCTTACATGGAAGCCTCATGCTTCATTCTCCGGCACAACCGACCCGGGCTTAATGCCGGATGGCGGTTCAAATATAGGATGTTTGTGTTTTGGTAGGATATTCTTAAATTCAATGAGTAATCCTCATCAATGGTTTTGTTCAAGAATCAACGACCCGTTGGATTTTGATACTTCACAGACGGACGTTGCGGCGGCTACTTCAGGACAAAACACCCCAAAAACAGGATTAGTGGCTGAACCAGTTATCTCGATGCTTAGTTACAAAGACCATTATCTCGTGATGGGAAACACGAGCAGTGTTAATGTTATGCGGAGTGACCCCTTGATGGGTGGTGTGCAGACACCGATATCCAATTCGACAGGCTTTTTTAGTCCGGTTTCATGGGGCTGGGACGACCAGAACAATCTATATTTCTTGGGAATTGATGGAATTTACAAATTAAGCTCGAGCGCAATCATAAACGCCCAGCCACCGGAGAATATCACCAAAAAGCGAATACCAAAACTTATATCATCTATTGGCTTGAACCGTCGAACAGACAGAGTTGCTATGGCCTACGATAAGAAGCGGTATGGAATTCAGGTTTCAGTCACGCAAAAAGATGGTGCTTGGGGTACTGTGTTCTGGATTGACCTTAGAACAGGCGGACTATTCCCTGATAAATTCCCAACCGACCAGTCACCGGCGTCATTACTATATTTCGATTCTTACAAAACTACTGAAAGGCATTTGCTGTTAGCTGGTTATGATGGGTATATTCGCAAGTTTGACGAGAGTGTTAAAGACGATGAGGGTTCCAATGCGATCGACAGTTTCTTCTGCGTTGGTCCCTTTGTAGATGATACTGATGTTCGCAATAAGGTTATAACCGACGAGACTTCCGTGACCGCTGGTGAGGGTACAGACGGTTTGACAGTTGACCTTTTCAGGGCAGATTCAGGCGATGAGTTAATAGCGAATGTTATAGCTGGTGCGACGCCGGCAGCAACCAAGACCTTAACAGGTGATGGTTTGGAAAGTTCAATGAGAGATAGGGTGGCTGGCAGGGCAATAGCTATGAGATATGGAAATTCCACAGCTTCGGAAAGTTTCAGTATTGAGGGTATAAATTCAACAATCAAAAAGACAGGCAAAGAGAAGTAGAAAGGGGTTATTATGGCTTTTCGACCGTTCAAATTTACAACACCGGAGTTCGGGCAGAAAGACTTTGAAGCTGCACTTGCGAGATTTGAGACCCGCGCTGGCAGATTCGGTGATTTGATTACTGAGACGCTACCAGAGGTTAAAGCCGGTCTCTCGGAGGCAAAAGGTCTTCGTAGTCAGTTTAGGGTGGGTGGTACTTTTGGAGAAGGCAGGCGACAGACAGCGACAGAGGAAATACAGAAAGGTCTTGCAAGGGACACCGCTGCCGCAGTTGCCGCAGGGGCGTCAAGTATATCATCCGCCAGAGGTCTAAACGTACTGGCGGGCAGAGAGCGTGCCATAGAGTTTGCTAACATAGACGATATTCGAGCGCAATTTGAATTGCAGGCGTTCCAGCCCTATGTGCAGATGTTGTCAGCTTTAAGCAATCTTGCCAGTGCCGGAGTTCAGATAGCTGGTGCCGAGCCAACGAGACGTGAATTCATAACACAGGGCAAACCTTTTATCTCTGGTTTTGGACCGGCAATTTAAGGAAATACTATGGGAGCAGGACCGAATTATGTAGTTATACCCCATGACTGGGCGAATCTTGAGCATATTATCGCTGACTTGACTACTCGCTTCGTCAATGAGAATACTGCGTTTACAGATTTCCTATTGAAAGATGGAACCCGTGAACTTACAGCGGACTGGGACGCTGGTTCATTCAAAATTACCGCCGAGCAGTTTGAATCTGACATAGCCACCGGGGCAGCGCCTTTGATAGTAGCTTCAACAACTGTCGTGACGAATCTGAACGCGGATTTACTTGATGGTCAGCATGGTTCATTTTATGCCCCTGTTTCGACGGGAGTTATAGCGGCAGCGGCGCTGACAGACGAAAAGATTGTCCGTGGCGATGTCGCTTCGTTAGCGGTTCAGACTTCTGGTATCGGCATTGACGATACGGACAATATAACGGGCGTAACTTCCTTGGCAGTGGGGAATTTACGTTTAGGTGTTCTTAATGCGAGTATCTTATCAAGAGTCAATAACGCTGGTCTTTCATCTATACTTGGCTCAAATACCATAAATACCGGAGCAATGCTAGACTTTGGTGGACAGAGCAGTCCCATAGGTGCGAGTATAGTTTTACAATATGGTCGTGACGCCGCCTCAAATGCCGCTGATTTCTTTCAACTGGGACATAAAACCACAGGTGGTCTTAATGCTTTTTGGATAATAGATAATGACCAACTTTCATCTTATACCGGAGACTGGGATATAACAGGGGCAATGGATATTTCCGGCTTAACGACTTTAGGTGGAAATCTTTTGGTCAATGGTGGCGATATAGGAATAACCGGAGACACAGACCTTATACAGTTAGCTAATGGTGCTTTGACTGTAAATGGTTCTATTACAGGAACTTTTGTAAATATCACAGACGATACCAATGCTTACCAAATAAATGGCGAAATGATACTTACGAATCAAGGTACTCAGAATATATCCGTGGGCTTTAAGGCAAATATTACCGACCCTGCCGCTGCAATACAAAATATCAGTATAGGTTCATGTGCTGGCGAGTTTCTTGATAATACAGCAGGTGTTGAAGCAACACAAAATGTCTTTGTAGGATTTGAGGCGGGACAAGGTGCTT
>SDBU01000534.1_pt1 | contig 52840 bp, 65 predicted proteins | sample 2277071 | NCBI WGS metagenome assembly SDBU01 (sample SAMN10397929, study PRJNA504765) | marine sediment metagenome | isolation source: marine sediment core GS08_GC12, 126 cmbsf | place: Arctic Ocean: Gakkel Ridge, Loki's castle | collected 2008 | reverse complement strand
TACACATCGACGAGTTTTGTGGGGGTCTGTGGCGCAGCCAGGTAGCGCACCGGCCTTTTAAGCCGGTTGTCGTGGGTCCGAATCCCACCAGACCCGCAATCTATATGCAGACAAGAAGACCTTATTACAAATTAAATAACTCCATTAGAGCCAAAGAACCGTGCCTTTCACTAAACCAATAATCAGCATCGAGAATGTGGTTGCATCAGCTACCATTGATCAAAAACTGGATCTCAAAGATATTACAAAGAAATTTCCTGATGTAGAATGGAACCCAGATATGTTTCCAGGTGCTGTGTTTAGAATAAAGAGTCCAAAGACTGCCACATTACTTTTCAGTACGGGAAAGATGGTATGTACTGGTGCAAAATCAGAAGATCTGGCAAGAAAGGCAGTAAAAATGGTGGTTCAAAAGTTGAGAAAAGGTGGAATTAAAATAAAGAAAGATGCGGTAGTAACAATACAAAATATTGTTGCCTCAATTAACCTAGGAGGAAAAATTAGCTTAGAACAGGCTGCTAGGACATTACCAAGAAGTATGTATGAGCCTGAACAATTTCCAGGAGTGATTCATAGGATAGTTGATCCCAAGACTGTGATCTTGCTTTTTGCATCTGGCAAACTAGTATGTACAGGGGGCAAAACCGAAAAGGATGTCTATCGTTCTGTAAACAATCTTCATAGTATGCTGGAAGAAAAGAACCTCATGATTTATGACTAGATTTTCATGATGAATAATCATGAACTCCATTAAATGTTCTGATTGTGGTTCCTATTTTATCAATAATTTAACTTTCTTTGAAAGATTGGATAAAGAATTTGTGATGTCACCATCTCGTTTTGTAATTCCAATACGATAGGCGTTGGTTTTTTTAATTCGATCAGCAATCATTCGTTTTTGTTCGTTGAACCCAGAGGATCCTTCCGAAGTTCTCTCCTTCAGAGATGAAAAAACTGAGACGGATTGAATAATTTTTGCAACAGCTTTTGAATCAACGGTTGCACCTTTAATGGATTGTTTGATTTCAGCTGTTGTGAGTTTTGAGAGTGGCTTTTTTGCTTGAAATGCTGCTTGGACAAGTTGGCCAACTACTTTGTGAGTAGTACGGAATGGAATTCCATCTTGGACAAGCTTTTCGGCAATATCTAATGCAATTACATAACCACCCTCTGCTGCTTTTTTCATTTGTTTTTCATTCACATTTAGCGTGAGAAGCATTGATTTCAGTACAAGTAGTGTGGTGATTGAAATTTTTGAAGCTGACCAAACTGCGGATTTGATTTGTTGTAAGTCGCGTCCATATCCTGTTGCAAGTCCCTTGATTGTAGCCAATATTGCCATAAGATGTCCAATTACCTCTGAAGTCTTTCCCCGTGTTAACTCTAGAATGTCTGGATTTTTCTTTTGAGGCATAACACTTGAAGGAGAGGTAAATTCATCGGCAAGTTCTATGAATGAAAATTCAGAGGTTGACCAGATTACAAAGTCTTCAGCAATTTTACTCAAATTGGTCATAAGAATAGCTACGACTGAAACATATTCTGCTACAAAGTCCCTCGTGCTTGTTGCGTCTATAGAATTCTCAACAATTCCATGAAAGCCAAGCATCCTAGCAGTGCTTTGTCTGTTTATTGGAAGACTTGTTCCACCAACAGGACCAGCCCCAAGTGGACTTTGGTTTACTCTTCCATATGCAACATAAAGTCTTTCAATATCTCGAAACAGAGAATCTGCATAAGACAAAAGATAATGTGAAAAAACACCAGCTTGAGCTTGCTGAAGATGTGTGTATAATGGCATTACAGTTTTTTGATGTTGTTGTGCAAGTGAAACAAGAGCTTCGATTGTGTCTAAAATACAACTACATAAAATATTGATGTCATCTCGAATTTTCATTCGTATATCTAATGATACTTGATCATTTCGTGAACGTGCGCTGTGCATTTTCCCGCCGCTCACAGAACCTGCTCTTTTGATAACAAGTGATTCAATTAACTCATGAATGTCTTCTGCATCAGATTTTTTTTCATATTTTTCTTTCTTTATTGATTCGAGTGCTGAAAGAATTTTTTTTACTTCAGCTTTAGTTATTATTTTGTTTTCATAAAGCATTATTGTATGTGCTTGACTGCCAAGAACATCATAAAGCGCAATCTCGACATCATCTGAAATTGATGAAACATAATCTAATGTGATTTTATTTAGATCATTTCCCAGACGAGAGCGATACATTACCATAGAATCTAGAATGGTTATATATAGCATAGATGTTTTTCTGATTATGTCTCAAACCGTCAAACAACTACGAGTTAAAATCTTTGATGAGTTATCAAAAATTGTAGATCCTGAAATCAATACTACAATTACGGAACTTGAGTTAATTGATGAAGTTGATATTAATGAAAACAGTGTCAAGGTTGATTTGCATCTAACTAGTCCATTCTGTCCAGCAGTCTTTGGTTTCAAAATCTGCCAGGACGTTCATGATAATTTGCTACAAATAGATGGGATTGATGACGTAAAGGTAAACGTTTCAAACCACTTTATGGCAGAGCAAATTAACAATCAGGTCAACAATAGTCCTAACCCAAAAAAGCAAACCACTTAGCTTCTAAAACCCAGCAAATATCCTCTGAGTAATTGAATACCCATAGCTGGGTCTACTCCTTTTGGACAAACCTGGCTACATGAGCCAGCAAAGTGGCACCTCCAAATTCCATGAGAATCATCTATAATTTTGAGTCTGTCATCCTTTCCTTTGTCTCTGGTATCTGCAACGTATCGATATGCTTGAGCAAGTGCTTGTGGTCCAATAAAAGAAGAATCTGTGGCCATCGTAGGACATACAGAATTACAAAGACCACATTTTATGCAGTTTGCAAATTGAATGTATTTTTCAACCTCTTGAGGAGTTTGTAGAAACTCTTTGGATGATATGGTTTCTGAATCCTCACTGATGATGTATGGTTTTAGTTTTTTGTGCGTTTTGAATAATCTATCGAAACCAACAACCAAATCTCTAATGATTGGAAAATTATTCATTGGTTCTACTGTAATAACACTTGAATCCAATTCGCTTATTTTCGTGAAACAGGCTAGTCGTGGTCTGCCATTAATGATCATGCCACATGAACCACAAGATGCTTGTCTACAAGAGTATCTAACTGCAATTGAATGATCAAGGTGTTTTTTTGCGTCTAAAATTGTATCAAGAACTGTAGTCCATTTTTCGTATGGTACTTGATATTCTATGAATTTCTTTTTATCATCTGTTTTTGGATTAAATTTTAATATTCTGAGCCTAATTGTCTTTCCTGGAGAGATTACAGATGAGGCTTTTTCTTCTGCAAGAGTTGGTGCTAACGCCATCTAAAACATCCCCATATTTGTCATAAATATTGTTCTAGAGCCATATGCAATAACAGTTACCATTGCTGCAACACAACCATATGACACTGCTTTTTCGTAAGAATGTCCTTGTTTGAGTTCTAATAAAACGACTCTGAGGCCGTTGAATCCATGTATAGATAGTAAAATTAAGATAATTTCAAGCAGTCCAGCATATGGTAGGAATTGGTAGTTTGCGATTACACTCTGATAGCTCAATGATTCTGCAAAGTTTTGTGTAAGTCTAAACAAGATATGAACAGCTACAAGTGCAACTGCCGCTAGAGCAGTTCCATAATGAATTTTCATAATTATACTTTCTCGCATTTTATTCACCGTACATTACGGCTAAGCCGTACATCATTGCTATTGCAGCAAGAACTATTGCTGAATATATCGCAATTTTGTGTCTATAGTTCTGTGATTGAGAAATATACGGATAGTCTGGTCTTGTTGGTCTTCCAACACCAACACCCCCATGTCCCAGCATTACACGAATGCCGTTAACCGTATGGAAAACACACATTCCTATAACAAGTGTAAGGATAATGTGACCTTCAGTTGTTTGAGTAAGTTCTAGAACTTCTTGCCATCCTACACTTCCTTTCAAAATCATGCTTGTTTCATAAATGTGGGCAACAAAATATGCAAGAAGACCAAGTCCAGTAAGTCTCATTAACCAATACGCAACTCTTTCAATCCCATATCTCGTGGGATTTGCCATTCCTTTGATTCCTTCTTTATTTTCGTCTGATCTTTCCATCTAATACTTTCTCTCCACTGGTTTGTAATTAGTTATAGTGACTGGATGAGTTTTCATTATTGGTTCTTTTGGATCATAATATGCAAGTGTATGGTGTAAGAAATTTTTATCATCTCTGTTCGGAAAATCTGTTCTAGCATGAGCCCCTCGTGATTCTTTTCTGTTGATTGCTCCTATCAAGACAATTTCAGCAACTCGGAACATAGAGTCTAGCTCCATTACGTTTGTAAAGTTTGTATTGTATTCCTTTGCTTTATCATCAACGTGTTTCCAGGCTTGCTCTTTTAGTGATCGAATTTTCTTCAATCCTTCAACTAAGCCTTCTTCATCTCTGTAGACATGGGCTTTTTCATCCATTGTGTCAGTAAGTTCTTGTCTTATTTCATATGGATTGACACTTCCTTTTCCACGAAATATTCCATCATAGATTCTTTTTTCCTCAGCTTCAACACGAAACTCAGGCCAAGGTTCTGATGTAGTTCCTTTTTCAATATAATCAACAGCTAGTGTTCCTGTAATTTTTCCCCATACAATACATTCAGAAGTAGAATTTGCTCCAAGTCTGTTAGATCCATGAGCACTGTTACATGCAACTTCACCGGCTGCCCAGACTCCTTGTAATTCTGTTGCTCCATCAATGTTGGTATGGATTCCTCCCATCATGTAATGACAAACAGGTCTAACAGCCAAAATGTCTTTGGCAGGATCAATTCCGGAAAATTTTATGGAAATCTCTCTAATTCCGCCCAATTTTTCCTTAATTTTTTCGTCTCCTATGTGCCGCATATCCAGTTTGAGGCAATCCACGCCTGTTTCGTGCTTGAATCCTCTGCCTTCACGAATCTCGAGAATCATTGCTCTTGAAACAATATCTCGAGGAGCAAGCTCCATTGTTTTTGCTGCATAGTTTTTCATGAATCTTTCTCCTTTGTTGTTTAGAAGGTATCCACCTTCTCCTCTAGCACCTTCTGTAATCAAAATTCCAGATGGTAAAATTCCGGTTGGATGAAATTGAACAAATTCCATGTCTTTTAGTGCCAGACCAGCCCTGTATGCCATATCAAGTCCATCAGGAGTTGATGAAAGAGCATATGTTGAATAGCTATAGATTCTTCCAGCACCACCTGTTGCAATTATCAAAGCTTTTGCTTTGATTGCATAGAAAGTACCTGAAGATAGTTCTATTGCTGTAATTCCCCTAACTCTTTCTCCATCATGTACAATTGAAGTTACATACCATTCGTTAAGAAATTCTATATTGTCAAATTTTTGGCAAGTATCATACAATGTTTGCATTTCATAGAAACCAACTTTATCTGCAGCATAAGTAGCTCTGGGGAAACTGTATCCTCCAAACCATCTTTGATCAATTTGTCCATTTTCTCTTCTTGACCAAGGCATTCCCCATTTTTCCAATTGAAATATTTCATTTGGCATCTCACGACAAAGACGTTCAGCTACATCTTGATCTGCTAAAAAGTCACTTCCTTTAATGGTATCATAAATATGAGACTCTAATGTATCACCTTCGTCTTCAAAAATAACTGCAGCAGTTCCGCCTTCTGCAGAAACAGAATGGGAACGCATTACCTGTACTTTAGAAATTACTCCGATCTTAATCTTGGAACTTTTTTTTGTGGCTTCAATTGCTGCTCTTAGTCCTGCTAAACCCGAACCGCAAATCACTAAATCATATTCAATGGATTCAACCATAACGCCCTTTGTCCGCCGAAAATCGGTTAAATATGTATTGTAAAATGATCGAGAAAAATGCTATGGATGGATTAATATGTATCGCTAGCGATATCGCTAGTGATGATATCAGAATGGTTACAGAGGGTTGGAAGTTCAGTGCCTAGAGGTTTCTCTCGATACTATATTCTAGAATTATTGAAAACAAAACAATATTCTGGAAAAGAGATCATAGATCATGCAATTGAGCAAAGTCAAGGAGGATGGAAACCTTCGCCGGGTTTGATCTATCCTTTACTTGGAAGACTATTAGATGAAAGATTGATTGAAGAAACAAAAGATGGTAAGTATCATATTACAAAAAAAGGAAAAGCTATGGCAAAAGATGTTGAAATGATAAATAATGTTGTAAAAAAACAACTAGACGTTTTATTCAGATTAGGAAATGTGGGAAAGTTTGTTGCGATGGAACTTATTGAAAGGGTTACTACAATGGGAACTGTATTAAGCGCGAATGTTTCAAACATGACAAAAGGTGAGATTGAAAAATATAGAAAATTTCTCAAATCAGAATTAGAAAAATTACAAAAGGAATCAACTAAGAAAAGAAAAAAAATTAAAATAAAATAAAATTTCGACTAATCAATTTAAAAATTTTTGTGTCTTTCCTTTCCTGAACAGTTTTGAATCCAAATCAGCTAATCTAAGTGGCTCTGGATACCATTTTTCTTCAAGTATTAAATCTTTAACAATTTGGGAGCCTCTTTTAAGATTGATTTTATGGCCTATACTCACATAGATTTTTTTCTTTTGTTGTTCTATTACATAACCTAAGACTTGATCATTATATTCTATTGTATTATCTTGTAGTATTTTACCACAAAGAAGTTTTTTTGTAACACCAATAGTTGGTTTATCAATTTTTATTCCAATGTAAGATGCTAAGCCACATAAGCGTGGATGCAAGCGTCCATTACCATCTATAAGTAAAACATCAAATTTTGATTTTAGTTTCTTTAGTGCTTTTAAAATCACTCTGGATTCCCGTAACATGAAAAGGCCTGGAATATAGGGAGCGGTGATTGTCTCTGAAACTCTGACAGATTCTACTATGTTCATCGTATTTTTCTCAATAATTACAGCAGAACAAAAGGCCTTTTTTTCACTATAAGAAACATCTACCCCACAAATACTCCTAATTTTCTGTGGAAGATGATTTTTTGTAATTACCAATTTTGAAAATTCTCTCTGAATTTGTAAGGTTTTTTGTATTAATTTAGATGCCATTTCGTTCTAATTTGATTTCTCATTTAAAATCATAAATAATTCACTTGAAAACGTCTTTCGTTGAAAGATCTTAAACAAATGCTCAAGGAGAAAAAACCACTTATCATTCCAGGGGTTTATGATGCAATTGGTGCAAAAATTGCAGAGAAAGCAGGATTCAATGCAATGTTTCAAACAGGTTATGGTACATCAGCAACTCTTTTTGGTATGCCTGATTATGGCTTCATAAGTTCTGCAGAAACTGTTGATAATGCAAGGCGAATTTGTCGTGCAGTATCAGTACCGGTAATAGTTGATGCAGATACTGGATATGGAAATGCACTAAGTGTTTGGAAATTAGTTAAAGAGTTAGAATCTGCTGGAGCATCAGGAATTTTTCTTGAAGACCAACGTTGGCCTAAAAGATGTGGACATATGCAAGGCAAAGAAGTTGTATCACAAGAAGAATATGCGGAAAAGCTTGGAGCTGCCATAGATGCACGCAGTAGTAAAAATTTCATAATTGTGGCAAGAACTGACGCTCGTGCTACCGAAGGTTTAGACGCAGCAATTGAACGTGGTTTATACAACAAAAAATTGGGTGCGGATGCAATTTTTGTCGAAGCGCCAAAATCAATTCACGAAATGAAAAAAATTGGTAAAGCAATCAAAGCTCCCCTTGTTGCAAACATGATTGAAGGTGGAGCAACGCCATTAATCTCTGCTTCAGCACTAAACAAAATGGGTTTTAAAATAATTCTATATCCTCTTTCTGTTCTGTTTGCAAATACTTTTGCAACTATAAACATTCTAAAAGAACTCAAAAAAACTGGAACAACTAAAAAATTGAGAAGCAAATTAGTTAGCTTTGATCAATTCAACGATTTAGTCGAACTTCGAAAGTTTAGAAAATTAGAAAAGAGATATGGATTGTTAAAAAGAGAATAAAATAAAAAATTTAAGTGAAGCACAGTTATGCTGTGTTTCGCTTGACTTCTATTTCGATTGTTGACACGTTTCGCATTTTTCCGTCTTTGGATTCTAATGCTTCAGAGTCGATTTTGATGGTTCCAATAGCAAATCCAGCATTTTCTGTTTTACGTGAGATGATTTGTGCGACATCTACTGCACGTCCAATGCTCATACCTCTGGCTTTGATGTACACGGATGATAAGTTTGCCAACTGAATTAGCGTAGTTGTGACATACGCCATCAATGGTTTCTTACCAATGAATATAGTGTCTCTGGCTTGTGTTTCGGTCGACATTATGAGACCAACATTTGAGGATAATTTAAATCTAAATTAACAAATTGCTTATTTCAGAGGTATATGGAAAAATATTACTTTGTAGTCATGATACTGTAGATCTAAATGAATTCAATAGTTGAAATAAACAAAATTTTAGATTATGATTCAAAGGAAGAAAAAATCAAGATTTTAGAATCACTTTCAGGTTCTCATGATCCTCAAATAATTAACAAAATAATTTCAAAATTAGATGACCCAGAAATTGAGGTACGTGGAGAGGCTTTTAGTGTTCTAGTACTAAACAAAAATAATATTTCTGAATTTTTAATTAAAAATTTAAATTCAGATAGTAAAAACATTAGAGGCTATTCTGCTTTAGTTTTAGCAAATAGAAAGAATGCAGAAAGCATTTCATCAATTATTGATCTTACAAAAGATTCGAGTTCTATGGTCAGATCCTGTGCTTTAGGTGCTTTAGGTTTTCTTAAAGCAAATGCAGCAAGTCAAGCCATTCACAATTGTTTTTCTGACTCTAATTTAGAGGTAAAAAAAAGTGCTTTGAAGGCAGCAATTGATCTAGGGGATAAACTTCCTCCTGAAGAAATTGAAAAAATTTCTGAAGAAAAAGATGAAGAGATTCAAAAGCTCTTAGTTTTAGCAGGCCAAAATTAGTGGACCGGATGGGATTTGAACCCACGATCTCACCCATGCCAAGGGCGTATCCTACCAGTCTAGACGACCGGCCCAAATGATCATTTTGAAATATGCTGACCGGTTAGGATTTTTTGGATTGGATATTAACATGTAGCTATAATTTTCAAATTAATTTCAACAACATTTAACATAAGATATTTAACCGCTAGGGAAGTGATCAGTCAAATGGTCCAAGAGAACCAAGCAACGATTACTTATGTTCAATTAATGAAGGAGGATCTTGGAATTTTTAGATTGCTTCCTAATGATGGTCAAGTACCTGACTTCCATGCCGGTCAATTCATTACTATAGGTCTACCAAATCCAGCTGAGAACAATAAAGTTGTAAGACGAGCGTATTCAATTGCATCACATCCTGAGAATAAAAAGTTCATTGAATTGGTAATCAGGTGGGTAAGAAAACCGTTACCAGGTCGTTTGACTACACTATTATTCAATGCAAAAGAAGGTGATGAGATAGGTTGGCTTAATCCAGCCGGTGCGGCTCTTCAAATAAATGAAAAACTGCATGATGGAAGTAAAGATGAAAGAAGAATTGTTTGTGTTGGGGGTGGTACTGGTCTTGCACCTTTTGTAAGTTTTGCTCAACATCTTCATGCAGTTAACGATAAAAGAGAAATTGTTGTTCTTCATGGCGCAAGTTATGTTGACGAATTGAGCTACAAAGATCTGTTGACTGATTTAGAGATGGAAAGTCTTGATCATGGAAAAGACAAGTGGAATTTTACTTACAGGGCATCAATTAGTCGACCGCAAGAATGGTCTAATAGATCATGGGGTGGTCAAACTGGAAGAATCGAGACTTTCCTAGGGTCGAAAGAAAATGGCAAGTCACCGTTAGAAGAACTTGTTGGTGAAAAAATTACTAAAGATAATACAATGTTCTATATTTGTGGCTGGCAAGGAACGATTGACGGCGTAATGGGCTTTATGAAACCAAATGGCTTTGTCACGATGCGAGATAAGCGTGGAGATGGAAGCTTTGAAGTCAAGTTCGAATCTTACGGTTAAACAAATCATTTTTTTAAAGAAATAAAATCATCATTTCAGATTCAGTTATGGGGACGTAGGTTAGCTTGGCATACTGCCAGCCTCGGGCGCTGGAGATCATGGGTTCAAGTCCCATCGTCCCCAGATTTAATTTAGAAAATCAATCATTGAAATAGGACAGTTAGTTAGATAGCCCAATTGACAACATCAATTTATCTTGCACATCTCAACCCAGTTACAAATGCTCATGTTAAGATCATAAATGAACTAAAAAATCTAGCTGAGCTGGTCAAAGTAATGCCAGTTATTTTTCTGAAAAATGGACAGGAAGTAAACAGTAAGAGTTTTCCTTTTAGCTATGAAGTTAGAAAAAAAATGCTCGAGTCTGTATTTGGGAATTCCATCTCATTTTCCAAAAACTATACTTTTCAGGCGCCATTTTCAAAATATCTACCCCCTTTACTATCCCCCAGGTCATGGAAACTCAGGAACCAAATTCTTAAGGGAATAAGTGCGAACTATTTTACCTATACTGGAGATAGGACAGAAGGGTATATGCTAAGGTTGTATCGCCTTAATCCCAAGGTTGGCATCAGAAAAGAGGTCTCAGCAGCTTCAGTAAAAAACAAGTTGTATGATGCTGTGCTAAGTAAGAATTCTAACTGGAAAGACCACGTACCACTTCAAGTTATAGAAATTATTGAAAAAAATTGGGATGTTGTAGAAAAATTTGCAAAAATGGAAGATAACACTACTCGAGTCGCAGGCATGAAATTCCCTAGAGATGGATATTGGTCAAAATAGCTCTAGTTTCAATATTTTAGTGAACCTGATTAACAACAGCGTCAATAATCTGGGCCCAGAGCCAGAAGAAGATCCAAGAAAGAAAAAACAGAAGAAATGATTTTTTTTGAGAATTTTTCATTATTGTTATTTTGATTCAGAATGAAGGTTAAATATGAGAATGGCGTATGGTTCTGTTCGAGCAAGCAAGAACAATAGGGCTAGTCCTTTATGGGCCTGGCTTTTTTTCAGGTCCTATTGTGTTATTTCAATTAAATGAATTATCATAGCATTGGTAAGCAGGTTCACATAAAGCTGGGGAAACAACTCTCAACAATAGATCGTCCTGCTTACCGTAAATTGAAATTACGTCAAATTCACTAAAAAGGAACGCGTATCATTTCTACGATTTGAAATTTTTATGAAAAAAGATATCAAGGGTGATTTTTTCGTTTTAGTGCACAACAATTATGCGCATTTGTGCGTCTAAGCCTAAAAAAGTAGCTCTAGTTGGTAAAAAACTAACAAAATATTAACTTGATATCATATAATCACTTCCTAAAATTAAGGGTCGCTAGAAAATGACAAAACAGTTTGAAGATTCAACAGTTGGAAAAGCTGATGTTCGGGATATTATCTCGAAAGAGGTTCGACCTTTACTTGAAAAGTTAGAAGAGCTCGTAGATAGATTAGACAGATATCATGCACATGATGTACAATTCCAGCAAAAACTTATCTTGTTGTTATCAAAAATGTTAGCGAAACAAGAAATCTCAATGGATGCATTTGATCAACTAGATGTTTTCCTCAGAAAGGAATTCTTTTGGGTAAAAGATCAGAAATAAATTGATTTAGATTCTTAACCTTTACCTTCAATTTTTTTACATTTTTCAATTACGTCATCAAAGGTAAAAACTGGAACAATTTTTACTGCATTGAACTTTGATATTCCAGCTTGAATCATCAAACTTTCAATTGTTTGAGCATCTTTTGCATCCAGAACCCACAAAAATGTATGTTCAAGACCTGAGTGATATTGACTCACAACTTTTACATTTGCGGCTTCGGCTACTTGTTTGAATAATGGTCCTCCTTCAATTACTGCTCTTCTGTTTTCTTGATGGTTTAATGGACATGATTCAGTAGTATGACTTCCATAAACTCCATACAGCGCCATTCATTCTTCACCTCCATTCAAGATAAGTTTTAAATCATATTCACATAAATAAATTAGATCAAAAATTACTCTATAGAAAAATCATAGTGGTGATTATGTTTCCATAGTAATTATTTCATGAAAGAATTTTACAATTTAAATAACTCTCAAAAAGTATAGATCAGTTTATGTGACCCGACTCTAAATCATTGAATCGTGTCTGAAACTGGCTCTGAAGAATGGCAAAAATTATGGCAGGAGTATACAAAACATCTAGAAAATTGGAGACAGTTGGTTGAATCAGTTCAAAAAGCAAGTTATGAGATCCAGCAAAAATTCAATGAAGTAATGGGAAAGGCAGCAAACGAGTCTTCAGCAGACACCATGAAGGAGTTTGGAGAGAATTGGCAAAAGGCTATGAGCCAAGCAGGTATTGATGTATTCAAGACATTTGGAGATAGTTGGCAGAAAGCAATGAGTGAATCAACATTTGATGCATACAAACAATTTTCAGATAATTGGCAAAAAACTCTTAGTGAATCCGGTATGGAACCATTGAAAGCATATGGAGAAATGATGAAAAAATTTGCTGAAACATGGAATACCATGTGGCCTCAAAAATAAAACAAAAATAATTTTTTTAAAAACTAAGAATATACATTTAAGATAAAATTCAAAAAATGCTCTAAATTTTATTTAAAATAATCTTTCAATGATATTTTATCAAATTTTGGAATTTTTGCAATTTTAAATCCCTCAGGTTTTTTATCAAAGGGTTTTGTTGCGTCAATTCCCATTTTTGCAGTGAGTGATTTCTTTTGATCACTTGATGGATCCAAACTTGAACCACGAACTTTTTCAAGTATTATCAAATCTTTGTTAGCCTGGAATCTTGTTGCCATTGCATATTCTACTGCAACTGGATCATTTGGATCTATATCATCATCAACAATTGTAACCTGTTTAAGAGAACGATGGATTGCAAATGCTTTTTTTATAATTTTTTTTGGATCTGCTTGAGTTTTTTTCTTTATTTGAATTACAGCGTGTAACCAATTGCACCCACCATTCGTCATTGATATGTTTCTTGTTTGTGAAAATTCTTTTTTCATCTTACCATTTAGCTTCGCTTCAATTGGCATGCCCATTAAGAGTCTGTGTTCAGAAAATCCCGATAAAATATCATGGAATATTGGATTATTTCTATAGTACAGGTTTTCAAGCTCAAAGACAGGTTGGAATCTTTTGTGATCATAGGTTTGAAGCATTTCAACCATCCATTCTTTGTGAGTTTTGTCTTTGAGAATTTTTCCTTCCATGACAATTTCAGAAGAAGATGGAACCTTCATTCTAGAATATGGACATTTTGTGAGGGTAAGTTTTCCCTCCAACATGGTATTTGCAATATCAATTTCGTTTTTCCCCCAGTCAGCCTGATAAGCACCAGCGATAGAGATTGCTGGATGAACACCCACGGATATGGCTACTTTAAGGTCATCACCATGTTTTTTGGCATCGATAAAACATCGATGAAGATCACGTCCTTCAACCATCCTTACAGAAAAATGAGTTTTATCAATTGGCATCAATCTATGAAAGGATGAATTTTGGGAACCAGTATCAGGATTGGTTACATAAATTATTGATGATGTAATAAAAGGTCCTGATTCTTTTTCAAAATGTGTTACAATAGGAAGCAAAGAAAGGTTTTTTGATTTATTTTCCATGAATTTACCTGATGAGATAATTCTTGGTTTTTTTGCTTTCTTAATTGATGAAAAAACTCTATCATGAATTTGTGATTCTTTTGCTCCAACCGCTCTAGCGAATCTCCCTCTTGTTCCAACTAGATTTGAAACAAGTCTAAATTTACTTTCCTTGATATTCTCGAATAAAATTGCATTTCCGCCATCAGCTTTTGCCGTAATTGCGGCAATTTCATATTTTGTGGAAACCTTTTTCTTGACAGTTTTTAATTCTCTGTTTTTTTTTATTAGCGAGAGAAAATTTCTAAGATCAGACATTTTGAATCATCTCTGTTATATTACTCATAATGACTTTGGCGGTTTCTGGATTTAGCTCTTTTTCAATAAACGCTGAAACTATAGCAATTCCTTTTGTAGAGGTGCTAATACGTTCTGCTGTTAATTTTAAAAAAAGAGAGTCTGTTCTAGCAGGAATTACAGTAGTTGTAACAGGAGTAGGTCCTGTTGATAATGATACGACCATTGATCCTAACTTTTCAGCTCCTTCAGAAACAGATACAAAATTACCATTTTCAAACTTTAGAACCATCAATAAGAAATGACGATTATTCACATCCAAGTTTTTTTTCAAAAAACCAGGAATGGTGGTCAATAAGCTTGAGACAGATCTTATGCTTTTATTGCTATTGCTTCTGCTTGCTTAGAGTCGGCTTCAACTCTGGCTCTGAGTTTTGCTTTGTACTTCAAGTTTCGTGGTTTGGTTCTTAATCTGTATCCACAACATGGACACCAAAGTCCCTCCCATTTGATGAAGATTTCACAAATTTGACATCGTCTTTGTCCAGATGCATATCTTCCAGTACCAACGGGCTTCTGCGCCTTGTATCTAATGCATATGCCTTTACATGTCATAATTATCTACTCTATCAATATGTAGAATTCTTAACTATATAAGGATGGATCTAAAATTTCTATAGGTTTTTCTTGAAATTTATGAAAAATTTACAGCGATCAGTCTTTATAAAGGAACAATATTCGTAAAAATCCTCGAAAAGATGTATAAATATCTATGTATTGCGAAATTCGTTTTTTTTAAGATTTGTAACTCTTGCTAATAGTGATTTAAAAAGAATTTACAATAAAATTTGTTCAAATTAAAATTTCTATATCATTTATCTTTAGAAATACGATCTAGTTTTTTCATCCGGTTATGGACAATGGCAACACAAAATGTCGATAGCCTTCTCTCTGTATGATGTATTTTGCAGAGAGCATGTCTCGTTTGCCTCTCTGATTGAAATTTTTAATTTTCAAACTTGTTTTTCGCTCATCTACAAATTCAAGCTCAAAGGAGGAACAAAATTTTAGGTTTAACATAGTACTAATTTTACTTGCAATTTCCATATTACCATTTCCAATCTTTACTAGTTTTCTTTTAGCCCTCAACTCGGCAAGAACGTTGATGACATGTGAAACCAAATCTTCAACAGAATAATAAAGTGAGTTTTCAATTTCTTTGCCAAAGAAAAAAATCGATAATCCAATCCTACTTCCAGGATCTATACCAATCACCAGATCATCTTTCTCAAAACTCAAATCCAATTTTTGAATGATAATCCCCCGAATTATTGTGGGATGTTTACCTAGAATTTCCTCATTGAGGATAAGTTTGTGGGAATCTATTGGCACCTCCTTTGTGGTGGTCAGAATAAGATTTCCGGGATAGGTTGGAATTTCTTCGGGCAAAATAGAGTCAAATTTTAGATTTAGGCTCTTTAATGATTTGGAGAATTTGAAATAAGGTTTACCATAAGTTGTTGCAATTCCAATTTGGGTATTTTGTAGTGGATCGATGAAAAAAATAGCTGTTTTCAGGGATATAGGTTTATTCCTTCAAAACAATTATCACGACGTATTTTACTGCATAATTTTCAGTTAATCACTGGTTAATAGGAGAATGGCTCTTGCCAGATCACCTTTTACCTCAGCTAATGCATCTTTTGCCTTTTCTTCATCAACACCAGCTTGTTGACATATTAATTGAATATCCTCATCTGAGAAAATAGGTACCTCAAGCTCCTTTTCCTCATAACCATCTGAAGTAACCGTAAAAATAGAATTATCTTTGGTCTTCATTTCAGTAACCTGAGGTTTTGAAATAATGATTTCTTTTTTGTCAGTCTTTATGATGACCTCATGAACATTTGGGATTTCTTCCATGTCTAATCCCATCTTATCCATCATCCTTCTCATCTGGCGGTTTCCACCTCGCATCATGATGTTCCTTTTCCTTTTTCGTGTCTTTTTAAACTATCCCTAATTTTTACAGCAACTCCCCTGTTCTGATTCATTATCATATTTGATGATAGAACCGCTCTACCAACGGCAATGACATTCCCTTTGAACAATACGGGGGTATCAGCTGCAATCATTACATTTTTTCCGCACCATACAACATGCTTACAAAAAACAGATCTTCCTTCCTCAACAAAGGGTTTTGCATCAGAATTAATTTCTAGACAATTTGCTTTGAATTTTTTACTTTTCAAAAGTTTTTGAGCAAAAAAGGGACTAATTGCTAAACCACCATCAATTCGTAAAGTACAGAGCAATTTGCCATCATGGTATACATTCCTAATTCGTCCATTCTTTTTTGAAAAGGTTATATCAATATCCTTTGGGAGATGTTTTGAAACTCCATTCCCAAATAAAGCATCAATTGTGTGCTTGAGTTTTAGCACATGATCCATTAAACATAGACCTAATCCCTCTAAATATTAGTTCATAGGAAAACTATATTTTTGAAACTAAACTATATAGATTGGAGATTAAACCGTAGATTGTGGAAGAACTAGGGGAAACAAGAAAAATCCAATTTACTGGAAAATCTTCTTTTATTGTTTCTTTACCTAAACAATGGGTTACAGATCTTGGTTTAAAGAAAGGAGATCAAGTTAGAGTGTTAAGACGGGGTACATCTGCTCTGCAAATCTTTCCTTTAAAATTTCAGACTGGAATTAAGCAAGTTGATGATGCAACAATTGAAATTGGTGTTGAAGAAAATCCGTCTTTTATAATTAGAAAACTAATTTCGATTTACTTTTTGGGTTTTAAGACCATTAACTTGAAGCCAAAAAGTGGAATTCTAAAACCAGTTCAAAGGACAGCAATCAAAAATGCAGTTAAGAGGATGTTGATGGGTGCGGAAATCATTTCAGATTCTACTAGTGGAATTACAATTCAAGTTCTTGTGAATCTGCTTGAGCTATCTGTAGATGGTGCATTCAAAAGAATGATACATTTAGCAAAATCTATGCTAAATGATGCTATTTTAGCTGTAAAAGAAGAAAATCTTGATCTTGCTAAAGAAGTGATCAATACGGATGATGAGGTAGACAGATTTGGTTTCTATATTATTCGTCAGTTGATAATTGCAATACAGAATGAACATATGCTAAAAGAAATGGGACTTGATAATGTAAGAAATTGTCTTGGTTACAGATTAGTAGTAAAAAACATTGAAAGAACTGGAGACCATGCAGTGGTTATTGCAAAGGATCTTATAGAATTCAAAAAAGGTATCAAAAAACAAATTTTAATGAAAATTGAAGATATGAATAACTTTTCAATATCTGTTTTAGACGATGCTTGTCTTTCTCTTTTCAAGGAGGATTATGTCCAAGCTGATATGACCATTAAAAAAGCGGATGAAATTGTGAAATATGAAAAAAAGGTTCTTGATGCAACAAAATCTCTAAAGGATGATGAGGAGATCTTCAGAATTAGAAGGATGGTAGAAAATATTCGAAGAATTTCAGAATATGCCAGTGATATTGCGGAGATTGTTCTCAATATCAATATCGAGAAGGCTTTAAAGAAAACAAGTTAGCCCATAAAATCTGGGTAATATGAAAACTGCAATTTTGATTACTTATGATGAGGAGGAGATCATAAACGAGGCAACTGCTCTTTGTGACTCTGCAGGATATCAAGTAGTACATATCATTAAGCAGAGATTTTTGAAAAGGCCAAAGTTTGGAATTAGTGAAGAAATTATCGAGGGGTTAGAAGATATTGCAAAAAAAATCAGACCAGATGTTATTGTTTATGATGAGATTCTGAAACCTAGCCAAAACTACAACCTTGCTTCAAAATTACACAGAAACATTTTGGATAGAGAGGCGTTAATTCTTGAAATTTTTCAAAGTAGGACTTCTAGTGCTGAATCAAAATTGCAAGTAAAATTAGCACAAATGCGTTATGAAATGTCAAGGGCAAAAGAAAAGGTTAGACTAGCAAAGCAAGGAGAGCAGCCAGGATTTTTGGGAATTGGAAAATTTGAGGTGGATGTTTACTATAATGATATTAAACATAGAATGGAAACTGTGAAGTCAAAGCTGGAAAAAGCTGGTAAACAACGTCAGCTTCATAGACAATCAAGAAAAAGAGTAGGTCTTAAAACCATATCACTTGCGGGGTACACCTCTGCAGGAAAATCTACTCTATTCAACAAACTTACTGGTGAAGAACGACCAAAAGGAAAGGAGCTTTTTACTACTCTTACAACTTCAATCAGAAGAATAACAATAAACCAGAAAGTATTTCTAATTTCAGATACTGTTGGTTTTATCAGCAAACTTCCTGCATACATAATTGAAGCCTTCAAATCAACTCTAGAAGAATTGCTGTATTCAGAGATTATTATTGTAGTAATTGATATTAGTGATCCACTATTTGATCTTAAAAAGAAATTCAAGAGTTGTAAAAAAACTCTGAATGAAATTGGGGTAGATCCTGATAAGATAATTTTTGCCTTAAACAAAGCAGATCTTATTCAGCAAAAAAAAATTTTAGAAAAGGCTGAATATTTAGGATTAAACGAGGGCAAAAGGTGGGTTTCTGTGTCTGCAAAAACAGGACAAAACACAAAGCAGCTTAAAGAGTTGATCAAAAACATATTGGAATCTCTGCAAAAACCAAAAGTAATTAAAAAAACACTAAATGGAGAGCTCGAAAAAATCTATGGAAATTGAAGTTCTTAGGATAGGTCAACGTTTAGTGAGAGATGATCGAGTAACAACTCATGTAGCTTTGGTTGCACGAGCTTTTGGTGCAAGAAAAATTTACATGAATGAAGTGAATCCTAAGATAAAAAATACTTTAGAACAGATTAACAACACTTGGGGTAGTAATTTTGAAATTTCTTTTATTGATAACTGGATGCAATTAATTAAAAAGAGAAAAAAGGAATCTGCTAAAATTGTTCATCTCACAATGTATGGTGAGAATGTAAATGATGTTGCTTCATCATTAGAAAAAGAAAACTATTTGTTAATTGTTGTAGGTGCTGAAAAGGTTCCTAGACAAGTTTATGATTTGGCTGATTACAACGTAGCAATTGGTAACCAACCCCATTCCGAGGTTAGTGCCTTAGCTGTTTTGTTAGACAGAATAATGAAAGGAAAGCAATTTTCATTTTCTTACGAAAATGCAGAGAGAAAGATTATTCCTACAAAACAAGGTAAAGATGTAGTTATGAATAAGACAAGGGATTAATAATACTGCCTAAGCAGGGACAAACGTTGATTGACAAATACGAGGATCCTTTTGTGAAAATTTCTGCCATGATTGGTGGCGATGAATACCTCAAAGTTGCACGCTCTCTTCTCAAGGCTAAAGATGCGACAGATGAAGAAATTGCTAGTTCTACTGGATTGAGAATTAACATGGTTAGAAAGGTTCTCTATGATTTATTTGGAAAATCTCTAATCACCGGAATAAGAGTAAAAGACGAACGAAAAGGTTGGTTTGTTTACAGATGGCGTTCAAGACGAGATGAGGTTGAAAATTTTATAGAAAATCAGAAAAAGAAGATTTCTGAAAGATTACAACAAAGATTAGACTATGAAAGTTCTTCTGATTTTTATCACTGCGGGAATGAAGATTGCCCTAGAATTACTTTTGAAAATGCTCTTGAAGCGATGTTCAAATGTTCATCTTGTGGAAAGATACTCGACCTAAAAAAGAATGAAAAATCTAAAAAAGCATATGCAAAAAAGATCGATAAAATTAAAAATGATATGCAACAAACATTCTAAATTTTTTTGAGGATTGGGGAATAACTCTAAATACAAAGTTGGTGCAATAGAATAATAGATATGTCTCAACAAAGTTCTCACGAATTTAGAATTTTCCAGCAAAAATGTGATCTCTTGTTAAAAGAAGATGAAGTGAGGTTTGCTGGTCTAATTAACAACATGGGAAAGTTAGTTGCTGGAGGATTCAGGAAAGGAATTGTTCCTCTTGAAGATCAAGCTGAACAAAGAAAAATGTACATGGAGTTAGCTTTACGAGTCTCAATGAGAATGGAATTTAATTATAGTTTAGGTCCTGTAAAATATTCTGCTTCACGACGAAAAAAAGTAGTGATGATGAGCTTCCCCATTAATAATAATGTCTTAATGATCTCAACTGAGACTTCAATAGACATTGATAAGTTTGCTCAAAAAGTTAGTAAAATAATTGGTAAGATTTGAAGGACGTTCACTAAGTTACGCTTACTTTGATGCAAGACGGTGTGACTTTATGAAAACCCAAATCTTTTTTGTCATTTCGCTTGGTGTAACAGGTTTTTTCCCAAATACTTGTTCTAACGTTTCCTGTCGTCCAGAGAATTTAATTGCGTAACCACCAAATGGTTTTCTTTTAGATTTACTCTTTGTCTTTTTCCTACTTTTTGTTTTTCTCTTTTTTACAGCCAATTCTCGAATTGTTAGAACTTTGTTAGTATAATAACTTACAGGTTGAAAGTCAGAGTAGAAAACCTTTGTCTACAAAGTTTTTACTAAATTATGGCTAGAACAAATTTCTAAATTTTTGAATAGTGTAGAACAATTTCGTTTCTTTGACTTTTGATTTTTCTTAATTTTAGTTTTGGGGATTGAACAACCAATGAAAATCCATTACCATGAACTAAAGTTATTGCTTTTTTTCCACCAATAAGAAATGGAACTATAGTAATTATAATTTCATCAAAAAAATCTTCTTTGATAAATTCCCAGTTAATTGTTCCTCCCCCTTCTACTAATAGTGTTTTAATTTTTTTTCTAGCTAAATGGAAAAGTAATTTTTTCAAGTTGACCTTTTTTTCTCCTACTAGTATTATTTCAATAGGAAATTTTTTTAGTCGAGAGAAATTTTTTTGATTTATTTTCTTTGAAACTGCAATAATAGTTGGTATTCTATTACAAGTTTTTAGAATTTTAGATGTAGAGGGAGTCGTGCCTTTAGAATCAAGAATTATTCTAATAGGATTTTTTCCTTTAGTATGTCTTACTGTTAAAAGTGGATTATCACGTTGTAAGGTGTTTCTACCAATTAGAATTGCATCAACTTTAGATCGTAATTTATGAACTCTAATTTTATCAATTTTTGATGATAGTTTTGAATCTCCTGTTTTTGTGGCAATTTTTCCATCTACAGAAACAGCAGCACTGAGAATCACATGAGGTCTAGACCCTACCATATACTATTTCGCCTCCTATCATAACTGCTTTAATTGTAGAATCAGACGCTCGATGAACAATTGACGCATGTGGATCATGCATTGGTTCCAAATCAATCGCATGTTTATCAATTAAGATACAATCAGCAAGTTTTCCACGGTCAATTACTCCGATATCTTTTCGTAAGAGTTTACCAGCATTCGTAGTTGCCATTTTTAGTATTTGTTTAGGATCAATTCTTTTTTTGTTCAAACCCATTGTAACCTTCCAAAGATAATCCATTTCTCGAAAGATATCAGGAGAATTGATCATTACATTGTCAGTCCCAATAGCAACATTGCACCCAGCTTTAAGCATCATTCCTAAATCTGGAATGCCTTCAGCTAGTGCAGCATTAGCCCTTGGACACACCACAATTCCCCTTGTTTTCTTTGAAGTAAGAAATAACTCATTTTTTGAGGCATATGTCATATGCACTAAAAAATGGGGTTTTAGATGTAACGCACGAAGAATTTCTGATTTCCCAGTAATCTGTTTTGAGGTTCTAATACTATCTAGAGTTTCAGCGGAATGAATTGCTCTTAATTTTTTTGTATTGGAGTAGAATTTTAGAACAGAGTTACTGTTCTCATTTGCCCCACTGATTCCAATTCCATCACATTTTTTTAAAATATTAACAAGTTGACGTCGTTTTTCTACTGGCAGATTTAAGTTCTGTTTGATTTGTTTTCTATTCTGATAGTATTCTACTCTCCCAAGTATTATAGATCTAATTGGAACTTTTTTCAATACTTTTTTGAGTATTTCAATTCCATCTAATTCGCCCTCTCTAAAATCAACAAAGGTTGTTATTCCTTTTTGTATCATAGATTTACAAGTATTTTCCATAAAACTTGCCAGATGGGATGGTTTTGTTTTTTTGAGAATCCTTGTTTTTACGCCATAAACAGGATGAATTCTTTCATCAACAGTATTGTTTATGATAACATCTTTTGCTATTGAATCACCAATATGCGTATGACAGTTAATCAATCCTGGAGTCAAAAGTAGTCCTTCACAATCAAAAGAGTCTTCCTTTGCACTTGGATGAATATTTTTTTGTATTAGTTTGAATTTCTGTTCAGAAATTTTTATGCTTGTGGATGAAGTGTATTTTAATTCTGTGCCAAGAAGAACGCTAACATTCTTTAAAATCATCGCATTTCAAAAATTTCTGGTTTTTCTTTACCAGAATTTCTAATCTCTCGAATGGTATCAAGTGATTTTGTTGCAAATTTTGCAGCCTCTCTTGCATTTTTGGCAGTCCCAATTCCACAATTGAGTATAATCCCTTGTTCTTTTCTTACAACATCAATGAATTCTCTAGCTATTTGTTTTGCATTCTCATTTGTCACTACCATATAGTTATCGCCACCCAAAAAAAACGCAATAGCTTTTTTGTCAAGAAAAAATTCTGACATTTTTGCATACAATTGAAAAATTGATGATGAGATTTCATATGGAGATTTTGTGCTTCGCATCAAAGTTAGATTTTCAACATCTAGATGCATAATGGTTACATTCTCATCCGTCTTTCCATTCAGAAAGCCGTAGATATTATGCACTTTGTCCAAAAAAACATGAGTTTTTTTGCCCTCGTAGGCTTTGAGATTTGCTTCAAAAGGCGTTTCTCCATAACCAATTGACATAGAGAGTCTAAGGTCAAATGCTGATTCCAATTTTTTTTGAATTTTAATATGATCCTCAAGAGTCAAACCATTTGTTACAGCAAAAAATTCATCAGAACGATTTAAAAAAACCAAGCAATTCTTTGCAGAGAATAGTTTTTGAACCTCTTTGTATAGTGATGCCTGAAGCATTTGTAATTCATGTTCTCGATCACTCCCTAGTGTGAGAGTCCAGGATCCATAATCATTAATCTTGATAATCGTAAGTTGAGTCATTCCTCACTGATCCTATTGAGCTCCTTTGAGATTTTTACTAGCGCTTCAATAGCCCTTTCAGATACTGGCCTTATTCTGGCAAAAGCTTGTCTCTCTTCCATTCCTGGTCCACTAATTCCTAATGAGACCGGCTTTTGATACTTTAGTGATAAATCGGTTAATTTTGCAGCAGTTGAATGGGCTATAATTTCATCATGTTTGGTTTGTCCTTTGATAATTGCTCCAATGGTAGCTACACCGTCAACATCTTTTTTTTGTAATAAAGTATCCACTAGAATAGGTATATCGTAAACACCAGGAACTTTACATGTATATTTTACATTTAATTTCAAAAGTTTTGCTTTCTCTTGAGCAACAGAAAGCATTCTAGATGTCACTTGCTGGTTAAATTCCGAAACCACTATTGCAATATTCAAAATTAATGCACCTTAGCGTATTCAATTAGTTCTTTGCCATCCACAAATGGGATAGCATTTTGTTTTGCATATTTCTGTGCTCTTTCAAAAGATAATGCTAAATATGTTTCAGCGTCCATCATTTCACATATAGCAGTAACAGGAGTGAGTTCAGCGATCCGTGCTAAATAAACAGACATTTCTGTATGACCCTGCCTATTCACAAGTAAGCCCTTTGAGGCAATTAACAGTGGTACATGACCGGGAGTTTTGAATGATGATACAAATTTTTTCCTATTATTTTCAACTTTGTAGAGATTAGCCATTTCGTTAATGGTTAATGCTCTATCACGATCTGTGATGCCAGTATAAGTTTGGTAGTGATTTATTGAGATCGAAAATGTAGGACGATCACCATATGGTGCAAGTCCCATTATCATTTCCTTTGAGTCAGAATCGAACGAGTCAGAATTGGAAAGAATATCATGCATATATCGTAAACCGAGTTTTTGTCCAAATGAATGATCTATAGCAAGACAAAGTAAACCTCCTGCATGTTGACGCATTCTTGCAACATGCTCTGGTGTCGCAAATTCTGCAGCAACAACCATATCGATTTCGTTTTCTCTTCCAGCAGAATCAAAAAGTAAAACAAACTCTCCTCGTTTTAGAGAAGCAATTGCAGGTTCTAGTGACATAATAAAAAATCATTTTGTTCTGATTATAAAGTTTACTAAAAAATTTGTAATTACCAATTAAGTGGTAGATTATTAGGTTTATTTTAAAATGTATTTTCCTAAAATGTCAGTTTCAATATTAACTTTGTCTCCAACTTTTTTTGTTCTAAAGTTTGTCACCCTAATTGTATGTGGAATAAAACAAACTGAAACATTATTGTTCTTGGCTTCAACAACTGTAAGACTAATACCGTCGATTGCAATAGAGCCTTTTTTCACAATGTATTTAGCTAATTTTTTTGGAACGTTAACCCAAACTTGGACCTCTTTTGGTTTTTTCTGAATTTTTGTTATAGTACCTACACCATCTACATGTCCTAAAACAAAATGTCCCTCTAATCTTTCACCAGCCTTAAGACTTCGTTCAATGTTTACAATACTTCCAGGTTTTAGATGTCCAAGATCAGTTTTCTTTGTAGTTTCATCAATCATTTCAAATCTACCTAGATTCTTTGAGAGTTTTGTTACTGTTAAACAAACGCCATTCAAAGCAACACTTTGTCCAATTTTCAAACCTTTAGCACATTTACCCAAGTTTACAGTCATTTTAACCGCACTACGATTTTTTGTGCTTTTTGTGATTTTTTCTACTTTTCCAGTGCCTACGACAATTCCTGTAAACATTTCTTTATGTCTCAATCAATCTACGATATTTGAATTTTGAGCCCAAAAAAGAAATGTAAAATTAGTATAGTACTCATAACTTCAGATTAGTTAAATGGATAAAATATGCTGGGCAAATACCAATGAATTTGATGAATCAGATTTTGTTATAGTAGGCATTCCTGATGAATCCCAATCTCATGCCTTAAGACAAGGTACGGAAGAAGCACCATCTAGAATTCGAGAAATTTCTCAAAGAAGGGATTCTTACTCTAGAGAAGGTAAGATGTCACTTGGTCTCCCATATTCAATTTCAACTCAGAGAAAGGTTTACGATTATGGTGACATAGACAGAATTCAGATAGCTAAGGCATATGATCAAATTTGTTCTAAATCAAAGATACCGATAGCCATAGGTGGAGACCATTCGATAACTACTCATATCCTTAAAGCATTATCAAATAACATAGGAAAATTTTCTTTGGTTTACTTTGATGCTCATCCGGATTTTGTTAGTTCAACAACAAATTATTATGGTTCAGTCTTTTATGATGTTTTGCCCTATATTCATGTGGATACTAGTTTACAAATTGGAATCAGAACGCCAGAAAAAGAGGAACTAGAAAATATCAAAAAATACAATCTCAAAGTAATAACACCATTTGATATAGCAGAAAAAGGACTTTCAGAAATATCAGATTTTATTTTAAACACAATTGGAGATAAAGTGTATATTTCCTTTGATATGGACTGTATAGACCCGTCTTATGCACCAGGAGTATCTGTACCAGTTTCCATGGGTTTAAACAGTGTTGACGCGGTTTATCTTCTAAAAAAAATTGCAAAACATGGAATTGTAGGAATGGATATCATGGAAGTTTGCCCAAGTTATGACGTTAAAGATAGAACATCACATTTAGCATCAAGGATGATTTCAGAAGTGATATTTGGTGCGGATTTAAAATAGAATGGCCATGTAATTTGTCTATGTTTGAAAATGAATACACATATGGCAAAGCAATTACTAACAATACAGTTAATGAATTTGATGAAAAATTTGATAAAGCATTTGAGGAAGTTAAAACGGATTTAGGAAAAGAATATCCAATTATTATTAACGGAGAAGAAATTTTTTTAGACAACAAATTTGATGTTAAATCTCCTTCAGATACAAGAATAATTGTTGCAAAATTCCCTAGGGCCACAAAAGAGGATACAATCAATGCTATCAACGCTGCAAATGATGCGTTTTTTGAATGGAGTTCTGTGCCCTACAAACAAAGGTCACAAATTTTCAAAGATTGTGCGGATCTTTTCTCAAAACAAAAGTTTGATCTAGCTGCAATCATGTCATTTGAAAATGGCAAAACCAGAGGTGAAGCAATGGGAGATATTGATGAGGCAATTGATTTTATGAGATTTTACGCATACCAACTTGAGATTAATGAGGGCTTTGAGAGAGAAACCCCTCACCCTAATCCTAAAGAAAAGACTAGAATTATGCTAAAACCGTTTGGCGTTTGGGGAATCATCTCCCCCTTTAATTTTCCATCTGCTATTGCCATAGGGATGACTACAGGAGCTCTTATTACAGGAAATACAGTTGTGTTAAAACCTGCAAGCGATACGCCTGTTTCTTCTTTTAAATTCGCTGAAGCAATTTACAAAAAACTACCGTCTGGAACAATTAACTTTGTTACTGGACCCGGAAGTGTTGTTGGTAAAACTTTGATAGAAAATCCTCTAGTTAGTGGGATTGCATTTACAGGTTCTAAAGAGGTTGGTATGTCAGGATTTCAGAAATTTACTGAGAAAAAGGTAAAACCGTTCATATCTGAAATGGGTGGTAAAAATCCAGTCATTGTTACAGAGCATGCAGATTTGGAAAAGGCGGCTAATGGTATAATGCACGCGGCCTTTGGTTATGGAGGGCAAAAGTGTAGTGCGTGTTCTAGGGTCTATGTGCAAAAAAATGTAGCAAACAAATTCATCCAAAAACTTACCCAAAAAACTAATTCTCTTAATATTGGTTTACCTTGGAAAAAAGATGTATTTTTGGGACCAATAATCAATAAGACTGCTAAAGAAAAATACGAAGCAGCAATTATTTCAGCAAAAAATGATGGTCAAGTTCTTGCAGGTGGTTCTGTTCTGAAAAATGGAGATTATGAACACGGTTATTATGTTGAGCCCACCATAATTACTAAACTTCCAAGAGAACACAGGTTAGTTAAAGAAGAATTTTTCTTACCAATTTTGTGTATTGATGAATTTGAACACATTGATGAAGCAATCAAACTAGCAAATGATACTGAATATGGATTAACAGCTGGAATATTCAGTGAGAATAAAGAAGAGATTGAAAAATTTTTTGAGAAAATTCAAGCAGGGACCATTTATGCAAACCGAGCAGCAAGTGCGACAACTGGTGCTTTAGTGCAGAGTCAACCGTTTGTGGGGTGGAAAAATTCGGGCATTTCTGGAAAGGGAGCCGGTGGAGAACGATATCTACAACAATTTTTGCGAGCCCAAACTCAGACACGATGTGACTGAATGAAAGAGCTACCAAGCAACAAAATGTTTCTTTTTCTTTCTTTTAATCGTCGAATTGAGTAAGGAAGCCAATTTGTACCATATGGAATATAGTCAGTAACGATAAATCCTTTTTTCGTCAGTTGTGGTTTCAGTTCGTCTCTTATTCCTTTGAGCATTTGAAACTCAAACTTTCGTGGGTATTTCTTTGAGAGTTTAATGGCTCTCTCAATCATGATTATGTCATGAGTTGCAATACCAAATTCATTTCCTTTTTTGAAGAGTATTTTCATTAATTGGCCATAGTTTTCATCAACTTTTTCTTTGGATTTGTAAGCAATTTTCCTATCTTCATTATATGCACCTTTTACAAGGCGGATTTTGGCACCATGGAACAACAAATCATTCATATCATTTTTAGTTCTCTTAAGATTGGCTTGAAGTGCTAGCCCAAGCCTTTCGTATCTTGCAAAAAGATCATAATAGATTTCAATTGTTTTGTCTGTGTGATCCGAAGATTCCATATCAATCCAAACAAAGATGTGTGATTGCATAGCAATTTTGATAATTTTTTGAAAATTTTGAAGACATTCCCTTTTACTTCTTGAAAGTCCAATCTGAGTTGGTTTGACTGAAATTCCTCCTCTAACCTTCCATTTTCGGAAAAGCGATACGATTAGTTTGTATTCTTTGATGGTATTTCCTATTTGTGATTTGGATGTATGATACTCACCTAGTTTGTTTATGATTGCATGCCGTCCATTTCTATATGCTTGTCGGGCAGAAGATAATGCATCATCAACCGTATCGCCTGCTATCCATTGATTTGCTATACGAAAAAGAATCTTTTCCATAATTCTAGTACCAGAAATCATATGACTTCACTGCAACTAGATTATGTAAAAATATTGCAAGTTAATACAGAATGCTAAAATCATTTCAGCCCAAATATTGGATGGCTTTCTTGTAGTTTTATCACAGGAAGATATGGGTAACCATGTTGAAATTTGTCTGAAAATTCTGGGCTTGTTCCACTATGACCTGAGTATTTCAAAAATGGTTTGGTAGGTGCTTTATCCAATATCAAATAATTAAAACAATCAACAGTTTCTTCTAATTCAATTGTTGTCACATATCCAATTATCCAGTTTTTCTTATGAGGGAATAAATAGAGTGTCAAATTTGGTGCTTCGGGGAATTCAGGATCATATGTTAGTCTTGCTAGACTTCCTAAATCTTCAATTTCAATGGGTTGAAATTTGTCTTTCTCCCTCATTGTTGTTTTTTGTGGATATGGTAAAGATTTGAGGCGTATTATTGGGGCATAATTAGAAACTATTTTAGTTGATTTAACAACATCTACATGTTCTCGTCCACCTTTTGGATCATACAAGATGTATCTACCATCTTTTGGAATAGGGGTATAAAATGAAAGTACAGAATCAGCAAGATTAATTCCGCTTGAGAAAACCTGTTTTCCCTTAAGTTTATGCATGTATACCCTTAGAGGATTTTCTCTGAAGGCACAAACAAACCTAGCAAAATCAGCAAAACTTGCTACCTGAATAAAGTATTGACTTGCCAATAATAGAATGATTTTCTAGGCTGATTAAAATCTTGATCTAAGAAATAAAAATAGAATTAGAGCTATAATATGTATGGAAAAAGCGTATATTTTGATAAATTGTGAGAGGGGTTCAGAAAGGCCTGTAATTAATCAGCTCAAAGGCCTCAATGATGTGAAAGAGGTTCATGGGACCTTTGGAATTTATGATATTATTGCTAAAATAGAATCAAGTAAGCAAGAAACATTAAAGAAAATAATTTCTGGACAAATTAGAAATATAGATCATGTTACTTCTACTCTCACTCTAATTGATATAGGATCTGATGATGAAAAACCAGATTTGATTCCAGATGTAATTCCGGAAGAAAAAAAACCATTGGAACCCCCTGATGATGTAGAATTGGAGGAAGATGAGGACGACTTTAAACAAAAAAAGAAAAAAAGATACGAAAGCGTTTATAAAAAAAGATACAGAGAATAAAATGATTTAATTTTTTGCGAGATCTAAAAGTGCCTTCGCTCTTTTATAATGTACTTCGTCAATCATTTTTTCCTCAACAACAGTTGCACCTTTTCCTTTCTTTGAAGATTTCAAATAAGTTTTACAAACTTTCTCTGCCCATTCAATTTCAGCTTTATTTGGATGAAAAATTTTGTGAGTTATTTGAATTTGATCTGGATGTATGATACTTTTCCCTGCATAACCAAGATTTTTTCCAATAGTACAATCATTTTTCAAACCTTTGTCATCTTTAAGATCTTGCCATATAGCATCAATTGCCATAATACCTGCAGCTTTAGCATCAACAGGAATCTTAGCTCTAGCATATTTTGCTCCATCTGATTGTTTTGTGTATTCTATTCCCATATCATTAAGAAAATCAAATACACCGAAAACAATAGCAGAGATACGTTTCGAGTATGAAGCAATACTATAGGCATTTACTACTCCTTCTGCAGATTCAATTGATGGCATGAGTTCAATAGGTTTTAGTTTGTGTTTTTTTTCAAGGCTAGAAAGAGTTTTTTCGATTTTTTTTAATTCTTGAATGTTGTTTACTTTTGGAATTACTATACCATCAATTCCTTTCTGAACAATTTCTTGAAGATCAGCAGGAATTTTTCCAGAAAATGGAGAATTTGTTCTAACAAATACTGATGGATGGTATTGATTTCGTTTTTTTAGGGCATTTTTAATAAGTTTTCGGGCATTTTTCTTTTCATTATTTGGGACTGAGTCTTCAAGATCAAAACAAACTATGTCGGTGGGTAGGGATTTTGCTTTTTCTAAAAAGCGAGAATTATTTCCTGGGACGAAAATTAGGCTGCGAAAAAGCCTTGTCATGAAATGATTAGGCCCCTTCTGGCTTCATTAAGATTTTGCCAAAGAGACCTTTGCCGGTAAGCATTTTAGTATGAGCTTCTGCTGCTTGTTCAAATGTAAAAGTTGAATCGATTGTTGCTTTGATCTTTCCTTGACCCATCCAATACAATCCTTGATCTAGTTCAGCTTTAGTTCCTTGGGTTGAGCCAAGGATGTTTATTCCTTTGAAAAATACCTGACGTAAATCAGTTTTTGCATCATATCCTGTCGTTGCACCACATGACACTAACGTTGCGCCAAATTTGAGAAGGGTAAGTTGTTTATTCCAATGTGTTTGACCAATGTGATCAAATGAAATGTCAATTCCTGGAGCTTTGCCTTTTTTCTTTGCAATCTCTTTTGTAATTGCTCTTACTTCTTTATGCCAATCCTCTTTTCTATGATCTACAGCATAATCTGCACCTAATTCTTTACATTTATCTAATTTATCTGGACTTGCAGTTGCTATAACATCACAATTGTATAGTTTTGCAATTTGAATTCCAAAACTACCAACACCAGAACCTCCCCCCATTATCAAAACAGTTAGTCCTGGTTGAATTTTCGCTCTACCAACTAGCATATGCCAAGAAGTTAGTAGTGTCATTGAGGCAGCTGCAGCTTCATCATAACTAACATTTTCAGGAATTTTTGATATATTTACTTCTGGAAGATGAGTAATCTCGCAAAAAGCTCCCCATGTTGGGCCAGTTTGAAAGCCCCAGATAATTCTATTAACACAATCAAATTCTCGTCCATCGGTACATGCACTACACACTCTGCACGACATGTTTGAATGAGAAACAACCCTATCACCTACTTTGATATTTTTTACGTCATCGCCGACTTGAATAACATCTCCCGCAGCATCAGAACCAGAAATGTGTGGAAGAGGTGCTGGAATTGGTTGTCCTCTCATTGCCCAAATGTCATTATAATTAAGAGCCGCGGCCTTAACCTTGAAAATTACTTCGTCGGGTTTTGGTTTTGGATCATCAACATCCTTTACTTTTAGAATTTTTTTGAAATCGTCATCAGGAGCGTATTCTTCATAAACAAGACCTTTCATGAATAGTTTCGATCTTTTTCCCCTAATTATATTTTCTTAGATTCTAACGGCGGGTAATCTTGAAGTCTCGTTTTGGTTGTTGCATTGACAATAGGATTTGTTTAAGCTGATCGTCAGTAATTTGAGAATTTATTTTTCCTTGATTAACCAATCCAATGAGATGGTTTTCGACAAGAGTAGCTAGTTCTTGTTTTACCATTTTGATATTATTTAGTCGGCTTCTTGCTTCAGAAGTAAGAATTTGTTTTAGAATATGTTCTTTTTTAGCTTCAAACTCTGCTTCATTAACTTGATTTTCTTGATTTGCATTTTCATCCTGATTTGGATAACTCATTGTAACACTACGAATATACTTTCAAATGTTGATTTTCTGTGGCTAGTTCTTTCAATATCTCAGTGGCAAGATGATCAAGTTTTTGCATACCTTGTTTAGTAACAATTCTACCTTTTTTCTCAACCTTTTCAACATATCCAAGTTTTTCCAAACCATGAATTGCATTTCGAATGATTGCTCCTCCAGCATCTCTATGATGAGCTGCGCCATAACCTACGGGTTTTCCTCCACCAAACTCTTTACGGAGGTCATTAATTCCAATAGGACCGTGTAGGTAGATTTTCCTTAAAATTGAAGCACATCGTGTGTACCACCAATCTTTTTCATGAGGTGGTCGATCTGCATGCGACCCAGTTTTAACAAAAGATGCCCAGCTAGGAGCTGGAATATCTTCATTCTTCAAAATATCAGTTAATTTTCTTAGCAATACATCAGCTGGTACATCATGGACCTTTGCCATGAGGTGAAAAACTTGAGAATCGTCTTATAAATCATTGAGCTATTACTTTGCGATATGTATGACCACAGAAGTTACATGTTATTCGTATTGATTTGATTGTTGATCGTCCAACTCTGATCTTTGAATTGATACCAGGCGCTATGAAACTTTTACATTTTTTACAAAAAACCATTCTAAGTTCATAAGGCATTTTCACTTTATGTCGCATACTGATTTTTTTTGCAAGTGAAGCCTGGCGTTGTGCTAATTTTGGGTTTGTTTTTGCATTAGATAATGCATTATCAATTAAAATTTCCATTCTCTCTAACGCAATTTTTTTCACAACTGGTTTCATACAAATTCATAATTAATGCCCTAAAAATTTTGATCGTTTTATACACAAAGGTGCGGTCACCGGGATTTGAACCCGGGTAACGGGCTTGGAAGGCCAGCGTACTACCAGGCTATACTATGACCGCATAAGAGAGCAAACTTTGTTGCCTACTTAAAAATTGTTTTTTCATATTCGTAAAGAACTCGCCCAACTGCAATATGTGCTTCTAAAGACTTTGTATCAATACAATACAATTCATCAATTCTTTTTTTAACAATATCTGAAAAATGTCCTTTATGAAAACCACCAATTACCAAACAACATTCATCATCAAGTTTTGATACAACATTTTCGTATGAGCTTTGTTTGCCTTGTGTTGATAATCCAATTACTTTTGTTGGTTTAATAAGATCAATTAATTTGAAAAAACTCATTTCTTTTAATTCTAGTAAACTTGAGTCCTCATTGGAAATAGTTTTTTCTTTATACAGCTTTTCTATTAGACCTTCAAATCTATGATAAGATTTTGGAATTCGTACATTAGTACCTATCCGAAGTACTTTATCATTAACGGTGTGAATGTAAATTTTGATTTTATTCTCAAAATATAGTGGTATAGTACAGGCTTCCAACAGACATAGATGTACAAGATCTGGTCTGCCTCTTTGCAGTTCATTTTCGATTCCTTTCATAGCAGCAAAGTGCCAGGAATTATCTAACAAAATTTCTGAGGGATGTTTTCCTAGTTTTTGTGAATGTGAAACAACAGATGGATGTTTTTGAATTAATTTAGGAACTAGTTCAAGTGCTGATTCAGCTAAAACTAATGATAACATGGGAAAGGTTACTGATTTTGTTTAATTACTTTTTCAAATTCAGCCCATGCGGGTTTCTTGTTACCATCCGAGTCTATCAAACCAGCACTGCATATGTAGTTGCTAAGACGCTCAATTACAAATTCACTACTTCCAAGTCCTGATCCACCACCAATTGAAACTTGACCTTCAACATGTGCCGGATCAACGATACAAGTTCCTTCTGGTTTATCGTATTGTCTGTACCAAGTAAAAAATTCAATTTTTGATTCATTATCATTGTAAAAATCCAAAGCCTGTAACACAAAATCCACTTGAGCTTCTTCACTACCTCCAACAAAATTGGAAGTACTCCAACTAATTTCAAATAGTGCTATATTTTTATCAGGTACTAATTCGAACATTTTTTCTAGATCAGCTCTTGCTTCACGAGGATTTTTTGATATTTCATAAACAGTGTCCACTGGGAAGTAGATAAAAGCTACAAAATCACCTACGTTTAATTCAGAAACAATGTGTTCAAGATTTTTGTTTATTACATCATGTAAAGAAAAAGAGTTTGCAATTTTTACATCAGGATGTTTTTCCTTTATTCCATCATACACTTTGTTAAACAACTCTATGTAAATTGGAATTTTATTTTCATTGTATCGAAAATGAGCGTTTACATCAGCACCAATGATTACAGTATCAACAATATTGTATCTAGTTAAAATTACATCAAGTATGTTTATGAGTCGATCAGCAGGAATTTTTTGAATTGGTGGATTTCCAATCCAGTTAGGAAACGGTCCCAAGGATTTGCCATTAATTATTGAAAAATAAAGAGTGACATCCAGATTATTTTTCTTATTAAAGGTCATCAAAACATCAGTATCACTAAAATTATACTCATCTTTTTCAGGTTCCACTAAATTCCAAAACAAGTAAACATTACTTCTTCCAATTCCTGACGAAGCTGCTTCTGCATAGGTTTTCTCTAACTCTTGAAGTGTTATTTCGTTTGTTGGTGTATTAATTACAAGTCCAAGTTTTTCATTTTTTGGTAAAGTTTGAGGTACGGCAACATTTTGTTCAGGTTCAGAAGTTATGGCAAGAATCGACATTACAATAACGATTGCAATTCCTACGCCAATACCTGCAATTACTTTACTATTCAATAATATTGGCAGTTAACAATGCAAGTAAAAAAGTTGTGATGAATTCTTCTATCCTGAGATACAACCAGTGTATCCACATTCTATACAGATACTACAACCTTCAACAAAGACCAAATTATTTTTGCATGTGGGACAAAGAGTGTCTTCATCTACCTCGTCAACCACAATGTTTTCAATAGGAGTTTCCTCCGGTGGTTTGAATTTCAGGGCGTCAACAACATGGGTTTTAATGTAAGAGTTTGAGATGTGTTGACTTACAAAGTCGGTAATGTAACTACTTGGCCTTACCTCGAAGGTTTTTTTAGCATTTTCACTTGTCATGTGAAGTACCTGTTTGCGTCGTGAACCATCGCGATAAACTGTTATTCCTTTAAGACCCATTTCGTGAGCGAAAAGATATGACGCTTTGACATCATCAGCAGATACATCATAAGGCATGTTGATTGTTTTTGCAATAGCATTACCAATCCATTCTTGCCAAACTGCTTGTGCCATAATATGATCTGCCCAATGGATATCCATTGCTGTCACAAAGGTTTTTTGCATCCATTCTGGAATTTCTGGAATTCCTTGTATAGAGCCATAATTGTCTGCAATCTTTTCTAATATTTCTTCTGAATACAATCCATTGTCCTTGAGAACTTGTTCAAAGATCTTATTTGTGTAGAAGAACCTTCCTACAGTTACTCTCTTCTCAAAAACCAACGCAAATATTGGTTCCATTCCATTAGAGCAGTCTGCTAACATTGATAATGTTCCAGTTGGTGCAACAGTAGTTGTTAGAACGTTTCTTATTCCATATTTTTTGATCTTGTCAATTAAGGCGTCCCATTCAAAATAATGTGATTCTTTTGGTTTTTCATAGTATCCAGCTATAGGAATCTTTCCTTCTGGATATTCTGTTTTAGAGCAAAGTGGGAATTTACCTCGTGATTTTGCTAGTGCTACGCTTTCTTCCATGGAATAATATGTTAAAGCCTCAGCTATTTTGCATTGTAGATCATATCCTTCTTTAGAATTATATGGAATTTGTAGCTTGTAGAGAAGATCTGCTACTCCCATAACTCCTAGTCCAATCCTTCGTGAATCCTTTGATGCAATGTCAATCTCTTTAACTGGATAAAGATTAACATCAATGATATTATCTAGGAATCTAGTTGTCTTCCTAATCATCTCTTCATATCCTTGCCAATCAAATTCATATTCTCCATCTGCTTTTCTTTTTACAAGATTTGCCAAGTTGATAGAACCTAAATTACATGATTCGTATGGATAGAGACTTTGTTCACCACATGGATTTGTAGCTCTAAGTGGACTTTCTTTTGCTTTTGCAAAAACATTGTATTTGTTTATTAGATCAAAGAAGATCAGTCCAGGTTCTGCACTCTTCCATGCAGAAAGTGCAATTAGATCAATCAGTTGGTGTGCATTTATTTCACGAATTGGGGATTTGTCTTTTGGGCTTCTTAGCATGAATTTACCTTCTTTTGTGTTTACTAGTGCATCCCAGAAATCTTCCCAAATTCCTACACTTACGTTAAAGTTTTCCAAAACACCAGGTTCTGTTTTGCTTGTAATGAATTTTTCAACATCTGGATGCCACGCTTCAATAATTCCCATGTTGGCACCTCGTCTTTTACCACCTTGTTTTACCACTTCTGTGACTGTATTGATGATATTCATGAAGGAAACAGGTCCAGATGCAACGCCCGAGGTCGATGCTACAATGTCTCCTTCTTGGCGCAGATCAGAATAGTTGATTCCAACTCCACCACCAGATTTGAAGATAAGTGCTGCATCAGAGGTTGATTTCATGATTTTTTCCATGTCATCAGGCATATCTAATACAAAACAGGCTGAGAGTTGGCCAAGACGTCCTCCGGCATTCATCATTGTTGGTGAGTTGGGTAGGAAGTCTTGCTGGGTCATTAGGTCAAAGTATTCTGAAATTTTTTCTGAATAGCTATCAAACTTTTTGGCAGCTATCATAACCAATAATTCTTTGAAACCTACCTTCATCTTTCCTGCTTCAGTTAGTGAGATATAATGATTGACAAGAGCTCTAAAATGCCATTTGTTTAGATAGAATTCGCCAATTTTGAATTTGTAATTAAAGTTGTCAAGTTTTTCGAGATATTCTCTAGCTTCGTCTATATTCTGTTTGATGTTTCCTTCGTTTGAAAAGATCTCTGTATCATATAGCATGTCACCTAATCCAACTAGAACAGCCACTCGTTCAAACATTTGACTTGGACTTTCAATAATTTCGCTCTTGCTGTTTCGAATAAGATATCTAGACGCAAGGACTCTAAGACAATTAAGATCAAAATTTTTGGCTACCGGATCGAGTAATTTAGAATTTAGTACTCTCATTTTTTCGTCCCTAAGCTTTCTACGCTCATGACGATACAAAATGAAGGCTTTTGCAATATCACTGTATCCTTTTTCAATTAGAGTGGACTCTACTAAATCTTGAATATCTTCAACACTAGGTTGCCTTGATGCAGAAAAATCATGTTCAACTAAACGTTCAACAACATATCCAGCTAACTCATCTGCCAGTCCACGATCCTCTTTAGCTGCAACAGCCAATGCTTTGAAGATGGCGTTTGAAATCTTATCTTTATTAAAACTTACTATAGTTCCGTTCCTCTTTCGAATATCACCGATGGAATTTTCTATTTGCGAATAATCCAATTATAATCTCCCCGCAAAGGGTAAGAATCGAATGAATATAACTTATGTGGCAAAAAATTTTTTCCCAAACTCAAACTTTAGTTCAATAATATTAACACCGGTACTATGAACTTCATACTAGTCAACTTTCTTAGTAAAAGATTCTGGATCTGAAAAAGATCAAAATTTTGATCGTGATTTGATCTAAACCAAATTACCGACTACGAATTTCGGATGATGTAAGGGGACTTGCACTTGGGACATTTGTCAGTTAATTTTTCGTCCTTATAGCCGCATTCAACACAGATGCGGACTTGCTTTACTGGTTTAAAGGTAGGAGTGAGTTGAGCAGCTTTTTCTATTGTGCTCTTGATATCATCAACCTTAGAATCGTCGCCTAACTGTAGTTGTACCAGTAATCCGCCGTTCAGCATCTTCATGATTTTATTACATTCAGTGATCTTTTCATTTTTAGCGGTTAGTTCAGAAATTTCAGAGCCTTTTAGGCCTACTCCCTCAGAATAAGAATTGCTCTCAATGGTGTTTAGAAGGGAGTTTTTGCCATATTTTTCTCCGTCCAAGGAAGCAAATCTTGAAGAGCCCTCACTTTCTGTCATGCATATCCTAACATCTTCTCCCAGTTCTTTTCCTTTCTTCGCTGCTATATCAACAGCCGTTTCAATAACTTTGTGTAAAATATCTCGTCCTTCTTTATTGTCTTTATAACCAAGAATGTTGAAGATGGCTTCACGTAATCCAACTAGATTGAGAACGAGCGAAATAGAATTACGTTGCATGTATTGAGTAATTTTTGCAAGGACTGGATTAAGACCACGTCTAGTTAGATCGGAAATGTCCTTCTTTCTTAATGCCATAGATGAAAGTGCAGGTTTCATTAATAGAGCTAATCTAGCTCTAAAGTAGGTTTCATCTTTGTTTGATTCAAATGCTAGTCGTGGTAGATTAATTGAAATAGATTGTAGTTTTATTGCAAGCGATCCTGCGTTCTTGGTAGTTTCATTAGAAATTCCACCACTTGACACTGATCCTTTTGAAACAATAACTTTGCCTCCAAGAGTTATAATTTCTGCCAGTGTTTTTGATACATCAGATAGTTTGCCTTTTTCATGATCAATGATTAAACCAATTCTTGGTATTGGTGTAATTTTTACATAGTTTTTGTATGCTGCAAGAATTGTGTTAACTACTTTGACATCAGAACCTAATTGAAGTCTAAATGAAAGTTGTGTTGTTGTATTATATTTAGGTGCAGTAGAAACATTTGCAAATGTATTTGTAAGTTTGTGTTCTAATTCTGAAATATTCTTGGTGTGTTTTGCTAATAATTGTACCAATCCATCCATTACAATTTCTTGAGATGCTTCTCTTGAGATTAACAAAATAATTGTTAAAAGAGAAGAAACGAGATCGTCAAGATCCTTTATTGAAGCAATTCGAGAAACTGTAAGATATTTACCGCCAAGATCAATGCCATCCTCAATCAATTCTTTAACATTGACAAAAATGGTGTCAGGTACTAACGACCAGGTTCCTGGGCTTGTGATATGAAGATCGCCTGATAGGTGTGAATCGGCTACATCCTTAGGAAGTGTGTTCGTGAGTAGATGTTCGGCGAAAACCCTCTGGCCTGTTTTAAATAGCAATCCGGGGGTGCCATTATCAATACTATCTACCTTTGATAACATGTCCTGAACATCATAAACTGGCAAGCCCAGTCGTGCCAATTTGTTTCGATATTCTTCATGACCGTGTTCTAAAAGAACAGAGTTTACCATTTCACGGATTAAAGAACCGGTTAGGTAAGTTGTTTGGTATTTGTAAATACGGTTTTCAACTTCTTCAGTAATTTTTTGAGCAAGTTCTAATGGAAGACTTCCTTCACGTACAAGAGACTGGATGATTTTGTGTGAATTGAATTCTTCAATTGATTCATGTGAAGTTCTTACATACATCTTTCCACTTTCAATAATTGAACGCTCTTCGATTTGTCTAGCTAAACTTAGAACCAATTTTCCAAGATTTGTAATTGTATAACGTCTTTCAGATTTATTGAGAGCAACAAGTGACTGTCTTAGAAGCTTTCTTAAATGATATGCAAATTTTCCACTTTCTTTTTTTGACTTGAATCCTGCAAGGGATTTTAATTCTGAATAAGTCAAAGGGCCTTTTGAATTCAAAATTCTTAATATATCAATTCTATTTGGACTTGCCATAACAGAAAAGATCATTCTCACACGTTTTGATGTGGACTGAAGTAGACTTCCTCTAGGCTCCGCTATTCCCTCGCTCAGTTCCATATTCATGTCTAAAAGTAGAGCGGTAAATAAGGATTTGCGAAAATGTGATGTAGAAACTTTACAGATCAGATATCTTGAGCATCTAATGTAAACTCTGATGTTGATAACGTATGTCCACACGATGGACACTTATTATTGTAAGGATTCATTACATCTTTTAAAGACTTTAACATTTTCATGTTGGTAATCTTTTCACCACACTTCCCACATGTGACTTCAACTGACATAAAGTATGTCAAATTTTCAAATTAATTAAAAACCTTTTTGATTTTTTTTAATTATTGTACTAAATTATTTTACTGTTTTTCGACTATAATTCCGCGATCATCGAATCCAACGATTTTGACCTTTGTGCCAATTGGAAGGTCTGGCGGGGTCTTGATTCCAGCCATAAAGCCTGAAACCCTTAATCCTGATTCCTCTAGTTTGAGCACAACCCAAGCGTAAGGGGTGTATTTTTCAAAGCCTGCAGGTGGAATAGTAATTATCGTGTATGTGACAATTGTGCCAGCACCATCAAGCACGACATTTTCAAATCCCTTGTTACCGCACTTTTTGCAAAAGTAAACTGTCGCGAGATGAAGCTCTCCGCACTTTGAACACTTTCTAGCCAGAATCTTACCTGACTTTGCGTTGTCAACAAATTCCTGCCTGGCTGACATCTTACACACTTTGGAAGATATGAACGGCGCAACTTGCACCAGTCGCACCAAAGTTTTGTGTTAGGCCAATCTTAGCATCTTTTACGGTTCTTTCACCAGCCTTTCCAGTAAGTTGATCATAGACTTCAACAACTTGACCAACTCCAGTAGCTCCTATTGGATGTCCTTTTGATTTCAGTCCACCTGAAGGATTAATTGGAATTTGACCATTACGTTTGGTTTGTCCCTCACGAACTGCTTGAACACCTTGTCCTTTTTCAAAGAACCCAAGATCTTCAGTATCAATTATTTCAGCAATAGTAAAACAATCATGAACTTCTGCAAAATCAATGTCTTTAGGAGTAACGCCTGCCATCTTGTAAGCAGCTTCCGCTGCAATCTTTGTACTTGGAATTGTTGTCATGTGTTCACGACCTTGCAGAGCTGCAGATGATCCACCCCTACCTGATCCAATCACTCGGATGTAGTCTTTGTTGTGTTCTTTTGCAAAACTTTCATTACATAAAATAACAGAGCTAGCACCATCTGAGAATGGACAGCAATCATAGAGTTTTAGTGGACTTGCAACAACAGCTGATTTCATTACATCATCAACTGTAATCTTTTTTCTTAGATGTGCTTTTGGATTTAGTAAACCATTGTCATGATTCTTTACGGCAACTTCCGCAAAATCTTCTTCTGTTGCTTTGAATTCATGTAGATAAGCTCGAGCAATTGAAGCAAATAACCCTGGAAATGATGCTCCCGCACCACCCTCGTAAAAGAAATCAGAACAATAAGAAAAGTATGTTGTAGTCCATTCGGTTCCTGTATGAGTTACTTTTTCAACTCCCGTTACTAGCACTACATCATAGAATCCTCCTGCAACATTAGCAAATGCCTCTCTGAAAGCTACGGAACCACTACCACACGCAGATTCAATTGATAATGATGGTCTTTCGGAAATCCCCAAGTTGCTCATAACTACAGGTCCCAAGTGTACTTGTTTGTCTGCAACGCCAAACACGTTTGAAATGTAACCTGCTTTGATCTCTTTTGGTTCTATTCCTGCACTTTCTATGGCATCAACTGATGCTTGAATAGTGATATCAGAAATGCTGTCATCTAATTTTCCATATTTAGTGCTTCCTGCACCAAGAACACAAACCTTTTCCACAAAAGTTGCTGACCGAATTCCCTATAAAAATGGAACAGGTAATTACATTGGTTGAAAAAAATTATGAACAAGAAATATTCTCAACAAAGAACAGTTCAGATTCTTAGTCGAAAGATTACTAAAACCCGAAATGTTGTGAAACTGACAAAAGGAATTACAAAGTCATTCAAAAATGAAATTAACCAATATTTTGATGCTAATGGTTATCTATCATATTCATCAAAGAAGAAAAAGTACCTAATTTTAGGTACAAATTCTCCCAAAAATGGGCTCGTTGAGTGCCCCAAGTGTCATTTAGGTCAGTTGATGATTATTAGATCACATAAAACCAGAAAGAGATTCATTGGTTGTTCCAACTATTACAACGGATGTGATGCGTCATCACCATTATTACAAAAAGCAAAGTTACGAGCCATCAAACAAAAATGTGAAATTTGTGCATGGCCTATCATTCTATTCCGATACTCTAGAAAACAGAAATGGAGTAGACAGTGTGGAAATATCAACTGTGATAGTAGAAAACCTAAGCCTTAGAATAGATATCACTGCGTCTATTTTTTAAAAGTGGAAGAACTGTTCTTGTTTTCTTTATTTTTTCTGATGATATGTTAACAACACCAATTCCTTGTCGTTTTTTCATATCAAGTAAAATTTTTCCAAATGGATCCACTACAATACTTCTGCCACAATAAATATTCCCTACTTGATCTGGAGCAACTACATAACAACCGTTCTCAATTGCACGTGTTTTGTTAATTGTAATCCAATGATCTTCCTTGTTTTTTCCTTTAACCCATGCAGAAGGAGCAACTAAGATTTCTGAACCAGACAATGCTAGAGATCTAGACATCTCAGGAAATCTCAAATCATAACAAATCAACATTCCAATCTTTCCAAGTGCAGTTTGACTTGGTTTAACAATTTTTGATCCAGGAACCATCTTCTTTGATTCTTTAAATCCCAAAGCATCATAGAGATGGATTTTTCTATATTTTGAAATAACTTTTCCAGATTTGTTAATTAGAAATGAAGTGTCATAAACCCGATTTTTTTTGTTACTTTTTTCATAAAATGTTCCTATAACTTGAATTGAGTGTTTCTTCGCAGCCTTGGAGATTGTTTTCACAAAGTTTCCATTGATGGTTTCAGAAAGGCTAGCAAGTTCTTTGGGCGTTTGTGAAGATTTAGTGTAAAACATCATAAATTCTGGAAAAGCACAAAGTTGGGCACCCTTCTTTGAAGCTTTTTTAATGTAATCAAGAATTTTTTTTAGATTTTGTTCTTTAATGGTTGAAGCTTTGAATTGTACAATTGCAACTTTTGGCATAGTTTATACAAAATTAAACAAAATAAAAAGATAGATTAAAGTTGGTTTCCTGCTAAGAACCAATTTTCTTTTGGATTGTCTTCGAAAACAACTATAACGTGATCTTTTTTTGCGTTTAAAATTTCTACAGCAGATTTTGTTATTGCTTTTGCAAATTCATGCTTTTGTTCTTGTGTCCTTCCAGGATACATAGAAACTGTAACTATTGGCATGTATTGTTAGATACAGATGGATGATTTAATCTTAAACTCAGTAGTCTCTTCTATATCCATATCTTGTTCCATAAGTAAATTCTGAAGTGTGAGTTTTTTTGTACATATATCCAAAAGCAAGGCCAATCACAAATCCGCCAATGTGTGCCATGTATGCAACACCACCACCTGCAATACCAAAACCGCTTATGAATAATGGAAGAAGGTTTTGAAATACTAACCAGAATGGTAAGAACCATCTTGCTTGAATGTGCATCATTCTCCAGAAAAATCCTAACATCATGAATGTCATGATTCGTGCTTTTGGAAATAGAGCGAGATAAGCACCTAAAACTCCTGAAATTGCACCAGAAGCGCCAACTGCAGGAATTGAGCTAGTTGGATCAAAATAGATGTGTGCAAGTCCTGCAACAATTCCCCAAAGAAGATAAACTCCAAGAAACTTTGCTCTGCCAAATTTTAGTTCGATGTTATCACCAAAAATCCACAAAAACCACATGTTTCCTCCAAGATGCATCAGTCCACCATGCATGAAAATAGAACTTATCAGTGAAACATATGGCATGTCAGGACATGGATATGAGTTTCCTCCCCCTAACGAGATAAATGGTGAAAAACCAGTTATGCAAGTTGGTACAGCCCCCCAATCAAAAAACATTTGTGCTGCACGAGAATTGCTAAATTCCCAAAACTGGCCTGTTACTACGATTTGATAGAAAAAAACTGCTACATTAATGATAATTAGAAGAATTGTAAGTTTTGGTTTGAATCCAGGTGGGTGTGGATTTTCATCTCGTAAAGGAAACATTGGTTGATCAGCTCACTGAAAATTTGTATAATAATATTATTACAATTTAGAAAATTTGTATTAATGATTTGAGGAATTTTGGTAGCTTTTTAGCTCATGTCCAGGACTTTGGATCTTTTTTCCAAACTCTTTTTCCATCAATATGGACTTGATCTTTCTCTTCAAAAACAGTATGCCATCTTCCATTAGGAGGGAAAATTTTGTTCATATGATCAATCTTTTCGTCAGTAGGTGACTTGTTCATCAAAGCACCCCACTTCATATTTGGAATTTTTGGAAGAATTTCATTAATGTCTTTCATGATTTATCCTAGTTTTCAAACTGATATTATACCATTCGCTATCAAATATTGTAAACCACCAGCAAAGTCTTCATCAGAAATCAATCCTTCTGACCACCAACCAGCGTTGTTTTTAACCCAATCAGGAATTACTGATCCTGTGCCCTCTTGTCGTTCAGTTATTGGAACTTGGATGATTCCTTCTTTGATCATATATTCAATTCCAGACGCAAAGCTTGAATCATCAATCTGTCCATCTGACCACCAACCAGCATTGTTTTTAACCCAATCAGGAATTGAGATTTCTTGTGTGATTATTTCTTGCTTTGGAGTAGTAACCACACCAGGTCCTAATTCCAAAATACCCTCTGCAAGACCTGCGTAGGTCTGATCATAGTTAATGCCCTGACCAAAAATTGCTACTTGAATTCTGTAAAGATCATGAGAGGGTATAGTTATTTGCTGAGTGTTAATGCCCTCCATTGCCATTATACCTGGATTATTTGGTTCAGTGCCCATGTTTGAAATTAATTCCATGCCACTTTGCTCAAAAAGACTGTATCCATAACGGATGTCTTTCAAGAGAACTCCATTTTCATCAAAGAATGTAAATTCAAATGGAATTACAGCACCTGCACCAAAACTACCTTCCCATGAAATTTTAATAGTTGCGCCGGAATCGGTTTTAATCTCGAGCGAATTTTTTTGAGTTTCTCCTTGAGGTACTAGTTTGAAAAGCATGGTTGATTTATCATAATGGCTTGAACCTAACACATCGTTAATTCGTTTTAATTCGTTTCCTGAAACCATAAAGTGGATAATATTATTGTATTTATCTGAATATGGATCCACTACTATCACTCTACTATCAACCTGAACTCCATCAACGTATCCATTGAATGTACTTTCTGCACTGTATGGAGAAAAGCTTTTTGGAACTTTGACTTCTTCATGTACTACTTGAACTTGTGAAATATAGTCTGGGTTCCAATTGAAAGGCATATCAAATGAAATTGAATTGTCGGATTGTATAAAATCAAAGTTTGAGACATCATCGTAATATGTTTTTATTACAACTGGGATCTCTTGAGCTTCTGCTTGTGGAATAATGAAATTTTGTTCCTGTGCAACACTTACAAATGTATCATAACTAAGAACTTGGGAAAGTAAAGTTCTAGAACTTGTAGCACCTATAACATCTACTCGTATATTGTAAAGTCCGCCTTTATCAAAAATTGGACCTTTAATAACGCATCTTCCTTCATTCTGAACGTAACATGCTTCTGGAGAACTTACATGTTCTGAACCCTGATATGTAGAACAATCAATTAGTCTTGGTTCTGTACAACCAAAAACAGGTATAACCTTTACATTAAGAATTCCATCTACATCAAAATACAAATCTCTAGCCAAGAGTTCTCCGCCACGCCAAATTTCAACAAAAAGTGTTACCTTTTCAAAAGTTTCATCTGTTGTTACATCAAAAAATCGAACTTGAATATTTGCTTCATCAACGCCAACTGTAATGTCAGAAGGATCTAATTGTGTACTTACTGTTACTTGTGCTCCTTCAAGGCTTAGTGGAGTTGCTTGGTCCCCACCTAAACCGTGACCAAAGACATCATAAACAAAGATTGGAATAGAAAAAATTCCAACTAATATGAAGAATAATGATAATCTAGATGACAATCATTTTTCAATGACTGGATTTCGTTATTTAAGTATACGAAGGAATTATCAAATCTGAATTTTCAATTAAAATGCAAAGCCTTACTAATACAGAACAGACAATTTTTAGAGTTTATTGTATTGGATGCAGATTTTACACAATAACTCTAGTGAGACTTTTATTTACCCTCTAAAGTACAGATGCAATGAAGATTCAAAACAAAGCAATTTTCCTAGCGGTTCTCTCTATAGGTGTTTTAAGTACTATAGCACCATCTGCATTTGCAGCGGAGGTTAGCGTTCCACTTGGTACTTCAGTTCCAGGATGTGAAGAAAAAAACGAATGTTGGGATCCTGCTGAAATTTCTGTCGGAGTTGGCGAAACAGTTATGTGGTCAAATGATGACACTGCAGCTCACACTGTTACAAGTGGTTCTGCTGTTGATGGACCTGACGGGGTATTTGACAGTAGTCTATTCATGGCAGGTACGGAATTCTCACATACTTTTGACGATGCAGGTGAATACCCATACTTCTGTATGGTTCACCCATGGATGGCAGGAGTTGTAATTGTAGGAGAAGCAATGGCCAAAGAAGCTATGATGAGTGGCGTGTACTTAGGTTTGGATATAGATCCTATGTTACCATTTGATAATACCGCAAATGACATGGTTACACTCTCCTTTACAGCAATGTCAGAGGAGGGACTTGAAGGCTCTTCAATTAGTCCTGGAGTGATCGATCACCTAGACTATGTCGTTATTGTTTCAAAGGATGGTAGCACCGTTTGGGAAAGCGCACAGCTCCATGATCATGATGGCAATCTTGAACTGCAGGTTACTCCTTCAGAGGGGTCGTTTAAGGTAACTCCTGGTGATGACGTGAACGGAAAAAGTGGGACAGGACCATACATGGTCACGGGACCAGTCTTTATGGACAACGGTAACTACCAAGTAACTGCACAAATAGTTGGAATCGAATTCAATCCCTTATCGACTCCACTTACAGATGACTTTAACATACAAGTTGTACCTGAATTCGGTTCAATTGTCATGGTAATCCTTGTTGTTGCTATTGTAGGAACTATCGTTATAACGACAAAGTCTAGAGTAATACCTAAGCTCTAAACCTTTCTTTTCTTTTTTCTACAAAAAATTACTCTTTAAAATTGTGATTCTACATTAAATTCTCTAAACTCTATTTTTTCTATGGGCAATAAAAGCAAGCCATGCCGTTGCAAAGGCCAATCCTAGGGTTTGATGATTATTCAACGGAGGTGCTAATGCTACCATTGCAAATACAAAAAATATTGTCACAGCTACTAAGGCAAATTTTGTTAGAGAAACCTTGCCGAGCGCTATCATGCCTCCAAGAACCATCTCAACCACAAAAATAGCCATTAAAAATGAATTTACTTCATTTGCGGCTAAACCTTTGGTTAGGGGGCTGGAAAGTTGTAACCATCCAATATGTCTATCAATATTTACAATGTGATCTGCTGCCCACAGAAAAAGAACAGTCGCTATTGAATATCTTATAATTTTCAAAAAATTCAAAAATTTTTCCGTTTTTGCCTGTTTCCAAGTAGCATTTGTAATTACCAATAACATGGCTATGCCCAGTAATCCAATATCTTGTGGAAAACTTGAGGGGTATTGTGCTGTCAATAAAATGACAAACAGAAACATAATGACAGCAACAGAAACCCAACGAATCTTTACTCCAGCAAATAACAATGCTGCGAATACAAGTTCCACTATTCCAATAACATAAATTGATAAACTAAGATCCTCAAAAGGAAGAAAAACTCTTACTCTTTCTGTTGCAGAAAACCATGACAGATAAAAATCGTGTATCACAAACTTGTCAATTCCAAACCATAAGAAGACGATCCCAAGACCATGTCTGGGAATGTCATTGAGATATACAGAATAATCCTTAACTGACAAGGTATAGCTTAACACGTATCACTGAAATTTAAATAAAAATTCTAATTGATCAAGATCTTATTGTTCTACTTGATAATATCTAACGATTTCATAGACATTGTTATTGCAAAGATGGCTATTGATACTAGAACAATAGTTCCAGATGGAGTGATGTCAAAGACATAAGATGCTAAAATCCCTGCTACAACTGAAAATACTGCAAACCCTATTGACAAAAGAGCTGTTTGTTTGAAACCTCTTCCATACATTATAGCTGTAACGTTAGGTATGACAAAAAGGGCTGAGATTAACAAAATACCAACAAGTTGAATTGAGGTTACTACGGTAATTCCGGCCAAGAATATAATCAGGTAGTTTAATTTCTCTGTCGGAATACCGCTAACCTTTGCCTGTTCCTCATTGAATGTTGAATACACTAATTGTCGGTAAAGTAGCAAAATTACGACTAGAATTGCTCCTGTAAGCCCTAAAATCAGAATTGTGTCATTAGTACTAACAAGAAGAATACTTCCAAACAAGAAGCTGAAGATATCAATAGTAAATCCGCCTGAAACACTAATCAAAACTAATCCGATTGCTATCCCAGCTGAAAGTAAAACAGCAACAGATGCGTCGCCAGAAATTTTGAACCTATTTCTAATTCTTGTAATTACAAGAGCGCTGCCAAGTGAAACTGCATAAGCAGTCCATAGTGGATAAATTCCAACCATCAAGCCAAGTGCTATTCCTCCAAATGAAGAGTGAGCTATTGCATCACCAAATAATGAATATCGTCTTAGAACCAAGAAAAGACCTACTACCGAACAAAGTACAGCAATAGCTATTCCTGAGATTAGTGCTCTTTGCATAAAGCCATAGGATAAAATTTCTAGAGTCAATGTGCTTCGTGAAAATGCATATGTTGTTGCATCGATGCTTCAGAATATTGTTTTACAAGATCTTCATTTTCAAAGAACTCGTTTGAGGAACCATGGAAAAATAAAGTTCTATTCAAACATGCTACCTTGTTAACAAGTTTATTCACTGCATCCATATCATGTGATGACCAAATTATTGTAATCTTTTCTTTTTCATTTAATTCACGTAAAATGCTATAGAATATTTCACTGCTTTGAACATCAACTCCCGCTACAGGTTCATCTAAGATCAGAATTTTTGGTTTATTCACAAGAGCTTTTGCTATAAAGACACGTTGTTGTTGTCCCCCAGATAGATCACCAATCCTTCTATTACCAAGCTCATGCATCCAAACCTGTTGCAAGACTTGATCAATTATAGAATCATCAGAAGAATTTGTCCATGCCATTCTCATAACATCTTTTACAGTAGCAGGAAAGTTTTTTTCAAAAACAGGTTTTTGAGGAACATATCCAATTTGTTTCAAGTAATTTCGTGATTGTTTAATGTCCTTCTCAAAAAATTTTATCGTCCCTTGGTAATTTGTTAAAATTCCCAGCATACATGAAAATAGGGTTGATTTTCCTGCTCCATTAGGCCCAATTATGCCTAAAAAGTCGCCCTCGTTTATTGAAAAACTTATCTTATCGAGAGCTTTAACGCCCGGATATTGCACTGTAAGATCATTTATCTCAATTATTTTCAATTACACAGTGCCACCTTTAAGTTTGAAAGATTATTTTCCATCTTACTCAGATAGTTAGAATTTTCATCACCAACTTCAATTGGTGACAAAACCAGAACTTTTGCACCAATTTCATTTGCTATAACTTGGGAAGTTCTGGTATCTAGTGCTTCTTCAGCAAAAATTACATCAATATTGAATTTTTTTGCCAGTTTTATGATTTGTTCTAGTGTTTTCAATGTTGGTTCTGAGTGAGAATCATTTGATCTTATGATTGTGTACTGATTCAAATCATATTGAACAGAAAAATATGAGAATGCATTGTGAAATGTAATAAAGTCTTTTTTGCATGCAGATAATTCATTTTTGATTTTAGTATCTAAACTATCTAGTTTTGCTTGATAAGATTTTGCATTATCTCTATAGAATTTTTCATTTGTAGGATCAATTTTTACAAGTGCATTGACTATGTTTGTAACTTGAGTTTTTGCCATTACAGGATTTAGCCAAATATGTGGATCCACACTAGAATGATCAATGTTGATTAATGAAACTCCTGTACTAGTATCTACAATCACAATACCAGAATTTATTGTATCAATATCATCTGCCCAACTTTCAAAACCAATACCATTGATGACAATGAGATTTGCCTCATACATTTTTTGAAGTTCATTAATTGTTGGCTCCCAATCATGTGGCTCTATTCCAGGTGGTACTAATAACGAAACACGGACTTTGTCCTGACCAACTTGTTTTGTAAATTCGTAAAGTGGATAAAATGATGTCATTACAGAAATTTCTGTCGAATCTCCAGCAGCAGAAATAATTGATTGATCAGTGTTCCAAACAGCAAATGATAAAATCGGAATGATTGTGATTATTGCAATGATGGCAATCTTGGTTTGGTTGTCCACACAAAAATTGGCTATAGATTATTAATAAATCTATGAAAAGTTAATAATTTTAGTTATAAATTTATAAGAAATTTAATAATATCAAGCCCATGCCAATTGTTTCAATTTCTCTAAATGATGAAATTCTAGGTGAATTGGATAAGCTGCAAAAATTAATGGGGTTTTCTGGTAGGTCTGAAGCTATAAGAGCAGGTATCAGAAGTTTTGTTGCCGATGAAAAACAAAAGACAGAACTTTCGGGAAGTATTCATGCCATTCTACTAGTTGTTCACAATGACGAATTTGATCATATTGTTTCTGGAATAAAACATAATTTTGAGGATCTAATTACCACACATTTACACAGTAAAATTGAAGGAGAGAAATGTATGGAACTTTTTGTAATGGCTGGAGAAGCTGAAAGAGTCAGTACGATTACAAAAGACTTTCAGACAAATAAAAAAATGGATACTGTAAAGCTTGTAACTTTATGAAAAATTCAATTAGGTAAAGAATTTCTTTTACTAATAAAAATCTAAAATCCTTCTCTATTTAGAATTAACCCTATCAAAGCTGCTCTTGTGTATTTTCCATATTCAGCTTGCTCAAAATATTTTGCCTGTTTTGTATTATCAACATCGGTTGAAATTTCTTCTAGTCGTGGTAATGGATGTAAAATGATTGCGTTGTCCTTCATTTTTTGTAACATATCTAATCCAATGACGTAACTTCCCTTTACTTTGAGATATTCTTCTTCATCTGGAAATCTTTCTTTTTGAATTCTTGTAACATATACAACATCTAAATCGTCTATGTATTCATCAATGTTTGTTGATTCGGTAAATGATAATCGTTTTTTAATTTCGTACACAGAATCAGGTCTTACTTTCAGGGTTTCTGGAGATATCAAATGTACCTCAACATCATAATGTCCTAATGCGTACAAAAGTGAATAGACAGTTCTACCATATTTTAGATCGCCTATAATTCCAATTTTTAACCCATCAATCTTTTTCTTTTCTTTTCTAATTGTAAACAGGTCCTGAATTGCTTGTGTTGGATGTTCCTCTGTTCCACTTCCTGCATTGATTATTGGTTTTGTTGATACTTCAGCAGCAAATCTACTTGAACCATCAAGATTGTGTCTTAAGACTAGAACATCTGAATAAATGGACATAATTTTTACAGTATCAGCAAGACTTTCTCCTTTTTTTGCTGAGGAGGATGCAATATCTGCAATTCCCAATGTAGTTCCTCCCAATAATGTCATAGCCGCTTGAAAACTAAGACGAGTTCTGGTACTTGGTTCAAAAAACAAATAACCTAAAGTTTTTCCTTTAGCAATTTCTCGTCGTTGGTTTGGTTCCATTTGAATAATTTTTTCTGTGGCATCAAAAATTGTTTCAAGTTTTTGTTTATCTAAATCACGCACGGAGATGATGTCCTTTTGAAAAAACTCGTTCATGTCTTTCAATAATATATACGGGCAGTATACATACTATTCTCATGCAAGGTTCCGAGTTACTTGTTCGTCGTATCAAGGAGGGAACAGTAATTGATCATATTGATGAAGGTAAAGGTCTTCAAGTTTTGGACGCTCTTGGGATAAATGGAAGAGATGGTAGTCTCATTACAATTGCTCTTAACGTTCCTAGTGCAAAGCACAAGAAAAAAGACATCATCAAAGTAGAAAACAAATTTCTAAAGGATGATGATACAAACAAACTTGCTGTGATATCTCCAAAAGCTACTGTAAATATTATCAAAAATTACAAATTGGTTGAAAAAAGACGTGTTGTCTTACCTGCTGAAATAGATAGAATTTTTCGTTGTTCAAATCTTGAGTGTATCACAAATAGTTCTGAACATATTGAATCAATAATGGATGTAATGGACAAAGAAGGCCGTGTACTAAAATGCCGATACTGCGGAAGAATTCTAGATGTTAATCAACTAAAGTATAACTAAAACTCAAATTACAGATTAATTCAATTTCTTATTAGAAAATAATTTTTTAAATTATTTTTCTGATTTGATTTTTATTTTTGGTTTATCATGTTTTTTCTTTTTTGGTTGAATCACACTTTGTTCTAGGGTGAATTGTTCCTGAGTGAACATTCTCGCACTTCCAAAAGGAGTGAACTTTCTTCCATTGCCCTCATAAAATTTGGAAAAGAATTCAACGTAAATTAATCTTGCACTCTGAATACCAGGTACAAAGACTCCAATTATAATATTGAACATATGCCCTATAAACAAGATCAATATGCCAATAATGGCAAATGGAATTGAAATGTTTAGTGCTTTTAAGAAAATGAAATCTGTAGTATGCGCAAGGATGACTGACGCTAGCAAAATTCCAATCAGTCTAGTATAGGAAAGTATGTGGCTTACAATAGATGCCAATTCCATTATGGCTCTACCGCCTTCGCCAACGAACATTAATCCAATTCCTCCAAAAAGTAATCCAAAGTACATGTATGCAATCGGATTGACTTCAATAAGCCTTGGCCACGTCGGATTGAGAGCATCTCCATGTATTAGAGCCAATCCAACTAGAACAACTCCCCAACCAAATGCTAGCCAACCAATTTTTGCAATAATTACTTTTTTTTCGCCTTCTCTTATAGCGTTCAATATACCTAGAACTAGACCAAATGATACCATTCCAATGCCAGTGTATCCAGCTAGGAGCAGAAGTGTGGCTACATTTTCAACTGGATCAAAAAATGCTTGTGAAGGTCTGTTTAAGACCGCACCCGGTTCAGGAAAACCAGTAACTCCAAAACTGGCTAGAAAATCA
>SDBU01000533.1_pt1 | contig 52860 bp, 74 predicted proteins | sample 2277071 | NCBI WGS metagenome assembly SDBU01 (sample SAMN10397929, study PRJNA504765) | marine sediment metagenome | isolation source: marine sediment core GS08_GC12, 126 cmbsf | place: Arctic Ocean: Gakkel Ridge, Loki's castle | collected 2008 | reverse complement strand
TAGTTGTTTCGCTGAAGCCAATTTTCGAGAATTGTGGCTGCGGTAATTGCTTCCTGGATAGTGGGATTATTGGCAATTGTAAGTTTCTTCATGTCGTGTCTCTGGGTTTCAGGGTGTTGGGTGGTGTTAGCGCTTGCCGTCAGACATTGGAGCACCTTGCTATGCTTCGTTGTGCCAGCCAGGGAGAATGGCGACGATGGTATAGCCTGAGTCGAGGGAGGACACACATTCATTGGCGATGGCGGGTGTACTGGCTAAAATATGAAGAATTTGGGTTTCCGGGCCGAGATTGTCGAATCTGATGCAAATTACGGTGAAGTTCTTCATTGTGTAGGTTCCTGGGTGAGAAGTTGACCTATTTGCAGGCTGAGCGGGTATCTCCACTCCTGGGCGTCACGAATGAGAGTCAGGGTGCCATCGACATAATCGATCTGGGCAAATTCGAATTCGTCACCGGCTGCGTGTTCACCGATACGGCGGACTAGTTTGACGATTTCGTAAACGATGATAAGTTGATCCGTTTCGTCACATTCGCCGTAAACGAAAAGCTTGCTGACCATGTCTGTGTCTCCAGGTGTCGGGGTGTTGGGTGGTGCTAGATCAAATCGCCGCCGGCCGCTTCCGCGGTTGCTCGCATGGTGTCTTCGACGGCGTCAAGGACCTCTCGGGCTGTGCGTAGGTGAAGCCGGGCATGGCGTACTGCCTGACAGGCGAGTTCGTGTGCGCGTATGGCTTTGTGTTTGGCTTCTTCGCATTGGGTGAGGGTTTGCATCGTCATGTCTCCAGGTAGTGGGGTTAATTGATTGATTCTTTGTAGCCGTCATACCAGCCTTTGTTATAGAATTTGCTGTCGTGTGGCTCAGAGAAGGTTAATTCGGCCCGCGGTTGCTGTGCTTTGCCATCTAGTCGACCTAGTTCATAGGCGTCTATTCCTTCGCTTTCTATTCTTCCATCGCCATTACTCATGTATGTGTCTCCAGGTGTCGGAATGTTAAGAAGATGAATTAGTGGCCTTACTACTTGCTTAGGGCCGCTCGGCAGCCGCTTTTCCGGCGGCTATTACTTCTTTGGCAAGTCGCCTCATGGTACAATTCTGGGCGTCTAGGTTTCGGTGACAGAGTATTGCTCTTTGCTTGGCAGTGTCGACCTTAGCATCTTCGCGGTTGACTTCCGACTGGGCGTTCGAGACTTTGATAAGCTGCGCATCATATCGAGCGTAGACTTCAGTTGGATCTATTGCGTCATTCATTGTCTGTGTCTCCGGGTGTCAGGGTGTCGGGTGGTGTCACTCGGGGTCGCAGTTGCAATCGTCTGGCTTACACTCGCACGGGTTGCAGTAGCAGCCATCGCAAACTGGCCTGTAGTAAGTGAAGACTCCGCGTCTCTTGGCCTCTACGGGCGCGTCCGTGGTTTTGTCTGTGTTGTTGTCTTCCATGTCTGTGTCTCCGGGTAGTAAGGATGGGTGGTGAAAATTCAGACTGCGGTTACTTTGTCCAGTGCCTTATTGACGTTCCTGGTTGCATCGGCAGCAGCCAGCGCGGCCATCGTGGAGTTGACAACTGCATCGGCAGCCAGTCCTACAGCTTTGTCGGCGGCTCGGGTAAGCTGGTCTGCGTACGCGGCAAGGCGGGCTGCATGACGGGCAGCACCTTCGGCTTTACTTGCGGCAGTGTCTACGGCTGTGGGCGTGGTTTTGGTCGCGGCTTTGCGTGCATTGCGGGTATTGTTGGCCGCAATTTCGGCTGGGGATACTAGGCCGTTTCTCATGCGCGTGTCTCCGATGTAGTAGGACTGGGTGGTATACTATGCAAGTCTAGTCCGTTGAGTCGCGGTTGTCAAGGAATTACCACATTTTGTGGTGCAGCGGGCAGAAGACTACAAGATGTAGTGGTGTATCAATCGGATAGCGCTGATATGTAGTCAATGTGATGACACTGTGTCATTGTGACACTAAGGGCAGGGCGGCCATCGTGCCTCGCTTGCGCCATGTGCAGTGCAGTCTGCATGTCCACCATTACAGATCTAAGCTTAGTCCACTAAGCGTAAGCAGCCCAGCATGAGGCGCCTGCTGGCCCGATCGTGTCGTTCAGGCCGGGCATAGGCGCCTGTACGTGCAGCGCTTGGTGGGAGAAACGTAGGTCTCAAGGGGGGCCCCATCGACCCTGGAGAGCAATCCACGCCATCGCCCCCCGCTGGGCCGCGGGGCCCGGTTACCTGATCTCCCTGATTATGCTGATTTTTGGGGCCCCCATTGATTCCGTGCTTGACACATCTTGGACGGCTAGCTAGAATAGAGGGTCAGGACCCAGTTCACGCTATACAGGAGAAGAGAGATGTTGACTTCAGATATCGTTGAAGGACTTTCGGTCATTAGTGCTGTACGAGATTGTTTAGTTTGCCACCTTCAGGACCATGAAAAAGGGGAATTTTGTAAGGATACTATGATTTGCCTGGAGGCAGATGATGTACGTCAATTCATGGAGGGAAATACTAAACTTCAAAAAGAAAATATCGAACTAAAAAAGCAACTCCAAGATTACGTTCTCCCCCCTCAGCCTATTAGCGTAACTGAAACCATATCTTTTCTTAATGAACAAAATCATAACCTTGCGATGGAAAACACAAAACTCCGCCAAGAGTGCATTCAACTCAGACGTGAACTCGATTCTCGGGAGGAATTAATCGTTAATCACCGACTTAAGAGGGAAAACATAGAACTTCGTCATCAACTTTTTGCTATTAAATCAACATTCTAAGAAGGGAAAACCACATGATCACCAAACAAGACCTCGAAACACTCGAAAGACTCTACACACCTCTCGCTAAAATACTCCTCGAACACTTACGAGATGATCATGGTTATACGGGAATTTTACGAGGAGAAGATCCAAGAATTCGAGACCTGCTTACTGGGAATTACCTACTTCAAGATGAAGTCAATCATCGCACTAAATTAGTTCACGAAAGTGAACAACGAAACAAGGGACAAGTGGAAATAATCCAACAACAAGCGAAAGGAATTCGGGAACTCCGTAACGAACTTACTTCCCTGAAATCAGCGAATCCGTTTTATGATGTAAATCAGCAACAAGCAAATAGAATCCGAGACTTAATAGATGCTCTCGATGAAACTACCAAAGAATTTGTTGCCCTAAAATATGATTACGAAAAATTGCAGAAAACTAAAATTTACGATTATTGGAAAGGAACCTCTTATTTTGTCTAAACCCAACCTAACATCAGAAGCCACTAAGGCACTTTTCTATCTACTCGATGGCCAGGGACAAGTATCCATTACTCATGATCGTCCACCGAACGGAGCCTGGTTCGTCGAAGTAACGGATGTCTGGACGGAAATGATAACTAGAATATTCTCACATCCAGATCTCTCGGTAACATTAATGAAAGCTGCTGCGAAAAAAGCAAAGGTTTTAGGGGTTGATTTAGATGAAATGATCGACCCGGCTACCGACGAAATCGAAGAAACCGAAGAAGAAGAGGAGGATGAATAATGTCCTTTCCTGAAGATTTCTATGATGAAGACGATGATGAATATGATGAAGATGGATGGGACCCTCATGACGGATGGAATGATGACGACGCTGACGATGACGGCGAGGATTACTAATGCCCTGCACCTCAATTAAAGACGGCATCCTCTGCACTGCGAACAGACCGCTTTCGATAAAATTCAAAGGTAAACTTTTTTCCTTTAAGTGGACGGCATGTTCTGGCTGGTGTCCAGTTAATCAAGATGGTACTGAACGTTGTCAACCAGTACCTAATGGAGCATGGGATAAGTTTCTTGATTCTCCGTCTTGTCAGGCTTACGAGCGGACAAGGAGAATGAAGGATAAAATTCCAATGACTGCTGATGCGGCAATCTACCGCGTTAGCACCCAGATGTACCCAACAGAAATAAACGTAGTTCTTGCAAGGGAGATCGAGCGGCTCAGGGAAGAAAGGATTGAATTGTATGAGAGAATCGAAACCGCAGAGGAGGTTATGTGATGAATATTGAAGATGCCATGAGGTATATGTCAAGCGGTGGTGGATCATCTGACATGAGTCGAGTGCTATATGCTGAAGTTAAGCGTCTTCGGGAGCAGCTAAAGAAACAAGAAGAGGATCACGAATTCTATCGTGCAGAAAACGCTTTGTATGGCACGAAATATTGGATCTCTGGAAAGAAAGAAAAAAAAGAAATGACTGTCGATGAAGCGATTGAACTTGCTGATTCATATGGTAATTCAAGACTCGAAGCGAAGATATTAGCAACTGAAGTCAAAAGTCTCAGGCGAGTGCATGTAGAACTAAATGAAAAAATCGATCGTCTCCATGGAGAGATTCGAGACTGGAAGGAAAACAGGAAGGAACTCGGAGAAGAAGTGCGTAATGTATTAGAGAAATTCGGAATTTAATGATCAGCCCTCAAACTAAATCAAAGGAGAAGAGAAATGAATGTTGAAGAGGCTATGACAGTATCGTATCCATCGAAAGCAAACCTAGTATTGGTAGCAGAAGTTAAGCGTCTTCGGGAGCAGCGCGAATTACTAGGCAAAGAAGTTACTCGATTGATAAATTGTTCCCCTAATTTAATGGGATTTCGTAGGGGCATAGGTTCCATTTTAGATGAAATTGACACAGAAGAGAAAGAAATGACTATTGATGAAATTATTGTTCATGTTGATGTAGTGGCGCCAGTGTCCTGTCAACGGGTGCAATTAATAGCTGAAATCAGGCGCCTTCGTGCAGTTTCTGAAGTAAAGACGGAAAAGATTAACCGACAAGATAAGAAAATCGGAGAACTTCATGAAAGATTAGATATACTTGGTAATATGGTCAGGGAAGTATCTAAGGAATTTGGGACTTATGCCCGGCCCACCAACTAAACTCTCTGAAGGAGCAAAAATCTCGATTGCAGAGAGATATGCCTGCGGCGAGGGAATGGCAACCCTCGCGAGGGAGCATAAGGTATGCGTAGCCAGCATCGCGAAGTATTGCAGAAAAGAGAATAGAGGAAAGGAACCACTCTCGGAACAGAGAAATACACCAGCGACGTTATTCAAGAAGTTCGCTCAATCGGTACACATGATTCTCTGGAGAGAGAACAAGACAAGGAAGTTATTGCTTGAGCAATGGGAGGCAAGGAAGCTTACATTAAAGGAAAGTGGCTTATCGGACAAGCAAGCTATCGTAATGGCCTCCAAGGATTTCCATTGCCTACATCCTCTTTTCCTACAATATCCAGTGAATGACTTTGATCCAGAACCAGATTCGCATCCGAACATTCATATGCACGGTGAAGAGGCTCCAATGGATGGCATAGAATGTGAAGATCACGAACAAACTCATGCTCAGAATCTCCAATGGGCAATGAATGCCGCAGGTGTCCATCATCGAACACATGAACCGCCGGAGAAATGTCCGAATAATACAGCATATTTCTTGTATCGCATGGCAATTGATGATGGCGATAAATTCATGGCGAAGTATCAGCAAATGATGCTAGATAAAGCCAAGAATCCAGGGGATGAATCTTTCAAGCGAGGGAGCCAAAAGAGTATCGAGGAAATTGGTTTAATGTTGGATACCTTAGGAGAAGAGACATGAAAGTAGAATGTTACTTTTGTAAGCGAAAAATGAAGAAGAGGCCGCTCGGGTATGTTTTTTACTCGCCAAGAGGTGCGAAATTTCTTCGTCTCCGTGAAAGATTCATTAAAGTTGTGAACTGGTGTAATGCGTGTCAGGTTACTATTATGGCTTATGATACATGTGTTCGGGGGGTAAACAAAGAATATGAAAGTGGATTAAGGGATATTGCGGCTTCTGTACGTAAGGAGATAGGTGCTTGCGGATCTCTTGGGAATTTTGTGAAATTGATAAATACCCTGGAGGAAGAGACATGATCTGCTATAATTACAATTCCGACACCTGGGTATTTAAGTGCATGAAATGCAAAGTAAAAATTACAAAGAGTGCTTTTGCTTCTGCGTATGAGGCATATAAGGCGGGTTCTGATTATATAACTGGCTTATGGTGTAAGCCATGTCGGAATAAATCAGAGGAGAAAACCCAACAAGGTGGATTGCCGGTATGACTGAAATTAAGCCGATATATGCGGTTGTAATTGACCCACGCGATGAGGGGGTGGCTCTTAGGCTTCATGGGGACCGTTATGACGTGGTGTTAGTTCCGCTTCAGTATCGGGAGTTATTTCTGTCGTCCCTTGAACTTGTTCAAGCTGTGTATCAAGTGACAACTCGTGTCCTGTACTTTGAAGAGAAGGAAGCCAGTATGACTGATTGAAGTTCCCCTTTATTAAATACGTTCCGACTGACCTTCGCGCGAATCTCAAATGGCGTGCGAAGGTTCATCAGCGGGTAATGGACGATCCATCGTACGCAGGTGTCGTATGGGACGCCTGCGCCGCCGATCCGCTATTTTATATCTCTGGCTTTGGGTTTACTTACGACCCGCGACGGGAGCCTTTCGCTAGGCTCCCGTTTATTCTTTGGCCAATCCAACGATGGGGTCTAGGGGAAATCCTTAATGCAATTGGTAAGTATAACTTACTGATTGATAAATCCAGGGACATGGGCGCAAGTTGGATGTGCATTCTGGCGTATGAATGGCGCTGGCACTTCCGTAATGATCAGTCCTTTCTTCTTGGATCGCGTGACGCTACGTATGTAGACAATTCCGCGAACCCCAAGAGCCTCTTCTGGAAAATAGATTTTTTCCATAGGAGCCTTCCCCCATGGCTCATGCCACCTGGATTTAAGTATTCGGAGCATCGCCGGAAGATGCATCTTACCAATCCGGAAAATGGTAGTGTAATTGATGGTGAAACTACTACTAAGAATTTTGGTCGTGGCGACAGGCGCACTGGGGTAATGTGCGATGAGTTTGCTGCTGATTCTGAGGGCCATGCGGTTCTTGCGTCGATACAAGATGTAACAGAGAGTAGCCTCTTTAATTCTACTCCGCAGGGTATAAATAATGCACATCATACTCTCCATCAAACGGATATTAAGATACTTCGTCTTCATTGGAGAGATCATCCGGAGAAACGAAAGGGTTTGTATCAGACAGCAAAAGACGGCACGTTGGAGGTACTGGATAAAGAGCATTATCCGGAAAGCTATGAGCCCATCTTAGATGGGAGGCTCCGTTCGATTCGATATGATAAGAAATGGAAGCAATCTACCCCGAGGATAATGGCGCAGGAATGGGACATTGATGCTCAGGGTAGTGGGGCACAATTCTTCCTTCCAGTTTCAATTCGGGAAGCTATTAGTAAGTTCGCTAGGCCGCCGATCCTTATTGGTGATTTAGAGTATGACAGCACTACCGCAGAGCCACTTGGATTTCGCGAAAGTCCACAGGGCCGTATTAAATTATGGGTATTGCTTGATAAAGATGGTAACTTACCGCGGGATCGTAAATATGTACTCGGTGGCGATGTTTCAGCAGGAACAGGTGCATCGAATTCAGTCGGGTGTGCGTATGATACAAAGACAAACGAGAAGGTTCTTGAATATGTGAATCCGTATATTCGTCCAGAGGAATTCGCGAAGCAAATGGTGGCAATCGCTCGATGGCTAAGCTTTAAGCAGGAAGATCCTGGCTTCGGGCAGAAAGGCTGGGATTATATACTTAATAGATATCTCAGTTCCGGTCTTACTGGTGCATATCTTCTCTGGGAATCCAATGGTCCAGGGCGCCAGTTTGGATCGCGAGTAATGGAACTTCAGTACGGGAATATTTATTTCCGTAAAAAGGAAGAGGCAATATCTAAAAAGGTTTCCATGATCCCCGGATGGGCATCTACTAAAGAGGGGAAACTTACACTTATTGGCGACTATCGTTCAGCAGTTGAAAGTGGAATGATAGTCAATCGATCAAAGGAGGCGCTTGAGGAATGTCTTGAGTATATTTTTGAACCGCAGGGTGGTGTAGCACATGCCCGCGAGAATGATAAAGATGATCCATCGGGAGCAAAAGCAAATCATGGAGACAGAGTGATCGCTGATGCGCTAGCGTATCGCGGATTATCTGAACGAGCAATAAAGCCAAAGAAATCCAATAAGCCGGAGATTCCGATTGGCAGCTTGGCTTGGCGACAAAAACAGCGAGAGGCAAGTAAACCGAAACCTGGAAGAGAGCTACTAAGCTCGGAAGGATGGTATTGATGAAATTTAGAAAAAGACCTGTAGTTATTGAAGCATTCCAAATGACGAAAGATCGCCGGTGGGACAATTCGGAATGGCCCGGGTGGCTCGGTAAGGCATGGTGTACCGATCCGGGCGTCGGCTCCGTATGGATCGACCCGGACGCTCCAATCGCAGAAGGTCATGAATCTGCGGAGGAACTCCTTTGTGGCACACTTGAAGGCATCCACCGAATCGACTGGAATGACTGGATTATTAAGGGCATTGCGGGTGAGCTATATCACTGTAAGCCTGATATATTTGAAGCAACTTACGAACGAGTGGAGGAATAACTAATGGCGAAAATGACAAATCCATTGAATGACACACAGTTTGATCGACTTACCAAGTCAATTGATTGGTCAAATAAGATGCTTCAGACACCAAGGAAGAATCGCCTTGAGGCGATTAAGCAGTATGTTGGTTATCATTACATGAAGGATGGCTCAGCAAGGAGGGTTATTGTACCGTTTCTCAAAATGGCAATTGACATCCATGTTCGCTTGCTTGCAGCGCGTTCCCCAAGGGCCTTGTTTTCGACGATGCAACAGGATCTAAAGTGGACGGCTGCTAATCTGGAGTTAGCTGTCAACCAGATTCCGCCGGAAATCAAGTTTGAGATTACGTTAAAGCAATTGGTTCTTGAAGCATTATTTGGGGTGAGTGTGGCGAAGGTTGGTTTGCATACCGTGGGTAATATACTTGGACATGAATATGGTGCTCCTTTCGTGGATGTTATTCCATTGGATGACCTAGTTATCGACATGGCAGCTAAACATATTGATCATGTTCAATACATGGGAAATGATTATTGGCTGAACTATGAAGATGTAATGGAATCTGAGACATTCAAGGGTAAAGGTCGTAGCGAACTCAAATCTGATGATTTCACAGTGCAGGGCGAAGCTGGTGAGAAACGAGCTGAGGGTATTTCCGTAACTGAGACTGCCGAACTCTTCAAGGAAAAAGTTTGGTTACGTGATGTGTGGATTCCTTCGGAAAAGTTGATGGTCACCTACAGCGTGAAAGACAAGTACAGACTGAAGGTAATTGAATGGGAAGGACCAGAAAGAGGGCCCTATCCTATCTTGAGTTTCGGTAGTGTTCCAGGAAACCTCCTTCCAATTCCGCCCGTTTCAGCCTGGCGTGATTTGCATGAATTAAAGAATGCTTTGTATCGGAAACTTGCGGATCAAGCTGATGCACAGAAAACTGTCCTGGGTTTTGGAGGTGGTGAAGATGAGGCTGTTTTGGCTTTCCAGGTATGTACGGATGGCGGAGGGATTTCTTATCCAGCTTCGCATGTGCCAGTAGTATTAAAGGCAGGAGGCATTGATCAATCAACTCTTGCATTTTTCGAGGAATGTAAGAATCTTGGTTCTTATTATGCTGGGAATCTTGATGCGCTTGGAGGATTGTCTCCTCAGAGTAAAACACTCGGGCAAGATAAGCTTATCAGCGAAGCGTCCGGTGCACAAATACGCGAAATGGCTGCCAATGTAGTGAAATTCACTCAGGAAGTTTTTACTCATTTGGCTTGGTATGAATGGCATGATCCTGTGCGGAGGCGAAATCTTAAAAAGTCAATTCCTGGAACCGATCTTGAAATTATCGTACCATGGGATCAAAAATCGCGCCGGGGGAATTTTGATCTCTTTGACATGGATATTGACATATTTAGTCTACAAGATGATTCTCCGAATGCTAAATGGATGAGGCTACTGTCGCTATTGAAGGAAGTTGTCCTTCCGCTTGAAGGAGCTATTCAGCAAGCTGGTGGTACTCTGGATGTCAAGGCGCTTGTTGAAATGGGCACAAAATGGCAGGATATTCCTGAATTGAGTGAAATCGTGAAATTCATTGATCAGCCTGAAATGGCTAGTAAAAATAAGTCCGTAGCGTCAATGCAGAATATTACACGTCAGACGGAACGAATCAATCGTCCAGGGGTTACTGAACAAGGGCGATCGGCTGCTCTCCAGAAGGTCCTCTTGGGGGGGCGACCTCAACAGGCCGAGATGGATCAAATCGGGCAACCGACTAGCTGAAATTCCAGGTTGTAAATATAGGGGCAGGAACACTTTACAGAGGAATCGTGCATTGTGTAGTCGGTTTGACTCTAGCTTTTTGTTGTCAATCTGATACCATGGGGTTATGCCGAGCTACTGCTACACCTCGCCTACTGGCAAAACCGCAGAGCGATTCTTCCCAATGGGCTCTGCCCCTCAAGCCATCCAATTGGATGGCCGGAAGGCGAAGCGGGACTACCAGGCTGAGTGTGTCGGTGTGCCGGCTACGAAAGGTTGGCCTATGGTCCCATGTTTTGCCTCTGGAGTCCATCCTAAGCAGGCGCAGGAACTTAGGGACGGGCTGCGTGACGCTGGTGTGCCTACAGAGGTGACTCGTGGTGGCGATCCCATTTATACGTCGGCAGTCCATCGTAAGAAAGCTTTAGCAGCGCGCGGATTACATGACAATGCTTCATTTAATTAACCGGAGAGAAACATGCCAGACCTAATTGAAGAGACTACCGAAAGTACCGTAGCTGATGAAATTAATACGGTCTTTGAGGAAATGGCTACTGAGGAAGCACAGGCTAAGACAGATTCAGAAAATACGGAGGGTTCTCGGGAGGGCAAGGAAGAGGAAGGGGTTACTTCTGTAGCAGAAGAAACTACTGAGGAAATTTCTGATGAGTCCAAAGAAACTGAAGAGACTAATGAATCAGAGGAGGCGGATAAAGAGAGTGTTACACCAGTTGAACCGTTACCTCAGATCGGTGATGAACTCCTCACCAGAGCAGCGCAAGCTGGAATTCCATTAGCTCATGCTCGTAAGTTTGAAAATGAAGAGACGCTCCTGGGGGCTGTTGAGCATTACGAGAAGGCGTGGGAAGAAGCTGAGGTTGAAATTACTCCTGCGAAAGATCCTCTCAGTGAATTGCCTAAACTGGACCCAGATGTTCATGATCCGCAAGTAATTGCACAATTTGATCGCTTGACGGATATTATCAAGCAGGAGCGTGAGGCGGGTCTGACTGAAGTCAAGGCTGTGCAAGAGCGACTTCAGACTATGGAAGATTTGCAGGCTGATACGATTTCTGCTACCCGCGAAGCGGAAAATGTTGAAAGTGCGCAATGGTTCGATAAGCAGATTTCTGGACTCGGGGAAAATTTCCAAGAGGCTCTTGGTGAAGGTGATAGTGTTTCGCTTAATTCACAGAGCAAGCAGTATACAAATCGGGCTGAAATTGCAATGCAGATATCTGTAATGGAATCTGGTTATGGGGCTCAGGGGCTTAAGGTTCCTTCACGCGATGAATTGTTCGAGAAGGCATCTAGGGCAGTTCTTCCGGATGAATATCAGCAGGTCCATGAAAAGAAGCTTTCGGATAAGTTAGGGAAACGTGCAGGACAGCATATTTCGCGTGCTGGTGGACAGAAGGTTTCTGGGGCGCAGACGGCGCATGAATTTGCTGCGGCAGAATTGGAACGGAGATTTAGAATTTAACTGTAAGTAAAGTAACAATAATAAAAAGGGGCAAAAAACAATGGCAGGACTCCAATTTGCGGATATCGACGATGCCGTTATTTCTACTCAGCAAAATTTCGTGAAAAAGGGGGCATTTACTGATCTCCAAACGGACCTCACTAAGCATGTTCTTGTTCGGGAACTTTGGAAGGGCAGAAACAAAAACGCTTTCATTGGCGGCGATCCCTGGGAGTTTGAGGCACAGGTTGATCATAACTACAGCGCGAAGGCTGTTGGGCTCTACGAAACTGATACGTCGGCATTCACGGACACTTTGGTTAAGTTTGAGGTCAACGTCAAGCATATCAATGCCAACTACATCTACGATCAACGCGAGAAAGCTTTTCAGAGGGGTGGAAAGAAAGTTGTTGATTATATTTATACCAAATATGTCGCAATGATGGTTTCTGTTTTTGAGTACCTGGAAACTGTTTTATGGGGCGTTCCCGATAGTGGTGATACTAAAACACCATATGGGATTGGTTACTGGGTTACAAAGAGCGCCAGTCAGGGCTTTAATGGAACTGATCATGCAAATTTCTCAAGTGGTAAGGCTGGCGTTTCTTCGAGCGATCAGGCTCGTTGGGCGAATTACACGGATCGATATGTTGCCATTTCAAAGGAAGATCTGATTCGTAAGATGCGTAAGTCAGCTCGTGCGATCGATTTCGTTTCTCCGGTGATGCACGCTACGCCGACTTGGGGTAAGGAACGCAATGGTATTTATGTCAATGACGATACCATTGGAAGCATGGAGGAAGAACTTGAGAAGCAAAACATGAATCTTGGCAATGATATTGCCAGCAAGGACGGTAGGGTGACTTTTAAGTCAACTCCTGTCACTTACGCCCCTAAGTTGAATTCTTATTCTGATGATCCGGTCTTCATGTTGGATTGGTCGACGATGACTTTGGGCACTTTGGCGGGCTGGGAAAATCAACTTTCCAAGCCGTATAGAGTGATGGATAAATCGAAAGTGCGAAGAGTTGACCTAGACGCAAGTTTGAACATGATTTGTACGAACCTCCGAAGACAGTCCGTAATAAATACCGCGGGCTAGAAAGAGAAAAAATGAAAGAAGAGAAACGATGTGGAAAGTGTGGTGAAATTAAAGAAGTTTCGGAATTTCATCGTGCCAATAATACAGAGAATGGATTCCAGAATCGGTGTAAAACTTGCACTAGGGCTCGTGGTAAAGCAGTATATTCTGATCCGGAATATTATGTAAAGCGGAAAGAATGGAGGCGTAAAAATCGCTTTGCATATTCCTTGACGGCTTCTCGGAATATGGCAAAACTACGTGGTTATCAACCTTGTAATGCAACCAAGGAAGAAATTGAAGCAGTTTTTACTGGCCGGTGTGACATCTGCGGAGTCCCTGAGGCAGAATGTACCAAAAAACTTTCATTAGATCACTGCCATGAATCCGGTGACTTGCGTGGCTGGTTATGTCAATGTTGCAACGCAACAATTGGAATGTTGAAAAACTCACGCGAAATCGCACTTAACGCCGTACTCTATATTCAACGACATGAAACTCAAGAACAAATCGTAAAGGAGTAATACCTTGGATGCCAGCATTAATTCTTACCTGAAACAGGGTCGACGGATTCTCTCGCGAGTGTGGTTTAGTGGTACAGGCGCACTAAAAGAAGGCCAAGGGGTCTGCTACAACTTTGATCACTATCCATCCGGCGGAGCAGTCACAAATTCCAATGAAGATCGATATAATCGAGTCGAACTTCCCGCCACTGCAAATAGTTTGCACTTTGCTGGAGTTTCGGCACACGCCTATGCAGCAAGTTCCACTGGTCAATTTATTGAAATTTGCGTACCGGGAAGTGTTTGCAACATTCTTTGCTACGCGGATGTTGTGATTGGTGTCGGGGTTGTTACTTGCGAAGCTGGTAATGCTCTGAGTTCCACGTACGCTGGTTACTTTTCGCGAGCTGGTTTCCAGGGCGAGGGTAGTGCAGTTCCGTTGCAAACGGTAACCGGAGATGGTGATGTTGAGGTTTGTCTTGCGTATCTCCAAACTGGCTTGCCTTCTGGGCTTGTCGAAGTGGTTACGCCTCCGTCGACTGGCGCTTTGATGACTCTATTGCCCAGTGGTCTGACGTGTTTTAAGGCTGCGACAATTGCTTCGCAGAATGCAACGGCAACTTTGGCGAATAGCACGATTGTTGGACAGTTGAAGGCGTACCAATGCGAAGGGACAATGACGACTAATAGTGTCCTTGTTACCGTAACCTCCGGATTGCAAAAGGACGATTCAACTGCATTTGCAACTGGCACTTTCGACGCAGACGCCGAAGATGTGTATTTCCAATGGAATGGCGAACAGTGGGAAGAGTTGTCTTCCGCTGGACTTACAATTGGATAATAAGGCCGTCGGGGTAGCGGTCAAGGCCACCGAGGCGAGTTTCTCTTCCTCTCTCGGTGGCTCTTTTGGAGAAAAAAGACGTGGCTGAATCAAGCCTCACAATTGGTTGGCTAGCCCTACAGGCTGAAGTCGGATTCTTCTTGGGTTACGGAAGGACCCTTGCTAATTGGTCTGCCGCGGCTGATGCTGAAGTTGCTATTTGTGTTCAAGCCGGAGTAAGACGGGTCTACTACCCACCGGGCGCAGGTGGTTACGAATGGAGTTTTCTACGGCCATCAACATCTCTTTACCTCGGTGCCTCCGGCACAGATGGGGTCCTGAGTAGCGGAACACTTGATTCAGATACCTTCACAGATTGGGTAGCGCAGGGAATTACCACTGATGACACGGTGTACATTACAGCACCTGCGGCAAGTGTTGCCACTTTAAGTATTCAGTCAGTTGCAGTAGGAGCCATAACACTAACTACAACTCCAGATGACGCAACTGACTTAACTTTCGTCATTAAGCGTTCGCTGGCTGATTACGATCTACCTGATAGTTTCAATCGACTCATTGGAAATTTGCATTATGCAGTAAACGAATATCGCAATGATATAGTTTTGATTCCAATCGGAAAATTGAAAGAAATGCGAGCGCATGGCGATCTAAGTAGCTTCCCGCAATTTTGTGCAGTTCGCTATAAGTCCTCAGACGGAACAACTGGACAGCGACAAGAAATCCTCTTTTGGCCTAGGCCCGATGTTTATTATCCTCTTACATATTCTTTCGAGGCATACACTGGACAGCTTACGGATACATATCCGTATCCACTTGGGGGAATGCATCTTTCGGAACTTTATACCGAAAGCTGCCTAGCTGTTGCAGAACAGCGCATTAATAACGAACCTGGTGTCCATACGCAGGCGTACGAAATGTTGCTTCAGGATGCGATAGCAAGAGATAGAAAACGTGGGGCACGTTTCTTTGGTCAAATGGGCGGTGGTGAAGACGGAGATGGACGGACGTTTAGGCGCGGAAGTGCAAGAGGCGCAGACGGCGCGCACCGAGTCCTCTATAACAATGTTGAGATTTGAAAATGCGCATATGTAAAGATTGTCGTGGTGAATTTCCGCTTAATAAGTTCGCCGCTAGGTGTAGGAAAGATGACGGTACTATTGTTTACAGGTGGCTTTGTTCTGAATGTAATAATAAACGCAAGCGCAGAGATTACTACAGCAGTTCCCGGGGGAAGCTTGCGAAAGAGAGAGCAATTCATAAAGAGATGATAGAATCCAAAGGAACTAGACTTTGTAAAAAATGCAATGAAGAAAAAAGCAAGTCAGTTTTTCTTGAAAATGGAAATGTGTGCCATCCCTGCTTAAAGAAAAAGCTTGAAATGTGGCAGAAGAAACACGCTACTGAAAATCGTTTCGCTGTTGCATTACAGCAGTCTATTGGTAGCGCTAAAAGGGGAAATTACGAACCTTGTAATGCAACCAAAGAAGAAGTAAAGTCCGCCTTTACTGGACGTTGCTTTGTGTGTGGAATTCCCGAAATAGAATGTACTAGAAAGCTTTCGTTGGATCATTGTCATGGAACAGGTATTTTCCGCGGATGGCTTTGTAGAAACTGTAATTCAGCAGCAGGTCTCTTGAGGGATTCACCTCAAATAGCCCGTATTCTTGCGGAATATATTGAACGATCTTCTGTAACAATTCACAATGGAACGGTAATTTAATATGGCTCTACATCCACATACACCTGCAGAACGAGCAAAAATTGCTTCAAAAAAGAAGATGAGTCCATGGGCCAAGCGAATGAGGAGACGGGGTTCCGTGGAAGATGTAAAGGTCCCCACAACAGAAAAATCTCGAACCGAGAGGCTTACTAGGAAGGCTGCAACTGAAGCTGGGATGACCGAACAAGAGAAGCATAGCGCCCAACGCAGAAGGGTTGATGCCTTCATGCGTAGACGGGCCGGGGAAGTGGGGCCACGTTCAGCAACACCAGGGACTAAACCGTCACCGAGAAGGGGCGTCCTTGGAAAAAGGACAGATTTACTTGAGGCGCTTGGACAAAAGAAGGGAAAGAAATAATGGCTTCTGGAACTGATACATTGGTTGGCAGCGATCCTACTGCTGAACTTTTGGCCGTTAATAAAAATCGTGATTTCGTATTGATTCAACTCCAGAGTGATCATCCGACGTATTTTGGCTTCGGTGAGGATGCTGTCACAGCAACAGGGATTTGCCTTTTGCAAGCTGGCGCAACGATAAAAGTGCGTGGACCAAAGGCTCGACTTGCTATTAATGTTATTTCCTCTGGTAATGCTGTCATTGGTTGGGAGACCTTTGAAGAAATTGAATATTCTCCTGGGTTCACTGCACCGTAAAAGAAAATTATTCTCAAATAAGGGGTAAAGAAATATGCTTGCTAGAACTGCACATCTCCTGAAAATGAAGCCGCCGATTACAAATGATCGTGGATTTCTATTCGCTAGTGGTGCTACCAAGCCGACGGATGGAACTGATGGCTTCCAGGCTAGTTGTCTTTTTCAGGACACTACCAATGGTATTATGTATGTAAACGAAGGATCGATTACATCGTGTGATTTCAATGCCCTTGGTGATTTGACTTCGGTTGATTATTCTGAAGGCGGCACGACTGCTATTACGATTTCCGGGGCGTATACCGTTGAAGGAATTAGTATTGAAAATTCCTCTGTCCATGGAATTCGAGTAGGCGCATTCACTTCCGGTGGGCTGACTACGAATGCCATGGTATTGGACGGCACTACGAGTACCGCTGTTGAAATCCATGCAGGCGTCTCTACTGATCCGGGTTCCGGAAGTAACCTCCGGCCGCTTCGCTCGCGGTTTATTATCAACACTGGCGGGAATGTTGAAGCCGAGACTTACGGGATGCAAGGACAGCTTGTGGTCAAGAGTTCCAATCTTGGCCATTGGCATGGCGGAGTTATGGGCACGATTGAGTGTCAGACGGCGCTGAGCGTGTACAACCCGCTGGCCGGTGTCGGTGCGGTGCTCGGACGCATCGGTGGTTCAACTATCACAGTTCAATCGAGTTGCTACTTGGCTGGTATCCTTTCTTTGGCTAGTGCTGTTGGAGTATCGAACAGTGGGGTTTATGCTGGTCTTTATGTCACAAAAACTAGTGGTGCATCGAATTTCGGTCATGGGGTTTATATTGAGAATTCCGATGTTGGAATTCAAATTCTCAGTGGCAATACTCCTGATACTAGTCGGACTTACCATGGCTTCGTGATGGGTGGTCGCAGTACTGCTGAATTGGCTGTTGCATTCGTTGGGGGCGCAGGTGCTGAGAACTTTGAACCCATTCAATTGAATTTCAATTTAACGGGAACGAATCCGGCGTCTACTAGTACGATTAATATTATTCAGCAGGGTTTATATCATGACACGGATGATATGGATAAGTTGCGACTGAAGTGCGCTGATTGGTGGGTTACTGTCAATAAAGACTGTACTGACGTTTACTGCATTCAGAATGAAATTAATTTCGGTACTGGTACGCCTACTGTTAGTGGCGAGGTTGCTGTTCTTGGCTTGGTATTGGATGGCGGAGCCTCGGGTACATTAACTTGCCCATATTACCATGGCATCAATATGACAATGCGTGGTGCCGAGACTCCGGCAAATGCGAGTGGATTATTTGTTCGTGTTGAGTCTGGGGCTACGGTTACGAATGGAATTGAGTTGCGAGCTGAGGGCACAATGACTACCGGTATTCGTTTTGGGAACATTTCCGGAGATGAATGTCCTTCGCATGTTATTGCGGTGCCTACTGCCGGGACTGGTGTAACAACCGGATCGGTGGACGCAGCAGGTGACGGTGAAGGTTCTATTGCGATTCAGGTTGGTGGTGTTACAAAGTATCTCCAATATTGGCCAAGTGCAACCGCGTAAGGATGAGGACATGCAACTACAAATGAATGTAACTCCTGCACGCGAAGAAAAGGTATCTCATTCAGGTCAACAGGCAGGAATTACTGTGTTGGCGGGTCAGTCGCTTACAATCGAAACTTCACCCTATGGGATCGAAGTTCTTAATGCCTTTCCGCCTACTGGCAAGAAATGGAAAGTAACGTGTCGGATTGAAATCGAAGAAACTGACATTTAGGAAGTTGTCATGCGCCTAGTACCAGTAAAAAACTACGACAAGCCCAATGACGTAGGATTCGTCGGTCGGGATTGCGAATATGAAGTAAATGACGGGGAACGACTACGGATAGAAATTCCTCCGGATGGCGCGAAGGTTTTAGATGTAGCTCCACCGCCTGGAAAAAGATGGCACGTTTACATCAATGTCAGTGTTCAGGAACTTCCAATTACCCCTTCAGGAGAAGAGAATCATGCAAGCTAGAGAAATTTTTCAATCAATTCCATCATGGAGGAAGCTTTCTGGTATCACGATGAAACCGAAGATCGCATTCAAGATTCTGCGATACACGAAACTCGTTAGCGCTGAATTCGAGCACATCGAAAAGCAGCGTGTCGATTTGGCTTACGAAATCTCCGGAACACCGAGGAATCAGGATGTAAAGCTTGAACCTGATACGCCGGAACTACTGGAGTTCCAGCGAAGATTCAACGAAGTCCTGGATACGGAATCTACGCTTCCGTTGATCAGGTTGGATCTTGAGACAGTAGTCAACGCATTGGACGGCAAGGAGGACGTTTTAACAGTTTCAGACTTAGCGAATCTGGAAGTTTTCTTTCAATATTCGGAGCCACCTCAGGATGAAGTGATTACTGAGGATGTTGGAGGCGGTGAGGTAATTGGGTAAGTTGGTTTAATTGCAAAGAAACTACCGGTGCTACTGAGGGAGTCTCGGTAGCACCTTTTTTTATGGTGAAGCATGGCGAAATCAATGTTAATTGGGTTTCCGGCTGGTGGACTGGAAAAGAAACTTTCTTTCCGGCAGGATAAACCATATGCAACACCCGACTGCCTAAATGTTCGACCGCAAGAAACGATTGAAGGTCGTGAACGCGGAGGCAGTAGGCCGGGGTTACAAGGTCCTTCTGGTCAAGATCTTGGAGGTGAAATTCGCTTACTTGCCTCAATGTCATTAGCTCCCGGACGATTCATGCTATTAAGAGATTCGTTTTATGCGGATGAACTTGGAAGTGAATGGGAATTGGAGGGACCCGACTACAGTGGTAACGTCCGTTCACTTCCCATTGTTGGGGAAAATGGCTTGGTCGGTACGGGTACGTTGGCGGAAAATGCAAAGGTACAAACGGCTCATTCAAATACTTCAATTGATGTAACGCAACCATATACAGTCTCAGTATATGTTGCACCGCATGAAGATAGGATTACTAATTCGCATTATGAGATTCATGCGAGAATGTCTACTATCGATCCAAATTGGAGGATAAATGGAATCAGATTTAACTTACAATTGTTGAATACACCTGCTACTCGTTGGTTTTTTAATTGGTGGTCACAAACCAGCGGGAGCATTACGGATGATGGTCGTACATCTGGTAATTATGCATTCGATGATTCTGTTGGCAGTTGGTTTAGAGTAACATTTAGTGGTAATAATATTGTTTCTGCGTCATTCCAGGGAACGACAGAGACTATAAATATGGCGCATGATAATCATGCCGGTACTCGTATTGGTTTTGATGTCCAAGCGGGAGAAGGTGATGATGATCCGCCATATGATGTTATTCCTGCTTGGATAAGCATGTTTGAGGCTCAGTATTTTTCTTCGTCATCTTCGGAGCCGCCTTTGAATCGTACGCTCCTAGTTGCATCGGCAAATGGTAATTTATTTGAAGAGTGGTCAGCGAGGGAATAATTATGGCGAAGAGAATGTTAGTAATATTCCCTCCAGGTGGATTAGATAAGAAAGCTTCACATCGGCAAAGTAAACCCTTTGCAACAGTGGATTGCTTGAATGTTCGACCTACGGAAACAATCGATAATCGAACTCGTGGTGGTAGCCGTCCAGGATTGGAATCGCCTTTCACTGGTGATCCTGGGTCGTCTTTTCGGTTTCTTGCGCCAATGGTACTTGCATCCGAGGAAGATGGGGCACCGCTTTCTTCGACAATGCTGGTCATTTCCGCCAATGGTAATATATACTCAGAAAGTGTGAGTCTCGGCACAATGAATCAAGTAACTACTGATTTGACTGTTCGTGATGATGTTCTTTTATCGGCAGCGCAAAATGGTCAGAAGCTCTACATTGCTGATTATGGAGATTTGCGAGCGTCAGGTACGAATGGAGTTGTATCTGGGGCAGCGCTTGATTCAGCTACTTATGCCGACTGGACAACACTGGGTATTCTGACTGATGATGATGTGTGTGTAATATCAGCACCGGCAGGGTCGGCAGGTACATTTGAAATTTCTACAGTTGCATCTGGGGTCATTACGTTAGCGTCATCCCCTGGTGATAATACAGATTGCACTTTCCGTATTGAACGAGCGCCGAAAGTATATGATCCGGATGCGGGGACGCTTGTACTTATGGTGGCAACCGATGGCGAGGTGCCTACTGGTAATCCACTTATTTGTCGTTTCCTTGGGAGGATTGTATTTGCTGGCGCTGCACCTGCTCCGCATGTTTGGTATATGTCTCGTCAAAATGATGAATTAGATTGGGATTATTCTCAAGCAGATTCTCAGCGCGCTGTGGCTGGTACATCGGCTGAAGCGGGTGTTCCTGGGACGGCCATAACTGCTTTATTTACACATAATGATGATTATCTAATTGTGGGATGTCGTAGTGAAATATGGAGAATGCGCGGAGACCCTGCTTTTGGCGGGAGCCTCATGAATTTAGATCAACAAATAGGAATTGTCAGTCAGGATTCATGGTGTATAGGTCCATCCGGAGAAGTAGTCTTTCTTTCATTGGACGGCATATATGTTTTACCGCCTGGTGGTGATTCAAAGCCGATGTCTCTTTCGAGGGAAAAATTACCACAAGAACTTTTGAATGTTGATGCTACTACTATTATAATTTCAATGGAGTACGATGTAATTGGTAGGGGCGTGCATATTTACCTAACTCCGGTTGTGGCTGGTTCACCTACACATTGGTGGCTCGATTGGCAATATAAAACATTCTGGCCGATTACGCATCACAGCGACCATGAGCCAACGGCAATGTGTACTTACCAGAGTACCGATGCCGATTATTCTGGTGTGATTCTGGGCAGTCGCGATGGAACGATTAGACGATATGATGATTCTGCGGAGGACGATGATGGCACAAATTTTTCATCTTATATTAATATTGGGCCAATTCCGATGGGTTCCGACGGAATGACAGGAACTTTATCTTCTTTGGCTGGCGTTATGGCTGAGAGTAGTGGCGACGTGACATGGGATACTTTTCCAGGATTAACTTTTGAAGCGACGGTTTCTGCGGCATCTAGTGATTCTGGGACTTGGGTCGCTGGGATAAATGCGGCTGTACGGCCGGCGTGCCGCGGGCAAGCGTACGTGTTGAAGATCACAGGAACGCCCGGGAGTGCTTGGGGCATGGAGAATGTGGCTACTATTGTACGTGGTTCAGGTCCAAGAAAAATAGCATGAATAAAGAAGAAAAGCGCGAATATGATAAAATGCGACAAATAACTTATCGTGTTAAAAATAAAGAAAGAGAGAAAGCAAAAGCGAAAGCATATTATATTGCCAATAAAGAGAAAATAGATGCGCGCGTTAAAATTTATGCTAATGCGCATAAAGAAGAGATAAGGATATATCACAAAGCTTGGCACGCTGCCAATAAAGAAGAAAAGAAAAAAAAGGCTGACGTCTGGCGAATCGAAAATCCAGAAAAAGTAAGAATGTATGTTAGGAAAAAGATCCTCAAGGAACATGGCCTTACACTTGCAGATTATGCGCAAATGTTAGAAGACCAAGACGGTCGGTGTAAAATTTGCGGAAAAGAACCCGGAACAAAAGTGCTTGTAGTTGATCATAATCATCAAACTGGTAAAATACGCGGACTTTTGTGCAGGAGATGCAATATGGGCTTAGGGCATTTTGAAGATGACTTGGCCACAATACTGAAGGCTGCTGCGTATCTTGAGGAAAATAATCAATGACCCGCATCCCAAACGCGAATAGTCCGGTAGAGGTCCGTAAGGCATTTCAACAGGCAAAGAAGTCTGTTGGAATTCTTCTGGAGGGCGCCTCTGGGGAAATTCTTGTTGGAGTTGGTGTAAATGTAACTCCAGCCTGGGGAACGGAACTGACGGCCCTCACGCTATTGACCGTTGACAATATCAGTATTAACGGTGCGGTAATTTCATCCGATACTGGGGCGATTAGTTTTTCAAATGAGAATCTTACGACTACCGGAACGGTCGCTGGGATAAATGTAACAAGCGGAACTAATCCAGGGCATATTCATACTGATATCCACCATGGAGCCACGACAGGGCTTACCGATGACGATCATACGCAATATTCGCTTGCGGACGGTACACGGGCTTTCTCTGGTGTAGTTGTTGGAGTAGATCCTACGGCATCAAATCACCTCGCAACTAAGGAGTATGTAGATTCAGCAATATCATTCATAGAGGAATTCTTCTTAACTGATACCGCTTCAGGTATTGGCAGTTATTTCAATATGGTTGACCAGTATACTGGAGAAGCCGAAAGTTCAGATCCGACTGGGTCTATTACCCAAACTGATGGGCAAGCATTAACTGAATGGATTACAGTAGTTGGTGTACCGGGTGTAACTAATTTAGAGCATGGTATTTATTCAGTTCATGTGCATGTCGAAAAAACAGGAGGGGGCGCTAGAGACGTTCAAATATATTTTGAAATATACACGAGAACGCACCCCGGAGGCTCGGAAACACTCCGGGCAACTTCTGAAATTTCAGGTCTCATCACGTCCAAGGTGGCAAGTAATTTACATGCAAATTTAGTTGCAGATGTTGCAATCAATGTAACTGATCGCTTAGTTATTAAGTTCTTTGCGAATGGCGTAAGTGGAGGTAATGACGCGACAATAACGCTTTATAGTGAAGGAACGACTTCATCGCATTTTAAGGTACCCATAAGCAGCGAAGTGCTTTCCACGATTTTCCTACGGCAAGATGGCACCAAAGCATTAACTGGCAATATGTCGGTCGATGCCGGGATCACGATTGATGGTCGGGATATTTCAGCCGATGGTGCATTACTTGACGCAATTGCCGGTGGAAAGGTTGCGGTAGACACGAATGCAACGCCGGATTTTCTTGGAAATGCCTTCAATGACGGGGCTTTGCGAACTAGTACAGGAATTAGTTACGCTGATGGTGGTGATTTTGTTACGTTGACGACAAATGATGGAGAGATTGCCCACGATAGTTTGTCGGGTTATGATGCGAATAAACACGTTGATCATACTGCTGTATCGGTGTCTTCAGGCAGTGGTCTGAGTGGTGGCGGAACAATTGACGGAAATCAAACGCTGGCTTTAGATATTAATGGGCTTGCTGTTGCTGTTATTGCCGCAGGAGATTTCGTTCCATTTTGGGATATTACGGCAACGGCTATTAACAAGAAAATTACATTTACAAATTTCATAGCATCGGTAGCCCATGATGATCTTACTTCAGGAACTATTGTTAGTCATGACACAACTGCCACTGGGGCCAATCTGACATCTCTTACTAATGACTCCATGGTGGACAGCCTTCATCGACATTCGGAGTTATCAGCAAGTGATGGAACACCGAATCCGGCGTTAAGCACTACGGCAACTGGTGAAGTTAATATTGGAACACCCAGGGCATATTCAAATAAACTGAATGTAATAACTGCCAATGGGTGGTTAAGCGTATATAATTACGGCCATATTCAGATGTATAATTCCAATACAGCAAAGTATTGGGGATTGTCTCCCAGAGACAGTGGCGCATTTGATATTGCGGTTCAGGGAACCGATCCGAATGGAAGTACAATAGCATTAAGTGGTGCCGTAATAACTTTTCTAAGTAGTGGTTTCATTGGTGTCGGGACGCCAGACCCTCTGGCTCTTCTGCAAATAGGAAAGTATAACTCAACTATTAGTGACGCCGGGATTCTATTTGGAAGGCGCGTAACTACTAATCAGTCCTTCATGCCATTTATAACACAAGCAAGTGAATTGTCGGCAAATGGAAATGATTTGTTCTTAGTTGCCGCAAGTGCGGATGGCGGTATTGTATTTGCAACTGGAGGGGCGACTTCTCAGTTTAATCCCTTAACTACCAATAATGCCATACGGGCGGTCATTACGAAAGTTGGTGAGATGGGTGTCGGGGATTCATTAATAGCCCCTGATGCTCGTTTTGAAGTACAAACAGGAGCCACCGAGGGCAGGCAAGCTGTCACTATTGACCAGAATGATATTGATAAAGCATTCATTGATTTCCAGGGAACCTCCGCCGCTGACGTAGCAAACAATATCTCTTCCTGGACTGGTGGCAATTCAATTCAGGGTTTCGTGCTTCAAGAGATAAATGGAACAGAGCGATGGATGCCTTTCTTCGATGCTCCGACTGGAACTAGCGGTGGAGACATACATAATACAACTGCTACCGGTGCCAACCTAACATCGCTTACTGACGACAGTATGGTGGATAGCCTCCATCGACACTCAGAACTTTCGGCGAGCGATGGAACACCGAATCCGGCATTGCAAGTTGGCGCGACTGGTTATGTTGGTATTGGGAGAGCTCCAGGCGTCGAATTGGATGTTATTGCGAGAGCCCGGGTGAGTAATGCAACAGAAACTACAACATATTTCTTAATTGAACCATTTACTAATGAGACTATTTATATAAAGGGAATTGCCGCTGGTGGTCTAGGGCGAATAATATGGAGAACAGGTGCGGGTTCAACAGATGCCATGACAATGGATAAAGATGGTAATGTCGCTGTTGGAATTGGTACAAGTCCCGATGCTCGCTTTGAGGTAGAAACTCTTGCCGATGAGGGTCACCAAGCCATTACAATTGATCAGAATGACGCAGATCAGGCATTCATTGATTTCCAGGGGACATCAGCAGCGAGTGCTGCAAACAATCTTTCAACTTGGACAAATGCTGTATTGAATGGTTTCGTACGGATGGAAATCAATGGAACAGAAAAATGGATGCCATATTACAATGCACCAACATCATAAAATAAGGGGATAAGAAATGGCAATGGGTGCGTCGGCACAAGCGCGGATGATGGGATTTGGCGGCGGCCGCGGCCGTGGGGGGCCACGAGCCCCAGATTACAGCGAAATGTTCGGTCAAATGCAGGAACAATCAAGAACTGCTGAGGCTGCCAGTCAGGCAAAATACCAGGAAATGCTTGGTGTTGCCGGGGAAACAACCGGACAACGCCAAGCTGATATTCGGCAAGACTATGCCAGCCGAGCCGCTGATATTACGCAACAGCAATCGCGACTTGGTATGTCGGGTACAACTGTAGGAACTTCCTTGCGTGGTGGAGTTGAGCGCGAAAAACAATCATCCCTGAATCGTTTGGCTGACACTATGCAGCAAACGAAACTTGGTATCATGGGGCAACAGGCAGCAGTCGGGGAAAGGTTCGCTGGGCAACGGTCAGCTATGATGGGGCAACGAATGGAATTGGGATCGAAGGCTGCATCTTTGAGAAGTGCAGAATATCAAACTACATTAAGTACGGCGGCTGCAAGAAGTAAAGAGAAGGGCAGAATGGCTCTTCTTGGAAGATATGGAATTAGTCAGCCTGGGGCCAGGGGATTAGGATAAAAGGAGAAATATAATGGCTAGATATGGTACAAGTGAAGCCGAAAGAGATAGAGTAAGGCGCGATGAGGCTTGGGGCCGCGGGGGTCGACCAAGTAATGAAGAGATAAATAGACAAGTTGCTCGCGATCGTGAAGAAGCGCGGCAGCGTGCCCAGAAACGCATTGACGAACGGAAAGCAATATCGCAGGCTCGTTATAGAAGGGAAGATGTTGCCATACGCGCTCGTCGTGGTTTGCAGACACCTGAAGAGCGCGCGCAAGAAGCTGCGGCTACCATTATGGAAGTCGAAGCCGCAAAAGCCGAAGATCAGAATTGGGTAACGGAATTTACCCCTCAGCAAGAACAGGAAATTGCTGGATATGAAACTGCTGTCCAGCGGGTTAAATCTGGAGTCATTAGTGGTGACATAGGCTTAATAGATGGCGGAAATATGGTCCAGACTCTTAATCAGAAAATAGGTTCCTATCAAAAGATCCGAAGGCCACGTCGTAAAGGTGAGCCATGGTATCCGGAGGGACGGAAGCCTAATGATATTTTCACAGAAGGTCTTACTACTTATGTAGTGCAACCAGATGGTAGTCCGAAACTTATGGTGCGCCCAGACCAGACTCCTGAATATATGGAAAGAAAAACACAGCTAGCATTGGAGGATAAACAGCAACAAGCCGAAGAGAAACGTGCATTGGAAGTTGAGAAATACATGCGCGATCTCAGAACGGAGCAAATTGAGGTAACCAGCGGTAGACCTGGAGAAGAGAAAGTGGAGAAGCGCTTTCGTACGCCTGCTGAGGTTTATGAAGCAACATTAAGAGGCTATCCAGAATTAGCACCACCGATGCAAGCGCCACCGCCTGTTTTTGGCGGTGAACCTGAGGAAGTTACACAAGCCAAAGAGGCATTGAAGACTCGGGGAATTGGATTGAAAATTAGAGGGGAAGCGAAAAAGATGATTTCCGCTTGGGAGAAAGCACAGAAGGGCAATGAGAAATTAACGGCAATGGAAATCGAGAAACTGCCGCCGGATACAACTTATATTGCTCCTGATGGTACACACAGGAGAACACGAAAATGAGCTGGCGTGATGATCCTATTATTGGTGATTGGCGTAATGACCCTGTAGTTTCCGAAGAGGAATCTGACGAAGAAAAAGAAGAACGTATATTTCAAGAATATGCCCGCAGGCGAATTGCCGGAAGCCCGATTCCAAATATACTCGGCGGTGCTGTCCAAATGACAGCCGGCGTTGCTGGTTTAGCACAGAGAGCAGCCGGTGGTTTATTGGGAGACCCGGCTTCGACTGCGCGTATAGCAGGGGCATTTGGTCAAGCCGCCGAAGAGGAAGCTGCAAGACCAGGGAAAATACTTCCTCCGATAATCGCTCGCGGTGTACGCAGTGTCGTGGGGACAATGCCCACGCAAGTTCTCGCTGGCTTAACAGGTGGACCGCCCGCTATGATCGGGCTTGCGGCTTCGCAGGAAATGAATCAAGCTGTCTTTGAGGGTAAAAAAGCTGGATTAAAAGGAAAGGATCTCATTGCGCATGTTGTAACTCAGGGTGCTATTGAAGCCGGTCCAGCAGCAATTATGAGTGGAGCTGGCAGAGGTGGTTTTGAAGCAATTTTCGGGAAAACTGCAAACCAGGCAATTACTCGTGGAATTAAGGCTGGTCTCAAAAAAGCTGGAATTCGTACAATAGAAGAACTTATCGAAGAAAATATAACGGAACTAGGACATAATGTCGCGAATGTTATATCTGGTGTCGATCCGAGTGCCACTACTTGGGCACGTACTGGTAAAACAGTAGCCGATACTACCGTTGCGACTCTCATGCAGATGGGTCTCGCTGGCGCTCCAGGCGTGACCAGGGCTGCTATGGCCAGAGCGGAACCCATAGCAGCCCTGGGTGAGGCTCCTGAGGCTCCCAGTAGAGCCGACTGGCTCGCAAGGAACCGAGAGAGGCTGATGGCCGAGACGCAGCCGCAGGCGGCTCCTGGGGCCGTCCAGGAGGAGGCGACTCAGGCTGTCGGCGAAGGCGAGGGATTTACTTTTCGTGATCCTACCCAGAAAGAAACTGCCCGCAGTAGGGCCGCAGAAGAAGCGGAAGAGGCACCACAGGAAACAGTTATCAATGAAGAAACAATCTCTCTTACGAAAGCCGAAGGTGCTAAGATTCGTGAGGATCTGGAATTACCCGAATTACCTGGTGCTGGTACTGAAACACATCAATCAGTAATGGATGAAGTAGCAGAAACGAAATCAGATGAAAAAGCGCTTACTGTGGCTCGTAATGTTTTGAGTGTGCCGCGACCAACCACAACTCGCGAACATGTCTCTTTTGTAGTTGCGGTAGGGAAGCTATTGAATGAGCGCGATAATATAAAGGCAGATAGAGCTACGGCGACTGAGCAAGGTGATGCGGCAGCTTTTAGTGAAACAGTCAGGCAGGAAGGCGATAATCTCCGTGACTTAGATATTTTGACGGCAGCAGGTGACCGGGCAGGTTCGGAACTTGGTAAAGCGATGAGCATCAGGCAACTGCGACTAAGCCGCGAGAAGTTTGATATTGTTAATATATTACAGGACTTGCAATCTGTCAAGGAATCAGGGGGGCGGGTCACGGAAAAGGAACAACAATGGGCTGCTAATTTTGTAGATCGATATGCGAAGGCACTTGAAGGAATGGCTGAAACGGAATCAACAATTGAAGCTGAGAAGGCGGTAAAAGAGATGGCAGTCGCGGAGAAAGTTCTATCTGCTAATAAACCCAAGGGGGAAGTTGGTCGAAAAATACGTGAAAAAGCAAAGACGGAACGGGAAGATATCAAAAAGAAGATTCGACAATTGGGAATACGAATAAACGATGTTACTGGCGTTTCGGTCGAAGGGACATATCTTATTGGACGGCTGGGGCTTACTTATATTAAAGAGGGTGCCGGCACATTAGTTGAAGTAATGGAGCGACTTCAGGCAGATATGCCTGATCTTAATTTAACTCAACATGATGTTAATAAGGCGCTTATCCAAAAAAGTCCTAAGTGGCAAGCGCAAGCAAAATCAGAAGCAAATAAGCGAGAAAGTAGGTTACTGTCGTTAGCTCGCATGGAAGTTGAGATTGAAAATATGGCACAAGGAATTGCCAAAAAGGTAAAGAAGCGCGCTCCTGTAGATACTGAAATTAAAGACATGCAGGAAGAACTCAAGAAAGCCAGGAATGCATTTTACTATTCGGATATCGAAGCTGCGAAGGTGGAGCGGGCTATACTGACAATTAATCGATTGCAGGATCAATTAAAAAATGGACTCAAGAGTTATAGAAAAGATCCTACTGCTGTATCTCCGCAGCTTTCTGCACTTCATGAAGATGCCAGGCAGCTCAGGACAGAAGTCCGAGTGGATCGGGAATTAACTGAAATAAAAAAACAAAAGGAAACAGGTAATTTTCCCGATCCAGTCGTACAAAAAAAGAAAATTGTCGATCCAAGATTAGAGCGTAAACAAATTGAATTAGCCAAGTTACGAAGAGAAAAGCAACAGATGATAATTAATGCCGCTCCATGGACTAAAATGAAAATGACAAGAGAGGGAATTTATACACTTAAAGCCCTCAAGGCTACGGCGGATATTTCCTTTACATTTCGACAGAATATCTGGCATGTTTTCTCTCATCCAATGAGAACATCGAAGGCTTTTATACCAGCATCAAAGGCTTTCTTTTCTGAATATAGTTCAGAGCAAATTGCAAATTCCTTACGAAATAGCAAAAATGCTTTTTTATATGAGCAATCCGGGGTGGCTATCCTGGATGCTAATTCTCCTGACGCTAAGCAGCAATCAGAAGTTTTCAGGGGACGAATGGTTGAACGCATTCCAGTAATTGGTGCAGTAATGAAAGCATCTTCTCGTCATGCAGTAGCTATTGGGAATTTAGTTCGCACTAGTGCCTTTGATCAATTCATGGCAAATAATTCTAATGCAACATTAGATGAAAGACGAGCCTTTGCTGATTATGTTAATGTCACAACGGGACTTGGTAACTTATCGAGATTCGGTGCAGTTGGGAAGGAATTAGATCTTGTTTTCTTTGCACCGAGATTCGCTGTAAGTCGAGTTCAGACACCATATGTAATAATGAAATATTGGAAGCATCCTCGTGTTCGTGCGCAAATGGCACGAGACATGGCGGGTTTCGTTGCTACCGGTGGAATGGTATTGACACTCGCTGCCATGGCTGGAGCCGAAGTTGAATTATTCGATCCGGACGATCCGGATTGGGGAAAAATTCGTTTTGGAGATACGCGGATTGATATCTGGGGTGGATTCCAACAACCCGCAAGAGTAATTACTAGATTGGCTTCTGGGCCATTTAAGAGCGAAGTTGGATTTAGTCCATTAGAATTAGTTGCGAGGTTTGCTGCATTTAAGTTAGGTCCGGCTATTACTGTTCCGCACGAACTCTGGACGGCCAAGACGGCTGTGGGTGAAGATACAACTAGAATGGAAACAATGGCAAAATCAGTTGTTCCTTTAGTGCTTGAGGATATCTGGGAAGCGTGGAAATTAGAAGGGACACCTACTGCGGCGGCAACTGCTGCGCTGGCTGTTCCTGGGGTTGGAGTCAGCACTTATCGCGATAGCGAAACCGTTACCAGGAAGAAGTTTAAGAAGCTCTGGCAGGCTGGTCAGATTACTAAGGCAAGGCAGTTGAGATATAGATGGAATAGTGCGAATCCGGATGACAGGATTGTGACTGTCAAGGTGGGTGGTGCCCCCCGAAAATGAGTATTGATTTTGAGATGGGCGGCATGTTAGAATGGGTGAATCGAACATCATGGAGAGCACAATGAACAAATTTGATAGTAAGGAAGTAGCTTGGTGTATTACTCTTTGGATAGTTTTTATACTTGGGCTTTTGGTGTTTGCCTCTTTTGCCAATGCCCAAACTTGGGACTGGTCGCCTCCGGCGGCGCATCATGCGGCTGTGTGTAAAGTTCAAAATGCTACTGGCCGTGGTAGTGGAATCTATATCAAGCATGGCGATCTTCGTGGCGTGTTGACGGCTGCTCATATTACAGAAGGACAAAATACCGAAGTAACATTCAGCGATGGCACGAAAGCAACAGGAAAATCAACTATTGACAAATTTGGTCATGATGTAGCTTTCATCTTCGTAACTCATTCTGCCCTTTTGCCTGTACCCATGGCTATTACGGACCCTAAGCCAGGGGAGAGAGTAGAGTTTCTGACTGTCGGTGGACCAGAACGTCGCCTTAGAACATTCTGGGCTACCATTCAAGCGATAAGGAATAAAGTAACGGAATATGATTGTGATGTTTTGTCTGGCGACTCCGGTGGCGGCATACTAAATATACAAGCCCAATTGATTGGCATTCAATCAGTCGGATTCGGAAAGAATATCTTGACAGATTGGAATGGAGGCGCTTATCGCGGTTCCGGTTCAGCAAGCTGTAAGCCAATTCGTGATTTCTTGAGACGGGTGGCAAAGTGTGGACCTAAGGGCTGCCCAAAGAAGCAAGGCGGAGCGCAGTTTTATCCGCCAAGTCCTAAGCTTATTCCCGTACAGAAGCCCGTTAGGCCAGTTGTACGGCCCCCGGTGAAACGGCAACCAGCCAACACGCCTCCCGGGTTTTCTATTGATTACGATAAGTTAGTCAAGATGATCCTAGCAAAGATCAATCCAGCAGATTTTCGTGGTCCGGCAGGGCCGCAAGGTCTTATTGGGGGTCATGGCCCCGTGGGTCCTGCGGCATCGCCGGCTGAAATTGACATAAATGATCTAGCTAAGCAGGTCAAAAAGAGAATAAGTGGATCTATCCGAATCAAGGTTCGACCTATTCCTTCTAGGTAACTGTTTGTTTTTTTCCTTAACGAAAGAGGTAATGAGATGCCAGAGACTCAAGACAACACTCCCGTACATTCGCAGGGCTTTGGTGCTGCGGAAAATTCCGACGACACTCGACAAGCGCAGCACGCTTTTGCGAATGACACGCCTACTGACGTGAATTTCAATGCCATTGCAGCACGATCTCAAGCCCTTACGGTTGATATCGCTGGCAAGGGATTTGTTGCTGCACAACAGCGGCGCGATATTCTCGCTGATCAGGTCATGCGGAGCTAAACATGGGAAGTCGCCTCCAGACTATCATTGAACAGACCGAACGCGGTGAAAGCGTGGATCTTAGTAGAATCTTGGTTCTGCAGACCCTCGACGCTGCGCGCTCAGATGAGGTTTTCGTTCACGAAAGTTTAGCCAGACAGGAGGCTGCTGATGCCGGAATCGCAGGGTGATATTCATGCTGATTTTCGCAGAACCCAGAAATGGAGAGACAAACTCTTCAAGAGTGTCTGCCATAAATCCCTGGACATTCCGGAGACCGACGTGAATATTAATCAGCATGGAATCACCGGCAAGCATCTTGCTTGGATTGCTGGAATCATACTCACTGGATTGCTGGGCTGGCGTGCACTCACACCCGCAGTCAAATCTGGGACCTCGATTGCGCCAGTTCCAGCAATCCAGGAGTATGAAGTTTCCTTTTGGGCCGAGGATGGAACAGAAATAGAAGTGGAGAAACCAAAGTAATGCGATTCTTGACTTGGGTTCCAAGTTCCACCTTTGCTTTCTTTTCAGCGGTTGAACCTGTGTTGCCTCCTATCCCACAGGGATGGATTCAAGGTGGTGCCCTGGGGGTATTGGCGCTGACGCTTTATTGCGTATTTATGAAAGTGTTACCGGCTCATAATAAAGCCATGGCCGATTTGACAAAAGCAATGGCAGATCAGCGAGATGCTTTCTTGACTAAACTGGGACAAAAAGACGATTGATGCCCCTTGACGTTCTATATGGATGTCAGGTCATTTGCTCCCCGTCCGACATGCCCGTCATGCGGGCCCGGGCGGGGTTCTTCCTTGATATGAAGATGCGCCTTGACAACATGTGCCCTAATGAGTATAATTCAGGATACCCCCCATCGTAGCCATGCAAGATTACGAAGTCTTCCTTCTGGTTAATGACGATGAATTTTCCCTCGGGACCGTGGGTGAAATTCTTGTTTCTGGGGAAATTGCATCGCTTACTGCGTTATTTGCTGATCTTATTGGCAATATGGCATACAGCCCAGAAGATCAAGCAACACAGACACTCAAGATTGAGTTAAGGAGTCCAGATGGCCTTTGATTTGAGCACTATTACCAATGAACGAATAGTAAGACCGCCAAGGATTGTCTTATTGGGTGTTGAAAAAATTGGTAAGAGTACATTCGCCGGAGGATCGAATAATCCTATCTTTATATCAATTAAAGGAGAGGAAGGACTGGATGACATTGAAGCCGGGAAGCCTCCGGTATGCAATGCCGCCGAGGAAGTTTTTGGTTGGCTGGGATCTCTATATAGGGGAGAACATAGTTATGAAACCTGTGTCATTGATTCCAGTAGCACATTAGAAAAACTTTTCAACGCGGAGGTATGTGCGAAGAATGGAGCACCGAGTATCAATGAAGGTTCTTTGTCTTTCGGCACAGGCACAGACCAGGTACTTTCCATGTGGGAGACACTTACACAATGGTTGGACGCATTACGATCAAAAAGGAATATGGCACTTATTTTAATCGGACACGTCAGAGTCAAGCGATTTGACGATCCGAATGGTGAATCCTATGATCAATATCAATGGGATATTCATCATAAAGCCGCGAGTCTCCTTACTCGCTGGGCAGATTCTATTCTCTTTGCTAATACGAAAGTTACTGTGCAACATGAGAAACTGGGATTCCATAAGGACAATGTTAAGAAGCGTGGAATTGAAATAGTGCCCGGTAGCCGCTTTCTTTATACGCAGAAGCGTCCAGCACATCCAGGTGGTGGACGCGGTGTTTATGGGCGCCTTTCCTATGAATTGCCACTTGAATGGAAGCATTTTCAGAATGCCGTAAGCGCTGCAATGCAAGTTAATCAAACTTCACCCCAATCAGAGGAAATTATCAATGAGTGACGACCTTACCCAAGTATTCGGTGACGATGGTTTTGATACTGATTCCGTTCCAGCACAAACAAATTTCCTGCCACCTGGTAAATATTCATGCCTAGTTGAAGAAGCGGAGTTAAAAGAAAACAGCAAGGGCACCGGGCTGCTCGTTAAGCTAGTCCTCTCTATTCTCGAAGGACCACATAAGAACCGGAAGTTTTTCTGTAATATCAACATTAAACATTCAGAAAGTCCGGAATGTGTAGAGATTGGTTTGCGTACATTGGCCTCCCTCGGGAAGGCACTTGGACTCTCGAATGTTACAAATCTCAATCAAGTCCGGAATCAAGTTGTTATTGCTCATGCGACAGTCAGACAAGAACAGAATGTAGTTAATGTCTTTTCATCTCCTGCCTCGTATACGTCTACGCCAACTGGGCCTACTCAGGCTCCGCCAATCGTGGTGGCTGCACCTCCTATCGAACCAGCTTCTCCAGCACCCGCTACTGAACCTTGGCGTAGCCCGCCTCATTAATTGATAACTTCTTCTCGTGACGGCGGTATTGCCGGCGTAGTCGGCTATCGAGTGGGATCGCTTCCCCATCGTCACGAGATTTTTCTATTAAGGAGAAATACCATGAAATTGCGTACGGGAATTGTTATCCATGTTCTTATTTTCCTTGGAGGTTTTTTTACAATGTCAGGAATTCTTTATTGGATGGAATTCATAGTAACCATTTCAAAGAAATGAAAATATGTACAATCTCTCTGATGCTCTTATGAGAGTCCTGGAATCTTACCTTGATGCTGAACCTCCACAATTTATTACCCAACCTGAAATTATTACTCAAATTAAAAAGAGATATGAACACTTTTTTAGACAAGCTATTGGCATAAGGGTAGTACGTAAGATTGATACCCTGGTAGAATGCGGAATACTTTCTGAGGAAAAAGGTATCTTTGGTCCCGGTTCCAGATGGCAAAGTGTGCCCGTTGATCAATTGGAGGAATGATGAATACATTAACTTTCGATATGCTCCGCCGCACAAGCGAAATTCGCTGCAATGAATCATTTCATCCACTTTATTCATGGTCACCAACGGATTGGGCAACTGCTATGGCGGGTGAAGTCGGTGAAGCGTGCAATTTAATTAAGAAAATGCGAAGACTCGTCCTCAGAGATAGCGACTGGGGGGAAGTGGCATTAAAGGACAGGACGAAGGTTCGTGAAGTTATTGACGAATTGGCTGACGTTGTGATTTATGCTGACCTCCTAGCGACCAGGATGGGAGAAAAACTCGAAAGGGCAATTGTACGAAAATTCAATGAAGTCTCAATTCGAGTTGATAGCCCTAGGCGATTAGGAGAATAATGATCCCAGATCAAATTAACGGCTGCTTTGAAGTAGTAGCTGGATTACTACTTATGCTCAATGTCATTCGGCTCCATCGCGATAAACGAATACACGGTGTCCATATTGCCCCAATGGCCTTTATGGCTATTTGGGGTTTCTGGAATCTCTATTTCTATCCGTACATTGGCGCTCCATGGTCTTTCCTGGGGGGTATTGTTGTTGTTTCTGTCAATACCGTTTGGGTAGGACAGATGGTTTACTACAAAAAAAAGGAAAAGGTATGAATACCTTCCTGGCAATTATTGGCGGGGCTGCCATTGTTTGCTTCGCCATTGGCTTGCTGAAATTACTTGATGAGACAATACAAAACAAATGACTGACCTAACCCCACATCTACCTCAGCAATCCAAGACTATCAAGGCAATCTTCGATCATTATAAAAAGATCGGGGACGCTAAACCAGTTCGCGGATACCTCGGTGCCTCGGCTATCGGCCATCCATGTAGTCGATATCTTTGGTATACTTTCCGGCATTGCTGCAAGCCGAAATTCGATGGTCGGATGCGTCGACTGTTCGAGACTGGTGATTTAGCAGAATCTCGCTTCGTGCAGAACCTCCGTGATATTGGATGTGAAGTCCATGATTGTACACCGCCGCCACGTTATCCAAAAAGTGAAGCTCCCGCTTGTTATACAGCAAAAGCCGAGCAATTTGAAGTCAAGGCAATTCATGGTCATTTCTCTGGTCATATGGACGGCTGCGCTTTACGAATTCCTGAAGCACCTAAAACCTGGCATGTCCTGGAGTTCAAAACTCATAATGCCAAGTCGTTTGCTAACTTGAAGCGACAAGGTGTACAGAAGGCCAAGCCACAGCATTATGCCCAGATACAAATCTACATGCACCTTACTGGCATGACGCGGGCGCTGTACCTTGCAGTTAATAAGGATACTGATGATCTTTACCTAGAGCGCATTCATTATGATGCTGAATGTGCATCGCAATTAATGGATAAAGCCGAAGGGATAATTGTCGCAACTGCGCCACCCGAACGAAAAGGTAGCCGGCCAGATTCCCACCATTGTAAGTGGTGCGATGCACAATCGCTTTGTTGGGGATATGAACACGAGAAGGATATCCTCGGGGTAGTTCCGAAATGTTCTGCATTGCCAATTACTACTCTTTCATGTCGGCAATGTTGTCATGCGGGGCCCGTGATGTCTGGACAGCATGGGCAATGGACGTGTAAGAAACACAAACGCAGTTTGTCACCTGAGTGTCAATCGCAACCTTGTGGGGATCATCTCGTATTGTCGGGATTATCTCCTTATACTGAGAATCTTGAATGGGAGCATGATAATAACGCATATAGCAGTACCGAACTTCAAAAGTTACCTGTGTCACTTTTGAAAAATGAAATGATTACTACCGCGAAAGATCTCTTTGGGGCTAAGATCACGGATTGCCAGAAAGACATCCTGCACCGTTACCCAAAAGAGGATTCGCGAACTATCTGGGAAGGGCCGTCAGGTGAATTAATTGCAGCCTGGAAGAAGACGTACAATGAAGAACTTCCGGACTTAACCCCACTTGCGCGATGTAATTTTGATTCCCATAGTGCCGCTGAATTTGAAGGTGGACGGGTTGCAATAATTTGGTTTGAGCGCGAAACGGCTGGAATTCAGCGAGCTGAGATCAGAGGGGGGGTCTCTTAGTGAAAATTTGTACTAAATGTGGCGAAGGGAAAGAGGAGGGGGAGTTTAGTAGAGAAGAAGCTACAAAAGATGGCTTAGGCAGATGGTGCAAAATATGTTGTGCTGAATATGATAGGAAATGGCGTAAGGAAAATATCGATAAACTTAAAGAATCTCGCCGAAAAGAATATAAAAAGAACAGAAAACAAAGAATAAAAGCTAGTGAGGATTGGAGAGAAGAAAATCCCTTTCAGATACCATTAATGAGTTCACGGGTAGCTGCCAGAAAATATGGCTGGACGCCCTGTGACGCAACAGTCAAGGAACTTAAAAATGCCTTTACTGGGAAATGTTTCATTTGCGGAATTTCAGAAAACAAATGTACCAAAAAACTTCACATGGATCATTCGCACAGCAATGGTAATTTCCGAGGATGGCTCTGTCATAAATGCAATAACGGATTAGGTAATTTTGATGATTCACCACAACTCCTAGAAATAGCGGCTGCTTATCTTCGCGCCTCAATTAGAAAGAATTCCGCATGACACTAACCCAGAGGCCATATCAAACTGAAGCATTAGAAGCGCTATATAAGCATATTTGTACCAAAAAGACCAACCCTGTAATCGTACTGCCGACCGGCTCCGGAAAGTCGGCTTGCATCGCATGGGCTATTCGGAAATGGAAAGAAAAATGCCCATGGTTTCGGTGTTGTATCGTCCAGCACCGCAGGGAACTTATTGAGCAAAACGTAAATGAAACTAAGGCCATTTATCCCGACTGTGATATTGGCATTTACTCCGCCGCACTTAATCAGCGTGAATATAACAGCTCCGTACTTTTCGCTTCTATCGATTCTATTTCACGACGTGCGGGACAATTTGCGCCTTGGGATGTGGTCATCGTTGATGAGGCCCATCGAATCCCGTTCAATGGAGAAGGAAGATATCGGACTTTCATTAAAGGGAGTAAGAAATTCAACCCCGATCTCCGTGTCATAGGTTGGACGGCTACTCCCTTCCGGATGGCTGGCGGACAAATATGCCATAAGGATCATATCCTGAATGAAGTTTGCTACGAAGCAAAGATCACTGATTTAATTAACGACGGTTACCTTTGTCAACTTAGGTCGAAGGTCGGAGAAGCACAGCCAGACTTAAAGGGAATCAAACATAATCAGCGTGGTGATTATATCATTAAGAACCTAGCTAAGGTTACGAACCACGAAGCTCTTATTTCTCGGACAGTTGCTGAAGCTGCACGAATTATCGAAGCCGAGAATCGATGTTCTGTTGTTTTCTTTTGTGTGGATATCGAACACTGTCAGAAAGTATCACATGAATTACGTAGATATGGAATTAATGCCCCGTTTGTCACCAGCAAGACCAAATCAAATGAGCGTGACCGTATTGCCACTGCCTTCAGGCTGGGGCACTTGCGGGCAATTTGTAATGTCAACGTCTATACCGAGGGCTTTAATGCCCCAAACATTGACTGTATCGTGCTATTGCGACCAACACTTTCTCCCGGCCTCTTCTCTCAGATGGTTGGACGCGGAAGTCGTACTTGCGAAGGAAAATCTGATTGCCTCATCTTGGATTTCGCTGGATGCATTGAAGAACACGGACCTGTTGATCTACTTAGTGGGGCGCCGGTGGTGGCAGCGACTTGCCAGAATTGTCGAGAGTCATTTAGCCGAGCAATTAAGAAATGCCCCGCCTGCGGATGGGAAATTCCCAAACTTGAAATTGAACAACTTGAGATCAGGGAGCGACATCGGCGACTGCACGGCGACAGGGCATCGAAGAGATCAATTCTTTCCAGTATGCCTGAAACATACAAAGTAGATGAAGTAACCCTTTGCCGACATAGAGGTAAAGAAGGGAAGCCTGATTCCGTAGCCATCCAATATCGATGTGGAATAGCAACTTTCAAGGAATGGGTGTGTTTAGATCACGAAGGATTCGCTAGACAAAAAGCGATTGAATGGTGCGGGAAACGTAGAATTGATTGCACCTGCGTAAGTGAAGTCTTGCAGGATATGTTCGTTTCTCAACTCATACAGGAATGGACAAAGACAATTACTGTCATTAAGAAGGGGCGATGGCTTGAGATTGTTGATTATAATCGTTCATTGACATAAGAAAGAGGGAAACATGAAACTTAGTGAATTCATTGGGACGCTTATTATATTTCCAGCAGATGCCGAAATAAGGATAAGTAATTGGAATGATTGTTCTTATAATGAAACAACTCCACTAAAAAAAATAACATATCATTCTCATGAAAATATTATAATTCTCGAGGAATGTATGCTGAAGGAATGAATACTCTTCTTGATCATGCCCTGAAATACGCTGCGATGGGTTGGCATATCCATCCGCTCGTTCCGCGTCAGAAGGTTCCAATTACAAAGCATGGCGTGAAAGACGCAACAATTAATGAAAAGCAAATTCGAGCATGGTGGAAGAAGTGGCCTGATGCGAATATTGCAGTTGCATGTGGAAAGAAAAGCGGGATATACGTTGTTGACGTAGACAAAAGCGAGAAGGCAGATGGCGTTAAGTCCCTAAAGGAATTTCCCCCCCTTCCTGAAACAATCAAACAATTAACACCCGGAGGTGGTTTCCATGCGTTTTATCGAACAGGCAGCCCGCCCATGTCTCGTAATAGCTTTAGCCCTGGCATTGATATCCGAGGTAACGGATATTACGTGGTTATTGCTCCTAGCATCCATCCCAGCGGTGGTTGCTATAGCTGGGACAATAAGTGTAACCCGGATGAAATAGAACTCGCAGAATTCCCTGATTTCATGCGGCCATCCGTAAAGGCGCCGTGGGCACAGCCTCCACTAATTACATTCAAGGGTGTGCCTATCACGTATATTCCTGACCTTTCTGGACTCTCTAATGATGACATACAGCAACGAGCTTCCTCATATTTGGCTGAGTGCGACCCTGCTATCCAGGGGCTAGGAGGCCATGGTAAGCTACTCTGGGCCGCTGTAGCCCTAGTGCATGGCTTCCTCCTGAGCGACAGCCAGGCGATGGACCTGCTGATACGCGATTACAACTCGCGATGTGAGCCCCCATGGAACCTAAGCGATCCAAGGGACAGTAGAGACTTCCGGCGGAAGGTTACGGAGGCGCGTAAGCTTGTGCCCTCAGAGCAGCCAGGGTGGTTACTAAACGATCCAGCCTACGCGCCAGTTGACATTGCGAATGTAGATGTTAATTCCTTAATAGCAAACGCAAGGGAATTAGGGCATTCCGAATTTTCAGCAGATATACTACATCAACACATCACGGACAATATAAATGAAGAAACTACTAAGGAAACTAAATGTCCACCTAATGAAGGAAACATCAACAATTCTACTGATTCTGAACTCGATTTCCTTACTTCTCCTACTGGCCTGCTTGGTCGGCTTTGTAGCTGGATTAATGCTACGGCAATGAGGGAGCAACCACTCCTAACCTTAGCGTGCACTTTGACATTCTGTGGAGCACTTTTTGGTCGAAAGGTTCGTGATGACCTCGGGAGTCGCACTAATCTTTACTGCATGGGTATTGCGAAATCATCAGCGGGTAAGTTCCATGCAATAAAGCAAGTTCGTCGCCTTTGTACTGCTGCTGGTTGTCTGAATTTACTCGGTGGTGATGATTGGTCTAGTGATTCAGCAATTGAAAAAGCGTTATCTGAACGGCCGACAACTTTTTTTTTGTGTGATGAGATTGGTCATTTACTATCCTCTATTAAAACGAGCGGGGGATTTCATCAAGTAAAGATCATCCCGATGTTGATGAAACTATGGTCCGCAGCCGGAAGTGTTTACACTGGAAAGGAATATGCCGATGACGATAAGCAACGCACTCTAATTCAGCCCTGTTGTTGTATCTATGGTTGCTCAGATCCATATCGATTTGCTAGAGGGATTACCGAAGAAGAACTACACGATGGATGGCTTAGTAGATGTTTGGTTTTTTCGACAGACTATGATCCACCCAAGAAATATATACCAGAAGTTCCGGTGCCACCTGATATAATTGATTCTGTCCGTGAATGGGCGCTACGAGAAGAAGATTATTCAATCGAAAAAGATGATATTAGTCCCTTCGTTCAGGGATCTACTCTTGGAATGACACCTGTACCACCGAAACAATTCGTTATTCCAACTGATTTTTCTGCTCATTCTATTTTTGTTAATTTTGACAAAGAGGCAGTTTCAGTTGGGAAAAAGACGCCGCGATTTGATTGTCTTTGGAGAAAAGCAGAAGAAATTGCTCGCAGAATCGCAGTTATCATAGCTGCGTCAGAGAGTTTCAGTGATCCAAGAATCACTCAAGCTATTGCTGATTATTCTTGTAGGCTAGTACGATTTCTTCTGAACGATTTTTCTAAGAAAATGGCCATTACGATTACAGATAGTCAAGTTGACCTTTTGAAATATAAGCTCTTGACAATCATTACTAAGGCTGGCATTGAAGGATGTTTGAAATGCGAACTAACTAAAGGAACAAGGGATACAATAAAAAGACAACGCAATGATGCGGTATCAGATTTAATTGAAGCAGAGGAAATTATACAAAAGAACGAAGGGCGGGCCTTTCGATACTGGACGATAGGGAATTTCATTAAGTATGAAGAACGAAAAAACAGAACTTGAATCAGTCAAAATAATACTTCCCCTACCAAAGGGAGTATTATCACCGAATTTCTCTGTCGCCTCACGGAGAATGATGTTCGCAAGGGCAGCAATAATAAAAGCATATCGACGCACAGCAATGCGAGCAATAGAGGCGGAGCGCATTGAGACTATGCCATGGGGAAAAGTGGAATTTGAGGCAACTTTCTATTTTAGAACTACTCGTGAACGCGATGATGACAATGCTATGGGCTCCTTGAAGGCTGCCTGTGATGGTATTGTTGACGCTGGATTAGTGTTAAAGGACGATTATGTACACATGAAGCGTATGCCTCCTAAATTCTATAAGGATTCCGTATATCCCAGAGTTGAAATCCTCATCAGGCAAGTATAGGATAAGAATGATTCCATCGATAAAACAAGAACAAATTCTTTCTTTATTGGAAACGGGACTTTCTATTCGAGAAGTCGCAGCCAGAATGGAAATATCGCGTGAAACCATTGCAAAAATAAAAAACAAATCCAAGGCAAAACGATGTCCAGAATGCGGAACAATGGTAAATGTATTTCCATGCGTTGAATGTCAACCTGAAAAGATATCAATTAAGAAAAGAAAGACAGGGAAAATCAAATTAACTGATTTAATGAAAGCATATATCGCCGAGGCACCAGAGATTTTCCGCATTGTCGAAGATCTTCGTTCTCTTCATAAATTAGGTCTCATTGATCATGAACTATTCAGAAATCTAGGAAAGCGAGCAGGAAAGAGTCTTGATAGAATTTTCCCACCAATAGGAGAAGACAATGCCAAGAAGAAAAAAGCTACTGAATAATTTGATCGTCATTTCTGACCTTCATTGCGGTTGTCGTTTGGGTCTCTGTCCACCGAAGGTGCCCCTGGATGATGGCGCAATTTATCAGCATACACCCATACAAGCTGATATTTGGAAACGATGGCAAGTCTTCTGGAAAAAATGGGTGCCACAAGTAACCCGCGGAGAACCTTTCGCAGTAGTTCTTAATGGAGATTCACTTGATGGTAAACACCACAACGCGGTTACGCAGATTTCACAGAACCTTACGGATCAAGCTAGGATTGCAAAACAAATTTTGCGACCCATTATCAAAGCTTGTGGTGGGAAATATTATCATATTAGAGGAACAGAAGCGCACGTCGGCCCATCCGGACAAGATGAAGAACGCCTAGCGGAGGAATTAAATGCCATTCCAGACAGAGAAGGCCGTCATGCCAGATGGGAACTTTGGATCGAAATCGGAGTTGGGCTCGTCCATCTTTCACACCATATCGGAACGGCGGGATCTTTGGCCTTTGAAACTACGGCCGTCCACAAAGAACTTGAACAATCCTTTGTTGAAGCTGCCCGGTGGGGAAATAGACACCCGGATGTCATTATTAGGTCACATCGACATAGAAACGTTGAGACTCGCATCCAAACTGCTAGAGGATTTGCTACAGCTTGCACTACGGCAGGATGGCAGGCAAAAACTCCTTTTGTCTACAAAATTGCTGGGGGAAGAGTTACCTTGCCTCAGATCGGAGGGACTCTTGTCCGATCCGGCGATGAGGATGTTTATACGCGACATAAGTTATGGAACTTAGATCGTCCGAAGGTAGAACAACCGAAAGTGGAGTAAGATATGAAAGACGTCGAAACTCTCAATACGACGGTTGATGAGTGGCGAATAGAGATGGAGCGCCATGATTTAATAGCAGTTTCCGGAAATACCATCAGAGAAATAGCAGCGTGTACTAAAATGGGTCTAACAGCCACACGAGAGCGTATTCGCAAATTATGTAAAAGTGATCGATGCATTGTAAGAAACGGATCGCGCGTGGCTACAGACGGCCATCATTATCCTGTTTCCGTATACCAGCTTACTCTAAAAAAGGAAAAGAAATGACTGAAAGAAAACTCCATGGCCATCCTCAATTTTATAAATTACTTCAAGAAATGGGTGAACTTCACAGTAGGAAGAACCACGATTACTCTGGGGATGACCCGCTATCCAATCTGAAGTCTTCTGTGGAAATTGGAATCCCGGCTTGGAAGGGTATCCTTATTCGCTTAATGGATAAATGGGCTCGATTGAAAACCTTTGCAAAAAAGGAAACTCTCGAAGTAAAGGATGAAAGCATCAAGGATACTTTGATGGATAGTGCAGTTTATTCTCTTTTGTGTATTATTATCTACGAGGAATCTACTGCTGAACTCCCACATTCTTGCTTTGTTCCTGATAAACCAGTTGATTTTGGTCCAGGTCATCCGAAAAATCCCTCCCCATATGATGCAAGCATCCGGAGACAATAATGCGCATTAATGAAATCTTCATCGACTTAGACGACACACTAAACAAATTCACAATGCATGCACTTCGGTATGTTGGTTGTTTTATTAACTGGAAAAATCCTCTTTCTAATTATAATCCAGCTTGGGGATTCGATATAATTAAAGCAGCTAATACCCTGCATCCACATCGAAAATTCACTCCCAAACAATTCTGGGAATCATTTTCTAGGTACTTCTGGGCAAATCTACCACGATCTGATGAATTTGATTTCCTATTGGAAAAATCAATAGAATTAGTTGGCAAGGACAATATTTGCATTCTCTCTTGTCCTATGGATGATCCAGCTTGCGTAGCCGGGAAACTCAAATGGATTCAGGAATTCTGCCCTAGTTGGATGCATCGTCAGTATTTACTTGGCCCAGAGAAATTCAGATGCGCTAAGCCAGGTGCTCTTTTAATTGATGATAGCGATGAAAATGTCGAAAAATTCTTTATAAAAGGCGGACAGACAATTCTTGTCCCTCGTCCCTGGAATTCCCGACATAAAGAAGATACCATGAAACATCTTACTTCCTTGTTCCGATATTTCAAGAGTCAAGAATAATGACTAACCTTCAGAAATGGTTACGAACGATAGCCTGGTTGCGCCGGGAGTTTCCAGCGCAACGTAAGGTGTATATTCGCTCCATGAAAATGAAGGAATACGATGGCTATGCCGTGTATGTGAAGAATTGTTTTTTCATATCGATCAATCGTAATAAGTCGCTTGCGACTAAGCTCGATACATTACTTCATGAATGGGCTCATACATTGACGTGGTTCGGTGCCGATCAGAAAGAGCATCACAGCGATGAATGGGGCCTTTGGTATGCGAAGATCTATCGAGCGTTTCATGAATGGGACTTTGGGAGAAAAAAATGAATCACATCGCAAAAGAACATGACCTGGAGGTGGAACATGCCTAAGCATCATACTGCTGAATTTTTACCTATAAATGCAGAAGAATCGATTTCATGGAGGGAAATTGCAGATCATCATCCCCGATCTGTAATAAAAAGTCGAATTGAGCAATGCGAAAAGGGATTAAGAATTCAAGTCGAAACTTTTGTGGCAGCTATGCCATCCAAGAGGATTGAAATTAATAAGTTCTGGCCACGGGATTGGTGGCAAGCATTTCGTGAACGATGGTTTCCGAAATGGCTTAGGCTTTCTCCAATTAAATATAACGGAATATATATTAGCCAACAACTTTATTCTTGTGTTTGTCCGCACCTGCAAAAAGATCCTAAATCTATACATTTAGATTTTCTGGCATCCGAAGAGAGTCCTGGAGGAATTATTGATGGAGAGTGCAATGACTGATTTTTTCAAAAAAATCAAGACAATCGTTAGAGAGCACTTCCCTGATACTGAAGATGTTCTTTATCATATATCGAGGAAGCTACTAAGGAAACATCCATGGGAATCCCGACATGTAGTTTTGGTTCATAGGGATAAAAAACACCTAGACGCATGGCAGACAGTCTCAGCGGCTTTTGATGCAAGGGAGAATTTAGGATTGCCTGCTATTAAAAATAAAATTAATGTCCTAGCGATATTACAAGATGACAAGATTACGTAAAAAAAGAACAGTCCAGGATTACCGCCAAAAAGAAATGTTCAATCCAGCTGAACCACCTAAATCAAATGACCCCTGGACGTGCATCCAATGCAGCGGGGACATGATCAGAACCAGCCTAGAATGGCTGGCTTGTCGTCGGTGTGACGCGAAGCTTGTTCGCATACCGAGAGTAGAGAATCTACCACTTGCCGTTCTATGTAATATTACAGAAACAACAGGTGATGGACTTTTTTCAATCGAAGGTCTTGAGGGGCTCTGGAAGCCGGTTCCCCTAAAGACGTACAAATCAATTCTTGAAAAACGACCAGGAGAAGGTCATGTTTATGCGAAGATGCGCCACATGAATGGATCGCTCCGCCCGAAGGAACTCAGGAGGGTGCACAAAGATCTTCGGGAGTTACCATTTGAAGAAAAGCCTTCCTGAAATTTTCTACTGCTTTCTTGTGTCTCTTGCGGCACGTATTAGTAGAGACTCCGAGTTTCCTGCCTAGTTCTATTTGGGATTCCCTTAGCCAAAATTTAGATTTTAGCATACACCTATCCATTTTGCTTAATTTATACATTGCGCGTTTTACATAATCAATTACTTCATGGGTGAATATCACATCCATGAAGTTTTCTTCATACATAAAAAGGATAAATGATATTCGATCCATGCTTTCAGTTTGGAGATATTCAAATTGTTTCGGGAGAGGATGGCTGCGCCAAGCGGCGATACATCGCCATTTAACCAATACAGTCATCCATAATGGAAACCTAAATGGATCTTCTGTTATTAATTTAATATTGCGCCAAGCATGTAGCATTACCTCTTGAAACATATCCTCCCTGTCTTCTTTGCTCCTGTCGCGCATTTTGTTGAATATGATCCCACGGATCGCATCCTCTTGACGCGTAATAAGCCGCCCAAATGATTCATGGCAACCGGCTTGCGCTTTCCTGACGCACCTTGCTATTTCTTCGTTAGTCATATTACGGATGCTTTGGTTCGAGGGAAAGGTTACCATCGGGTCCAGCCCAGAAGGAGTGGCGCTTAATGAGTTTCCGGATGGTGCGAGCGCTCCAGAGCTTTCCGCGACATAAGCCATGGAAGTCTTCAAGGTCCTTGGCAATTCTTTCTGAGCTTCGGCCCATGTTCGACCATATACATATAGCAGTAATTGCCCTTCGCTCTTGTCGGCATATCACTAATCGTTTCGGGTCTTTTGGATCGAGCATCCACCCAATCGGAATCTTGCCAGTTGTCCGCTCGCCATTCTTTCTTTTCTTTTCGAGCCCTTTCTTTGTACGTAGGCGAATTCGGTCACGTTCGTAGGCTGCGAAGTCTGCAAGGATATTCCTAAAGAGCTTACTTTCAGGAGTGTCCGCCACCGGAGAGCCGTCTGCGAATTCAATCGTAGCGCCGGCTTTCTCAACTTCATGGCAAATCGTGTGGTATACCAGCAGATCACGAGCCAAGCGATCGCTGCTGTCCACTACGAGGATCATACTGGGCTCCAGGGCTGCTATGGCTGCTTGGAGCCCGGGGCGATTCAGGATGGAGCCTGAGACCTTGCGGTCCTGATAAGGTGGGTCCCATCCGTATTCTTTTCGTTCACAGTAATTTCGACATCGCTCGAATTGTTTTTCGTTCGATGTGCACTCATTGGCTTTTGGTCGTGGAGAGAATCGAGTGTAGATGATTGCTTGTGTGGTCATGATATTAAGTAGCCTCCCTCCGTACAGTCCAATCCGCAATGGACGCTATTTCCTCTGGCGTTTCGCGAATATAAGGACAGCGAGATTCTACACCCGAAAGCTTAAAGTGAATTAAGGTCCGATCTGGAAAGAGTGGTGACGGTGCAGCATAGAGAATTTCCTCTGAATCAAGGATAATTACCACATTGTCTTCTGCGCAATGGAGCAAGATCATTTTACGTTTTTTAGTTGTCATGTCAATTTGTCTCCAGGGATTCAAGTAATTCTGGCGGAGTATCACACCGAGTTTCAAAACTAAGTAAAGGCTGATCTTCCTTTAGGTAGAGTCCCACGAGTCCATCTGTCTCCAATTGTTCCATGCTGTATGCGATTGTTGCACGAGGTCGACCAAATCGCATCTTCAACAACCATACTCTTTTGTGCTTGGCTGCCTGGGCTGAGGTTTCATTGCTCATGGGCAACGGCGGAAAAGGTGAATTTATATAATGGTTACCGCAATACTCACCTGCTTTATCAGGATACGGGCCTTCACCATCGATCATGTGCGCCATATCAATTTGTCTCCAGGTAACGAAGTAAAAGAACTAATTCGGGTGGATACCACCCACAATAGTAGGGTACTAGTCCAATCATGGGGAAACTAGCCCCCGGAAGGTAAGGGGAACGCACGTAGAACAGCATGAGGCCCTCTGGGGCTAGGGGTGTTTAGGTATGGGTCGGGGTGTCGGCGCTCGTTAGGGACGCGCTGATGGCTGCCAGGATGGCAGGTGCTAGATGAGAGGGTGTTCCCGGTGGGCTTGTGTTTTATGGTAAACGAAAAGTCGATTCAGATCCTTTTCCTTTATAATGTCTTCAATTTCTTCATGAAGTTCATCAGCCAAATGCACAACTTTTCTGAATGCCGAAATTTTCTTACGTAAGCCGGCATCAAGTTCTTGTTTTGTTCGTTGATTACGAACTCTTTTAACTCCATCAGGGGTATTCATTTTTTCTCCTTATTCCGATCTGGACATTCGCAATTTACGGCATCACCAGTAATGACATTTTCAATTCCCGCTGGACGGAGTACAATTACCACAACGGCGTTGCAGCGAGTGCAGACAGCAATTGCCTCGGTGAGTTTTTTATTTCTCCATTCGAGATTATGGCCCCAGAGTTTCGCTTGTCCGTCTGCGACGATGGCCTTCATGCCATCCATTGTCTCATGGGGCTTTAGTTTCTTTTTTCGAGATTGACGTCGACCGCGTTTCATGGCGCACCTTGCTATTAAAGGAAAAGCCTCGCGATAGCTGGCCACACAGGAGCCTAGATTTATGCTACCACGGGGCAAAAGTGCCCTGCCGGGATGCGACCCCCTGGTTACGCAATTCAGGGCACAGTCAGTCAGGGGCATGAACTGACTCAGAGATATAAGGGCAATAGATTGGATAGCTTCGCAGAGCCACGGGCATCCTGTTCGATTTTCTTCCATTCGCGCAGGCGTTGAGCACAGAATCGAACGTGGCTTTCTCCGCGAACATGGAGGCGCCTTAGTTTGACGGCTTCTGTAAGTCGAGCCGTCCAATATGTGATTCGGAGTCGGGGGTCAAAGAGGTTCATTGTGTAGTCTCTTTATTTGAAAGAAAATCCCTCCCGCCGCGGGCACGGCTCGCCGGACGGCAGGAGGGAAAAACCCCTCCCGCCTGCGGTCTTTTTCAACCGGATTCGGCGGGAGAGAAAAAATCCTACCCCTAAGGGAATCGAATTAGTTAAGCCTGAGAAAGGTAACTCGTTTGTCTAACGGGGTCTTTCTGTTTTTGGCTAATTCATCCCTTAGTGCGAGCAGACTTCTCGCGTGGGTAGGTAGCACACCGCGTCCCTCCGGTAATTCTCCGGTTGTACATGGGACTAGTGCTTCGCAACGATTCTACATGCTAAAAGTCCACTCATCTCAGAAAGTCTTGCTTTCCAAGATGAGGAAAAGTTAATTCCACCGCGCATCCTTTAAGTTTGCTGGCTGTCGACTTGGAACCACGATTCTTTGTAAAAACCCCTCCCGAACTTAGGGCTAGGGTCGTATAGACCGAGTCCCACTAACTCGAACGGGAGGGAACATCGCGCCTCTTATTCCATGTGCCTGGAATTGGCAAAGAGTCGCATGCACGCATTTTTGTAAAAACCCCTCGCTCCCTAGCGAGCCCCGAGGATCAGGGCGAACTGCGAGGAGCAAAGGAATATCAGCGCTCTTGACCCCATGGCTTGACTACTTCACGCAATCGTCGCAGTCAAGAGGCTGATGCACGCACGACGTCGTGTTACTTGGCCTTCCCGGAACCCTTGGGCCGTCCAACCTTCGGAGCGCTGGGATCAACTGGCGGCGCCACGTAGTCAGGGATGTCGGTGAGACTGAGCGTAGTCAATTGCTTTTCGACAACACGCTCGACGGCCTGAGAAATCTTCAAGAGTTCTCCAGCGGATGTTCCAATGTCAGTAGACAGGACGGCCGAACCGACCTTGAAAACTGCACTACGAATCTTCTGGACGGCTTCTGTGGAAAGTGTCTTACCAGCAGGCAACTTCATGATAATTCTCCAATGTGAAAAAAGGTAGAAAACGAAAAAACATTACAAGTGTTAGGATTCCTCCTGTAGGGTAGTTGGATTCGGTATCGCTAGGTAGCGTTCCGAACGACCATTGTCTCGTGCATTACGATTCCATGTTTCAACGTGTTTCTTTGCTTTTTTGAGAGTTTTGTAGCCCTCAACAAATCTTCCGTCTGTGTGGATGCCGTGGAATGGCTTGTCTTTGCTGTCATTATTCATTAGGCTGTCCAATGTGTCGGGGTCAGTTAGTCACTCGGTAGCCATCGTATGCCTGGTTTTGGTGCGATTCTACTTCGCAATGTTCGATACTTCCGTTTTTGAGCAGGGTTTCGATCGCTTCTGTAAGTGGCTTGGTTCTGATTCCTACCGCACGGTCAATTCTCTTTTTGGTTGCACCGTCAGGTTGTGTGCGAAGCCACTCTAAGATTCGATTACACCTACGTTCTCTGGTATAAGAGAAAGCATCTATTTGCTTCTGTGAGCGATAGTTGGCATAGTTGATTGTCATTTGAGCTGAGCTGTCCAATGTTGTGTTGTAAGTGCGATATTCAAGTATGACACAAAGAGAGTCAGTTGTCAAATGGAATTCTCGCTGGAATTTCTAGGTAGTTAATGTGGCACCTTGCTGTTCCTTGATTTGGGTGATGAATGTAGGGGTGTCATCCCTCTGGGTGTCGGTACCCCTTATCAAAGGTCCGGGCCCAATACTTACATTAACCCTTGCACGGCTCTGCAACAGTTTGCAATAGCATCTCTGGGGTATTCCATGATACCCATAACCCAAAATAGTGGTAAAAGTAGTTGCGATGGGTTGTGGGTTGTTTAGTCCATCCCAGAATAACTATTTAACCCTTGCACGCCTTTTACACGATTGGGCCCACACACTTTTGATTGGTGCAGTTTACGCCCAGAAGAGAGGTACTCTATGGGTATGGGGAATGGGTAAGAGATAGAATATATATAGTAGTATATAATATACCTCTAAAGAACTATTGATCTCAACATCGGTTTTTGAATTTCCGCTCAGATATGGCCTAGATAAGTCTCACTCTAAGGTTTATTTACCACCAGAAGAGGGAGAAAAGAGAGGAAACATGGAACTCCTGCATAGTTGTTAGTTTTGGGCCTAGGCAACAGGTGGTTTGGGGGGCCTTCGTGAGTGTGACACTCGAAAGTAGGGGTCTATGTGCAGGTGGCAATTGGGCTACGCCACACCTATTGGATGGCCGTGAGAGGCCCTGACGTCGACTGTGTGCGGTCCCGAGGGGTCTCAGGGTGTTTTGGTATGGGGGAGGGCATAGGGGTGGCTCAGGGAGTGTCTTGGGGATCTTCGCCGAGTGGCCCGTCGTAGAGGAGACGACTTTCGCCAAAACCACGCCAAGGTTTCTTTTCGACGCGAACGTAGTCGATTCCGTCTTTTCGGTATGCGGAACATTTGATTGCGCCGGCATATGATGCGCAGAATGTTTGGATACCGGAGGATATTGTTCCTGCGCGAGTGGCAATTGTTTTCGCCGATCCTTCGACGGTTCCGTAAAAATGGCTCATGAGTGAGGTTCCTTAAGGTTAGGAGTTATGGAATACGTAAACGTCGGAGTGGTTTCTTTGTGTCAATTAAAGTACAGGGTGCCGTTGTCACCGACGAGGATATCGATGGTGTCAAATTTCTCACTTGCCTTTGTCAGGCGTTCGCCAACTTCTGATCTCCAGTCACCATCCCAGAAGCCGGTGCCATGTCCGTTTCGCGTGAGCCAGAAGTCACGGCCGGCTTGGCGAGAATGAAATTCGATATTTTCTATGTTTTCTTTTTGGAAGCGCTGGCAATCTGAAATGGCGTTTTTTAGAGAATCGGGTTCAATGTCTTCGATGGAATAGTTCTCGTCGAGCGGTTCGCCATAGTTTTTTCCTTGTTCGTCTTTGTGATCGCTTTCTGCCCATAATGCGCATTCGAGGTACGCTTGAGTGAATCCGTCAAGTTGTGGGGTCATGCGTGAGTTTCCTTATTGCAGTTTGCCGAAGGTGATCATTTCGTATGCTTGTCTTAATGCGTGCAGGGTATCACAGAGAAGGTAGGCTTGCTTGGAATCTTTTCCGTCTTCTTTGTCTACCTTCGCACTTAGAATCTCAAGGTCGCAGTTGAGATTGTGTATTCGGTTCCGGAAGGGTTTGAGTTGTTTTTGTGTGAGCGGCATAGTGTGCTATGTTCTCCTGTTGTTTGGGTTGAACCATATCGAATGATTCGTATTCCTGTCCGGCTAACGGCATGTCGTCTATGTTGATGTCGCCGTCGTTGTCGTTTTGATATTCGACTATATCTCCAGCGAAAAATCGCTGAGAGATACATTCTCCCGTGTCGTTGAATACTTGGATCACTTCGCCTGTAGTTAGTTTTCGAAAGGTCATGGTGTCTCCCTTTGCTTAGAGATCGTAGTCGTGATAGTAGTCGGCCCACAATTCGGCGACTTCGCCTCCCTCTTGGATGGTTTCTTTGACGTATTCAACGCCATCGGTTGTCAATTCATTTTCGAGCCATACGCCAACTTTGATGCCATCGTCGAATTCGATTGCGTTGATGCACGTTGGCCCCGCTCCGCAATGTTGGGGGGAATCTGATTCTCCGCCACCGTCTGGATATGGGCCTTGTGGGTATTCGTCAGAAGTGTAGAAGGTTTCGTCGACGTGTTTCGGGATGTGGCATTCCGTTAGAATTTGTTTGCGAATTGCTTTCCCGCAGTCTTCGCAGTAGAGGTCAGCGGCGTAGATGTAGACGTTCATAGTGTCCCTCTTTGTTTTAATCCAAAACGTCGAGTGAAGCGAATTGCGCGGTGCAGGGCGTACCAGCGTCGCTTGGCTGCGTTGCTGGAGTGTCTGCGTTTACGCTTGCCGTCAGGCATGATTTAATTCTCTCTTGGATTGTCCCTGATTTCTTGAATCTCATGGCGTGTATCGCGAATAATTTCCAGCCACTTAGGACGTCGTGCGCCATAGTTGTTTCGCTGAAGCCAATTTTCGAGAATTGTGGCTGCGGTAATTGCTTCCTGGATAGTGGGATTATTGGCAATTGTAAGTTTCTTCATGTCGTGT